>WBZM01000024.1_pt1 | contig 310096 bp, 232 predicted proteins | sample 5204271 | NCBI WGS metagenome assembly WBZM01 (sample SAMN12344346, study PRJNA552823) | activated sludge metagenome | biome: Activated sludge suspended growth; feature: Nitrification reactor; material: Wastewater; isolation source: activated sludge from nitrification reactor of wastewater... | reverse complement strand
CGTCTCGCTGGTACTCCAAAGATAGGTGTAGTGGGGTAGGGCGCCTTCTACCCGCAGGGTAACGGGCCCGGCGCCGCAAAAATCGCCGGGCGCAAGGGCGGCAAGCAGCTCCGCCTGTATGCGCACCACCTCCACCTTGTACCGCCGGATCGCAGGCCGCAGCTGCGCATCGAGTACCGTGACGCTGTACTGCGCGCTTTGCAAGGGCGTCAACGTGCGGGGGTTGCCGGTGGAGCCGTCGTCCCAGAGGTAGCAGGCGCCGGGGCCGGCAGGAGCACGCATCCGGGAATTGGCTGGGTGGCAAAGAAGGTCGTGCATGGTTGAAGTTATTATTTCAGTTGTTATTGCTAGAGCTCTTTTTCGAAAACCCATTTGCCTTTTTCTTTTTTGAATACGGTTATATTGTCATACGCGGATTCTTGGAAGTTGTTACCCCGGCGGTTTCCCCAAGAGAGATAAAAGAATCTGTTCTTCCTTTCATTGAGCCACACATTATATATTAGTACAACGGCAAAAACATTGCCTTCTTGAACTCCCCGTGTTAGTAGTTCGTCGTTTTTCGGTATCTGAAACACTAAATGTAGCTTATTGCAAAGACTGTCAACAAGTTCAAAATACTTCTTTCTTTCAAGATTAAATTCGGTAAACTTTTCATTTAGACTATCTAAAGCATAACTCAGTTGTGATTCCCATTGGGTTCCTTCGTAAGACCCTCCTGGTATTATATAGACCAGGTTAGTAGAATCCAAATAGAAGCTTTCTTTTTGGTTGGGATTTTGAAGGATCCTGTCTTCTTCATATACAAGGATGGTGCTTAAAATTTTCGCAAGCTCCTTTTCCTTATTAAAAGCTTTGCCGAATTTATTGCACCCATTCAAAGCAATTAATATTATCGACAAATAAATTGCATATCTCATTCTATGAAATTTAAAAGCTCATTTTTAATTACTTGCGAAGAAATGTTCGGATTTTTACCTTTCCAAATATTTGTAACAATTGGAATGTATTTCACAATCCATATAGAATCTGGTTCAATTGCATTTTTATGGTGTATCATTCTCCGATGCTCAAATTTATTTCCATCCAATGGCTTACCATTGGAATCCTTATAAATTTTTGATATCGGCGAGGCGTTCATTTTTTTGTCATCATCATAATCTTTTGCATTAATCAAAACATGCCCTACCATTTCATGAAAAATAGTTCCCATTCGGCTCATAATCAAATTGGTTTTATTAGCCTCTGTAGAATTTTGTTCAAAGGCATCTGCAAATGGGTTGTTAATGTTAAGCAGTTTGTTTATGCCTACCCTATGTATCATTCTTCCATTGGCAAATGTGTAACTTGTACCCCCGTTAGCTCCTTGTGGTGAAGGATAGGGGTTATCAGGGTCTGAAGTGGGCCAGTTCATTTCATCCGGAACAATAACTAAATCCATTTTACGCACCTGATACTCCCCATCCTCCTTAAATGGCGGGATTTCTTTGATGTGTGCAGGTGAGATAACCTGCCCCTTCTTCCCAAACTTCGCCAAAAGCGCATATCCTGCCGGGGACTTGGCAAATTCTAAAAAGGCATTAGCTAAGATCGGGTTAACATAAGTCTTCTTATCCTCCTTCTTTTTCAGCATTCCTGAAGCGCTCACCCCCTGCACCACAGATCCCTGTTGCATCAGATACCCAAACTCCTCCCCGGCACAAGGCTTGAGATACACATGCAGGAGGGTCTGATCGTTGATCAGCGCCTCCATGGCCGCGAGGTCAGCTTCGCTGCAGATGCCGTCGGAAGCAAAGATGAAGCCCTGGGTCACGCCCTCCATTTCGGCCATTTCGCTGCACAGGATGCCGGAGGGGTCGAGGGTTTCGTCATACCATTCTACAAAGAAGTCGGTGTTGTCGGTCACGTTGCAGGTAGCGGAAGCGCTTGAGCGCGGGGCGATCGCCTGTACCGGTTCCAGGATCTTCACCTCGCGGGCTTCAAAGCCGAGCGCTTCCAGGCGGCTGAACAGCAGCTCGCACTGCTGCTGCTCCACCGCTGCCAGCACCTCCGGCGCGCGCAGCTCCAGCACTTGCGCACAAGCCACGGTATTTCCGGCCCCATCCTGCCGGGCATCGGTGACGGTGGCCCCATACGCCGGCGCTATACCGCTTAGCGGGACCTGTATGCTGGGAGTCGTCTCGCCGGTACTCCAAAGATAGGTGTAGTGGGGTAGGGCGCCTTCTACCCGCAGGGTAACGGGCCCGGCGCCGCAAAAATCGCCGGGCGCAAGGGCGGCAATCAGCTCCGTCTGTATGCGCACCACCTCCACGTTGTATCGCCGGATCGCAGGCCGCAACTGTTCATCGAGCACCGTGACGCTGTAGCGGGCGTCTTGAAGGGGTGTTACGGTGCGGGGATTGCCGGTGGAGCCGTCGTCCCAGAGGTAGCAGGCGCCGGGGCCGGCAGGAGCAAGCATCCGGGAATTGGCAGTATGATGATGGTGCATGGCTGTGTTGGTTTTGAAAACCGTTCTATTTCTTTTCTAGTTTATTTGAATCATATTTGCGATGTAATATCAACAGGGGAATTTATTGACTATAGCCCAAAGCGAATTGCTTTTTGCACCTTTCGATCCCATCATTCCTGCGGGCAAATACATGATGATGAGCTTTGTCGCAAAAGCATCTCTTTATATTCATTTATTTTGTATTCTTTAATGTTATAAATGATATTAGTGTAATCTTTCTCATGAATGAAACTTTCGTTAAAGTCAAAGGCGATGAAGTGTACATAACCTTTATCATCCAGATAGAAGGCATTCGAGCTGTTGCAGAGGCTTTGAAATTCAATCACTTGACTACCTTTTGCGTTGAGTAAAAGCCAGTTTGTAAAATTTGTTTCCAGGCCGGTAGCTCCGGCCGTAGGAGCAGAAAACAAATAGAACGCACCTTCCTGAGAAGATATGCCGTAAACCCTGAGGCGATCTTTATCAATTAAATCCAGCCAGGCTTGAATTTCTTTACCTCGAAAATTTTGTTTTTGCTTTTTGACAATAACTTGCAGGCTGTTTTCATTTGCATATCCATTCAAAATCGTCGGATTCTCTAATTTGATATTTGCCAAAATAGAATCCAAGCAACATGTTACAGATCTATTAGGTGGAGATGGCTTATGGATGCTAGTGGTATTTTCCCTTAGTTCTGTCTGAATGGTATGGTTGTTCCTGCTCTTTTGGCAACCAAACAAATAAAAGTTTAAAAGAACAAATGTAAGCAAAGTTGATTTTACCATTTCCCTTGATAATTTACGGCAATTTTCCATTCTGCTGTCAGTTTCATAAATGTAGTTTTTCCTTCTGCTGCAGTAGACTGATACTTATAGTCCCAATCTTTATTCTCCGATTTTTTGCTTCCAAGACGCCATAGATCATGGGAAGGATCGGTAAATAAAAAGCCTACGTTGTAATAATCTTGGTATGCCCGCCATTCAGGCAGACCAAAATCTACACCATGCCAATAATAAGCACCACCAGAATAGTCTTTATTCCAAATAATCCCTGTAATTACGGCCAAGTTTGCGTTTTTTACCTGTTGTTTGTCGGCAAAAGGGCTGTGGATTTTGCTTCTAGATTTCCATCCGTATATCCCCCCTCCTGAAGCAATTTCTTGAATTGTTTTACCTGCTTTTTTTGCGCGATTTCTCATTACAGAATAAATACCGGCAGCTTCGTTATAAGTGCTTGATCCTTCAGCATATAGTGTTCCGGCAATATCTTTAAATGTTGTATGGCTAATTTGTAATTCCCATACAATTGGATTTGTGGAGCCTATATGGATACCGTTTTTTAGATCAATTAACAGTTTAGAAGCTAGCCCTTTTTCTGCTGTCTTAGGATCAATGCTGAAAACTGCAAAAACTTTGTTCTTATTTTCACCGTCAGTTCCCAAATATGTCCCATCGTAATTATAAAATCCGTTGTACAACTCAGTCATATCTTGCACCCCCCTCTCCATCAAAACCCCAAACTCCTCCCCAGCACAAGGCTTGAGATACACATGCAGGAGGGTCTGATCATTGATCAGCGCCTCCATGGCCGCCAGGTCGGCTTCGCTGCAGATGCCGTCGGAAGCAAAGATGAAGCCCTGGGTCACGCCCTCCATTTCGGCCATTTCGCTGCACAGGATGCCGGAGGGGTCGAGGGGTTCGTCGTACCATTCTACGGAGAAGTCGGTGTTGTCGGTCACGTTGCAGGTAGCGGAAGCGCTGGAGCGCGGGGCGATCGCCTGCACCGGTTCTACGATCTTCACCTGCCGGGCTTCAAAGCCGAGCGCTTCCAGGCGGCTGTACAGCAGATTGCACTGTTGCTCCTCCACCGCTGCCAGCACCTCCGCTGCGCGCAGCTCCAGCACTTGCGCACAAGCCACGGTATTTCCGGCCCCATCCTGCCGGGCATCGGTGACGGTGACCCGGTACGCCGGCGCCAAACCGCTTAGCGGGATCTGGATGCTGGGAGTCGTCTCGCTGGTACTCCAAAGATAGGTGTAGTGGGGTAGGGCGCCTTCTACCCGCAGGGTAACGGGCCCGGCGCCGCAAAAATCGCCGGGCGCAAGGGCGGCAAGCAGCTCCGTCTGTATGCTGACTACCTCCACCTTGTACCGCCGGATCGCAGGCCGCAACTGTTCATCGAGCACCGTGACGCTGTACTGCGCGTTTTGCAGGGGCGTTACCGTGCGGGGGTTGCCGGTGGAGCCGTCGTCCCAGAGGCAGCAGGCGCCGGGGACGGGGATGCCAGGGGCAAGTATTTGGGAATTGGCTGGGTGGCAGTGGTTGGGCATAGTTGACGCTATTGTTTCAGTTGTTTTTGTCAGGTTGTTGCCAAAGCTCCTTTTCGTAAATCCATATAGACTTTTTCTTTCTAAATAATCTTACTGAAAAATTATGAGGTTGTAGATGCCTATCTCTTTGGATAGCTGATATAGAAAGGTATGCGCACCTGTTTTGTTTTTTGTTTATTAGTACTCTATGTATTTGCAAAAAGGCAAATACCTTACCCTCCCGGGTCATTTTATCAACTTCCCCCACGTTTTTGGGTATTACGAATCGAAGACTCTTTGAGCTACAAAGACTATCGGTGATTTGAACGTATTTTTCTTGCGAGATATCCAGTTCTTGGAAAGTTTCTTTCTGAAACTGTAATTTTTCCAGTAGCAGGTCGGAGTGCCACTTCGCTTTGTAAGAAACTCCTGGAAGTAAATAAATAAGGTTTGAATCTGATGGAATAATTAAATCTGGTGTTTGGGCATCTCCTTGAGTAAAAAGCCTTTCCATTTCAAAAGCTAAAGCTGTATTCAAAATAGAAACGAGTACATCATCTTCCGTTAAATAACTTGATTTGCAATAATTTATAAAAAAAACAACTACAAGCGCAAATAGAAAAACCGACTTTTTCATCATAAATAGTCTTTTAAATGTTCGATTACGACCAATCTTGAAATTTTAGGATTTGCCTTAATCCATATATCAGCGATCGTATTTACATATTTAGTGTTCCAAAGTGAATTAGTAGAGCGCATGAAATTATGTTGAGCTGTTGCTCTAGATGCGCCTTTGGTTTTGTATTCGATCGGAATATTAGAAAGATCCATTTTTTTATCTCTCCAATCTTCTGCATCAGATATAGCATGCATTACCATCTCGTGAAAATATGTTCGAACTCTGCTCATGACATAATTAATTCTATTTACTTCGCTTCTATTTAATTTGTATTTTTTGGCGAAAATATTGTTCTCATTTAAATAGTAATTAATTCTAATGCTAAGAATATACCTTCCACTATTGCCATTGGCATAAAACCCAGTAGTGCCATTCGCTCCGTCTGCCAATTTACCATTTTCGTCATCACCAAACCTTAAATCATCGGGCGTATACTTAATATCCAATTTTAATTTTTGATAATACTCCCCATCCTCCGCAAAAGGCGGGATTTCCTTTGGGTAGGCTTTGGAGATGACTTGCCCCTTCTTCCCAAACTTCGCTAAAAGCGCATATCCTGCTGGGGACTTAGCGAAAATCAGAAAAGCATCGGCAAGTTCTGGATATATGTAAACACCCTTATCATTTTTTTTGAGTACATCAATAGCGCTCACCCCCTGCACCACCGGGCTTTTTTGCATCAGATACCCATACTCCTCCCCACCACAAGGCTTGAGATACACATGCAGAAGCGTTTCGTCGTTGATCAGCGCTTCCACTTCGGCCAGGTCTGCTTCGGTGCAGATATCGTCGGAAGCATAAATGAACCCCTGGGTCACGCCCTCCATTTCGGCCATTTCGCTGCACAGGATGCCGGAGGGGTCGAGGGGTTCGCCGTACCATTCCACGGAGAAGTTGGTGTTATCGGTCACGTTGCAGGTAGCGGAAGCGCTTGAGCGCGGGGCGATCGCCTGCACCGGTTCCAAGATCTTCACCTGCCGGGCTTCAAAGCCGAGCGCTTCCAGGCGGCTGTACAGCAGCCCGCACTGCTGCTCCTCCACCGCTGCCAGCACCTCCTGCGCGCGCAGCTCCAGCACTTGCGCACAAGCCACGGTATTTCCGGCCCCATCCTGCCGGGTGTCGGTGATGGTGACCCGGTACGCCGGCGCCATACCGGTTAGCGGGACCTGGAATTCCGGAGTCGTCTCGCCGGTACTCCAAAGATAGGTGTAGTGGGGTAGGGCGCCTTCTACCCCGAGGGTAACGGGCCCGGCGCCGCAAAAATCGCCTGGCGCAAGGGCGGCAATCAGCTCCGCCTGTATGCTGACTACCTCCACCTTGTACCGCCGGATCGCAGGCCGCAACTGTTCATCGAGTACCGTGACGCTGTAGCGGGCGTCTTGAAGGGGTGTTACGGTGCGGGGGTTGCCGGTGGAGCCGTCGTCCCAGAGGTAGCAGGCGCCGGGGCCGGCAGGAGCACGCATCCGGGAATTGGCTGGGTGGCAGAGAAGGTGATGCATAGCTGTGTTGGGTTTAATAGCCGCTCTACTTCTTTTCCGGTTTAATAAAATCATACTCCTTTCGAAGCACACATGGGAAAGGAATCATTCTCGTTTCATGGTTTTCCGTCCATTCCGATTTTATGATATCAGGGTTTTCCATATCCCAAACAAGCGAAACAATCATCTTTTTAAAATCTCCCAAAAGATTTTCTCCTTCCTCGTATGTAGCGTATTTCCCGTAATCTTCAAAAACTATATCTACTCTGGAGAGTAATTCCTTTTTGTTCATTTTTTTACACAACAAATCCACCGCCAGGCTGTCAAATTTTTCTTTATTCTTATTGTAGCCAAACACATAGTATCTTTCATATAATTCATAACAAATTCTATCTTTTACCCTATTGTCTATGCGTAAAGACGGCTCGGCATACCATGGGTCGCGCACCATCGACAATTCTTTGTTCTCTTTACAAGAGGTTATTGTGATTAATAATATTGCAGTTTGAAAAAATAATTTTACAGTTTTCATATTTTACCTTTTAGACGTGCTAGGAATCAGATTGATCATAGTCGAATAACAAAATTTCAATCACAATCTAAAGGCTTTGACTCACTATTATAATCCTTATATCTATCATTTACCCTCTTCCCTGTCAATTTGCCACTAAACCAAGTAAAACTACAAATAAAATCCCGATCATTTGCGTATTCATAAAACAGCCTGTATTCCCCTTTGATTTTTCGATCATTTAACCTGTGGCTTTTTTTATAAAAATGGATATCGTATTGATAATATTTCTCAAAATCCGGATCAACAGCTTTGCAGGTAAATTCTTCAATTTTTTTATCTATAGCTTTGCCGCTTTTATACCCAGATACCAAATAAAACTCAGCTTTTATAAAAATAGTTTTTCCTCGATTGAGAGAATCGATACTATCATCTGGCATGATCATTTGTTTTACTGAAATAATTCCGTTTTCCTGGTCTATTTCAAATTTCGGAGTACAGTAATAAAATAAAAAAGCGCCAATTATTAAAGCAAAAAAAGCAACGGCTATTATTTTTTTCATTTCTTTTTGTTTATGCTTGTATTTTTATTTTTCCCTGAATTGTGGCCATTATTCTGATTTTTGTCTTAAAGGGACAATATCCCTTCCTGTGTTGTAGAACCCACCAGGCTGCAAAGCCAGCATGCCTGCCCTGAAACTTCATGAAGCCTTCCCCTTTTCAGGCACAATCAAAAGTAGAGGTTAATAATAATTTTCTTTCCTTTTTTTCAGGGCCATCACCATCATCATCCTGTTGGAATGTGGGAAAGTCCGTATAGCCCAGCGGGTGGGTATGGAGTTTTCCATATTTCAACAGGAACTGTGCCGGGGGCAAGTTCCCCAGCGATTCGTGAGGCCGTTCGTTGTTATACATCCACAACCATTGGTTGCTGTGTTCCTGGGCCCGGGCAGGAGAATCGAACAGGTGCGCATCCAGGACATCTTCGCGGAAGGTGCGGTTGAAGCGCTCGATATACCCGTTCTGATGCGGTTTGCCTTTCTGGATGAACGTCAGCTTGATTTTGCGTTGTTCGTGCCCGCACCACTGCTCCAATTTCTGCGCAATAAACTCCGGTCCGTTATCCACCCGGATAGACTGCGGCTTTCCCCGCCAGGCGATCAGGTTCTCCAACTCCAGGATCAACCGGTCGCTGGTAATGCTCTTGGCGACGGTGATGTTCAATGCCTCGCGGTTAAAATCATCGATCACATTAAAGGTGCGAAAGGGCTTGCCCTGAAACAAGCTGTCGTGCATAAAATCCATACTCCAGTGCAGGTTCGGGCACAAGGGTTGCACCAACGGTTCCTTGATCCGCCTTGGAACCCGCCGGCGTGCCTTGCGCCGCAAATGCAGCTTGCTCCAGGTATAGATCCGCCACAACCGCTTGTGATTGACCTTTTCCCCATCCAGACGCAGCCGGTGGTACATTTTCCAGAACCCCCAGGTCGGATACTTCTCTGCCAGGGCCGAAAGCCGCTCCTGGTAATACCCATCGCCCAAGCGGGGCCTTGCCTTGTAGCGAAAGGATGAAACCGATATCCCTACCACCGCACAGGCCTGGCGAATCGACAACCCCGCGTGCTCCTGGCGGGCAGCATCCACCAGAGCTCTCTTTTCGTCAGGCCTCAGAGCTTTTTTTCGACAATGTCTTTGAGCACCCGGTTTTGCAGGGTCAGATCTGCCACAATCCGCTTGAATTGCGCCAGTTCCGCTTCCAGTTCCTTGAGCCGCTTGAGTTCATTAACCTCCAGGCCGCCGTATTTGCGCTGCCATTGGAAAAACGTAGCCTGACTGATCCCGTGTTCCCGGCACAGGTCTGCTACTTTCTGCCCTTTCTCGTGTTGAGCCAGGATCGCTACGATCTGCGTCTCACTGAATTTTGACTTCTTCATCTGTACACAAATTTATACTTTTATTTGTGCCAGTTTTTGGGGGAGCTTTCAGTAGTCGGGAGCGGCGCTTTGGGAATTCCACAGGCCGGGGTGCAGCTGGGCTTCGCGAAGTACATGCGTGAGCTGCTCACTGACGAAATCCGGGTGGAGCCTTGCCAGTAGGGGCTATAGACCGTATGCAATCCGAAGATTGTGTGCGGGGATAGGGGGCAAGCGTACGGCTAACAGGCCATCAAAGATTAGACAACTTACCTTTAATGAATTCAGGCAGAACTACTTTCCAAATCCCGTGTATGTATAAAGTAGCATCCCTTCTACTTTCACCATCATCCAGGTTATATACAATACAAAAAGTTGAGTTTTCAAAATTTCTTATTGCCAAGTGTGCTATTCTACTTTGGCCCTCAATCGGAATTTCAGCATAAAGCTGATATTCGTCTCGCAACTTTAAGTTGAAAGTTTTGCATAAATTTTGGTATTGTGCTCTATTGAAGATGCTTCCGCTCAAGGGCATGACTTGAGTAATTCCATTTCTATCGTAAAAATCCATTGTTATGGTGGTTTCAGAAATGGAGTCCCAAAATTGAATGCGCTGTTTCCATTCTTTAATCCCTGAACAACTATAAATTTCTCTTGATTTGAAAATTTGGCTACTTTCAAATGAGTCCAATAATTTGAAAGTCTGATACTCCTCTAGTATTACTATTTTATTGCCATTGACCATTGATGTAGGTTTTAGTGTCAAGAATAGTTATATGATCGGTAAGGCTACCAAAGTTCATAGACGATTTAACTTGATCTCCTAAGCCCTGTTTGCCAAACCACGGAATGATATCACCGTATTCAAACTTCAAGCTGCTTGGGGCACTTGATTTTATTTCAAATAGAATATATTGAGTCCCTTCTCTTATGTCATTTTTCAAAGCTCTCGAGTCATAGGTAAAAAACGGGTTTTCAATATCTTCATTTGAATTTACCGGACTTGCAAAACTTCCATTTATCCCTCCGGGGCCCTGGAATCTGTCAAATTTCTTACCGACTAATTGCGAACCTGTTTCAGTCTTGGAAATACTGATAAATCCTTCATTAGGAGGCCAAAGCCCGTTCAAATTATTATTTTTGAACAAAGCTTCGAGTTCTCCCCATTTTTCAGTTTTAAAATAGTAGAACGATTCGTGAGCATGTGCTTGAGAAACCTCAAAGTTATCTCTTACTGAAGCAACAAACTTTTCAAAATTAGTCCCCCTCACATTTGCCGTATAGTCACTGACCTTGAACCCAAGATTACCATTGTTATTTATCAGCTGGAATCCTTGAATTGGATTTCCCATTGGGGTGCCAACCGCAGAAAACCCTTTGAGAACAGGGACCTGGTCAATAATTCGGGCTACTTCTATACCTGCTTCAGAAATCACCCTAACCTCTCCGGCCTGGATAGCACTGAACTTCACAGAAGAATGATCAGGGAAATTCTCTAATGCATATTCAAGATTGTCAAGTAACTTTTGCTTACTCGCACTCGACGTGAATACTCCCTTTAACGCTTCGACCCCCTCTAATCCATTATACCTAAAGCGACCATTAACTCTTTCGAGTAATGCAAGATTGGCAACTTGATTGCGGAACGTTGGGAAGCTGCTCATCACCTCCCACGCTCTCCCCAACTCCGGCCTGGCAACCATCTCAGCCCTTAGGCCAACGTTTTTCAAATCGTTCACGAACGCCTCGGCGAGTCCGGACTCGCGGCTTAGCCGCTCGAAGAATTCGTCGGACTGCTTGAGCAGGATCCCTTCGATATCGGCTATGGCTTGGGGCGTCAACGTTCCGGACGGGGAAGATACGGCTTTTTTAAGATGGGCTTACCTTCGGTGGTCGGATAATTGGTATACCGGCGCTTTGGGAATTCCACAGCCCCGGGTGGAGTTGGGCTTGGTGGCGCCCATGCGTGAGCTGCTCGCCGCCAAAATCCAGCCAGCGGAGCCTTGTCAGTAGGGGCTATTCACTGCATGCAATGCGGAGATTGCATGCGGGGGTAGGGGCAATACTGCAATCAAAAGGGCACAGACGCAAGGATACTACTCAGGGATGGAGCGACGAGCAGGCCTTATTCAAAAACAGGAGGAATAATTTCTCTCGATTTATAATTCTCATAATTACACCGTATTTTTTCAGATAATTGCTTAAAATCATCTTGACTCATGTTTTCTTCTTCTTTTAAAAGTTTGAAACTACGTGGATAATCTATTCTATCCATAAAAATAACCGTAATGATTATGGACCCATCTACTTCATAGACACTAAAGTCCCATGGTTGAAAAAAAATCTCTTTAACCTTTTTCATAGGTTTTTCCCAGTTTCTAGATCGATAACAATGTAGTCTTTGTCTTTAATCATTGACTTTGTTCTTATAATTACTTCCAGGTCGCCATTCGGAAGTTTTCCTCCTGGCATCCATTTTTCATTTGTGCCATATTCATTCCCTGAAGGCATATGTGGTTTATGCTCTGATGAAAACTTGAAATCTACTCGTAAAAGGCTTCCTCCAGCTAACTGGCTTTCATCTATCCCAAGCGATGAAGCAATTTTACTGATGTCCCCATTACTCTGTGAGAGGACTCTATCGATATCAGACTTTAGGCTAGCAAATTCCGTTTTTTCGGAATCAGGCTTTCCGATACCATACTTTTCATATGTTTTTTTCAAAACTATCCTACTGCAAATTTCCTCGCTTTCAAACTTCGCCAAATGCCCTTCAATATACTCCCTGGTCAAATAGGTACCCGGATCAGGGCGGCTTCTTTTACGTATGGTAACGGTAAACGCGCCATTTTCCACTTTGCCAACCGTTACATCTGTTCCATTCACCTTGGCAATGAGCCGGACTTCGCCGGAGGATTTGATCCCTCCCCAGTGCTTGATGCCGATGCCGTCAAAGAGGGCTTCGGCTTTATCCAGATTTTCTATAAACTGCTGAGCGCTCCGGTGCCCCGAAAAGATCGCCTCCAGCGCTTCCTGGCCGGATTTGCCGGCGTAGGTAAACCGGGTGCTCACCCGGTTAAGCACCTGCAAATAAGGAGGGGGACGTGTGCGTAATGCCGGATCAAAGTTAGGGGCTATATTCCAGTAGGCTCACGGTTCCTGATCATCAAAGGAAATTATTTCATCGAGTTTATGAGTCATAGCAGAAAATTCCGATGTCCAGCCAAAGTTAGATTCCAAAGCCTCTGTAGATCTATCGTAAGCTAGCCTCATTCTGAAATTTGACAAATCTTCCTTAGCTTTAATTGCTTTATTTCTTAGACCTTCCGAATTAGAGTATTTGAATTCTGATAAAATACTTCTAATATTTTTTTCAAGTACTTTTCTTTCTGTGTCAATGCTATAAATTCCGCAATCTTTCATGATTTAGTTATAAGTTTGAAGGTGGGAAAATCTCCGCCGAAGGAACGATTTCAGGATTAGTCCATTTTGCTCTGTCTAAAACCAAAGATTGAATAGCACCACCTGTTGTAGTATAACCGTTTTCGATAGTATTTGCAATTTGGCTTTCAAAAATATTTACTTGTTGGCCTGGTTTCAACTTAATTCTGTATACATCGTATTTTGCAGAATGACTTGAAATAGGTAATCCAAGTTTTTGCTCAAAATTGGCTGATGTACCATAGGAATTTAACTCATCTAATTTCATCCAGAAAGGGGTAACTGGGGAAGGGCCTGGCCCTCCTTTTGGTACAACCTTGTATAATGTATATCCATCTTTTGCTGGTACCTTTTGAGGAACAGTAATACCACTATTTATAACGCCATCTAAATATTGAGGTGCTGATGCCTCAGCAGCCATATCATTATAAACTGATTGGGGTACGCTTGATGCATTGATGCCTTGAGGAGTAAATCCGGAGAAATTCCCATCGGGATCATAAGCCCGCTTCAGATCATCAAACCGAGAAGTTCTATCGACAAAATCACCTCTCCGAAAAGCAGAAGTAGTATTAAATTCCGCTTTGAATGTTGCCCCTGCTGATGGATTATTAACCAGGAATCTTGAAACCTTTGTTAATTTATCTGTATTGCTACGAACTACCTTGTCTGTGAAACAAGCCTCCCACGCTCTCACCATCCCTGGCGCCCCATCCAACTTCTTCCACACCTCCGGCCCGGCCTTTTCAAAATCCTCCAGAAAACTTTTTTTCTGGGCGCTGGAAAGCCGCTTAAAGGTAGCATGAAAATCGGGATTTTTGAAGTTTTTGAGCAGGGTGCGCATGCGGCCGAGCCAGAAAGCGCCATCCTGGGCCCATTGGGTGATGCGGGCGATGCCCTGCTGAATGGCAAAAAATGCTTTGACCAGGTCAAACCCGCCGCGCACGACGGTGTAGGTCTGCTCCGGACCGGGGGTGCGGAGCTTGTCCTGATAATCCTGCAGCTGCGCTTCGATGGCCGGGCCGATCTCTTCCAGGCGGATGGCTTTGACCTGCTCGAAGATGCTGCGCGCTACGCCCGGCGGGTCTTTGATCAATTGCCCGGCAAACTCCATCAGGCCCTGGAGGTCCTGGTATTCTTCCAGCCCTTCATCCCCCGCAGCAGCGATGGGCGTCCAGACGTGGAGCAGGGAGCGGTCGTAGTCGGGAGCGGCGCTTTGGGAATTCCACAGGCCGGGGTGCAGCTGGGCTTCGCGAAGTACATGCGTGAGCTGCTCACTGACGAAATCCGGGTGGAGCCTTGTCAGTAGGGGCTATAGACCGTATGCAATCCGAAGATTGTGTGCGGGGATAGGGGGCAAGCGTACGGCTAACAGGCCATCAAAGATTAGACAACTTACCTTTAATGAATTCAGGCAGAACTACTTTCCAAATCCCGTGTATGTATAAAGTAGCATCCCTTCTACTTTCACCATCATCCAGGTTATATACAATACAAAAAGTTGAGTTTTCAAAATTTCTTATTGCCAAGTGTGCTATTCTACTTTGGCCCTCAATCGGAATTTCAGCATAAAGCTGATATTCGTCTCGCAACTTTAAGTTGAAAGTTTTGCATAAATTTTGGTATTGTGCTCTATTGAAGATGCTTCCGCTCAAGGGCATGACTTGAGTAATTCCATTTCTATCGTAAAAATCCATTGTTATGGTGGTTTCAGAAATGGAGTCCCAAAATTGAATGCGCTGTTTCCATTCTTTAATCCCTGAACAACTATAAATTTCTCTTGATTTGAAAATTTGGCTACTTTCAAATGAGTCCAATAATTTGAAAGTCTGATACTCCTCTAGTATTACTATTTTATTGCCATTGACCATTGATGTAGGTTTTAGTGTCAAGAATAGTTATATGATCGGTAAGGCTACCAAAGTTCATAGACGATTTAACTTGATCTCCTAAGCCCTGTTTGCCAAACCACGGAATGATATCACCGTATTCAAACTTCAAGCTGCTTGGGGCACTTGATTTTATTTCAAATAGAATATATTGAGTCCCTTCTCTTATGTCATTTTTCAAAGCTCTCGAGTCATAGGTAAAAAACGGGTTTTCAATATCTTCATTTGAATTTACCGGACTTGCAAAACTTCCATTTATCCCTCCGGGGCCCTGGAATCTGTCAAATTTCTTACCGACTAATTGCGAACCTGTTTCAGTCTTGGAAATACTGATAAATCCTTCATTAGGAGGCCAAAGCCCGTTCAAATTATTATTTTTGAACAAAGCTTCGAGTTCTCCCCATTTTTCAGTTTTAAAATAGTAGAACGATTCGTGAGCATGTGCTTGAGAAACCTCAAAGTTATCTCTTACTGAAGCAACAAACTTTTCAAAATTAGTCCCCCTCACATTTGCCGTATAGTCACTGACCTTGAACCCAAGATTACCATTGTTATTTATCAGCTGGAATCCTTGAATTGGATTTCCCATTGGGGTGCCAACCGCAGAAAACCCTTTGAGAACAGGGACCTGGTCAATAATTCGGGCTACTTCTATACCTGCTTCAGAAATCACCCTAACCTCTCCGGCCTGGATCGCACTGAACTTCACAGAAGAATGATCAGGGAAATTCTCTAATGCATATTCAAGATTGTCAAGTAACTTTTGCTTACTCGCACTCGACGTGAATACTCCCTTTAACGCTTCAAACCCCTCTAATCCATTATACCTAAAGCGACCATTAACTCTTTCGAGTAATGCAAGATTGGCAACTTGATTGCGGAACGTTGGGAAGCTGCTCAACACCTCCCACGCCCTCCCCAACTCCGGCCTGGCCATCATCGCAGCGCGGAGGCCTTGGTCCTTCAAATCGTTCACGAACGCCTCGGCGAGCCCGGACTCGCGGCTTAACCGCTCGAAGAATTCGTCGGACTGCTCGAGCAGGATCCCTTCGATATCGGCTATGGCTTGGGGCGTCAACGTTCCGGACAGGGAAGATACGGCTTTTTTAAGATAGGGAGAAGTTCTTCTAAGGGCATACAACCGGTCCAGTTGCCGGGTACTCCCATCCGCCAGATCTCTGTTAACGGCTGACATAAATTCAATAAGCCCTTTTACCTGCACATCCGTCAAGGTCGTGTTGGAGAACATCCAGTCTGCCAGTTTCTTAAACTGTTCCCAGGTGAGCTTGCCCAACTGAATGATGGCCCCCTTGGGCAGATTGCTGATGGCGCGGGAGATGAGCGCCGAAGCGACGCCCTGGGTGCACCCGGCCAGTCTTTGTGAGCGCGTGGAGGCGCCCAAGGACTGCATCAGGCAATTGGCGGCGGCATCAACGGAGGCAGCAAGCGCCTGCTCGGCGGCGCTGCTGCCGAAGGAGATGGTGTTGCTGAGCCCCGAACCAATAGCGGCGTTGAGGTCAATCTCTTCTTCGATGTGCTCCACGCCCCGGGCAGCAGCAATGATGGCGCATTGAAGAATCACATCCACCGTGAAGCCGGTGATGAACTCCCGGGACTTTTGCACACCCGCCTTACTGGTTGCGGCGGAGGCGGCCAGTTGGGCTTCGGCCAATACGACCGGCGCGGCTTCGAACAGTGCCGCCAACACGGTGCTCAAGGATGCGGCGGCAAGGGGAGCAAGCGCCGGCGACATTATCAGTAGAAAGGTACGATTGAACTGATCCATCCATACCGAGCTCTGGGGGCCGTTGAAATTGTAATGCGTTATCTCATGAAGCAGGCAGGGGTTGGCTTGTACCACTCTGGAAATGGGATCCGTATTTTCTGGATTGAGGTATTCATGCCCCTGAAAGTAAAGCCGGCACGTTTCTGCCTCGGTAGCGCATGGGGACGCAGGCAATACGGCAGAGGCATATTGCTCCATCTGGAGCTCGTCCTGCCTCGGGCGCAGGTCATCGATAACATAGTCCTGCATGAGCGCTGATTCGAGGTTGTCCTGGGTTTTGCGTAGCAGGTGCATGCGGCATTTTGGTTGGTCAATGTGCAGGGAGAAAAGGGATGACGCCTTATTGGAGTAACGCACAGGGGATCTGCCGATCGGGCGATCAGCGATTTTGAGGTAGTACCCAGCAAATTTGCCATCGGGGAATTTTGCAGCCTGATAGGTACTTTGCCCCAAAGAGAATCCTAGCAGGGCGCCGGCACTCGGGCTATCGCGTTTAAAGGTGGGTACCGCGTCTTTGGGGAGTACAAAGGGCCTGCCGGTATAGTCCAGACAGGCATAAAATGGCTGATCACCCGCATAAGGGATGCTGATGTCGTGCGGAAACTCCGGGAGGAATATCAGTCCGGAGAAATCCTCCAGAAAGTATTCCACCCCTGTGCCGGCATCATCCTGAAAGGCCACGCTGACGGCTTTGGTTTTGGCATCAATCCAAACCACGCCTTTGGCTCCTGGTTTTGCCCACCATGCCTGGAGCGCATCGTCCAGGCAAACCTGGAGGTTGCGTTCCAGAACCAGGACATGGAACTGCTTGTCGGGATGCAGGGCGGCAAAGCTGTCCAGGGCGGCTTGGATATTGATCCGCCGGTCCTGGATCTGAACGGCTTCGGGGCCGAAGGATACCACCGAATAGTTTGGGCTGCTGCGCAGGGACAGTGCAGACGGCGGCGGCACGGTTCCCGGGGGCAGGGTATCCACCCCGCCGTATTGGGTACTGACGCCGGGCCGGAATACGGAGAAAATATCATTGGGAACGGTGCAGGACGAGCAATCCGCGCCTTCGGCACAACACCTCCGCTGCCGGCCCAAAAACTCGGCCAGGGCTTTAATGGCGGCCGTTTCGCGCTGCACGAGCCGGGTAGCCGTGGCGATGGGTTGTTGCAGGGAATCCTGCAGGGCCATGCGCAGGCGGGTTTGTTCGGTGAGGGACAGGCAGCCGCCGGGCGGCAGCACGAGCTCAAAGCCCGCGCTTTGGAGCTGACCGCCGGCATCGAAGCGCCACAGCAGGAGCAGGTGCGCGGAGCTGATCGCGGCCGCCTGCGCCCGGAGCGCCGCGGCAGCAGAATCGGGAAACCCGCCGGCAAAGTAGCGTGAAGGCGGGTAATACACCGCGCTGAAGACGGTAAAATCGCTGCCTGCCGAATCGCGGGCCGCGCAGGCTTGCGCCGCCGCCCCGCTGCGGTCGGCATTCAACCCGGCCCCATCAAACAGCAGCCGGTAACAGGGCGCCTGGCTGTGGGCTTGCAGGGTCAGGAGCAGGGCAGGGAAAATCCAGAAATACCTGCAGGTCATATTCTGTTAAGGTTTGGGGTGGTAGTGCAATGCTTTAGACGTAATAAACATATGATGGATATTGGGCACGATGTCCGGGCGCCTGTACAATACTTCCATCTTCGATGCATCCACATCTGTTTTCAGGTTGCTGAGCTCGATGCGTTTGAGGGTGTCGAACTGGCGCAGATAGACCCATCCATCGTGCAGCAGCAGCAACTCGGTGTCTATTTCTTTGGAGGAGTAAATGGTAAATTGATTGGTGCAGACGTCGTAGAGATAAAATTTGCCCAGCAGGTACCCTCCGTTGTCCATGGGAGTCCCGTACTGGGTGGTGTAGCGCGTATCCAGGTTCTGGTTGGCAACCCCGACCCGTGTATGCCGGATGAGGGTACCATAAGTGAGGCAGGCGCCATAGGTGTTCATGCCAACGATCCTATAGGGGATCGTTATGCTGTCCCACGTGGATTGGGCTTTGTTATAGGTGTAGTAGGTGGTGAGGGAATCGAGACCTCCACCAAACTTTTCTTTATGCCCAAAAAATAGTTAAAATCAGGTGTTTTTACTATGTATGTTAATGCCCTAAAATATTTACCGTCTTTTTCGTTATATGGTGGATGTATAAGCACTTCCTGCCATTCATTTACTTTTGTTCTATCAAAACCCTTTACAAGTTTTCCTAATTTATTGTAAGGAGCTCCTGAAGTTTCCCTAATAAAGTACCCCGATTCGCTTTTGCAATAGGTGCTATCCATGAAATTTTCTACTTTTAAGCTCGATACAAACAGGTTTTTATCAATGGTATTTCTAGCATAATTATTCCTCCTTTCTCTTGCGAAAGAAAAAGTATACACAAGGTTGCTATTTTGGATGTATGACATTCCTTTCAATGGATCAAATCCATCCAATAACGAATCCTGATATGCCTTTCGAATAATCAGCGTATCGGAGGAGTAATCGAGGATTGAAATAAAGACGCTTCGTTCAAAAAATTCATTTCCGCCAGCCCGGTACTCTGCCGCGTCAAAATTTCCTTCTTCTTCCATGAAAAAGAAGCGGTAATCGTCAAAATGCCGGAGTTCTTTGATTTTGCTGTTGCGTTTCCAGTCGAAATTTACGGTATCCACCACCTCAAGGCTGTCGGAGGCATATTTGAACAAAATGGCAAGTTTAGCGGAATCATTTTTTGGAAAGGTCGTTTTGTAATCGGGATGCCCGGCATTGATCAAATCCTCGGAATGCGCCATGAGCAAGTAGAGGTGCTGGGCCTGTAAGGGGCGGTAAGCTATAAACAGATTGCCCAGTAAGAGCAGGAAAATGAAGCGGGTGGTTGGCATAGAATCCATATTGAAATAACTATTGAGGAACGATTCTTGTGGATACTTTTCTAACATAGTTCTGGCTATTATCGCGAATGGTCCAGTATGGTTTTAAATCTTCTTTATCCCTTTTTAAAAATACAAAATTTTTATACCCTCCGGGGATACCATTTGAAGCATTTTGTTCTGTTCCCCCAAAGCCGTTATATGCGAGCATGGCGCAAGCATCTAAAAAAGACCGCTCCCCGTCGGCAAGGGGACCATCAAAGTAGCTGTTCAGCGAGGCGTAATTGGAGCCGAATAAAACGCTCCGCGCGATCTTCCAACGGATGCCGCCGTAAGTTGTATCCAATTTTTCAACTTGATCGAATTCTCGGTTTAAGCCCTCATTCCACTCATCAACAATAGCGAGATCCGTTTTCAGATAATTATTGATGCTGCTTAATTTAGCCAGTAAAACCTTTTCGTAGGCAAATCGGATGTGGTATTTCCAATCCCAGAGAGCCTGAGCCGGGGGCTCAGGGTTTGTCAATTGCATAAAGGGCGGTCCCAGAATATGTCGAGCTGGAAGGCGCCGCTGAGAGAATGCAGCGGGCATCTTATTGCATTACATATGGATTTAAGGCTTGAAGCTTTTCACCGGAATAAACGTATTTGAATCCCATTTCCCGAATTTATGATCTACAAACCACTGCGCAAATTTTTTGCTAACGACCAATCGCCTGTACCAGCCAAACCACTCTTGTGTAAATACCAGATCAAAGTCAAACGCATGGTCAAAATCAGGGAAAAAATCCAGTATTTGATTGGTATAGATGGGCCTTCTGCATGCCGGGCATAAAACTTTGGCCTCGCTATAAGCGCCGCTACCATCCATGCGAAGGGTTTTCCCAAATTCTGAATTGCCGAAAAAAAGCGGCGATTTTGAAATGGGAATCTCCACTTGCACCAAATTCGCAGATACCTTTTGCTTTTTTCCGATCAGTACTTCTCTTTTTCCAAGACCCCAGGTATCCTGTAGCATGCGGTACCGGTCCAAATCCGTAAACAAGTACCCAGAGATGCCGTGAAAACCGCCCCAGAGATACTTTTGGGGCAGTTTGGGTTCTTTTTCCAAAGTAAGGGGCTTTTGCTGCTCTGTAACAGGTGTACCATATTTCGAACATATTTCGCCAAATGCATATCGCAAGTATTCATGGCCATCGTCTTCCTTCCCCAAGCAGGCAGGATTAGCCAATGCAGGTCCTAGTCCTAAACCATGTAATAGGTAAGTCGTTGCTTTCCCCAATTCTTGAACGTCAAACCGAGCGATGGACCTTCTATCGCTGAATTCAGGGGCATCTTTTAATTGTTCAATGATCCTGAAGTAAAGATCATTCTCTTCCATGCCAAACATGTCATAGCCTTCCGTAATGGATATCCCAAACTGGGCAAGCATATTGACGTGGTCTTTTGTCCATTTTCCGAATACCGTTCTTCCATACATCATAATCCTAATGCTTTTAGAATTTCGGGGTAATCCTTATAAATCTTTCGTGCGGCATTCTTTATGTCGTCTAGTGATGCTGTTGTTGTGTTTAGTCCACCTGGCCCTGGAATATCATTTACATAGGGTATTGTTTCCCTCCAGGGCGTAGTAAATTTTGGAGTATGTTCGGCACTTCCTTTGGCTACTACGATGCATTTCCATTGTTTTGTATCGGATCCGAGCCAAGCAATTACCTCTGGTTTACTGGCGAATCGTTGCTCAATAAGGTGATGAAATTCGACGCCTTTGGCTGTTCTGGTCCAGCGTAAATCCTGGAATATTTTTATCAATTCCGCTTCGGTTTTTATGCCAAATTTCTGCGCATACTTCAACTTTGCAAGCGAAGTTAAGGGATTTTTGAGTTGTGCGATTATCTTTTCCAGGCCAAAGTTCCTGGCCTGTTTCGGGACTAAACTGAAGACACGGCGCGTTGCGGCATGTCCAAAATCCCACATGTAGATATCCAAGACATACGGAAATTGATCCGCAAATTCCAACAAATGGCTAGCCAGGATTTCTTCGCGGATCTGCTTAGTCCAGAGGGCCATCGCATAAACTTCACCCGTTGTCAAAGATGGGTGATTACTTACCGTAGCCAGCCAATTGTCAAGAAACTCGCAGTACAGGTCGTAGTCTGTACATCGGTTACAGGTCATGTTGCGAATGGATCGGATATAGGCGATGAGTTTTTCATACTCGGAAGAATCAGGCAGGGTCAGATTTTGGATTTGCGTAAACTCTTCACAAAACTTTAAGGCGGATGCGGCGTCTTCGCATCCTTTGATATTGAGCGCATCCCGATACCTTGTCAGGCACTCTATCTCCGAAGTTTCAAGCTGACGGCAATTTTCCGAGGTTTTTGTGCTTCTAAGTCCATTGATTTCGATCAAGCAATCCAAATCTGCACAATCCACGAAACCATCTCCATCATTATCTATGTCGTCGCCGCATACTTCACATAAGCTTAGATTTAGTACGGATTGCATAACCCCGATTTCTCTTTGGGCATAAGTATATGGGCTTAAGCCATCTGTATTCAACAATGCTTCCAGTTTCCGTTCGACGACTGCTCTTTTATCGCCACAGGCTTGATTGAAAGGAAGTGGGAGGAAAAGACTTACCAGGATTTTTGAACAAGGACCTTCCGGAGTGCTTACCTTCCCAAAGATCAAATAATACGGCGTTCTTTGCTCCGCCTGCCGGATGGCGTCCTGCCAAATCTGGTCCACTCCGCCCGCCATATATTCGTTGAGGCTGTAGAATCCGAAGTCATAGACCCGGAACTGGTTCTGAAATTCCGGGGGTAAAGACCGTACAAGATCGCAAGCTACGGCATCCAGGCCTTCAAAATACGGAGAAGTATCGAAACCGGAATACTCGCCGAGCTGGATATAGCACTGGCTTTTGCCGCCTGCTCCCAGCAGGAGGCTGAAGAGGAGCAAAAGCAGGGGCTTTGGAATTAGTAGAGAAAACGCTTTCATCAAGGTTCATTTAGGTCAGTTCCATAAAAGGGCCCTCTCACTCCTTCACCTGCACCACCCGCACCCCAGCCTTTCTTCCCGACGCATCGCGGGCCAGCACGTGGAGCAAGCCGGCGGCATTGGGGCCGGTAGGCTCGATCGATACGGTGTTTTGCCCCGATACCGCGTCCAGGCGGCGGGTGTAGATCAATTGACCCAGGGCGTTATACACCTCCACGGAAACCGGTTGTTGCTCGGGGCGGTCCCAGAATACGTCGAGCTGGAAGGCGCCGCTGAGAGAATGCAGCGGGCATCTTATTGCATTACATATGGATTTAAGGCTTGAAGCTTTTCACCGGAATAAACGCTTGTTGTTTTCTCTAAACGCTTCCCTTCCTTGCTGCCGGACATGATCAGTATTTATCGTAATCCAAAATGAGCTGGTCTTTATGCTCCAAATACCAGCGCCTGGCCATTTCCACATATTCGGATGGATAGGTATTCGGCCATTTTATGGTATCATACAATTTAGTTGACTGGTCTGGAAAATTTTTTACATAAGTCCTAAAAGCGTCCAGGGCAGCTGTGTGGAAATATTCGATGGTATATTCATTCGCTACGTGGCTCAGGTCAGCAACCACCAAATCCCCTATTTTTTGAAAGGCATAGGGCGTTCTGATTCGGGAGAGCATTTCTACATAATACGCCGCGTTATAACGGGTTCGTCTATTTCCATTGTACAGTTGAGCTTCTAATTGGGCGCATACCAGCGTATCGTTGAGTTTTCCCAGTCTTGCCAGGCAGACGTTGATTTCGGTTGTGTCAAACTCATCATCATATGTCTTGTAAAGCTTGTAATGCAGGCGATTAATTTCATTGATATTTTCTTTCAGGAAAAGGAGGGTTGAATCAATACCACCGATTTGGTGGAAGGCTAAGTAGTAAGGGGTCCTTGACTCCCAAAGAAGAAGCGTTTGAGGTTTTTTATAATGCGTAAGTTTTTCTATGGAAGCTGCATTGTAATTTGATCGGAGAAAATGCAAGCTAATAAGTGATAAGGGTCTAAATATGGAATCTCTATCCAGTTTAGCCATCAAAATATTTAAAAAGAGTGAATCGTAGAGCGCATCATACTCGTTTCCGGTGAGAATGAAGGTTACCGACCTTAACCCACTTGTAGTTATGGGCGTTTTTCCATCCGTTATTTTTTCGTATGCCAGCTTTTTCAAGTTTTTATCTGTAGGACGCCAGGTGAATTTGCCGCCAATATTCTGCCCCTGAAGCGCCGCCTCAATAGCTTGTTCATCGGATAATTTTTGGGCGCTTACGGCATTTGCTGATAAAAAAAGGCTCAGCAATGAGAAGATGATCATTTTGTCCATAAGTATGCTCTTATTTTATATCCACGTATATAATCTAAATAATCCATTAAAGCGTCCGGGTCGCCGCCTGAAATACCTATACTCGTATTAGGATATCCAGGTATTCTTTTATCCTCCCAAGGATGTTGATAACCCATACTGTGCCCCAGTTCATGCGCCGCCGTTCTCTTATTATTTGGACGGTCAGAATCCAAGATGCCATAATTGTAATTAAGTGCCATAGATCCATTTGGAGAATAAATCTGCCCCATTTCATTTATTGATTCCAGTGTATGATACAGGATCAAGGTTGCAGTTGCCTTAAATAATTCGGGGTTCTCAGACGGATAAAATTTATTTCTATATAATTCCTCCTCTTTTTCCAGTAAGAATACATGCAGGACATTATAGTATTCTGGCGCTTCTTTCCCTTCACTTTCAATCTGCTTAAAATCATCAAGCGAATTGGTTTGGTTGGAATCAAAATCGCACTCAAACTTATATAATTCCTCAACCGTCCATGACATATTGATTTGTTGGAAGCATTTATTCAGATCGGTTTGCAGCTCGGCCGTGGTAAAGTTGACATTCGGATAAGCTGCATCTTCAGGGCGTTTTACGAGAATCAGGTTTAAGACCATTGCTCTTTTTTCCAGAACGACTACCATTAGTCCCCTAATAGCGGAGCCATCTGCAATTAGAACTTCAATGCTGGCATTATCTGCTAAGTTGTTTCCCAAAATCGCAATAATTTCCCTGTTTTCGCCTAAGGGTGATCTGGACAGAATTTGAACTCCGGTCGTTCGATATTGAATACTGGAAATATCAATACCCTCAGAAAACTCCACGATCACCATGTCTGTTTCGCCAACGCCAAGCGATTTCCATGAAATTCCTTCGCCCAACGGCGTTTTATAAGTTGGATATAATTTGTAGGCATTCTCATCAAACCCAAACTTTTGCTCCGGATGCTCCCTGAAGATGGCCTGTCCCTGGCATGTCGGGCCCGATCTCAAGCTTATGCCGCCGGCTTCGGCGCAATCGGGGTCATTGCAATCCGACCAGCCGTCGCCGTCGTCGTCAATGCCGTTGCCGCAGATCTCCCGGCAACTGATCAACTGGATGAGGCATTTCATAGCATCGGCTTCTTTTTTGGCATAGGCATAGGGGCTGTTATTGGGGTTGAGCAAGGTCGTCAAATGATATTCGATGGCTGCGTCATTTATCTTTTGGGGGCAGCCAAAGAATTCTGCCGGAGGGAGCTTCACGGCCACGCGTATGGTGGAGTATATGCCCCCGATATTGGATTCCTTCCCAAAGATCAAATGGTGGAGTATATGCCCCCGATATTGGATTCCTTCCCAAAGATCAAATAATACGGCGTTCTTTGCTCCGCTTGCCGGATGGCGTCCTGCCAAATCTGGTCCACTCCGCCCGCCATATATTCGTTGAGGCTGTAGAATCCGAAGTCATAGACCCGGAACTGGTTCTGAAATTCCGGGGGTAAAGACCGTACAAGATCGCAAGCTACGGCATCCAGGCCTTCAAAATACGGAGAAGTATCGAAACCGGAATACTCGCCGAGCTGAATATAGCACTGGCTTTTGACGCTTGCTCCCCAAAGGAGGCTGAGGAGGAGCAAAAGCAGGGTCTTTGGCACTAGTAAGGAAAACGTTTTCATCAAGATTCATTTAGGCCAGTTCCATAATAGGGCTGTGTCACTCCTTCACCTGCAGCACCCGCACTCCGGCCTTTCTTCCCGACGCATCGCGGGCCAGCACGTGGAGCAAGCCGCCGGCATTGGGGCCGGTGGGCTCGATCGATACAGTGTTTTGCCCCGATACCGCGTCCAGGCGGCGGGTGTAGATCAATTGACCCAGGGCGTTATATACCTCCACAGAAACCGGTTGTTGCTCGGGGCGGTCCCAGAATATGTCGAGCTGGAAGGCGCCGCTGAAGGGGTTGGGCCGAGCGCGCAGGGAAAACATCGTAGGCAAGGGCAGATCGGAAGGCAGGGCAGCGTTCGGGGTGGCAACCGGCGCTGCGGCGCTACCGGGGGTTTCTATTGCTACCGAGGCGGTTAGGGTTTTGGCGCAGCCCAGGGCATTGTAGACCAGCACGGTGTACGCGCCCGCGCAAAGGCCGTAGAACGATTCGGTGGGGCCGGTCAGGCTTTTTTCCGCCAACAAGCCTTCGGGGCCCAGCAGTTGGATGCGGAAGGGGCCGGCGCTACCGGTAGCTTCCACCCTGATGCTGCCTTCGCAATACTCAGGAGAGGCGGGCGTTACGGCTACTATCCGGATCGTGGCGTGCAGGCTGATGCCGCCTACCAGAAAAAAGCAAAGGAGAAGGCCTGTCTTTTTCATATTTGTATAGTTTTTCTTTTTTTAAAAACCGGCCTAAAAGGCCTTACTTGCCACCGCCGACAAAGGCGAATCGCTGCCGTCGAGAAAGCGGGCGGCCACCCGGTATTGGTAGGCGTTGCCCGGCTCGGTTTGCGTGTCGCGCCAAACAAAATACCCTTTGCCCTCCTCCACGACCGCTACCGGCGGAAACTCCGCCAACTCCAGGTAGCGCACCAGGCGCATGGGGCCGCCGTTGTCGGAGCGGTACACAGCAAACTCGGTTAAAAGTGGGTCGTAGGGGTACTCCCAGCTCAGCTTCACAACCATTTTCTTATCCGCGACGGTCGTTTCGGCTTTGAGGCGGTCGGCCGGCGCCCGCCTGGGGTTGGGCAGGGTTACTTTTGCGGTAGCCGAGATGCCCATGAGCCCCGCTTCGTCGGTGGCCACCACCCGGTACTCCCAATCGGCCGCGCCGCCCAGTTCGGTATCCAGGGTGGTTTGCAAAGCGCCCAGGGTGTCGCTCGCCTCTACCGTAGCCGCCAGGGTCCATGCCGGCTGCGCCAGAGAACGGCGCTGCACCTCGTAATGCGTCACATCGGCGCTCGGACTGGGCGACCACACCGCTTTCACCCCGTCTTTCACCGGCTCCAGGGAAGCCAGGTGTGGCGGGGCTGGGGGCATCACATCGGGCAGATCCAATACCAGCGGGTCGGACAAGGCGCCCAGGTTGTCGCGAAAGTCGACAGCCCGAACGCGGAAAAAGGCTTTCTCTGCCAAGGTATTCATAGCAATCTGCGTCGAAAAGGCGTTTTCGCTCACCGTACCCTCGCTCACCTGCACATACTCGGCGTCCAGGCGGTCGGCCCGGTAAACGCGGTAGCCGTAGAGGTCGTCGTCGGGGTTGGGGGTCCATTGCAGCGATACGGCGCCCTGGGGGCTAACCGACCCGCTCAGGCCGCTCACCTGCACTGGCGGAGTGGGATCCTCGGGCTGTCCGAGCAGGGAAATGGATTCCACCTCTCTGTCGTAGAGGTCTACCGCTTTTACCAGATAGTAATTGGTGTGGCGGGGCTGCCCGTCGGTAAAGGCCCGCTCAGAAGCGGGCAGCAGGGCGCTCACCGCCTCGCAGGGACCGTCGGAAAAAGGCGAGCGGTATACCCGAAATCCCTGAATCTGGTCCTCCAGATTGGAAGGGAAGGTCCATTGGGCGGTCAGTTTACCGCCTGCGGCCCGGACTACGCCGGTTAGCTCCGGTTTGGCGCCCAAAGGGGCGGGCAGGCTTTTCCCAGCAACCATCTCGCCCGTGGCGCTCACCCCAAAAATGGAGTGGCCCCGCAAGCGGTATTGATAAGTGGTTTCTTCCGATTCGAGGGTGTCGATATAGAGCAGGCCGGTGGGATCGGGCGCGGTTTCGGTCTCCTGTGGCAAGAGGGGCTCGCTGTTGCGGGTTTGCCAGGTAATGCCCCCATCTGCAGAGCGCTCCACGTCGTAACCCCGGTAGTACATGTCCAGCCCTTGGCTCGACCACGACAGGAGGGCGCTCCCGACGCGGGCTTCCAGGGCCGGCCCGGGCAGAGCGGGTAATGTCAGCGACGTCCGGGTGTCGATCTGTATGCGGCGCGTCACGGCGGCCAGGGCCGTATCGGTAGCGTAATAGGCGATGCGGTATTCGTAGACCGAGTTGGGCGCTACGGTGGGGTCGGAATACCCCAGGGCCATGGCTGCGGCCACGGGGAACGACGCGTCGGCCGCCACGAGGCCCAGGCCAAAGCGGCTTTCGTTTTGCTCGGCTTGGCTGAGGGCGCGGATGAAGGCATCGCCCGTGCCGACGGTCACTTCCACATTGGGTTCGTAGAGGGCGGCGCCTGCTACCCCAGCCGCGTTGCTGGTATCCGACATTTGCTCGAAGACGCTCTCCGCCTGAGGCAGCAAACGAGAGGCCAACGTGGTCATCGATGCGTCGATTTGGGCCCCGCTCAGGCTATCGCCGTTGGCTACCAGAGTAACCCGGCGCAGGGTATACCCCTGCTGCACCCCGTGCTGCCAGGAAGGAAAATCCTCGGGCGCCCAGCGCAGCAACGCGCGGCCGGCGTGGTGTATGCCGAGCAGACGGAAGGAGGCGGGCAAGGTGTCGGTGGTTGGCCAGACGCTTTTGGCATGGCCAACAGCGCAAGCCAGGATCAGCGCCGAGGAGATTGCGAAGCATCGCAGACGAGCAAAAAAATGGTTTTGATTCATGCGGTCGTGGATTTTTTGGGGTGCAGGAAAATTATAATCCTTATATCAGTGCGGAAAAGGGAATTACTTCTCCGGCAGTATCTCATACGTTGTTCTGTTTTGATCAAACCACGAGCGGATGGCTGCTTTCTGGTATCTTCGGGCAACCATTATTTTACGCAAATCTTTTATTATTGGTGCAAGCGTAAACAGTGCTGTTCCGTAATCATCCTCAACCATTTCCCCTTCATAGGAGGGCTTTGCCAGATCGCTGTACACATATTCGATCAGAAAGTCGAGGCTGCCGCGGGTGCGGATGAACGCAAAGTCGTCGAACAGTTCATACAGCACACCCCGGTCTTCTTCCTGCCGGGCTTTTTGGATGAGGTAGTCCAGGGCTGCCTGATCGCCTTTCTTTGCCAGGGCCATGGCTGCACCCCATTTGGGGGAAGCCCGGTAGCCGCCCGCCCGGTCGGCATCCTCGGGAAGCAGTTCCGGGCCTTGCTCAAAAAACCGGCGCATGAGGCGTTCTCCTTCCGGCCAGTCGAGTTTACCTACCAGCAGGAAAAGCGTGGTGTGCAGCGTGGGGTGCAGGATAAGCACCTTGAGCATCTCCAGGCGCTGGGCGTTGAAATCGGAAGGGCGCGCCAGGCGTACCAGTAGATGCATATTATTCAGTCGCAACCATTCGGATTGATCCAGGCATCCATAAAGCAGCAGCTCCGCCAGCTTGCCGCGGATTTTAGTCTCGGGGTCCCATCGGTATAAGTCTACCAGATCTCGGTAATACTGATCTCGAATCGGGTGGGGATAACTCAGAATATCCTTATTGGCTCTTTCAAGCTGCGGAATAATCCGTCGCTGAAACTCTTGATTGCTGAGCAAACTATCCGGAAAGCGATATTGCCTGGCTTCTGTACGGGAAGGGATAACCTCTTTAATATCCCCCGGCTGCGCCGCAGCCGATGCGGCAAGGAGGGAAAGCGGGAGGATCAGCATAATTGGCTTCATGAGTTGTTGGTTTTGCAGGATTCCTGGAGGCTCCTGTTATTTCTGGTATTTTTCTGATCAATACGGATCGGGCAATATCTGGTAAGTGGTTCGGTTTTCGCGAAGCCATTGGCTGCGCTCGCAGTTAATTCCTGTAATTAAAATTCTTCCGGTTTTTTTGTACCCAATCGCGCATTAACTTTTTACTCACTTCGGGGTCATCGTCCAGAAGGGAAACTTGAAGAGAACGGTCGTTTTTCAAATTCGTAATTAATCTGTTAATGGCGACATACCCTATCGAATAGTCACTACTTTCATAGTCGCCGGAAATCAGTTCCCAATCCGACATCAGCACTTCGTCAATAACGATGTTGGTGATGGCTTCTCCGCCGATCAACGCCAAGCCATCAACAATTTGTTGAAGCGCCGTGCGATCATCCACGCGTTGGCAGGTTCTGATTTGCTCCACCACAAAGCGATAAGCCAATGAGTCTCCCTGTTTTACAAGCATGCCCAGTTCTGCAATTTCCTGGTCGGAGAGGCGCACCTTCTTTTTGCTCGCGATGTCTTCAAATCTGTTTTTTATTTTCTGAAGGCATGCGCGGGAGGAAGTCTTGGATGCCAAAGGCAATAGCACGGAACGGTATAAATAGTCATCGCGGCAAATTTGTTTCAGCAACCGTTTCGTCTTGCCATTCATAAGGTCGGGTTGCATGAGTTCCACAAAAAGTGCATTGACTTCAAAATCCAGGTCGCATGCTGAGTTTCGGCAGTTAAAGATCAATTGCTCCAGGGAAGCCTGCACAAGTTTTTTCGTTTTCGGAATATGCCGGTTATCTATACAAATTCTGTACGCGTTGGTCAAAAAAGTTCTGCTCCGGAGCGTATCCGGATTCTTAATCGCTCGGTAGTATGTTTGAATATCCTTTTTTTCAAATCGGATGGATTTACCATATATTAAAGAATGCTCCATAAAGGGGAAAAAATCCGTTGGGGTCATTTGGGCTATGCCAGGCGCCTGCCCTGCGACGAAGGCCAGAAAGAAGAGGAATGCGCTTTTTTTCATGGCTTTAATTGTTTGGATTTTATCCTTCGTTAATTTTTGTACCGGAGATTTTTTCGGTTTTTCTGCACCCATTCGCGTATGTTCTTTTTCGTAATACTGAAATCATTGGCATCAAAAAGATTGCCCAAAGCAACCGGGTCTTCATCCCAATTGGAGATCAAGTTGGAAAGCGCCCTGAGGCCGAGCAAGAAATCGTTGTGCTCAAAATCGAAAGACGTAAACTCCCGATCGCTCATCAATACGGAATCAATAATGATGGAGGTGATGACCTCTCCGCCGATCATCTCTAATGAATCTACAAGCCGGATTAGCGCAAAATGGTCTCCGTTTTTTTGGCAGAGCGCTATGCTTTCTGTGAAAAATTTTATTGCTGTGGAGTCTCGGTTTTTAGCTGAAATTGCTAATTTTAGTATTCCCTGATCGGAGCGCTTTTGCCAATCTATATCGGAGGGATACGGGGCTGCAGCAGTAGTTTTCTTCAGGCATTTTTTTGATCCTGTTTTTGATACAAGTGGAAACAGCGATGATTCGCGATAGCGCTCGTCTTTGCAAATGCGGATCAGGATTCTTTTAGTTTTTTTGTTTATAAATCGGGTCTCTAAAATTTTTGAGACAATACTAACTTCATACTTCAGATGAGGGGTTGAGTTGCGATAATTAAATATTAATTTTTCCAATGAGGCCTGGGCAATTTTTTTTATTGCTTTGTTGTTTTTATTGACCATACAAATATTCCTGATGTTAATAAATAAGTCGGGAGTGCTTATCGCTTCTGCTTTTTTTAAATCCCGGTAGCATTGTTTTGCTTTCTTTTTGCTTAATTGAAGAGCATCCGGTATATGGCTGGTATTATTTAGCATTAAAAAATAGTCGGGTTGCTTTTTTTGGCTGAACCCGCTATGGTGAAAAAGAAAGAAGAAAAACACTCCAAAAGAGAAGAGTACCCTGCTGCTCATTTGTTTTAATTTAACGGTTATAAAATTTCACCCATTGATAATATCGCAATTTTTTTCCTTCCTGATAATCCATTAAATTATCTTGGTCCTGTCCCTGCTGTCCTCCTGGAGTGTAATTGTAGTTTTCGAAGTCATCCCAAGGGTGATTGAGCTCTAATTGACTGTGTCCAAACTCATGAGCAAATATCCAGAAAAGACTGGGCATGTTTGGAGCGCCAATCCTCCTTGCAAAAGTCTGATCAGTTATGCAATTTCCACAAATAGTATTAATCTTATCAGACTTCAATCCATTAGCAATTGAATACACTATTTTTCCAGATCTTGTATCCTGTCTAAAGTAGTTGTTAGCAACTATTACAAAAGTATTTTCTCCTTTAATATTTCGAATATTAAAATTTAACAGCCCGATCTCATTATAATTTAACGTATCGTCAAAGTTTTGGTCATAATGAGTCGAAAAATTTATGAAATCGCGTTTTACAACTATTTCATATCCAATTTTTTTATACCATTGCGTTAAAGTATCGAGTGCAGCCAAAATTTGGTTTTCGGCCGCAGGGGATAAAGTAAAAGGCTCCGAGATACTATCCGCGATGGTCTGACAAACCCCGTCAGGCCCGGCCAATATGACTTTATTGGCCAGATCGTTGACATCGTCGCCGGTTAATGGGGAATCGCGTAACTGATTTTGTCCATATCCCACGCAAGGCCATACCGGATCGCCTCCCCGCCCAAACGGGATGGCCTGAATATCGTCGCCTTTTGCCCTCGTGTTGCATACGCCATCCGGCCCGGTCAGGATGCGATTGTTCAGGGTGTCGAGGGAGTCTCCGGGGCCGGGCGTGCTTTGCAAGATGCCATCCGGTCCAGCCTCGATGGCGCTCATATCGGGCTTTGCCGACCCGGGCGGATTCATCTGCACGTCATCGTCTTCCTCCGTTACTACAATGATGCGTATGTCAACAGCTTTCACCGGTTTGGCTACGACAACTTTCAGGGGTACTTTTTCGCACAGATAATGCTTTAGATGCACCCTTCCGTTTAGTTGCGGGCCATTTGCCGCATGGAGATGGACTTGAGCCGTTGGAGCTCCTGTGAGCGCTGCGCTGCCGATATTGGTAGCCACTTCGAGGGGTGCGCCAAAATTTATCTTTGCTGCTGTGTAATCCCTTTCGCCTGAAGGCAACAACTTAAACCGCATGCGTTGCCCATTGCCGGAGATACTGTCGTATTGAATTTTATACGCCTGAATTTTATTATCATCAAACTCAAACCTTCCGTCACCTTCCGTGAATGCTGTCTCGAGAATGAATACCCGCAGGCTGGCACGGTTATCCATTGTATCCCCCCGGGCGTTTACCGCGAGGAAGATACCTCCATCGCCCGTGGGGCGGTTGACCTGCAGCCTGGCCGCATTTCCTCCGGAAGGTCTGAGGCTGCTGCTGCCCGTCCATTCCAATTTCCCGGCAAACGCTGTGGAATCGGCTTTAAACGCCTCCAATTCAATCCACTCATTATCGCAGGCACAAACGAAGAGCGTATCCCTTGAAGAAAGGGTATCTCTTATCGTATTATTCTGCAAGCTTACCACCCAGAAGCCTTCTAGGGAAGGATCTAACTCAATTTTGAGGGTCGACACTACCTGGGATAATTGATAAGAAACCTGTTTTTCATTTCCGTCAAATTTTGAGGAAACCAAGTCGGAAATATAAGATTTCTCTGTAAGAGAATATTCAGCTTCACGCCCAAACCCCACCCAATTCAGCACCAGCAACATCCTGGCCTTTTGTTCGTTGGGGTCCCACCAGGAGATCATCAAAGCGTAGGGGATATTTTGCCCCACATTGAATTGAGCCTGCATATCGGCCTGAATTTTGGGCGCCAGGCTTTGGGCGTCATCCGCCGTATATGTAGAAGTGATGTCATATACACGGTAATCAAAGGTAAGCCATCCATGGGCGGAGCTGAGGGAATCAGCGGCGGCAACCAGAGGGGCTTCGTTTTGGTTCGCCAGCCCCATCAAATCGAGGCCTTGCTGGTAGCTTTCTATCCTAGCGACATTTTCCAGGGCCCAGGCACGCAGGGTTGGATGTCCAAAGTTTCGGGTCAGAAGCTGAAGGTTACCATCCACTGCCTGGCCAGCGTTGGCAAAACAAAGGAGAAAAAGAAAGGGCAGAAAAAAATGTTTTTTCATGATGTTGAAGTTTGCATGAACTTTGGCCTAGTGGGGTGTCGGGAAAGGGGCCACAGACCCGCTTTCCCGATGGATTATTTCTATTCCGGATTTAAAACCCCATAATACATCCCTGGGTCGTAGCTGCTTGAGCCGCTCATCCCCGGCACGGCATAGGTCAGGCGCAAGGGATATCGCGCGGAGGGAAGCGGCGGCAGCGTCCATGTTTTCAGGACGGGTATATAGTCGGGCAGCACGCCGTCACCGGTTTCCAAAAGCTCGCGCTCCAAGGCAACGACTTGGCCTATAAAATCCTGGTAATCTGCCTGGACCTCGGAAAGAACCCGATAACTGATCGCATTGCCTGATGAACCAAAGGAAATCGCTGTTGAAGGACTAGCGCCCCCGCGCCGTTGAGGGGCAAATTGGAAATCAACGGTAGCCCCGTTTTTGGGGAAGTAATTTTTATACAGTTTTGTCTCTTGAGTCAAATACCAATTTTCTCCTGCCGAGTTCGTATTCCAGAAATCAGCCGATAGTCGTACCAAACCCTGTATTCCAACCGCCCCCCCTGTTTCCAGGTCATCGAACCCTTCGCCAATACCACTTAAAACGACTTCATAGCCAGAGAAAGATTTGTTCGCATTCTGAGTAAAGGCTCTGGCTTTCTCTAGGAAGGTATTGTATTCGCTCACACAGAACGCGATAGAGGTTACCAGCCCGGGAGGCAATTGCCCCTGGTCATTGGAACGCGCGCCGATTTGGTCCAGACGCCGTATCTCGAGCGTGTAACATTGGCCGTTGCGCAATTGGTCGTTGGGGAAATCAAAGGAAATGCGCTTATTGAATCCGGTGTAATTCACCTCGCCCTGCCAAACCTTGCGCCCAGAGGCATCCACCAAAATAGCGACGGGTTTGTTGGCCAGGTCAAAGAGATTCCCCTGGCCCTGCGCCAATTGGATAAACTCGGTTTGTCCAGAAAATTCGCCCGGATAGAAGTGCTTCATTTGGCTGATGGGGTAGCTGGAGGCAATATTCGGCTCCGATATCGTGGTTGGCGCCTGGCCGGTGGTAAAGGTTGCTTGTTTTTCCTGGTAGCCGAGAATGGTTCCGTTTTTAGAGTATTTCACCTTTACTTTAAAGATATACTTGCTGTTTGGGGCAAACTCATCGTATGGAATGAACTTTAGCACGTTACCGTCTTGACTTATTTCCAGGGATGCTGGTATGACATTCCCCAAACTGTCGGTCAAAATGGGTATCCCATCAAGTTCCACCAGGTAGGTAATGGGATTGCCTTCTTCGTCGTAGGATTCCAGCAAGCCGTTAATCGGGAATCGGAACTGAGCAGAAGGTACGCTCGTGGTGGACAGATTATGAGATCCGTCTTCAGGAAGCACGGCGGCAATGATTTGGTAGTTTTGTTCCAGGGACTGCTCGTTCCCCTCCCCATCGATCACCTCCCCGCAGTCTTGCCCGATGGTAAACTGTAAGTTGAATTTGCCTTTAATCAATCCGCCCAGGATCTTATATTTTCCAGCTAGTGCGCCCCGGGCAAAGACGGGGTTAGGCATGCGGCCCTGCAGGATAGCTCCTACGGATAGGTCGGCAATAGGGAATTTCTTTTGCTTAAATACCAATCCAACCGCTGCGTTGACATACGCATACACCTGTCCGGAAGCATACCACCCATCGATGCCTAAGGGTCTTCCTGTGCTGGCACAGATCGCGTCTCCATAATCGATCAAAGCGAGGTCGGCGCCCAAACTTGCTCGCAAGGTGGCATAAACCGGTTTGAGCTTGGTAAAATCGCCTCCAGCTTCCAAGGCGATCCCAAACATTATGCCTCCATTAGCCTTGGCGCCACTGGAGGACAAAACGGCAGAGGAGATGCCCAAGTCCCTGAAATAGGACGGAACCCCAGCCAGGGGGGGCAATTCGGACCCCAGATCCAAATACATGCGTGCCGATACAAGCGGATTCCCATTGCCCCCAGCAACCGGGACGTTTAAGATGGCTTGAATTGGGTTTTGGGGCGTACCGATGTGGATATACCATTTCTCGTTGCTGACAAATATTTTGGCTGTCCCCTGTGCCGTTAAGGCATTCGGCACGACGACGTTTACATCCAGTCTGCCATCGAAGGCTTTCTGCGAGAAGCTGTACTTGAAATACACTCCCGCCCGGATCGAGGCTGCAGCCGTATCAATGCCGCCCTCGCCGCTATCCTTTTTGAGTAAGGCGCCTAAACCCGACATAGACATTTCATCCAGTCCGCCTCCTGCAGAGAATTGGGCGTTAAGGGAAACCAACGCATCAAACGTACCCTCTCCGACCCCTAATCTCAAGGCTGCCTTCAGCCCCAAACCGGCAGAAGCAGAGGGTTGGTACTTAATTCCGGAAAGAGATTGTCCGATGGGGAAACTGGAAATATCCGCACTCAAGGCCGAAAGGGAAATAGTAGTATCCTGGGCTTCCATTCGGTTCCAGACCCCTCCCCCAAAACCTCTTATGATGCTTGGGGTGGAACTGGGTAACATGCCCATTGCATCCACCAAAAAGTATTTGACGCTTTCAGGCGTATTGGTGGCGCCAAACAACGCAACGGCTTTTATCCCTGTTCCTTTGAGCCCTTGCATCAACAGCTCGGCGTCCAGGCCGCCCCAGAAGCCATTGCCATATACCGGGTTTTCCTCAAAGAAATCGACAAAACCTTCGACATTAAATATTCCTTTCACCTCTCCCCGCACACTGAATTGGTCTACCTGGATGCCATCGGGAAGCCAGCGCTGCCTTCCGGTCGATACGTCCAGTTTCCCCTTCAATTTAAATCCGCCTTCCACCGCCAGTCCTCCATTTTCGGGACCAATATCCATGTGGGCATGGAAAAGCAACCCGGGGTGCTCACCTCCCACTGCATTGATATTGTCCACTCCCAGGCTGAATCCATTAAATCCGGCGCCAACTCCCGCTTTTGGATTGGGTTTGTCCCATACCCCAGGGTCAAAATAGGGCGCCTTGGTAGACACGGTGAGGCCTTGAAACTTCAGTTCCGGAATGTTAATTTTTAAACTTGCGCTGTCTGGGTTAATTTGAATCGATCCATTTAAAATGGCTTTAGCCACAAATTCGTTGTCCTGATAGGTCACTTCCACTCGCGAGCTGTTCTGTAGGGTAAGGTCGGCAAACCACATGCCGATTTTTTTGGAAGAGGCAGGCTGTACCGTAAAGTTGTATTTATTGCCCGTTTCGATGGTAGCCGAATATCGGACACAATCTTCCGGAGTTATTTCTCCTCCCTGTCCGCTATTCAGCAGAGGGATGTTTAGCAATCCGCCAAAACCGGCGCCGGCAAAGTGGTTGCGCAAGATTTTCACAATGACAGAGTCGATGGAAAAAGCCCATCCGCCCAGGTTGCCTTCGCTCAAGGGCAAGATTGGCCCCGGGATGGATGCGGAGACCGTCACCCCGCCGTCATCGATGATCAAACCGCTAAGCGACAAGCCGCGCGGAGTGCTGTTTTTATCTAATTCCTGAGGCAGATAAACGGAGAATTGCTTCATGTAAAAGCCTCTCCAAAGGTTGCGGCTTTGGGCATCGGCAAAAGGATAATTTTCCGGGAACTGCAAATCTTCCGGGGTTTGCATATCGCTCATATCGATATAAGCGTCTTCGGCGCGGAAAATGAACCCGCCGTCTTCGCTGATACCAAACGGATGAGAGAAGGTGAGCCCCATGGTGAACCCGTCCCAGTTGGTAATCGCCGACTGGAGCGTCGCTTTGAGGCGCATGGAATCTGGAAGCGGCTTGAGCGTTGCCCCGTCATAGGGTACGAGCACATTGCGGCAGAACTCGATCTCGGCTCCAATCCGAAGCCGGGAGAAGCCGTTACAGTCCCACTCTACATACGTTTGATCATCGGCCAATACCTTGAGCTGAGCGATATTGTTCAATCGCAGCGGAGCATCGCAAGCGAGTTCAAGCCGGGCATTTTGGAAATCGGCGCCTCCAGGAGTAAAGGGTACGTTGAGCGCTTGGAAGTACAGGGTGTCTTTCCCGCCGGGAGCAGGCAACCGCAGGTAAGCGTCCAGTTTGCCTCCCTGAGAGGCGTCGAAGGAGATATTATCCAGTAAGATGGCATAGGCTTTTCCATCGATGATGTTTTCAATGGTTAAAGGCAGGAGCAACTCGCTGGAATCTTTCCCGTTAGACCCTCCCAATGTGGAAGCGGAAAAATACTCCGGCGCCTCTGGTTGGGCAATAAGGCCCCAACCCGCCCCTGGCCCGTGTTGGGGGTCGTTTCCGGGAACCCGGTTCGCTCTGGCCGAAGGGCTTTCTGCGTTTTCGCGTTCTAATCCCTTATAGTCTGCAGGAGTTACCTCAAACGAACCTTTTGGCCTGGATTTCTGATTGTAAATCGCCACCCCTCCATTTCTTTCCCCCTGGAAACCGGCAGGGCTATTTAGTTCGCCATTATTCGCCTGGGAATCGCCCAGTTGCTGCGATCTCGAATCGATTTTTCTTTTTATCCAGGCCAGGAGAGCATCCTGGTTGTTGAGCGCTTTGACCGAATCGGCAGGCAGCCTCTGGATTTGGTCCTTGAGCCATTGGATCAATTCCCCTTTATTTTGCTCGCCGCTTAGGGCTTGAATTTGCTGATACTGGTCTTGACGCTTTTCCTGCTCCTGGTCGCAACCGTAGAGGTCGACGTGGAGCTTTTCCAGGTTTTCCATCTCTGGCTTGCGATCTATGCTTTTGCTGAGGGTTTTTGGGGCAGAGGAAAATTCTCTCCACATCCCTTCTTTGATGTATTGGCCATTGCTACCGAAAACATAGGAAGAATCGGCAATCCCCAAGCCCGCAAAAACGGTGCGCATCTGACCTCTAAGTCCTCCGCATTCGCTGCGCTTTGCTTCAAAATTCGACTGATAGAAGTAAATTAAGCTGTCCAACATTTGGGTGGCATACCCAGGTAATTCATCCTTCAGGCTATTCGCCAAATCGGCTCCTTCCTGGGTAACCGGCCCCAAGGTATCTTGGTAGGTTAACCACTCAAAAGGCGCCACTTGGCCGTAGCACTTGGTATTGTTGGGGTCGTTCATTTCCGATTGGGTGCATCCCAACTCGTTTACGGTACCGCCCAAAATATATTGCCCATTGCAATCAAAGCCATTCGGGTCAAAATTGCGGTCGATTTCCATACCGGGAACGGGAGGCTGGCCTAGCCATTCGCAGTCTTTAAACCCATTGCCTTGTTTGGTGAGTTCAGATGCCAGACTGTCCTTCTTACTTGTGAAATCGGGGCAAAAATCGATTTCTTTGGGTTCAGGACATTGAATCGGGGCTATTTTTGGATTCCGCATCGCTTGCATGGTACCGGAAAGCACGATACCAACCTCGTTTACGCGAACGTTGCTAAAGGAAACCTTCACCCCTTTTTCCCCAAACGGAAGGGTCAGCAAGCCGGTTCCGCTAAAAGTCCCTGCAGTGCCGTTTACATTGATCAACTTGACCGGAAAACCATACATCAATATGATTTCATCGGCATTAAGCGTTTGCCGAAGGTTTTGGGACACCTCAGTCTGCGGTTCGTAGGTATCTCCGCAGGAATAAGGAGTGGGCGCCAAAAGCGCCTTTTCATTCTGTTTAATCAAAATAATCTGCGGGCGGATGGTATCGTTTCCGCATTCGTCAACAGCCCTCCAAAATCGGGTAACGATCGTATCGCATGGTCCGATAGGCTCTATTTCTTCCAGGTAAATGGTAGCAACGACCGCTTTTCCACTATTATCTAGTGCTCTTGGAGTTTCATCGGGCAGAGGTTGCCCACATTCCACCTCCATAGAATCCGCAGGGAAATCCACAAACACAGGAGGTTTGGAATCCCTGACTAAAATGGTTTGAATAACTTCGGAACGTTTGCCGCAATCGTTGCGCGCAATCCAGGAGCGTTTGATTGTTTTGTGGCAATTACTTGAATCGGGAAGTGGGGTATCCCGAACTTCGATAGTTACGTTTCCGCAATCGAAACAACCTTTTTTCATGCCCACTAATACCATTTCTCCTTCTGGATCAGGCAGGCTGATGATTTGACGCCCGATCCCGGAAAGGCTATGATAGAACTGATCTGCCTGGCGATAATAGGCTATATCTACGGTATCGGTAAGCCAGCCGAGGGAAAGTTCAAATTGGGCGTCTGAAATGCTGGTCTTTGCCTGTGCCAAACAGCCAACACCCACCTTTCCTTCCAGAGTATACTCGCCAGACTCCCGGACAACAAGCGCCGCATCATTCGACAATACCGTTCCCGCGCTATTTTTCCATTCGAAATCGCGAGCCCCTCCCACCGAAGTCAGCAGGACCGAATCCTGGCACAAGGTTTCATCGGAAGCCAAAATTCCGATTATTCCTTCGGTAACCTCCTTGGTCACTTGCACATAGGCAGGGCGGAAAAGGCCCGTTTCGCCAGATTGGGTTACCAGATAAACGCCAGGAACAATTGGCGAGAACGTTTCCCCTTCAGCAATGACTTCTCCACTTTCGTTTTTCCAAAAGTAAGGCCCTTGTCCGCCTGCTACGGTCAGAATAGGATTTTCCTGCTCGCAGAGGTTAAGCTGAGTTGGTGTAACCATTAGGGTGGGGCACATTGTAATTTTATAGACGAGGCTGTCCACCAAGTTTCCATCATCGTCTGAGAGGTAAAGAACATATCTCACATTACCTGATGGTTTTGCCCAGGTCAGGGAGCTTTCCGGATTAACCAATCCCATCTCGGGCAGCCACTTCATACACCAGGCGTTCAAATCTGGGCGGCCAATGAGCAGAGAATCCCCCTCGCAAATTTCGATACAGGTCTCCTTGCTTGGAACTCGAATCAGGGTGTCCACAATGCAACTGGAATCCGAATTAGTTACATAAACTTGGTAGAGGCCCGGCAAAATCCGTGAGAATACCCCGATCGAATCCCATTGGGCCGTCGTATCAATTCGGTAAAGCCATTTTCCCGGGCTTGCCACGCCAACAGTTAACCGGGCGTTGGCGGAATCGCAGTGGGTAGCAGGAACAGTATCGAACGAAATGCCAAGCGGGATCAGCGACTGAATATTAAAGGTGTCAACAACAGTGCAATCATCGTCGTCATAAACATAAAGGTAGTAGACACCTGGGGAATGGATTTGAACAGTTAGGGAGTTCGAAAGCAAGGCGCCGGATTCGGCAACCCATTCGTAGGAGAGGTTGGTCCCATTGGCATTAGCTGCCAAAAGGATGGATCGTTTGATGCAAGAAAGGGTGTCGTCTGGAATTGGAGTGAGCAACGGGGGCAACTTTTCCTCAATCTCAACGCCCACGCTTGCCACACACCCTTTTGCATCCACAGCCTGCAACGTAAAGGCGCCGGCGCCAAGTCCGGAAAGGGGAGGATTGGGCTGCGTGATCCCGTCTATTATCGCAGCGAATGTCACGGGCCCTTGCGCTCCGATAGGGGAGGGCCAAAGGATAACGTTGCCAGGGGTGCAGTCCAGGTGGTTGTCGATGGTATAGCTTAAGGTAAAAGGCGGCGGTACTGGAACAAGGATGCTGTCGGCGGCGGCGCATCCTTCCGCGTTGGTGACGGTGACAGCGAATGCAGTAGCCTGGGTTGGCGCAACGACAATGGAAGGAGTAACGCTTCCTGTGCTCCAAAGGAAGGAGGCGCCGCCGCTGGCGTTGAGGGTGGAAGCCTCGCCAAAACAGTCGGCCAGTAGGGCTGAAATCGATGCTGTGGGTTTGGGGCGCACGGTCACCGTCCAGGCGGCAGTATCTTTGCAGCCGGTAGCATTGGTAGCGGTAACCGAATAGACCTCGGTACTTAACGGGGCTAAATGCGTCTGATGGGAGATAGCTGCGGCCTGGTAAGCTCCGGTATTCCAAAGGAAACTGACCGGCTGGTTGCTGACCGCCTGGAGGGCGGCGGATTCGCCAGCGCAAATGGCGCTTTCTCCGTTGATGCTAAGCTCAGGCGCAGCGACCGGGCTTAGGGTTTTGGAAGCCGTAGCGGAACACCCAAATTCGTTGGTTGCCGTAACCTGAAAGGTTGCCGGGTTCACCAATGAAGGCGTCGTGATACCGCTCCCGGTTTGCCCACTACTCCAGGCATAGGTGAAGGCGCTTCCGCTTCCGCCAGCCTCTGCCTGCAGCGCAGCGCCCAAGCCCGGGCAAACGGTGGAAGGCCCAGCTATAGAAACAGAAGGCAAGCCATTGACAGTAAGTGTTCTCGACGAGACCGTCTTGCACCCGTTGGAGCCGGTTACGGTAACTGAATACGTCGTCGTAGCCGAAGGGCTAACGGTGATGGATGAAGTTGTTGCCCCTGTACTCCATAAATAGGTCCCGCCGCCGCTGGCGGCGAGGGTGGCGCTTTGCCCGAGGCAAATGGAATCCAGGGACGCAATCGATGCATTCGGCACTGGGTTGAGGTTGACCCACACATTTTTAGAGGAACTACACCCCCTGCTATCGGTAACCGTAAGAGTGTATCTGGTAGAAGCAGAGGGCCTCACTAGCACATATTGAGAAGTTGCGCCGTTGTTCCACAAATAAACGTAAGGGAAGGTCCCCCCATAGGTGTTCCCGCCAATCGTAACGGAATCGCCTTGGCAAATCCATTGATCGTTTCCTGCATGGGGCCTAAGGTTTGAGTTTACACCGATCAAAACGGTAGCCGTATCCCGGCATCCATCTGAATCAGAGACGGTGACCGAATAGGTTCGATCAGAGTATAAGTCGCCAGTAGTTAGGGTTGTTCTCGTCGAGCCTGTATCCCATAAATAGGTGACCCCTCCGCTTGCAGTTAGAGTAGTCCTTGATCCATAACACAAGCTAAGATTTCCGGTGATTTGCGCATTCGGAGGTACATACGGCTTGATGAGAATCTCCTTTGTATCTTCGCAACCATTGTAGTCGCGCATCCGAACAAAATAGGTTCCTGGCTGATAAATGGAATAATAGATACTGTTCCCTTCCTGAAGAAGGGTTCCGCTTGAGTTGGTCAAAACAAACCAAGGCGAGCCGGTAGTTGGAGCTGCCTGCAGTTGTACATAGCTTTTATTGCAGGTAAAGGACCTGGTATAGTAAGTTGAGCCTCCTGTCCAAATCCCATCAAAAGCCAGGTACATCGTGCTACCTTCCGGCGAAGAATAGTAGCTTGAAACGTTTGTGGTGGCAGAGCTTGTGCAGCCGTTAGGCGCCGTTACTTTGACCGTATGCACTCCGGGAATGTTCGTTTGAAAGGAAGCCTGAGTAGAAACCACCCGGTCGTTCTGATTTCGCCATTCGTAGGTAACTCCTGCAGTAGTGGAAGAGCCTTTGACCTGAATTGGGTTACAGTAGATAGGCCCATAATTTGTTATGGTAATTGCAGGTGGATTGGCGATTTGAATCACATTCGTATGACCGCTAGCGCTGCATCCATTTGGCCCCAGGGCAATTACCTGGTATAAACCTGCCGTGCTGACCGGGGTTGTGATGGCGCTGGTGCTGATGATCGTACCCGAAGGGTTTTTCCATTGGAAGGTGGCGCCAGGGGTGGAGGAACTGGCGCTCAGCACGAGGCTGGTTTTGGTGCAAGTGAGGGTATCGTTGCTTTTCACAGTCAGGTTGGGCGGGTTCAAATCCCCGGCGCTCACCGTAGCCGTTTTCTCAATGAAGCACCCATTAGCGCCAGAGATCTTCAGGGTATAAGTACCCAGCTGGCTGACCCCAACGTTTTGGGCACTTGCAATGACCGCTCCTTCGCTGTTGCGCCATTGGTACGTCACGCCAGAAGTAGAGGAACTCCCCTGAAGGAGGACGCTGGGCGTAGAGCAGGTGATTTGCCCCATAACCGCCGCATTTCCGCCAGGCGCTGCCAAATCGGACGACACCTGGGAAGAAACCGCCACTGAGCAACCGTCGGGAGTAGTCAGGGTAAGATAATACGTCCCCGGCGAAGTTACCCGAAGCGAATCGGTAACCGAAAGAACCGTTCCCGAGATATTCTTCCAGACAAAGGAGACCCCGGGCACCGTAGCCGTCCCTTTCAGAAGCGCGCTGGATTTAAGGCAGGTAATGGGCCCATCGCTGGTGATATTCCCTGTAAAGCCAACGCTCAGGGAATGGGTTTTCACCACGCTACATCCTGCTGCATTGGAGATCGTAACGGAGTAGTCCGTGTTTTGGGATGGGCTCACCGTAATGGAAGGATCTGTGAAATTGCCAGGACTCCAGCGGTAGCTCGTTCCGCCCGATGCGGTTAAGGTGGCAGGCTGCCCAGGGCAAATATATGTAGGGCCCTGGATTATCCCCGAGGGAGGGGGATTCACTTGCACCTCATGCGTTTTGGAGGCGGCACACCCTGGCAGTCCCGAGGACACGGTATACGAAGTTGTAGCGCCCGGACTTACCTGGATGCTAGGTGTTGTGGCCCCTGTACTCCAAGCGTAACTTTGTCCTCCGCTGGCGGTAAGGGTTGCGCTTTGCCCGGCGCAAATCTGCACAGGACCCTGGACATTAAGGCTGGGAACCGTGTGGACAGTAACATTCACCGAGCCGGTATCGCTGCAAATCCCACCGTTGCCAACAACTACAGAATAGACAGCGGACTGCAGCGGCTTAACCTTAATGCTTGCAGAAGTAGCTCCGGTACTCCAACGGTAGATTGATCCCCCGGAGGCGGTCAGAATAGCAGAGTCGCCCGCGCATAAGCTCAGGTCGGGAGTAACCGAAGCATGCACGTCAGGATATACGGTGATGTTTTTAGATAGTTCGACGGAGCAGCCAATGTCGTTGGTAACAGTAACGCGATAAGTATGTGTAGTGTAGGGATAAGAGCTAAGGGATGGCGAAACTTCGATAGATTTAGAATACGAATAGTTTGTGCTCCAGTTATAATATAAATTCCCGCTTCCGCTGCCCTGATCAATGACAGTCAGGGTAGCTTGTTGACCGGAACATATCTGATTGGGACCCTCCACGCTGAGATCCATACGTGGGTGTACGATGATTTCATGCGTATCGGTACCCTCACAATGATTCGAATAGTCCATCCCTGTCAACGTATAGGTAGTATTTTGGGTCGGGGAGACTCTTATTTCATTATAGGTTTGGGTGTTCCATTGATTGTTCCATTGATTAAAGTAGCTCCCATAAGCGCCCAAAGTCACCGTATCGCCAAGGCATATAGAAGATGGGCCGGTGATTTGTACCCGCGATGGGACATCGACGGCGATTTGGTGTGAAATAACGTTGGTACAGTTATTTACATCGGTTACGGTAACAGTATAATTGGTTGTACCAGCCGGGTGAACCGTGGTGGTAGAGCTTGTAGCTCCAGTGCTCCACAAAAAGCTAGTAGCGGCTTGATTAATTACCAGATATGCTCCGCCTCCCTGACAAACCCGTGTAACCCCGGAAATTTTGGGGATCGTAAACGGCGTTACGGTTTTTGAGGCTACGCTTTGGCACCCGTTCGCGGCGGTTACCGTAACCGTGTAAGAAACCGGACTTGAAATATTGATGGCGATAGACGGGCTGGATTGCCCGGAACTCCAAGTATAACTTACCCCTCCGCTTGCGCTGAGCGTGGTGTTTGTATTTGCGCACACCTGGCTGGGTCCTTCAATGGATGCCGCAGGTAGCGGGTTAACGGTAAGGGTATGGGATTTGACGTCGCTGCAATAGCCGTTGGTAATCGTTACGCTGTAGGTATAGTTACCTGGTTGAGCAGGGGAAACGGAAATCGATTGGGCGGTTTCACCGGTGCTCCACCGATACGTTCCACCTCCTCCAGCGGTAAGCATTGCGCTACTTCCTGCACAAACGGAAGGAGGGCCGGAAATGCTTGCTTGCAAATTCGCGTTGATAGGTACGACAACCTGTGTCTCCGTTGTGCTGCAACTAGTGGAAATCTGGACTGTGTAACTTCCTGGCGCAAGCCCGGAAAACGTGTAGCTGCTTTGGGAAATACTGTTTGATTGAAACGTTAAGCCGGATGCATTAAACAAACGGAAAATGCGTTTAACATCCCCATTATTTCCTGAAACATCCGAAACGACAATGCTTCCTGAAGGATTCCAACAATCTCCCGCCGGAGATGCGGAGGCCGAAACTACAGGAGTAAGCGGACTTACAAAGCCCCATATATCAACGGCATCTTTAAATGTTTCTCCATCCATGTATCGTCTCATAACATATACAGGTTGACCGGTTTGGGGTATCTCAAAACTAAAGGGAACCTGATTCGGCAGACAAGGGGTAATGCAGGAAAGACCTGGGTCCCAAAAATAATATTGAAAAGAAGTGTATTGAGTTACTGTGGGAGCGTCAGAAATTACCGCCGTTGCGTTACCTGCGACTGGACATACCTCAATCAGATCACTCAGGACAGCCGATAAATCCAAAGTACCCGTTTCCTGATTTGGAGTTTGCGCTAAAATGATCTTGAATGGTTGTTTCGCCTCCGCGCCAAGGATAGGGGAGGGCTTAACTTGTTGCGCTTGGAGGCCTCTTGAAAGAAGGATTACAATGGCGGTCAGGGTCAATAGGATCGCTTGACGCATTGGGGTACAGTTTGTTACAGCAAAAAGTTTCCAACCTGAAAAGAGACGGAATAATGGCGTCATTAAGGAGTCCCTTTTCCTTCACAAGATCAAGATGCAAGCATTATATACCAAATTTCCCAGAAGCGCCAATGGGCAAGATTTTTCGCATGTTGAGCAAAATAATGCACACCACAGGAAATATTTTGCGCATCCTTGGAAATAACCTAACTTACGATGGTAAAAGGAAATCTCTGTTAAAAAGACTAGCTCCAATGGACGACCCTATTTCCAAAAAAATCCGGGCGCTGCGGCTGAGAAGGAATTATACGCAAGCCTACGTATCTGAGCAGCTCGGCATTTCTCTCAGGTCTTACAGTAAACTGGAAAGCGGCCAATCGCGCATTTGCGTGGATCAACTCGTCACGATCGCCCGCGTTCTGGACGCGACCCTCCACCTTGATGTTGTCGGGTGCGAAGAAGACACCCACACAAAGGAGAGGGATCTTTCTCCAAATCCAGATCACAAGCTTTCAAACCATCCCGATCCGGATAATACACAATATAAAGATGCTATGTTACAGCATTTGGCTGATGCGATCAGTAGGTTGGCTGATGCCAAGACTACGGCAGGGTAGGGGGCTGCCTGGAAAGGTCCCTTCCTTCTCAGACAGGTAATGATAGCCATTTTCATAACTTCCAGCCAGTTTGGGAAATGGTGGACGCCAACTTCCGCATTTTTTACGCAATCTGAAGATTGACTAGCCGTAGTCGAAAGACTACGGCTAGGAGTCATTAAGGATCGAAAATCTTTACTTAACATAATATAAATTATGGGCAAAATATTTTCATGATCCTTCCTGAAAGCCTATCTATGAAATTCTCGAAGTGCGGTGCAGTAGCCAATGCCAGGCGCAATGCTCCGGAAATTTTTAACTGCGGGAACCTCTCCAGTCCATCTAAACAAGCGATCACTGTGTCTTTTGCATAAGATATACCAATTAGAGGCTTGTAAGAATAACGCGACTATTTCCATAAAATCAGAAAATCCGCTTTTTCGCACACTTTGCCCCAGTGCAAGCAATAAGGAATCCTTCCGCCCTCTTTTTGCCAAAGGCATAATTTTGAATATATTACTTAACATAATATTTTTATGTTAATAAAAAAGTTTCATTACTGCTTTGATTAGCCTGGGGATCTTCTTATTTTGGTTGTTAGCGTAGCCATTAAAAACTAATCTCGCATATATGGAAATCCATTCGAACCGGACAGCTTCTACCCTATTTATCGCGCTTATGCTGGTTTTGCTTAGTTTTTTCCAATGCTCTAATGCAAAAGAAAAACCCTGGACCGCCGATTTGCGCCCCAAGAAAGGCCTCTCCGTTTCCTGGCACGGCCTGGAACTCATAAGAGGAAGCACCTTCCGCTTCGCCACCGCGCAAAACGGCCGGGTTTTTTACGATTTTAGCTGGATTTACCAGCCTAAATCCCAAAAGAACGAGGTGGAAACCTTGCGTCTCGGAGGCCCAAATAGCTTTATCGACGGCACGTACGCCATGAAACGCTCGAAGAATGGGCTCGAGTTTGCGCTTTCCGGAACGTGGAACCGTGGAGATTCCACCCTGCTTTTATTTCAGGCAGGAAAAATCTGGCTCCCTGCCTTTGCCAATGGAACGCTTTCGTACGAGGGACTCCAAAAAGTAGTAGTTGATCTCGATGCAGAAGGGTTTCTTCCGGAGTTGCTGGATAATGATTCGTTGCATTTTCTGGAACTGAAAGGAGATTTAGGTTCCCTACGGATCGAATTCCCTGACCGGGATGGCCAAATCCGATTCGCCACGTTGAAGGGTACCTCTGCCAATCCCTGGGCTGCCGGGCCGCCCGTTTTGGATGTTTCGCTGTCCAATGAGCGGTACGCGCCGGGAGAGGCCTTTGCGAAAAAGTTTCGCATGACCTTTCACCCCGTGGTGAAATCCCCCTTAACTGGGAAAAACAAGGCAACCCATGCGCCTGTTCCTGAAAAAACAGCCTTGACGCCACAATTTGAAGGTTTCCCGTTGTTGCCCAAACCAAAGGTTTCCAACCTGGACGCTTCTGCGACTGTCGTTCTTTTGCCCGATGCAGATAAACCGCTTTCTATTTTTGATTCGCTTTTCGGGTTGGCCCTGCAACGTATCTGGGACGTTCCTCTTCTGGCCTTTTCGAACGTGGTTGCGAGTGTTTCGCCATCGGCTGGATTACCTGCTGAAGGCTTTTTGCTCGATATTACTCCCCAAACTGTTAAGGTGACCGCCGCAGATAGCCTGGGGCTTCGTCACGCCGCTGCGGCGCTGGCCTTTTTGGTGCGATCCTCCGGAGGGAGACTGCTGTTGCCCAAGGGCGCGGTAAAAGACTATCCGTCCGGGCATTGGCGGGGCATTCATATGTTTGTTGGACCGAACGCGGTTCCTTTTCATAAAGAGATGTACGAAAAGATCCTGCTCCCTCTGCGAATGAATAAAGTGGTGCTGCAATGCGAGCAAACCGATTGGAGTTCTCAGCCCAGAATCAGGAATCCCATTACCATGCCATTGAAGGACCTTGGAGAGGAAGCCGGTTTTCTGCGCGCCAATCAGGTGGAACTGATTCCCTTGATCCAAAGCTTTGGGCATATGGAGTGGTTTTTTGAAAACGGGCAAAATTGGGACCTCGCAACCAACCCGGAAATTCCCTACACCATTGACGTAAAAAAGGAACGCGCGCGCCAGGCACTGAAAAGCCTCTGGAGCGAAGCGGTGCGTGTTACCGGCGCCCGTACGCTCCACTTTGGGCTCGATGAAGTCGATATGATCGGATGGCCAAAACGTGACCCTGAGGAAATCACCCGATTGTGGGAATGGCACCTGCCCTTTCTGTCGTCTATTGCGAGGGAACATCAGGCAGAAATGATGCTTTGGGGGGATATGATCCTTGGCCCCGGGGAATCCATTGATTTCAGCAATGCCGAAACCAAAGCCCATGCTGAGCGCAGGAGGGCGGTGGTGCCCAAAGGATCATTAATTGCTGACTGGCACTATAAAGCGGATCCCAATCCGGCCAACTATGCGCCCAGCCTGGATGTCCTCACAAATTCCGGCTTTCAGCCGGTAGCGTCTACCTGGTTCTTTCCAAACAACATACGCGGGTTTAATCTGGCCGCCATAGAAAGAAAAATGGGTACGCTGCAGACGACCTGGGCCGATTTCGAAAGTTCAGAAGCCAATATGCTCAAATACCTTCCTCAGTTTGGGGCGTACATTCTATCCCTGGATTATTCCTGGTCCGGGCGGCTGGAAGCGCCAGATGCTTTACCCTATGATCCGATTGCCCTCTGGGCCAATATGTTCTACCATTCGCCGCAGCCGGTTATGGCTAAGGAAGGATTCCTTTTGGGCGATGCTAAGGATCCGGAAATCCGATGCGGGCCATGGGCTTTTAAACAATGGCGCGCCAATTCGCGCAAATCAGTAAAAGAAGAAGAAATTAATTTGGAATCCCCTACGCTAATCGGCGGCGTAGCCCTTTTGCTGAGTTGTTCTGTATTCGGAGAAGAAAACGAAAAGCTGGCGGAGATCGAATTCGTCTTTACGGACGGCAGCAGGCAGTCCGAGCAGATCAGGTATGGCGTTCATGCAAGGCCAGGCTCGGACCCAAGGCCTGTACTTGGCGGCCATAGTAACGGGAATGGCCAATCAGGGGCCTATTTTTCACTTAACCAGCGCAAAGAATTAAAGCAGATCGTCATACGCCATACCAATCCGCTATATCCGGTCGAAATCCAGGGAGTGACTCTTATTCGCTGAACAAATCAAGCTGTGGATTGATCAGCTGCCGGTAAGCGGAGAAATCATACTCCGGCTTGACGTTGTCTTTGAAATAGAGCCGCTTCGCCAATTCGAATTGCTGGCGGATGATCTCTGAGGTTTTTCCTTCCCCTGTCATGCGCTTGCCGAAGCGTTTGTCTTCCAGGCTCCCGTTGTGGCAATCGCGGATTTTCCGGAGTACTTTTTCCGCCCGGTCGGGGTATGTTTTTCGGATCCAATCTTCGAATAGCGGGCCGATTTCACCGTTCAGGCGGACCACAGAATACCCAATCCCATAAGCGCCCAATGCTGCCGCCTTCTCTGCCATGGGTAGCAACTCGTGCTCGTTTAGTCCCGGGATGATGGGCGCAAGCATCACAAAAACGGGAATTCCTTCCAGAGCCAGTATCCTAATGGTTTCCAGCCGAAGCCGGACGCTGGTCGCGCGGGGCTCCAAAAACCGGCGAAGGGAGTCGTCGAGCGTTGTCAGCGAAATGCCTGTTCGAATAAGGTTCCTGGCGCTGAGTTCTTTTAGAAGGTCGAGGTCCCTAAGTATGAGGTTGTTTTTGGTCAGCATACCCGAAGGGAAACGATACTTCAGGAGGACCTCCAGGAGTTTGCGGGTAATGCCGAATTTCCGCTCCGCAGGCTGGTAAATATCCGTATTGCCGGCGAGCATGATAGGGAGATCCTCCATTCCGGGTTTGCGAAGGGCCTCTTCCAAAAGTTTGGGCGCCGAATGTTTAACCAGGATATTGCTTTCAAAATCCAATCCGGCGCTATACCCCCAATACGCATGGGTAAGGCGCGCATAACAATAAATACAGCCGTGCTCGCATCCCTGATATGGATTGAGGGAATATTCGAATCCGATATCCGGACTTTTAACCTTATTCAGAATTGTTTTGGGGTGAACCTCAATGTAGGCGGTTCTTTCGTCCTCCACAAACCCTGGATCTGTCTCATAGGCAAACCGGTGGTAGGGGTTGGCTGGGTTGTACTGCGCTCCCCTACCCTTCAGAAAAAAACCGGATGACGGATCGGACATATTGAAAATTTGAATAAAAATACTACTTTTTGTGTTAAAATAACGCATGCGGAAGGACAAGTTGGATTTTTCCCTGAGTTTTGATTTTTTGCGTATTTTCCGAACCAAATTTCACCAACAGATGAACAGGAAATCTTTTTTAAAAGGTTTGGCCATAGGTACGATCTCTGTTCCCGTGTTGCTACGACTGCTGGCGGGAAAAAATTTTGCCCAACCAAAGGCATCGTCTCAAGTCATCAGCGGCAAGCATTACGAGTGGAAGCTGGTCACGACCTGGCCCCCGAATTTTCCTGTTTTTGGCGATACCTGCAAAGTGTTTGCCGATGCGGTAGAAGCTATGTCCGGAGGCAGGATTCGCATCAGAGTATTTGGAGGAGGTGAATTGGTTCCCGCGCTGGAGGCCTTTGACGCCGTGCGCAACGGGGCGGCAGAAATCGCCCACGGGGCAGCGTATTATTGGGCGGGGAAATCTCCGGCTGCCCAGTTTTTTGCTACCGTCCCGTTTGGGATGAACGCTCAGCAGGTAACCGCGTGGATCAATAGCGGCGGCGGACTCCAGCTTTGGGAGGAATTGTATTCTAAATTTGGCCTGGTGCCCATGCTGGGGGGCAATACCGGTGTTCAAATGGGTGGCTGGTTCAATCGTGAAATAAAGAGCTTGAAGGATCTAAAGGGCCTCAAAATGCGGATACCTGGTCTCGGTGGCGATGTACTCGCAAAAGCAGGCGGATCTCCCGTATTGCTGGCCGGCGGAGAGATTTATACCAGCCTGGAGCGGGGAGTGATTGACGCCACGGAGTGGGTGGGCCCCTATCACGATACCCTGATGGGATTTCAGGAAATTGCAAAATATTATTACGCGCCAGGCTGGCATGAGCCCGGCACCACCCTGGAGTTCATTTTCAATAAAGAACAGTTCGAAAGCCTTCCTTCCGACCTTCAACAGATCCTTCGGGCCGCTTCCGCATACGCCCATCTATGGTGCTTTACGGAAATGGAAGCCCGCAACAACGAGGCAATGGATACCCTTATGGAGAAAAAGATCGACATCCGGCAATTCCCTGAAGAAGTAATTGCCTCGCTGAGAAATCTCACCCAGGAAGTGATCGGTGAAATGGCCGCTTCAGACCCATTTACCCAGAAGGTATATGCCTCCTACGACGCTTTCCGGAAACGGGCCAACCGGCTGTCCAGGATCACCGAACAGGTCTTCTACAACTCCATTCAGCCCCCCATCTAATAGATCCTCTAAGATTGAAGAAGCATTCCAAATTGGGGAAAAAAAACGACCAGGCCAAGCAACAGTAACTGGATAAAGACAAACGGAAGAATCCCAATATACAGGTGGCGGGTGGTAACTTCCGGCGGGGCAACTCCTTTGAGATAGAAAAGGGAAAACCCAAAAGGCGGGGTTAGAAAGGAGGTTTGCAAGTTGATGCACAACAATATACCGATCCAGAGGAGATTGACGTCCAATTCGTGAAAGATAGGGGCGACAACTGGAACGATGATAAAGATGATCTCGATGAAGTCAATGAAAAAACCTGCAACAAAAACAACGGCCATTACCACCGCGAGGAAAGCCATTGGCGAAAGGTTGGATCCCCGCACCAAATCGACCAAATAGATATCTCCTCCCATTTCGCGAAAAACAAAAGAAAACGTCGTCGCTCCCAGCAAAATAATGAACACCATCGCCGTCAGGTGGGTGGTTTCCTTGGCCACCCCTTTCAACACCTGTAAACTCAATTTGCCCTGGTGCGCAGTAAGCAAAACGGCGCCCAAAGCTCCCACTGCCGAGGCCTCCGTCGGCGTTGCAATACCTGCAAAGATTGAGCCCAGCACGGCCAATATTAAAAAAAACGGAAGCACAAACGCTTGCACTACCTTCCGGGCGAACCCTTCACCTTTAAACGCGGCGATTTCTTCCCTGGGTACCGGAGGCGCAAGTTTGGGCTTGAAATAGGCAATCAGGAACACAAAAAGCATGTACAGTCCGACCAAAACGAGGCCAGGAATTAACGCGCCTGCAAACAAATTCCCTACCGACACATTCAGCACACTACCTAATAGCACCAGAACTACGGAAGGCGGGATGATTTGCCCTAGCGTTCCTGATGCCGCAATTATCCCTGTAGAAAGCGCTGGATGATATCCGCGTTTCAGCATCGTAGGAAGGCTGATCAGGCCCATCGTGACAACGGTTGCGCCAACAATCCCGGTCGAAGCCGCCAACATGGCGCCAACAAGCACTACAGAAATGGCCAATCCTCCCGGCAGCCGGCCGAAGAGTAGCGCCATGGTGTTGAGCAATTGTTCGGCGAGCCCCGACCTCTCCAACATGATCCCCATGAATATGAAAAGGGGCACTGCCAAAAGGACGTAATTGCTCATTACCCCCATGACCCTTGGAGGCAATGCGGAAAAACTGGCTGGGTCGAGAAAACAAAACGCATAGATCAGTGAAAGTCCTCCAAGCGTAAAGGCAACAGGGAACCCATACAGAATCAGAAGAAAAATACTGGCAAATAGCAGAATGGCAAGTAGTTCCATGGGTGTTTTGGGTTAATTGGAAGCGTTTTCCCGTCCAGCTTTCCAAGCCTGAAGGTTATGGACCAAGCGAGCAATTCCCTGTAAAAACAACAAGAGCATTCCCAGGGAGATGGCGAATTTGATCCAGTAAAGGGCAGGTATCCCCCCCGGGTCTGGGGAGGCTTCCCTGATCAGGAAAGACTTCCAGGCATAACGCCAGCTCACCACCATCAAAGTAAAAGACCAGGGCAAGAGGAAGAAAAGGGTTCCCAGGATATCCGTAAGCGCTTTGTCTGTTGGTTTGAAATGCGTATAAAATAAATCCACCCGGACATGGCGGTCGTGTTTCCAGGCGAACCCTGCCCCAAGTAAAAAAATCAGCGCAAAAAGGTGCCATTCCATTTCGGCCACCCATGCTGCCGTGTAGTTCAATACATACCGGTTGAACACATCGACACAAACCAATAACACCAGAACAATATTCAACCAGGAGGCCCACTCTCCTACCCGCTCATTGATCCGGTCGATCGCTTTAGCTAATGCAACTAAAAAATCCGGCATGATGCGCAATTTTTTTGTCAAAGTACCAAAAATAAAAAAGGAGAGGTTGCCTTTTGCCTTAGGAAAGAAATTTTCTTTCTTCACGGCGAAGACAAACCCCTCCTCGCAAACTAAAGCCTTCTTTTAGGCTTTTCGGTCATACTGATATAACGCAAGTCCTTCAATTATCAGAATTAGCTTCTCGGCATACTTGGGATCAGTTGCGTATCCCGCTTTTTTGAGCCCATGCGCCCAACCTTCATAATCCGTAGCGCCTAATTTTTTTAAATGCTGGTAGCGCGGGCTGCTCAGCAGGAGGGAATGTTCGCGGTAGCTTTCCTGTACGGTATCAAATACCCGAAACATGTCGTAGATGATATCGTCGGAATAATTCCGGCAAGTACAGCCCAGGCATTTGGTCCGGCACTTGATCCCAAAGTGGTTATTCGACTCGGTCGCCAGGACGCTTTCTCCCGCATCCGACTCTAAAAGCCCTTGCGCCAGGGTGATGCTTGCCGGAATCTGGTGCGCTTTCATTTCCTCTATCGCAGCGCTGGCATATTTGGAGACATAATCTTTGCACACCTGAAGCTTGGCGTCTGAGATCTCTTGAGGAATACCTTTTCTTTTGGCATAACCTGGGCTCAGCAACGGCGTCAGATTGCGCATGCTGAACCCCTTGACGGCTTCTGCCGGTTTATTGATTTTTTTAGCCGCCGCTTCGTTGATCTTTTTAAACTGGCTCACATTCACAGCGGGGACGAACTCTACTTCCGGGCGGCTGTTCAACCCCACCGGCAGTCCCATAGCGGCTCCCTGTCCAGCTTTTTTTGAAAAAATCCCTATAACTTCCTTTCGGGGAACAGGGTCAATCTGGACTGAAATGTCTTTTTTTAGAAAAATATGGGCTCCCACGTATAGCAGGATTAAATTGAACCAGTTTCGATCCAGCCACCCTCCCACCCTGGCGATAAAGCCGGTGCGCAGGTAATTTCTTGGTACAGCTTGGGCTCTCATATTTGACACTTTTTGTTTTTTATTTTGCTAATTTAAAACCTTTTTTGTTTTGAAAAAATATTTTTAAAACTTTTTGTTCTTTTAAATTTTTATTCAAAATTTTACTTAGTGTATTTTTTACACTAGTTTTATGCTCAAATGTTGGGTATGAAATTGGTAGCAGACAGTGGGTCAACAAAAACAGATTGGGTATTGCTTGATAAGCAAGGGATATTGAAATCTATCAACACCATAGGGTTCAATCCGCTGTATCATTCGGAGGCCTTCATTGTGGAGGAGTGCCGAAAAGTTTTTGATCTGGAGGAGATGCCCTACCTGGAGGTTAGAGAGATTTTTTATTATGGGGCGTCTGTTTGGGATGAAGAGAAAGCGGCCAAAATTCGCAGGGCGCTGGCGCAGCTTTTTCGCCATGCGGAAATCGAGGTAGAGCACGACCTGCTTGGAGCTGCCCGGGCTACTTGCGGCAGAGAGGCGGGAATTGCCTGTATAATTGGAACCGGGTCCAATACATGTCTCTTCGACGGGCGCGAAGTGACGGACAATGTGACGAATCTCGGGTATTTTGTCGGAGACGAAGGCAGTGGCGCCCATTTAGGGAAATCCCTGGTTAAATCCTATTTTTACCGCGAACTCCCCTCGACCCTGGTATCCGCCTTGGAGGAGGAGTTCCCTCGAGGCCAAGCGGAATTTTTGGACCATATTTATAGCCAGCCATCCCCGAATGTCTTTCTGGCCTCCCTGACCAAATTCCTTTCTGCCCACCGCGATCATTTGTTTATTCAAAAGCTGATTTATACCTCGTTTGCTGAGTTCATCGACCGGCACGTGCGGAAATACCCTGGGCATCTCGGCCTTCCTATTCATTTTATCGGTTCAGTCGCTTTCCATTTCCGGGATTTTCTTACCGTAATCCTCGAGGAGAGGTGTATGAAAGCAGGCCGGTTCCTGCAAAAACCGATCGACCGGCTGGTGGAATACCACACCTACAATGATTGATTTTATTTATGGAAAAGCAAATTAAACGCATTGCGGTTTTTACATCCGGCGGTGACGCCCCTGGTATGAATGCGGCTATCCGGGCTGTCGTTCGCACGGCTTCTTACCACGACCTTCACGTATATGGCATTTTCCGTGGGTACGAGGGGATGATCGACGGGGATTTCAAACGCCTGGAGCGAAAGGATGTAGCAAATATTATCCACCGGGGAGGGACCATCCTAAAAACGGCGCGCAGCGAACGGTTCATGTCTGCTTCCGGAAGAAAAGCCGCTTTTGAATCCCTGATTGCCTTCGACATCGACGCGTGTATCGCTATTGGCGGAAATGGCACCTTTACCGGCGCCAAAATTTTTTCAGAAGAGCATAACATCCCTTTTATCGGGATTCCGGGTACGATCGACAACGATTTATTCGGTACCGATTTCACCATCGGTTTTGATACGGCAGTAAACACAGCTATTGAAGCCGTAGACCGCATCAGGGATACAGCCGACTCACACAACCGCCTGTTTTTCATCGAGGTAATGGGCCGCCACGCCGGCTACATTGCCTTGCATACCGCTATCGGCAGCGGTGCGGAGAGCGTTCTTATCCCGGAGGTCGATATGGATCTAGACCGCCTTACCGAACTGCTGCTAAAAAATGCCCGGCGCCGCAAGTTGTTCAGCCTGGTGATCGTAGCCGAAGGAAACAAGATCGGACCTACTCCCGAAATTGCAGCAATAATAAAAGAACGGATAGAAAATTTCGATATCCGCTACGCGATCATCGGACACCTGCAACGCGGCGGGGCCCCAAACTCCCTGGACCGCGTACTGGCCAGCCGCCTTGGATACGCAGCGGTAGAGGGATTAATGAACGGAGAGCGGAACGTAATGGCAGGTATTATCAACGACCACGTTGTTTTTACCCCCCTTAGCGATGCCATTTCCAAAGAAAAACCGCTCGAAAACGACCTGGTGAAAATGGCGGAAATCCTGGCCATGTAATTGAAGAGTTGCGAAGTTACGAGGTTGCGAGGTTGCGAATTAAGGATGAAATTTTAGGAAGAGGCCTACTATTTTGCGTCTAAATCGCAAAGCAGCTGGTCCTGATCCAGGCTTCGTATTCGGGGTTGGCTTCAACCTCTATTTTTATAATGCAAGGAACCTCGTAAGGGTGAAGTCGGACAATTTCCGTTTTTACTTTCTCCCAATTTTCAGGGACCGTTTTTAAAAGGGCGACCCATTCTCCCCCACCCTCCAGTACGCAATGCCACCAATAAGCGCTTTGGATCGGGAAAATATTCGCGCACGCTATCTGCTTGCCTTCCAACAGCGCGTTGGAAACCCGCTGAGCTTCCTCCTGGCTCTCATGCGTCGTGTATATCAAAATAAACCCCATCTAACTTGTCTGACGTCCAACCTCTAACGTCTAACGTCCAACGTCTAACCGTCTAATCCTCCCGGTGCATTAAAAACGCCTTCAAAAATCCGTCGAGATCGCCATCCAGCACAGCGTCCGTCTGGCTGGTTTGGTAACCGGTGCGGTGATCTTTAACGCGGCGGTCGTCCAGAACATAGCTTCGGATTTGGGAGCCCCATTCGTTTTTCATTTTGGAAGACTCGACCTTTTCGCGTTCTGCGCGCTGCCGTTCCAACTCCCTTTCGAACAACCGGGATTTAAGCATTTGAATCGCTTTATCGCGGTTTTGGTGCTGGGAACGTTCTTGCTGGCACTCTACCACGATCCCGGATGGAAGGTGGCGCACGCGGACTGCCGATTCGGTCTTGTTCACGTGCTGTCCGCCCGCGCCGCTGGACCGGAAGGTGTCCCATTCCAGGTCGGCGGGGTTAACATCGATTTCGATGCGCTCATCGACGCTCGGATGCACAAAAACGGATGCAAATGAGGTCATGCGCTTGCCTTGCGAATTATATGGACTTACCCGTACCAAGCGGTGCACGCCGTTTTCGCCTTTTAACATACCGTAGGCAAAGTCGCCTTCCACCTCGATTTCAGCACTTTTGATGCCGGCAACGTCGCCGTCCTGACGGTTGATTTCGGATACTTTGAACCCATTGCGATCGGCCCACATCATATACATCCGCAGGAGCATTTCCGCCCAGTCGCAGGCTTCGGTACCTCCTGCCCCGGCGTTGATTTCAAGGGTAACGCTTAATTCGTCTTCCGGCTGGTTTAAGGTGGAGTGAAATTCCAGATCTTCTACTGCGATAACCGCTTCCTGGAACTTTTCGTCTACTTCCATTTCGGAAACCATTCCTTCCTTTTGGAACTCAAAGAGCCCCTCGACATCGTCCACATGCCGGGCTACCTCCTGGAATTGAGCCACCCATTTCTTGTGGCTTTTGATCTCTTTGAGAATGGATTCGGCGCGTTGCGGGTCGTTCCAAAACTCGGGATCCAGGGATAATTGTTCTTTCTCTTCGATTTCGATCAAACGGCGATCGACGTCAAAGATACCTCCCTAACGAACCCAGGCGCTCCCGCAAGTCTTTCAACTGCTCTATTGTCATAGTAGCTCAGGTTTTCTTTTTAGAACGGGCCTGTCTCAAAAGAGGGTTTTTCCGAAGGCAGCAAAAAATATTTTCTTTTTTCAATTTTTAAGTGAAATTGAAAAAAGAAAATAAAATTTCACGCCGGAGGCAAAGAGTGGTCTTTTGAGACAGCCCCGAAATTTAATAAATAACCGGTATTCCAGATATTAGTTCATCTTGCGTACGCTGCTCAGCTCAATGTAGAACATCAGGTCTGCATTAGCTGGAATAGCAGGTGGCGCCCCGGCAGCCCCATAAGCCAGGGCCGAAGGAATGAACAACGTAGCTTTGGTACCCGATTTGAGCAACATGAGCCCTTCGTCCCAGCCGGGTATGACTGCGCCCATACCCACGGGGAAGTTGAATTCCGACCCTCTGGAGAAGGAGTTGTCGAACATCGTGCCATCCATAAGGGCGCCATAGTAGTTGACGAACACCATGTCGCTGCTGTCAGCCTTTGGACCTTTTCCTTCTTCATGGATAACGTATTTCAATCCGGATGCCGTAGTCTGGATATTCGCCAGGGAGCCGTTGTTAAAAGCATCCAGCGTTTTCTTTGCCATGGCTTCCACCTTAGCCACCGCTTCTTCCATTTCTTTCTGGGTTTTTACATCCTTTAACACCAGGTCATAATACAGGAATTTGGATTTTTCAAATCCCTGTGGCTTGGGGTTGATCGTGTCAAGGGGAGCGATAATGGTCAGGCTATCGCCTTCCCGCATCAGCATAAGCGCCTCCTCGATCGGAGATAGCGGGCGGCCGAGGTTGGTAGTATCCGGGATCACCACCATCGGCATATTTGGCTCTGAATAGCTGCTCACTACCACGCTGTCGTCGTTGCGCATCTGGAAGTGGAAATAAGCCATGGCATTGGGTTCGGCCGCTTGCCCTTTAGAACTGGTATGCATGATGTAGTCGTATCCGCTGGGAAGTTTCTTTTTCTCTTTCTTGCAGCCTGCAAAGAGGGCCAGAACGAGTAATAAAGCGAGGGAAATTCTCATAATGTTCAAATTAAGAAATAATAGGTTTTAAAAAGTTATTCTGCTGACAGTTTTTCCTTGTATAGCGGCAAAAGTTCTTTGAATTTGCGCACGGTAGGCCGTAAGCCGATAAACGAAGCGCCTCCGGAGGCGTTGCGGTGGCCGCCGCCCTTAAAATGCTGGGAGGCAATTTCCTGTACGCTGAAGTCCCCTTTTGACCGAAGGGAGATTTTCACAATGGTGGGCTGTTCCGTGATAAACGCCGCAATTTTTACCCCGGGTATGCGAAGGAGGTAGTTCACGATGCCCTCCGTATCTCCCCGTTGAATATCGAATTTCGCGTAATCTTCCTTTGAAAGCGTTATAATCCCTGTGTGAAACTCTTCCAGGATTTCCATCCGGTGGTATAGGCAATAGCCCAGCAGGCGGAGGTGTTTTTCAGAAAGGTTGTTGTTAATGAGGTCCTGGAGGACCACATCGTTTATGCCTAGTTCGAGCAAGTTAGCGACGACCCGGAATACTTTGGCAGAGGTGCCGTATTTAAAAGAACCCGTGTCGGTAACAATACCAGTGTAAATGCAATCCGCCACCCGGATATCGAGGAATTGCTGCCAACTTAATAAATGGATAAAATCATAGACCAGTTCGCTGGTAGAACTAGCCGTAATATCCGAAAGGACAAAATCGGCAAATGGTTCCGGGTCCAGGTGGTGGTCGATCAGGACTTTGGGGATATTGAGTCCGTGTACGATCTCCCCTGCTTTGTCGATCCGGTCCAATGCATTGAAATCGAGACAAAAAACCAGATTTGATTTTTCCAGGGTTGTTTTAACGTCATCCGGATGCTCATCGTACACCAGCATCTGAGTGATCCCGGGCATCCAGGAAAGGAAATCCGGATACTCCGAAGGGATAATCATTTTAACGGCATGCCCAAGGTGCTGAAGAAAGTGGAACATGGCCAAAGACGAGCCAATAGCGTCTCCATCCGGATTTCGGTGCGTAATCAGGGCGATGTCTTTCGGAATTGAAAGCAGGGATTTTAGCTCTGTGATGTGTTCCATTTCCCGGTCGATAAGAGACTGCGAAGGTCGTCAAAAATATTGGATTAAACCAAAAATAACCAAAGGGGTTTGAAGAGATTGCGGCAATTTGGTTACTTTTGCGCTGCTTTTTAACCTCAAATCCCAAGCAAATGGCTGGAAACAGAACGTTTACAATGATCAAACCCGACGCTGTACGCGGAGGGCACATCGGAGCAATCCTGGCAAAAATCAACGAAGCCGGCTTCCGGATCGTTGCCATGAAGTATACCAAGCTTTCGGAAGAAAAAGCGGGTGAGTTTTATGCGGTACACCGCGAGCGCCCCTTCTACGGCGAATTGGTTTCCTTCATGTCGTCCGGGCCGATCGTCGCCGCAGCGTTGGAAAAGGACAATGCGGTAGAAGATTTTAGGAAGTTGATCGGAGCGACCGACCCATCCAAAGCGGAACCCGGCACGATCCGTGCGCTCTTCGCAAAAAGTATAGGAGAAAACGCAGTGCACGGCTCCGATTCCGATGAAAATGCGGCGATTGAAATTGCATTTCACTTTGCAGGCACAGAGATCTTCCATTGATCCTGCCGGGTTGCCGGAAAAAACAAAGGCGGATTCACCGGTATGCGTGTGAATCCGCCTTTGTTTTTTCCAATACACACCCCCGGATTTATTTATCCAGTGCCTGGAGTTGCCCGATCATCTCCTCAATGGAAGCCCTGACGCGGTAGTCCAGGTCAAATTGCCGGAACTTGATTGTCCCATCCCTGCCTATAATATAGGTAGCGGGGACCGGCAGATTGGCTTCTTCCTGTCCATTATTGGAGGCGATATCATCCCCCAAACCTAGTTTGATGCGGTTCTGGTACCCTTTGGTTACCCTGAATTTCACTCCATACGCGTCCATCACCTGTTCATCGCGGTCGGACATGACTTTCAGTCCAACCTTGGCTTTTGCAAGGGTATTCTGGATATTGTCGTTGGTCTCCGGAGTAATAGCCAGCACCTGACCTCCTGCGCTCATGATCAGATGGAGAGAGTCCTGGAAGCGGCCCAGGTACCGGTTGCACACCGGGCACCAGTCCCCGCGGTAAAAGATGAGGACGACCGGACCTTCATTTAAAAGGGAACTCAAGGAAAATTTTTGGCCGTATTGGTCCTGTCCTTCAAAATCAGGCGCTTTTTGTCCAACTTCCAGGCCTTTGGGAACCAGGAAAGAGGTATCGATGCCCAGCTTGGTCAGATCCTGGGCGTTCAGGGAGGATAGCCCTCCCAGAAGAATCAAAAATAACGTTGTGAAGACAAAAGATTTCATAGAAAAGAATTTTTCCGAAAGGTAATGCCTAATGAAAAGGTCATGCAGGATATCCCTTCCAAGTGTCCGGACCAAGACCCCCTTTCCGTTATTGGATTTCCACGAGGGTCACGCCGTCGCCCCCAAGCTCGGGTTCAGGATGGGAGATGGCCATGGGAAGATTGTATTCTTTCAGTTTCATCCGCACTGCTTTTCGGAGAACACCGTTGCCTTTCCCGTGCACGATGCGCAGGTTATTGGCGCTGGTAAGCAGGGCGTGGTCCACAAATTCCTCCACGATTTTCAGTGCTTCTTCCAGGCGCATGCCCCGGATATCGAGCTTGGATTGAAACCCTGCGCTTTTCTGGACCATATCGGTTTGAATGCTTTTTGCCTGTTGAACGCTAAGAGGTTCATTTGCCGGCTGAAGATCCCGGGTGTGAATAGTCATCCGCATTTGTCCAACAAGCACTACCGCTTTGTCTTTTTTTAGTGCCTCTACTTTCCCAATAGCGCCGCCCTGAATAAGTTTGACGTGATCACCAGCCTTGATATTCAGCTCTTTGCGTTTCTTCTCCGGAATTTGGTACACTTCTTCTTTAAGTTCTACGACCTGGCCCTGGAGTTGCTGGCGTTCTTCTTTTTTAAGGGCTGCGAGTTCTTTGGCTTTTTCCAGGTTGTTGGCTTCCCGCAATTCCCGTATTAATTTTTCGAACGCCTGGTTGTCCCGGGACACTTGTTGCAGGGCCAGTTCTTTCGCTTCGAGTTTCTGTTTTTTTCTCCGGAACTCCATATCCCGGTGCATTTGCTCGTAGGATTTCATCAGGCGCTCGAGCTTTTCCTCCCGGTCCTTCATCTGAGCCAGTTGTTCTTCAAGTTCCTGTTTCTCTTTTTGAAGGTCTATAAGTAACTGATCCACCGCTGTTTCACTTTTTCCGCTTCGGTGACGGGCGTATTCAAGAATTTTCGGGTCTAAACCGTTTTTGATAGCGATTTCAAAGGCGTAGGAACTTCCCGGCCTGCCCACTTTGAGCTCATAGGTGGGCAGCAGATGGTCTTTATCAAAATGCATGGCGCCATTGAGGATGCCTTTGGATTTGAAGGCGAAAATCTTCAGGTTGGAATAATGGGTTGTAACGACTCCGAATACTTTTTTAAAGTTGAGTTCCCGGAGGACCGATTCGGCGATCGCTCCCCCCATTTGAGGATCCGTGCCGGACCCAAATTCGTCGATCAGAATAAGGGTGCGTTCATTGGCTTCCTGAACGAACAATCGCATGTTGTTCAGGTGCGAACTATAGGTACTCAGGTCGTCCTCAATAGATTGCTGATCGCCGATATCGGCAAAGATGTTAGAGAAAATGCCGAAGACCGACCGCTCGTCCGCGGGAATAAGCAAACCGGACTGGACCATTAGCTGGAACAATCCAACAGATTTCATGGTGATGGACTTTCCCCCGGCATTGGGTCCGGAGAGCACCAAAATCCGGTTTCCGTGGTCCATTTTAAGCGTAAAGGGAATAGTAGCTTTCCCAAGAGGGCTATTCCGGAGAAACAACAAGGGATGGCGGCCGTCCATAATTTGAACCGCTGGCTTTTGCTGAATCTGTGGCTGCCCCGCTTTCATCATCAGCCCAACCCGGCCTTTTGCCTGCAGCACATCGAAATACACCAGCAATTCCTGGTATTTCCGGATTTGAGGAACATAAGGCCGCAGCAACGCGCTCAGCGTCTTAAGGATACGAAAGATCTCCCTTCTTTCCTCCTGCTCCAGATCAAAGATGTCGTTGTTGATTGGAATGATCGCTTCAGGCTCGATAAAGGCCGTGCGCCCGGTAGCTGACTCGTCGTGGATGATCCCTCGCACTTTTCGTTTGTGCTCGGCAGGAACGCTTAGTACTCTTCTGCCATTGCGGAAGCTCTCGACGTTTTCGCTAAGCCAGCCTTTGGTACGGTAGTTCTGGATCACCTCCCGGAAGACTTTGTCCAACTCCCGGTGTTTTCCTTGCAGGGCTTTCCGGATACGTTCGAGCTCTGGCGAGGCGTTTGCGCGGATATTTCCTTCCGGGTCAATGACGCGATCAATCTCCAGGATCAACGTTTTGTCAAAATGGATATGCCGGAGGATTTCATACATGGCGGGGTAAACCTCGCGGCGGGCGTCGGTGAAAAAATCATAAATCCCCGCAACCGCTACCAGAGAAACATTCAGCCGCTTTAGCCCGTCTTCCGGGAGCACGTAATCCTGAATTTCCAGCAGGCGGAGATCGTCCTGAAGATCGGCATAGGGTGGAATATGCATGCGGTCGTTATATTCGATCGCGCGCCGCATTTCGCGGGTTTCACTAAGTTTGATTTCAATCCGCTCCAGGTTAGCGCCGGGTTTGATTTGCAAAGCGGCAGCTTTACCCAGTTCGCCCTGGCATTCCTGCTCGATGAGAAGAAGCACTTTGTCAAATTCAAGGCGCTGAAAAAGATCCTTTGGCTCTAATCGCATGGTGGTTCGTTGACGGGACTATCGAAAAGCAAATTTAAGGATTAGAACACGAAAAAATCTCTGGGGTTCCATTTTGCTATTTTTCTTGCGGAAATTCCGGATTAAAAACCTGGAATTGGTAGTTTCGCCCCGGCACTCGAACCAAAAAAGCGAAAAACGTGGGAGGGAGTATTTTCGGAGAAGCATTTCGGATTTCCACCTTTGGGGAATCGCATGGCCAAGCGGTGGGCGTTGTCATCGATGGATGCCCGGCCGGGTTGGATATTGATGAATCCTTTATCCAAAAGGAATTGGACCGGCGCAGGCCAGGGCAATCGGCTATTGTAACCCAGCGGAAGGAAGACGACCGGGTAGAAATCCTTTCCGGGATTTTCAATGGAAAATCCACCGGGACGCCCATTGCTATGGTCATTTTCAATGCCGATGCCCGGTCAAAGGATTACAGCCATATTGCAGGCATGTACCGTCCGTCTCACGCCGACTTCACTTATCAGGAAAAATACGGCTTGAGAGACTACCGCGGCGGCGGAAGATCATCCGCGAGGGAGACCGCTGCACGCGTTGCCGCCGGCGCCATTGCCAAACTACTGCTCGCCACGCAACATATCAGTTGCCACGCCTATGTTAGTCAGGTTGGCCGTCTGATTCTGGACAAACCCTATCAGGATCTGGATCTGAGCCAAACCGAGCACAACGAGGTACGCTGCCCTGATCTTGAAATGGCGGAACAAATGATCCGGCTGATCAAAGAAGTCCGAAAGGAAGGGGATACCATTGGCGGCGTAGTGAGCGGCTTGATCCTGGGCTGCCCTTCCGGATTAGGAGAACCAGTTTTTGACAAACTGCACGCTGATTTGGGGAAAGCGATGCTCAGCATAAACGCCTGCAAAGGATTCGAATATGGATCAGGGTTTGCAGGGGCCCGCCAGCGCGGGTCTCAGCACAACGACCTGTTTTATAACGAACAAGGGACTATCCGTACCCGTACTAACCACTCTGGAGGCATTCAGGGCGGCGTTTCCAATGGAATGGATATCTATTTTCGGGCGGCTTTCAAGCCGGTGGCTACGATCATTCCGGCTCAGGAATCGGTGAATGAACAGGGCGAACCCGTTTTAGTCGAAGGAAAGGGCCGCCATGACCCATGCGTTTTGCCGAGAGCCGTTCCGATTGTCGAGGCCATGGCTGCCCTGGTCATAGCCGACCATTGGTTAAGACAGCGGCTGATCCGCCTTTAATTAAATGCTTAATTAATTCCTGCCGGGGGCAGTGGGCGTTGTTTTTGTTTTTTCAGGCCAAAACGGATACTTTTAAGGAATTCTCCAAACGAATCGAATTCTTTTCGATAGCTCAATCCGGTGCCGATTTGGAGAATTCGCCCGCTGATGTCTGGTTGGAGTTTCTGGTAAATGCGAAGCTTTAAACTACGGTCCTCAACCAGCTGGTATTCAATAGCTACGTCATTTCCAATGAATGCGCCGGTTGCGCCTGTATTTGCCCTCCAGTTGTTCCCCAGATCAATATTTCCCCCGACAAGAATTGAAAGCCGGTTGTTGAAATAATTTTGCCGAAGGCTCACTTGCAGTTCATTGCCCCGGTTCAGGTTTCCGCTTTGGTTCAGGTTGGCGCTTTGGTACTGATTATAAGCGATGTCAAAATCAACGCTGGATAGGGCCTGGCCTTCTCCAACCAGATCAGAAAAGAGCTCGGTGATCAATAGCGAAAGTTGGTTTGACAAAAACTCGCTGACGGTGTTGTAGATGATCTGAGATCCCTGAAACGAGAAATCTGCCGGCAAAAACTGTCCTGCAACGATCAGACCGAATACCTGCTTATTCATTTCATTCGGGTCTTGTTTTAACAAGCGGAGTTTGTTCTCGGCGTAAGTGAGTAGTTCCCCCTGGAGGTTAGGAAAGCCAAGGTCGAAGTTTACCGTAGGGCGCAGCAAGTCCCCCTGAAGCTTGAGGGTGAGGTCGACATCGGTGTTTTGAGCCGCTTCAGAGCGGGTTTGGTCGGAGACATTGGCCAGGTATTCCTGAATAAAGTTACCAACGGGCGCAAAGAGGTCTTTGTATTCGGCGTCGATCTGAATAATGGCTTTGTAAGGGTCGCCGGTCCAGGTAATCGTTCCCCCACGTTTAATGCTGAAATCTTTGTTAATGACATTGTACAGAGTAAAAAGGTATTCTCCGCGTTCAATGACTACATCGCCAAACATCTGAAAAGGCCCGTTTCGGGGAACCGTGATTCTCAGAGCTCCCCGGCCGTTGCCCTCAATGATATCCCCGGCTTGTTCGTTGAAAATAATCTGAAGCAAGGCTGATTCGTTAGCCACCAGATCCATTTCAAAGCTTACGCCTTTAATTTCCCGAAAGCTCCCAACACTGGTAATGGGCTGGTCGGTGGCTTGGGACTTGTCTTTGTCAACGAAGGATATAAAATTCAGAGAATTGGCTTTTCGGTCGGAACTGACCGGTATTACCATCCGGGTCCCCTCTCCTACTTCAGCATTGACGTAAATATCCGGCTGGCGGAAAGAACCTGAGAAGGCCACCTCGCCTCTGCCTATGGCGGTTCCATAAAACTGGTTATTCTGACCCTTACGGGTTTCAAGCCCCAAAATCCGGTTGGTCGTCAGCCGGGCGCTAAAACCAAAATCCTTGAGGTTTTGATGTTTTATCCCGCCATGGATCACGGCATGATTGCCAAGCCGGTCTTTCAGGACAGTCTGAGAGGCGTCAAACAGCGAATTATTTACTTTAACAATGGCCCTGTCCAGTGTATAGTGGGTATTCAGGTAATCCACCGTCATTCCTCCGTTGAACAAATAAATCATTCCCGAAGTATTCGGCTTTGAAAATTCGCCGTTAAATTGCAAATCAGCGTCGAAATATCCGTGCGTTTTACTAACCGTTTCCCCAATAAAGAACTCCGCGATCGCTAAGGGGTATGAATGAACATTGAGGTTGAGGTCGAAATAACCCGCTTTTTGAATGGCTGAAGGGCCGTAATCTTTGACGTTATAATAGCCTTCTGCGATCAATTGGGCCGTATCTTTACTCAGGGAAACGTAAACAGTTAAAGGATTCTGAGGGCCGGGAAGAGCGGCATTTACCCTTAGAATGCCCCAATCCTGTTTGTTGAGAAACAAAGTGTCCGAGACCAGGGACAACGTCAAGTCTTTGGTTTTCATCAAATCGTCAACGGTAACAGATACATTTGCCCGCCCGGAAAATTGGATGGGATCAAAGTTCAACAATGGATTGATCTCGGAAATATCCAGGTTTAACAGAGAGAATTCCAGACCTCTTTTTCCTTTGCTTTCAAGGGATATCGCTTTATCGTCGAGGGTTAGAATAAAATCGGTGATCCGGATCTCCTCCTTATTAAATGTAATTGTGTTGTTTTGATTGATCATCCAGGTATTGCCCAATAATTCGATTTCCGAATAGTCGATTTGGTTTTGCAGAAAAACCGAATCGAGCACATAAAGCCTCCCGTCAATGTTGAGGTTGTCCAGCGCCAATGGATTGCGGTCGCGGTTTTTTCTGGCATAGTTAAGCCCATAATCCAGCGTGTCGCCAGAGATCCGCACCAGAACAGCCAATGGCTCGAATTCCATTTTTTCGTTGAGTACCATTCGGTTAACGCCGAAATCCAAAGAGCCTTCTGCCGCCCTGGTATCTAGCAGGAAGGCGATATCTTCCGCATAAAAGCGGTCAAACTGAAACCAGTTCATCTCCAGATTTGCCTTAAGAAGGGCTTCCTGGTTGTCAAACCTGCCTGAAAGTTTCACACCGCTGAGAGACCCCAGCCTTCGGTCGATGAGGTTTTCCAATCCTTTGGAATTAATAATTTCCACATCAAAATCGAACTTGCTCGGCCGGACGGCGACCTCCCTGGAGTCCAGGCCCAATCGCTGGGAAAACCCAGGGAAGTGGGCTCTAAGGTGCTGCAGGAGCATGGCGGGGATCCGTTCTACTTCAAATAGCCCGTAAAAGCGAGCATTGAGGATATCTGAAGCAATATTGAACTGCTTATTGCCAAGCTGGTCAAAGTGGGTAGATATTTCGGCAGAATCCAGGCGGTAGGCTTGTCCTTCCTGTACGATTTGGAAGTCGCGAAGGAAAGCGTCGCCTTCCATATTGGCAAATTTTTGATTTCGAAGGTTCAGGACAACGTCGCCTGAAAGTTGAATGCTGCCTTTTTTTATTAGGTTCAAAGGCCGCAAGTCGAGTTTGTTAATTCTTGCCTGAAAATCGTATATGGGGATTCCCTGAGTCAAATCGACTTGCCCGAGAAAACTAAAATCGATATTGTCGTCCTGTATTGCGAAATCGCCATCAAACCGGTTGGCTTGTAGTTTGCCTGCCAGGCGGGCATTTTGATAATTATATCCTTTAAAGTAAAAACTATGAATCTCGGCAGTGAGGGTAGCTTTGGCCGTTTCGGCGTTCAACCCTTGCCCATCCTTTACAAAAGAGAGCATATTTATTTTGCCCAGATCTGCGTTGCCGGACCACCTCCCCAGGTCAAAGTCGATTAATTCCAACTCGCCAAAATACCTCGATTTTTCCTTTCCATCGCGAAGTACCATTTTCATATCCATTCGCGCCTTCCCGATATCGGTAGCCAAGGCGCCGTAAGCGACAAAATCGGTAAAAAAGCCGTCAAAATTCCCTTTGAAATCCAGTTTTCCCAGGCGGTCGGTGTTCGCAGGAAAATTCACATTAGGAAAAAAACGGCGCACCGTTTGCATCGAAGAGGAAAACCTATGGAGCTTCAAATTGAGGACTTCCTCGTTTTTCACGGCAAAATTGCGGGAGGAAAACCCTCCCTGAATGGCGCTTCCGTCCGAAAAAACCAACGAAAGATTGGCCCCCTTAAGATTATTTACGCGGCCCCAGATGAGGCCATTAAGGGAAATAATTTCCCTGCGGTTCTGGCTAAAAAACGGAACATCACTCAGTCCGGGAGCGAAAGTGATCACATCCGAAATGGAAACCATGGCATCCTTAAACCGTCCGTCCATGGTGACCCTGTCTGTGAATTCGGAAAAATCGGCATAATCCCTGTACTTAAAAGCAAGGGTGTCTCCAAGAATCGAATTAGGCGTGACCAGTTTCATCCCATTGAGCTGGGCGCCTCTGGAGTTGATTACTACTTCCCTGGAAGTGAGCCGGGTGAGTTCAAATCCTTCTTTTTCTTTGAAAGCCAGGTTTTCCAGTTCCCCGGAGAAGGATTCGTCCTTAAACCCAAAGTTGTTTATGCGGATAGCAATATCTTTTGCTTTCAGGCGGCGGTAATTTAATTCCCCCGGCGCATTTAAAGGAATCGGTTCTTTGCGAAAGTTATCCAGCTGAAAAACGCCGGATTTAAGATCGAATTCTTCAATGGTAATTTGCCATTTGGCTGTGTCGCCCTCAGCCTGTTCTGCTTGTTCAACGGCAAATTGGGAATCTGGGAAATAGGATTGAACTCTTACCTTGGGGTTTTTGAGAGAAACCTCCCGAATGGCGAGTATTTTGCCTGGGAGATCCATTTCGTCAATACCTACCTGGCCGCGGTCGAGGTATATTCCGAGAAAATTGCCCGTTTCGGGATCGAACTGTGTAAAAAGGGTTTTCCGGAGCATCAGGCGCTTTAAAACGACCTGAAATGGCCTCCTGGTTTTATCTTTTTTCGGCGGTTTGGGGAAAAGGCGGTCAAGCAGAACTTGCAGATTTGAACCTTGGCCCGACGGCAACTTGCGCAGGTTAAATCTTGCTTCTTCAAGGCGGATCTGGCTAACTACCAACCCTTCTCTTATTAAGGTGACCGGATTAGGATCAAAGCGCACCCAAATCGCTTTGGAATAAAGGAGTGTATCGCCCTCCTGGTCTTCTACGATCACCTCTTTCAAAGAAAGCCTGCTCATCCAGCCCAGCCTGAATCCGCCGATCTCCACCCTGGTATCCAGTGTTTGGCTAAGCGATTGGGTCACCTTTCCAACTGCCCAATGTTGAAAAACAGGAAATTGAAGAAAAAGGGAGAGAAAAAAAAGGAAGAGAAAAAGGCTGAGAAAGGCCCTATGCCCTATAAGAAGTACCCATTGCAAAATAGTCCTGCGGCCCTTCGATGGATCGACGGCTTCAACCGGTTCCGAGCGCTCCTGGTTTTTCTCCATAATAATAACAACAACACAGTCCCGGGAAATCGTTTAACCGGCCGTTCCTTTAACAGCTTGTTAGCAAATCCCTGCAAAATTAAGGGAATTGCATGAAATCAGGAATCAGGAAGTTGAGAAATGCTGGCATAAAAAAGTATAGGGGCTGTCCCAAAAGATGGTTCTTCGCTCCTGGCATGAAATTTTGTTTTTTTCCAGCCATGGGCAAAATATATCTTTAAAGACAGCCCCGTCGGTTGTTTATCGTTGTTTATCTCCCTCCAGCCAACCGGTCCTGAAGGTCTTTCAATTCCTGCCAGCGACCTTCGGCTGCCAGCGTTGCTTGTTGGGGCCATGTTCCGGGATCGGCAAGGCGGAAGCTGTCCCCTGCCTGAGCGAGAATTGATTTCAGGCGGTCTACAGGGCTGGCTGCGAGGTCTGCCCAGTTAATGATGCCGGCGTTCTTAAGCAGTTCTTCGATTTTAGGGCCGATTCCTTCGACAATCTTCAGATCTTCCGGGTTGTTGGAAAAGCCGAGGATTTTCAAGGCCATCTGCTCTATCTTGGAAGGATTGTCCATATCCCCCTGATCTTCGCGCCCGGCATCGAGGAATTTTTGCAATTCCACCAGTTCCTCCCAACGGCCCTGGAAAGCGAGTTTGCCTTGCTGAGGCCAGGAAGTAGGATTCATCATTTTGTACGCAGAGCCCGCATTGGCCAGAATTTCTGAAAGCGCTTCCGGGGTCGATTCCGCCATTTTCTGCCAGTCAGAAATACCGGCCTCTTTCAGGACCTGTTCTACTTTTGGACCAACGCCTTCTATAACCTGAAGGTTATCCTTTTGGAAAAGAACGCTGTAATTTAACCCTGGCGATGCCATGGCAAAGCCTCTTGAAGACGATTCCGCAGAGGTTTCTATGGGATGCACTGCTTGCTCCAGTTTTGCCCTCAAGACCATAGAATCTGCTTCGCAGTTGCGTAGGGAAGCTTTTGCGCGGTCGAGTTCTTTGAGCGACTCTTCATGCTCGTATTTCAAAGCCATGTAATCCTTTTCAATGGCAGTCCAGCGATCGTGATTCTTTTTGTTTTCTTCTTCCAATTCCTTGATTCGTTTTACCAGGCCGCTGCGAAGCAACCATCCAAGTAAAAGTCCTAGCAAGAAAGGAATAATAGAGGCGAGCAGCGAAAGCCACCAGCAATTTAGTGGGATGTGCAAAAGCAAGGTATATGCGAACATAGTTGGTCAATTATAAGGTGAATATTATTGTTTTTTGATCAGCCGGACTTCCACGCGGCGATTGTCGTGCCGGCCTTCTTCCGAAGCATTGGATGCAACCGGCTGGCTTTCTCCCTTGGATTCCGTGGTGATGAGCGTGGCGTTTACCCCGCTGCGAACAAGGATCTGTTTGATCTGCTGCGCTCTTTTAGCCCCAAAGGTCAGGTTGGCGGCATCATCCCCGACGTTGTCTGTATGCCCTGTTAGTTTCACCTGTTCTCCTGTTTGGCTCACGCGTTTGGCTAGTTTAGCTAAATAGGCATCCACTTTAGGATCGTAGTCTTTTTCCGTCGAATTGAATGGGAAGCGAATTATTATCCGGTCATCCAATTCTTCTACTGTTTCAGCCACTTTCTTTTCGATGGCAATCCAATGGAAGAGGGCAGCTTCAAAATAGTCTTCGCGAACGCCGGGAATTTCATCAACCACGCGGCTTCTTAAACTAATGCGATCCGGCGGGATATCACTGAAATACTTATCCCGGATTCTGGCAGCCCGCGCCAATCCCATGGTTTCGACATCAGCTGGTACGGATTCTTCTTCAAAATAAAGCCCGGTTATCTCCAGTTTGTTATCAGGAGTCATGCCTGCTTTGATGGAAGCAAGGAGCGAGTCAAAGCCGGGGCCCTGGTATGGTTCTGTATTGGACCAACGGAAACCGAGAGGGAACGCGTTGACCGGCTCCTCCGCCGTAGTATCCGATACGAGACCAGCCTCTTCGCCTGGCACGGCAATACCGCATGTCCTGCAAATGTCCCTTGAACAAAATTGCATTAGCAACAGGGTATATACCAACCAGCCCAGCAGTATTAGGATGATTCGTGTTGTGGTTGACATAAATGAAAATATTGGTAAAGGAAAATTTTCCCATGAAGCATACTCCAACCAGGAATTCCCTTAAAATTAACCGTAATTGAGCTGAATTCAGAATTTTTTTCGGTTAATTTTCTGAAAATGAATTCGCTGAAGAGGGCGCCTGAACTTTTCATATAAAAAAAGCATTCACTTACAGACACTATCCCGTTGCCGGATTGGCGTCCCTTAGGTATATTTGCCGGAATTTTTTAAAGACCAAGTTCGATATGTTTAACTCATTAACCGACCGGTTGGACAGCGCATTCAAGTTAATGCGCGGAGAGAACAGGCTGACGGAGATCAACGTAGCTCAGTCAATCAAAGAGATCCGCAGAGCCCTGGTGGATGCAGACGTCAACTATAAGATTGCCAAAGAATTTACCGACAAGGTCAAGGATAAAGCCCTTGGCTCGGAAAATGTCCTGAAATCGGTCTCTCCCGGCCAGTTAATGGTCAAGATCGTCAAGGATGAGCTTACCGATCTTATGGGCGGCCAGGCGGCCGGGTTAAACCTTGCCGGGAAGCCTTCCGTCATCCTTGTTGCAGGGCTTCAGGGGTCAGGTAAAACGACATTCTCCGGAAAACTTGCCCTCTGGCTGAAGAGCAAACGAAACAAAAAGCCTCTCCTGGTCGCTTGCGATGTATACCGCCCTGCTGCTATTGATCAGTTATCTGTTCTAGGGGAACAGATTGAGGCCCCAGTTTATAAGGAACTTGAAAACAAAAATCCGGTTGAAATTGCCCTAAAGGGGATCCAATATGCGCAGGCCAACCACCTCGACGTGGTCATCATCGATACGGCGGGCCGACTGGCTATTGATGAGGAAATGATGGCGGAAATTGCCAACATCAAAAACGCCGTCATCCCCCAGGAAACGCTTTTCGTGGTGGATTCGATGACCGGCCAGGATGCCGTCAAAACAGCGGAAGCCTTTAACGCAACCATCAACTTTGACGGCGTCGTGCTGACCAAGTTGGATGGCGATACCCGTGGAGGGGCCGCTCTTTCGATAAAGTACACCGTCGGCAAACCCATCAAGTTTGTCAGCGATGGGGAAAAAATGGACGCCCTTGACATGTTCTACCCCGACCGGATGGCCCAGCGCATCCTTGGAATGGGGGATATTGTCTCTTTCGTTGAGCGGGCGCAAGAACAGTTTGATGAAAAGGAAGCGCAACGCCTGGAGAAAAAAATTCGCAAAAACCAATTTGATTTCAACGACTTCCTTAGCCAGATCGGCCAAATTAAAAAAATGGGCGATCTGAAAAGCCTGATGAACATGATCCCTGGTATGGCTAAAATCACCAAGGATATCGATATCGACGACAATGCGTTCAAGCGGGTGGAATCCATAATTTTCTCCATGACTCCAGACGAAAGGGCCAACCCCGACGCGCTTACTATGAGCCGCAAAATGCGCATTGCCAAAGGTTGCGGCCGCACCATCCACGACGTTAATATGTTCGTCAAGCAGTTTGAGCAAATGCGCAAGCTTATGCACAAAATGACCAAAATGCCCGGCATGGGAATGGCCCCGGCCGGTCCGGCGGTTAAAAAACGCAGGTAGCTTATGTATTTCAGGACGCTGTTTGTTTTGGTCCTGTTGGTTGGCCTTTTCGCGCCTCTGTTCTCTCAACAACACAGACCGTCTATCCCATTGGATCCTTCCGTTCGCGTTGGGCAACTATCCAATGGACTAACCTATTATATTCGTCAAAATCGCAAACCCGAAAGCCGCGCGGAGTTCCGCCTGGTTGTCCGCGCAGGGTCTTTGCTGGAAGACGAAGACCAACGCGGCGTTGCCCACCTGGTTGAGCATCTGGCATTCAATGGTACCAGGCATTTTCAAAAAAACGATTTGATCCATTTTCTGGAGCGATCCGGTCAGCGATTCGGACCCGACCTTAATGCCTATACCAGTTTCGAAGAAACGGTTTACATGCTCCAGATAAGAACCGACAGCGCTTTTCTGCTTCAGCAGGGCCTCCTGATTCTCGAAGATTGGGCCGGCGGTCTTCTCTTTGATTCCATTGAAGTGGAGAAAGAGCGGGGAGTCGTCATTGCGGAGTGGAGAAACCAACTAAGCCCGGACCAACGGCTTCAACAACGGTATTTTCCCGTCCTGTATGAAGATTCCCGGTTTGCAGAGCGCTTACCCATTGGGGATCCCGAGATCATCCGGACGATTCCCGTATCCAGGATAAAACAATTCTATCAGGATTGGTACCGCCCCGACCTTATGGCGATCGTCGCAGTCGGCGATTTTGATCCTGATTATATTGAGACAGAAATCCAAAAGCGGTTTGCAGGGCTGACGAACCCCTCCTCCTCAAAACCCCGCCTGGAGTATTCCGTTCCATTGCGTTCAGATTCCAGAATTAAGGTCTTTACGGATCCTGAGGCGGCTTTTACACAGCTTCGGTTTGCTATTAAAGTACCCGGTATGCCGCTTAAGACGAAGGAGGATTGGAAACGCCAGTTGATTGGACAGCTTTTTAACGGGATGGTCAACTTACGGCTTCTTGAACTCCAGCAGAAGCCCGATCCGGCGTTTACTTTTGCATACTCGGGGATTGGCGCTGATTTTGGAGGGAACCAGGTATACTCCGTAACCACAACCGGAGGAGAATTGCAGGTTCTTTCCGGCCTGGAGGAAATCCTTGGCGCCACCTTACAGGCTGTTCAGCATGGGTTTTCACAAAATGAGCTCGATCGCCAGAAAGCGGAATTGCTGCGGTATGCAGAGCGAATGGTCAAAGAATCTGCCAACACCGCATCTGCCGTATTTGCGTCAGGATTGGTGAATTATTTCCTTGAGAAAGGAATCGCTCCTTCCCCGGAAGACCAGTTGACTTTTTTTCGGGAGATCTGCCATGAGGTCCAACCTGAGCATATCAGAGAGATGGCGTCCTCCTGGTTCCGCGAGCCTTCCGGTGTCCTTATCCTGACGTCCGCAGAGAAAAACACAGGAAGGCTCCCTGATTCACTGGAGCTCTCTCGAACCTTGCGCAAACTCTTTAGTCTGAACTGGCCGCCTTATGAAGAATCATCCGCCCTTTACGGGCCATTGCTACAGGAAAGAATCCTTGAGAGAACGCCTGTCGCCTTGGTAAAAAGCGATTCGGCCCTCCAGGTAACCGAATGGAAATTAGATAATGGCATCCGGGTTATCCTAAAGCCGACATCTTTTAAAGAGGATGAGATCCTGGTGTCGGCCTTCAGTCCAGGTGGGCATTCGCTTTTTCCCGACAGCCTGTTTCCCGCAGCTTCCAATGCCATCGCCATTTTGAATCAAAGCGGTGTAGGAAGGTTTACCTACCCGCAGCTAACTAAGTACCTCACAGGTAAAACCTTGTCAGTTAGCCCCTTTATTTCAGAATTGGAAGAAGGGTTTTCCGGGAGTTGCGCGCCTGGCGAGCTGGAAAATTTGCTCCAGCTTCTGTATCTGTATGTCACGGAACCAAGGTTCGACTCTCTTTCCGTGGTGTCTTACCTCAAGCGGCAGAAGGAGCTTTTCCGGGACATGATGATCAACCCCTATTACGTTTATGGGCAAGCCAAAGAAAAAATAAAATTTCAAGGGCACTACCGTAAAGGAATTCCCGACCCTGCTGATCTTGACCGCATTACAGCAAAAGACCTGGACAGCATTTACCGCGACCGGTTTGGGGATGCTGGAGATTTTACGTTCGTATTTGTAGGCAATTTTTCGCCGGATACGCTTCTGCATTTAGTCTGCCGATACCTGGGCAACCTGCCTGCGGAAGGCAGGAAAGAATCTTTCAGGGATATCAGAGCCAACATGCCTGATTTCCCTTTGGATACGATCCTGTATGGAGGCCAACCTCCAAGAGCTATTGCTGAGCTTACCTTTCACGGCCCCTTTAGGCCCGGCCCATCCGATCGCTATGCATACAACTCCCTGATGTCCCTTTTGCGGCTGAGACTTCGTGAGGTACTGCGGGAAGAAATGGGAGGGGTATATGGAGTGACCATATACGGAAATGCCGTTGCCCATCCCCAGCCGGAATACCGAATCACTATAGGTTTTAATTGCGACCAGGACGCGACGGATACGCTGGTCCGGGCGGTAATGACCGAAATTGGCCGCCTTCAGCTTGAGGGTCCAAGGAGTATGGAACTGGAAAAGATTAAAGAAACCCAGTGGCAGACCCGGTTAAAAAACGAAAAAGAAAATGGATTCTGGTTGGCTCAAATCGCCGCCCGTTACCGGGAAGGGATTATGTTAGACGGGCTTCGATTAAGCCAATTTAGGCAAACAGTTGATCAACTGGATGCCGAAATGCTTCGCTGCACAGCTCAACGCTTTCTGAGCCCAAACACGTTGATCAGGATACGACTACTTCCCGAGTAATTTTTGAACCGCTGCCCCGGGCAGGATGAATTTACCGGTCATTTTGGTGTTCCGGGTTTCTTTGCCCGAGTCTTTCAGTATGGAAAAAGCCTCGTCTGTATTCAGGTCCGGCTGAAGGCTTTTCATCAAGCCAAGAAGCCCAGCCACATAAGGTGTTGCCATGGATGTGCCGCTGTATCTGGTATATTGGTTGCCGGGGATAGTAGAGTATATATCCACTCCGGGGGCTGCCACTGCCATAGGAACATCCTGGACATAGTTGGAGAATTCAGCCCGGTCAAGTGATTGGTTGACAGCGCTAACGCAAATCACGCCGGGAGCATTAGCCGGACTGAACTCCCTGGCGTTGCGGTTGGAATTTCCGGCAGCCACAACTACAATAGCTCCTTTTTTCTGTGCATAACTAACCGCTTTTTCATACGCATTCTGCCGCGATGAATTGCTAGGTCCTCCGAGGGACATCGAAAGGACGTCAGCCCCCTTATCAGCCGCAAAAAGCATCCCATCGATAATCGATTTTTGGGTGCCAAAACCTCCTGCACTCAGAACTTTTACGCTGGAAACCTGAACAAAGCGATTGTCTCTGGAGAAAGAGGCAATGCCGGTATTATTATTGGAAACGGATGCCGCAATGCCCGCACAGTGGGTGCCATGGCCTTTGGGATCGTTGTCATTGGCAGTTTTTAAAGACCGGTAATTGGAGGAAATATCCTCGTGCCCGGAATCCACCCCGGTGTCCAAAATGGCGACGAGCGCTCTTTTGACCGGCTGTGCCTTTTTTTGGTCGAGCAGTTGGTACAACCCGGCCATATCCATTTGCTGAAAGCTCCATAGATTGGAAATCCCCGGATCGTTTAAGCCGTAGAACGAGGGTCCGGGAAACGATTTGCCCGGGTTGCTTTTAAGCGGGTTTACCTGCACTTGCTCGTTTTCTTCAACCCAAATAACAGCGGCAGTCCGGTCGAGGCGGCGGCTTATAGAAATCAGTTTTTTCCTTTGATTCTGCGGAACATCCACTACATAGTAATTATCCAGATCGGTAAGCTCCGGATTCTGAGGAAAAAAAGCCCGGGTAGCCTTCAGTCCATACCGATCCAGCAACGGCTGAATATCCGATGGGGTGGCCCCTTCCCGGAATTCCAGCAATAATTCACCCTGTATGTCTAAAGGAATCTGTTCGCGGTAAGGTAGCGAATTACTCAGGAATTGCCGGGCATACACATAAAGCGCCAGTCCGGAGAACATGGCGGCAAGTAAAAACAAAATGCGCTTGCCTGCAAGAAAGCTGAATACAGCGCCAAAAATGCCAATAAAGAGAAAATCCCGCAGGAGGGTCTGCAGCCGGTATGCTGCCGGGGCTTCTGCCAGAATAAGAGATCCTGCATAGGTTAGCAAACTCCCAATAATCAACATCCTGAGAAGGGATGCCCATTTGCCTTGAGGATGGAAAAACCACAACGCAAGGCCCAAAAATGCAGAAATAAAACTAATCTGGTAAAGCATAGCCGTTAAATTTGGGATCAAGCTACCTGAAATTGAGGAATATGTCAATCCTATCTGGCCAATGAAGCAAATTAATCGTCCAACGAAAATCGCCGACGGATAAACTTTCCGGGTTTACAACAAAAGACGGACTTTGCCCATGCCCGCAATAAAATTTCACACCCGGGGCGAAGAACGGGGTTTGGGACAGGCCTGCATCCCCGGGGAAAAGCAGATTTGCCATTGTTATCTAAAGAAGCGCTGTGACGAAAATCACTGCGATTACCTGGAGGTTCCGTATTTTTGTTGCCTGAAAAATATATCAACGTCATGTCAGAACCTTTTGAAACGCAGAAATGCGTCATTATTGGAGCCGGTCCTGCCGGCTATACTGCGGCCATTTACGCCGCAAGGGCTAATTTGAAACCCCTTATGTTCACAGGTATCGAACCGGGGGGGCAACTCATGATCACTACCGATGTAGAAAACTACCCGGGCTATCCCGACGGGGTCATGGGGCCACAGATGATGGATGACTTCCGGAAGCAGGCGGAGCGGTTTGGCACCCAGATCCGCTATGAAAGGATCGTCAAGGTGGACTTCTCCCAACGGCCGCACAAGCTTTGGTCTGAGTCCGGAGACGAAATCCTGGCAGAAACGGTCATCATAGCTACGGGCGCCAGCGCCAAATGGCTTGGCCTGGAATCCGAAACCCGGCTCCGAAACAAAGGGGTTTCCGCATGCGCTGTATGCGACGGCTTTTTCTTCCGGGGTATGGAAGTAGCTGTTGTGGGGGGTGGAGATACCGCCGCCGAAGAAGCTTCCTATCTTGCGAAGCTGTGCCCCAAGGTCCACCTGCTGGTTCGCCGCGATCAGCTCCGGGCATCTAAAATTATGCAAGAAAGGGTTTTAAAAACCGAGAACATCATTGTACATTGGAATACCGAAGTCAAGGAAGTGCTGGGAGGAGAGGTCGCGGACGGTATCCGGGTAGTAAATAACAAAACCGGCGAAGCCGCCGACCTTCCCGTGAAAGGTCTATTTATCGCTATTGGACACCAGCCCAATACGGATATCTTTAGCGGCTGGCTGGACATGGACGAAGTAGGATACCTGATTACTAAACCGGGAACCAGCCACACCAATATTGAAGGCGTTTTCGCCAGTGGAGACGCTCAGGATAAAGTGTACCGCCAGGCTGTTACCGCCGCAGGAACGGGATGTATGGCCGCACTGGATGCAGAGCGTTTCCTTACGGAACACGGGGTCATTTAACCATAACGGACCGCCCTGGCGGCATGCAGCATAAAGGAAAAACTTTTGCTGCATGCCACCCCTTGAACGAATAACATTTGAAAACCCGATTATTATGTCAACTACAACATCTACCCGGTTTCGGCCGGGTGTGCTTCATGGAGATGAAGTAACTGAATTGTTCAACTACGCCAACGAAAATGATTTTGCCATTCCGGCAGTGAATGTCATCGGTACCAATTCTGTCAACGCCGTTCTGGAAACCGCCAGAGAAGTCAATTCACCGGTCATTGTTCAGTTTTCCAACGGCGGCGCCGCCTTTTTTGCCGGAAAAGGGCTCTCTAATAAGGAGCAGCAAGCTTCTATTCTGGGAGGAATTTCAGGGGCGATGCACGTTCACCAGGTGGCCAAAGCCTATGGCGTTTCGGTGGTCTTACATACCGATCACTGCGCCAAGGAACTTCTTCCCTGGATCGACGGCCTCCTGGGCGCCGGTGAGGCGCATTACAAAACCCATGGCTTCCCACTGTACAGCTCGCACATGTTGGACCTGTCGGAGGAACCGCTCCACGAGAATATTGAAATCTGCATGCAATACCTCGAGCGTATGGAGCGCATGGGAATGACTCTGGAAATCGAACTGGGCGTAACCGGCGGAGAAGAAGACGGAGTGGACAACAGTAACATCGACAACGCCCGGCTATATACTCAACCCGGTGAGGTAGCCTATGCCTACGAGAACCTGAAGAAAATCAGCCACCGGTTCACTATTGCCGCCGCTTTTGGCAACGTACATGGGGTGTATAAACCAGGAAATGTAAACCTTCAGCCGGTTATTCTGAAGAATTCGCAGGATTATATCCAGAAAAAATACGGAACCGGACCAACTCCCGTGAATTTCGTCTTCCATGGCGGCTCGGGATCCTCCAGGGAAGACATCCGGGAAGCCATCCACTACGGCGCCGTAAAGATGAACATCGATACGGATATGCAATGGGCTTTCTGGGATGGCGTCCGGGGCTTCTACGAGAAGAACAAAGGATACCTGCAAGGCCAGATCGGCAACCCGGAAGGGGAAGACAAACCGAACAAGAAGTACTACGATCCGCGCCAATGGCTCCGGGAAGGAGAAAAGACCTTCGTAAGCCGGTTGAAACTGGCTTTTGAAGACTTGAATTGCATCAACCGCAATGCATGAACAAAGGATGTAAAGGATGTATGGTTCCTTTCCTTTACATCCTTTACATCCTTTACATCCTTTACATCCCTTACATCCCCTACCTCCTCCATGCAAAAGGAAAAAATCCTCGATTATATCCGCACCGGGGATACCGGTGAAGCCATCAACCTGTTATTAGACGAGTTGGTATCATCTGTCGGGGTCTCGGCAGGTGCGCTGAAAGCAGTGCGGCTCATCCAGGCCGAATACAACCGCCTGCGCGAGGAGCAAATTCAAAACACCATAGACGCCGCTGCGGCTGAGGCCAGGCTCAATGCCATCAATAAGCGCTTGCTCGACATCCTGGATACCCCGGCAGTCTTACAACAACCCAGCGTAGGGAAAAAGGCCGTTCGCATTGGAATTATTTCCGGAGGAGTTTTGCTGCTCGCCTTTCTGGCCTGGAAGGTGATTCCCTGGGAAACGCCGCCTATTCCCCCACCCTCCCACCAGGAAGAACCCGCCCAACCCCTATTCGCTTGCCCTGCTTTCGACGCGAATTACCAACTTAAAATAACGTTGCTCCCATTCCTGAATCTTTCTTCGAAAGAAGATGTAGCAATACATTTTGGGCTGCAAGATGAGATCAACGCCCTGCTCCGGCAATTGATGTACCCCGGTCAGGCCAAAGTGGCTTCCGGCGATCCTGAAAAAAACTACCTTACCTTTGAGGATGCGGAAATTTTGCGCGGGCAATGCGACGCAGACATGGTGGTGTGGGGAAAATATTCGTCACAGGGAGTAACCGAAGATGAACTTCTCGATGTGCGCTTCGTAAGCCCTCCGTTCGATTTTCCACAGAAAGAAGAGGTCGACAGCCTTCTGGAACACCGCTCCCAGGAAGAACTGTCCGCAAATCTGAAAACCACCGCCAAGTTGTTGCTTGCACAGGCTTTCCTGTCTGAAAACAGAATGGATATTGCCTTGCAATTAGCGCAGGAAGTTATTCAGGCTTCTGCCTCCGCTCCTGCCGGAGATGCAGCTAGAACCGATGCCCATATTATTGCGGCAGAGGCATACCAAATGCTCGATCAGCCTGAAAAAGCTGCTGCCAGTTACGAGGAGGTTCTTAAAAACGAGCCAGACAACAAAACGGCATTGACCAACCTGCCCGTCCTGGACTTTAAGGCTAAAAAGTTCACCAACGCTGAATGGAGAACCGAACGGGCCCTCAAAATCAATCCGGAAAAAATTGGGTTCAACTTACTTCAGGCAGAAATTTTCAAGGAACAAGGCGAAACGTTAAAAGCCAGGGAAGCCCTGTCCAACTTCCGGACGGAAGTTAGGCAACGAATGCTTTCCGACACAGCTAAAATCTCCAACTAAATCATGTTAAGCCACATTTTAGGCGGGAATTACTACGCCGTAATTTTTACCTCTAAAAAAGCCCAGTCAGACGCCGGTTATTCGGAGATGGCACTCCGAATGGCGGAAAAAGCCTCCTCCTTCCCTGGATATCTAGGTCACGAAAGCTGGCGAAACGAGGAAGGCTACGGTGTGACTATTTCTTATTGGGAATCGTTGGGGGCTATTACCGCCTGGAAAAAAGACCAGGAACATCTCGAAGCCCAAAATGCAGGTAAAAATCAGTGGTACGAACAATATTTTATGCGTGTTTGTCGTGTTGAATATGACTACTCGCATTCCCAAAAACCGTAAATTGCGCCTTCCTGTAAGGAGCATTGGAATTTTAAAGCGTCATGCAAAAAGCTTTTTTTGACGCTCTTCGCAATGGAAGAGCGAAACAGGCTGCACAGTTACTATCGGAACGATTGATTAAAGATTCGGCGCCGGCATCATTGATTGAATCTGTCCGGTTAATTCAGGAAGATCTGGAGGACAAACTCTCGCCGGCTTGTCCGACGGAAGAGCGTCAGCGTATCGAGGAGTTTTATGCAGCTAAAGTTCTTGATGTTTGGGATCAGTTTGAAAAAACGTCTCAACGTCCCCGTCCTCAAAAGCCTTTAGCCGATCGTTTAGTCAAAGGGGTGTTACTTCTGGTTGTCCTTTCCCTCGTGCTGATGCTGATAGAGATCGTTACATGGTAGGCAGGTGTGCGCAGCATGCAATATGCATCTATTGCGTATTTTGGGAAAAAATTCCCTATGTCATCCTCCTTCAAAAAAAATCCAAGAAACACCGTCCGGCGTATCCCCTCCAGGGGCGTGTATGACCGGGATGCGATTTACTCCATTTTAGATGCCGCTTATTTGTGTCATGTCGGTTTTTCAGTCGATGGCCAACCGTTTGTTATTCCCACGGCTTACGGGCGCCATGGGGACAAAATGTATTTTCACGGCGCCGTAAAAAGCCGGATGATGCTCCAATTGAAGGAGCAGATACCGGTTTGCGTTACGGTTACTTTGCTGGACGGATTGGTTTTGGCGCGCTCTGCGTTTCATCATTCGATGAATTACCGAAGTGCGGTGCTCTTTGGCAAGGCGAGAGAAATTGCCGATCCGGAAGAAAAGGACAGAGCGCTCTATTACATTTCCGAACAAATTTTGCCAGGCAGGTGGGCGGAGGTACGCGGTCCCAACCCCAATGAACTTGCCGCCACATCGGTATTGGAAATGACGATTGAGGAAGCATCGGCAAAAATTCGTTTGGGAGGCCCTAAAGATGATCAGGAAGATTATGACCTGCCTGTCTGGGCGGGAGTATTACCGGTTAATTCCATTTTTCAGATTCCAGAGCCGGACCCGCTTCTGAAAGAACCGATGGAGGTGCCTCCCAGCATATTAGAGGCAATTGCCAAACAAAGTAACTGAGGCCGTCCAAAAGATGGACTATGCCCATAGTTTCAAAAAAATAGTTTCTTTTTCAATTCTCATAAAAAATTGATTTTCAATTTTTTATGAGAATTGAAAAAGAAACTACAGACAGCCCGGTAAAAAGACTAATTCAAGGTTTTAATATCCTGATCCTCCCCTTTGACTTTTCCCCACAAACCGGCAAGCCGGTTGTACCAGGATTTTAGCTCTTCGTAGCGCTGGTGGGCGTCTCTTCCGGGTTTCTGGTCAGACTGATCGAGCATTCCCCGAAGGTAGTTTACCTGAGCGACAAGCATAGGGACCATATACCTGCCCTCTTCCGTATTCAACTCGCTATCCAGTTGATCCAGAATGACTTTAACGTCAGGGCTTGCCTGGTCCTGCTTTCTTTTTGCAGTAACTTTTTCATTCAGTTGCTTTACGGCGCTTTCCAGGTCTACCGCCTTGAGACTCAGGCTCTCCTGTTCCAACAGGTCGGTTTCTTTCATACCCGCCGCCTTCTGGCGCGGGTCCATCAACAAGCGGAACGATTGGGTAAAAGTTTCCCCATCTACTTCAAGCCGGGCGGTATACAACCCTGGCGCTGCCATTGGAGCGCCACGGCTTGAACGCTGTCCGGATCGATCCCAGGCGCCCAGATGGCGCATATCCCATGCAAATCGATGAATTCCGGCAGTTTTCTTGAGGTTATCGCTAAAGCCGGCAGTTATAAAGCCGGTTGCCATATTGGGCGGGGTTGCCGCCGGGCCGGTTTCCGTTGTCGGACGAGCACTCGTGAAAGCCCGGATTACCTGGTTTTTGGAATTGAGAATTTCCAGCTTTATATCGCCGGAAGCATTGGCGCCAAGGTAATAATCTATCAACACCCGGGGCGCCGGATATTCCGGCGCGCCTCCATTCGGCGAGTACCTGTAGCGGTATTGGTCCATCGGCTTGAACAAATGCGCCTTTTTAGGGGAAACCTGGTTAGACATTTGGCGAAGGGAGGCCAGGTTGTCCAGGATCCAGAATCCTCTCCCCATCGTTGAAAGCGCCAAATCTCCCCGGACCACCTTGATATCTGTGACCGGTGTAATAGGGAGGTTTTGCTGAAATGGGACCCAGGATACCCCGTCGTTAAACGAAATGAACAAACCGAACTCTGTTCCGGCGTATAACAGCCCTTCCCGGACCGGGTCTTCCCTTATTGTTCTTACAGGGAAATCGGCAGGAATCCCGTTGCGGCCGTTAGACAGCAGCGTCCAGGTTTGGCCATAATTATCGGTTTTAAAAATATAGGGTTTCGAATCGCCCAATTGATAGCGAAGGGAGACAAAATATGCTTTGCCCGGCTTGTGCGGGGAGGGCTCAACACAATCTATTCTTCCCCCGGGAGGCAGATCTTTTGGGGTGACGTTGGTCCATTTCTTCCCTCCGTCGCGGGTTACGTGAACCGGGCCGTCATTCGCGCCAACCCAGATCAACCCAGCTTGGAGTGGAGACTCGTTAATGTCGTAGATCGTGCTGTAGAATTCCTCACCAGTTACATCGCGGGTAATAGGAGTACCGGAAATCACCTGCTTATCAGGTTCAAACGCTGTCAGGTCAGGAGAAATGGTTTGCCAGGTCACTCCATCGTCCACCGTTTTGTGAAGAAATTGCGAACCATGGTATACCACATTGGGGTTGTGCGGCGAAACATGGATTGGCGCCACCCGCTGGAAACGGTATTTGAGGTCTTTGGGGTTATGGCCGTAAATATTGGTTGCGCCAACGAAGTATTGCCGCTCCTGCCCGGTTCGTTTATCATAGACCCCGAAACAACCTTTGCAGTTGGAATACACGATATTGTGGTTGCCGGGTTTCGGGACGGCAGGGCCGGTTTCGCACCCTCCGACGGCCATCCAAAAGCTGTTCAGGCCGGCAGGCGCATCGTAGGGAGGCAGGCTTGGAATAGCGATGGTGGTATTGTCTTGTTGACCGGCATAAAGCCAATAGGGGTATTGATCGTCTGCTTCTATTTGATATAGCTCTGCAGTTGGCTGGTTTTCTTGGGTAGACCAGGTCCTTCCAGCATCCCTGGTGATATTGGCGCCTCCATCGTTGCACTGGATCCAGATGGCCGTGTCTCTTGGGTTGATCCAGATTTCGTGGTTATCGCCATGAGGCACTCGCACGCTGCCCCATGTTTTGCCGCCGTCGTTAGATCTCCAAAAACCGGTTGCGGCGACAAAGAGCACGTCCGGGTTTTTGGGGTTAGCGTCGATATTGCAGTAATAAAAGGGGCGATCGAGCAATTCCTTTCGGGTGCTTACCAAAATCCATGACTCGCCCCAATCATCGGAGCGGTAAACGCCTCCTTCTCCCGGAAGGGCTTCAACAAGGGCATAGACCCGGTTTGGCGCTGCTTCACTTACCGCGAGGTCTATTTTGCCAATAATTCCCTGAGGCAACCCTTTACTCACTTTTTTCCAGGTCGAGCCCATGTCTTCCGATTTATATATTCCGCCTTCCGTTCCGCCACTGATGATGGTCCATGGTTTGCGTTCGGTGCGCCAGGCGGCGGCATACAGCACGTTTGGATTGGTGGGATGAAATTCCAGGTCTGCAAAGCCAACCGTGTCGCTGTGAAACAGCACTTTCTCCCAGTTCTTTCCCCCGTCACGGGTCCTGAATACGCCGCGTTCAGGGTTTGGAGCAAACGCGTTTCCAATGGCTGCTACAAAAGCAATATCCGGATTGACGGGATGGATTTCCACAGCGCCGATTTGTCCGGTCTTTTCAAGCCCCAGGTGCGTCCAGCTTCTACCTCCATCAGCGGATTTGTAAACCCCTTTACCGGGGATTACATTGCTTCTTACCCCATCCGATCCCGTTCCGGCATAAACGATATCGGGATTTGAAGGCGCCATTCGGATGGCGCCAATGGAAGGCGAGGCGAAAAATTTGTCGGAAACATTTTGCCAGCTTTGCCCGTAGTCTGCGGTTTTCCAAAGTCCGCCACCGGTTGCTCCCATGAAAAAAGTCGAGGGGCGGTCGGGATGGCCAGTTACGGCAGTTACCCTGCCTCCCCGGGTGGGGCCGATGTTTCGGAAAGTTAACTCCTGAAATACAGCAGAAGGACCTCCTGGCTGCTGTCCTGTTTGCCCATAAGTTTGAACTCCGGCAAGAAATAAACCAATTCCTGCTAAAAGTCGGGCCGTAATGCCTGCGTTGTTTTTCATACCTCCGTAATAATTTGATTTATTTTATAATGGGAAGGGTAAAAACAAAGGTGCTGCCTTCACCCAAAATACTTTCTACCCAAATCTTACCTCCGTGATGCTGGATGATCTCTCTGCAAATAGGCAATCCAAGTCCTGTTCCTTTAGGTTTATCGGTGAGGTGCTCCCCTACCTGTTTGAATTTGTCAAAAACTTTGTTCTGATCTTCTGGAGAGATGCCTATACCGGTATCGATAACCTGCACCACCAAATGGCTTTCCTGCTGGGTGACCTGACAGGTAACGCTGCCTTTGTCGGTAAATTTAATGGCGTTGGAAAACAAGTTAATCATCACCTGGATGAGCTTGTCTCCATCGCCGGTAATAGCGGGCAAGTCCGTTGGTATGTATTGCCTGTATTCCAAGGCTTTCTGTTCAAAGAGCGCATGGGTAGCCAAAGCGGCTTTTTTAATTACCTCTTCTATCCTAATCGGCTCCATTTTCCAGTCTACATGACCTGCCTCGATCTTGGCCAGGTCGAGGAGATCGTTGATTAACCCCGTTAATCGCTGGCCTTCTGAAAGAATGACATCGAGGCTTTCCCGAACCTGACCTGCCGATTTAGCTGCTTTGGCGTCTTCAGCAGGTAGCAGAGAGAAAATGCGTTCTTCCAGTTTTTTGCGAATAATTTTGGCAAATCCGAGGATAGAGGTCAATGGGGTTCGCAGTTCGTGGCTGACGGTGGACAAGAAGTTGCTTTTGGCTTCGTTGGCTTCCTCCGCGATTGCCCGCGCTCGTTCGGCAGCTTCATAAAGCCTGGCATTCTGCATAGCCATCCCCACATAAGTGGCGATAGTGCTTAGCAAAAACTGGTCGCTTTCCCCAAAGCGGTTTTCTAATGCCGTACTTTGAACGCTTAACACTCCGATTACTTTCTGCCCTAATGGAATAGGCACCCCCAGATAAGAAGCAGCCTCTCTTCCGGAAACCTGGAGGCCAAATTGCGCATAGCTCTCTGCAACCTGGCGGTTGATGAGCAGGGACTCTCCGGATTTGATAATCTGGGAAGTTAACCCTTTTCCAAATGGCAGCGGGTGAATGATGTCTCCAAACTGATAAGGAAAATGGATAAGCTGGGTATCCTCGTCCAGCAGTGCCAAATAGACAATATCGGCCTGAAAAAGATCTCTTAACTGATCGCCGACCAACTGAATCAAATCTTCCTGGTTTAGCTGAGAAACCATCGCTTTGCTCACCCGGTTTACGGTTGCCAACTCCTCAGCGCGTTGAGTCGCTGCTTTATATAAACGCCGCTGGCCAAGAGCGATGCCCATTTGGGAAGCCGCCGTTGTCAGGATATCAAAGTCTTTCTGAACAAATGCATCGGTAGCTTCATTTTCTACCACCAACACCCCGGCGAGCGCCTCTCCAATGCGAATGGGAACATCCAGCTCCGACCCTTCTCCGATGCCTGGAACGTAAGATACCTCTTTGGATACATCCGGCGAATAATTTATTTTGCCATTCAGCAACGGTTTTTCGCTCAGTCCTTTTCCTGGAGAAATGCGCATGCCTTCTGGGTAATTGGTATTGCCTGAAGTGGCGATCAGGAAACGGTCCTGGGTATGGGGATCGATGCCAAGAACCCCAACACGGGAATATCCAAGTCCTGGATATTTGAGACCGTTTACCACCGCCTCGCAAATCATTTCTTCTGTTTCCGCAGCTGCTATGCCTGCGCTAAGGTGAAAAAGCGCTTCTTGTTGCCTGGCCTGTTCCTGGACTTTTTGAGTACGCTCCTGAATGATTTGTTCGAGCTCTCGTTGTTTTTCCTGTAATCGCCAGGTCCGCCAGCGAACCAGGAAATAAACCCCCAAGCCGGTCAGTGCCATATAAGCCAAAACCGCCCACCAGGTGCGGTACCAGGGGGGTAATACTTCCAATTCAAAAGACGCTTCTTCACCCGCTTGGTTAAAAATGTTCCGTGCCCGGACTCTGAAAATGTATTTTCCCGGAGGAAGGTTGGTATACTCTTTGTCGGCAGCGGCAGAAGGCGCCGACCAGTGGGAATCAAAATTCTCCATCCAGATCTCAAACACGGTACCTTCGCTTTGAAAAAAGCTGGTGGCCGCGAAAGTAAATTGGACCCGGTTCAATCTGAAAGGAAGAACTGTCTTGGGCAAAGGTCCGGCGCCTCCATATAGCAGGGAATCTTCACCTATACGAATTTTGCGAATCAACGTGTTGAATCTTTTTTCTGTGCCGGTCAGGTCCAAATTCTTATCATATCGAATAAGTCCTTCATCTGTTCCAAACCATACAACCCCGCGGTCGTCTGGAAATACGGTCTGAACGAGTGATTCCCTGAACGGTTGAAAAGGGGATTTATCAAGAAGGTACCGGCCATGCCTGAAGGACAAGACGCCGCTTTCCTTTCCAAAATTCAACCATATACTTCCATTTTTATCTTCTTCAGCGAGGGCTCTTTCTGCCGGGCCAAAGCTCATATCCCGAAAAAGGGTATCTGGAAAGAACCGGCCCTGCTGCGGGTTATACGTCAACACCCCTATACTGGAGAGAAAAAAAGGTTTCCTGGCTATAACAAACGGATACGCCTGTCCTTCCGGAAACCCTTCCGTTTGTCCAAACCGTTTGACGATCAGCGATTTAAGATCAATTTTGTTATCGTGGTATTTAGGGATGACGTTCAGCAATCCCTGGGATTGGGTGCCAAGCCAAATATTCCCATCCCCATCCTCTCTGATGCTGCGAATAGCTTCGCTGATTCCGGGAACCCGGCCAAGGTCTACCCAGGTTTTTTCGGATTTTTGAAGGATTGCGAGCCCATCTTCCAGACCAACCCATAACAAGTTTGGAAATTTTAGCGATTGACGCAGGGAAAAAGCCCGGAAGTCGTAGTTATTGGATTGCCTTACGGGAAAAGCTGCGTTGTCAGAGATTTTCATGACTCCGCCTTCCGGAAAGGCAGCCAAAAGGTCACCTTCCACAGAAAGGAGGTCAAAGGTTTGATTATTAATTCCTTTAACGAGTTCGAACCGGCCTTTTTCAGGATCAAAATACTGGACGCCATTTGTGGTAGAAACATATATTTTCCCCTGGTGTTTGACGATGCCGTTGACAGCTGATTCCAGTCCTTCATGGACTCCGAAGAACCTTAGCGGAGAAGAAATATTAACCTTGGAAACCCCTTTGTCCAGGGCAAGCCAAAGATTGCCCTCCTGATCGGAGTACATGAAGTAGACCGTATTGTCCTGCAGGCCTGAGAATCGGTCCAGTTTTTTAACCAGCCGGCCTTGCCAGTCAATAATTACCACCCCTCCGCCCATGGTGCCCAGTGCGTATTTGCCGTTGGGCAGCAAGGCGCCTGGCAGGTAAAGCGGGTTGGTTTTCAGGAAATCGTCGGCCTGAGACTTAAATGGAACAAAACGGGATCCGTTCCACAAAAACAATCCTTGGGTACGGCTGCCAACCAAAATGGATGACTCGTTATAGGGCAACATCACATAAATGCGCTCGGAAGCAAATTGGCTGCCCCCGGGCAACAGGCTTAATTTGCCCTTTTCCATTCGAAGCAATCCTTTGTCCCATTCCCGAATGTAAAGGGTGTCCCGAACGACAAATGCCAGATGAAAATTAGACTCGGATTCCCAAACCCGGATGGATTTCCCGTTCCACAGGAAAAGGTATTTGACTGCGTTGAAATAGACTCCTTCAGGGGTGGAATAGGTGTTCCAAACATCTCCAAATTCGCGGTAGGCGGGAGGAATTTTATCCATCAGGGAAACGAAGCGGTTATTTCCCTGACTATCCGGGTTTAAATAGCCGATCTCCCCCACCCCGCCGATATAAATATTTCCTTCTTTGCCAATGGCCATAGATCGAACAATGGATTGGTGGACCCAAGTCCAGGATAGCCCGTCGTATTCCATTAGTCCGATATTGTTTCCAACGTAAAGGATGCCCCTATCATCCTGCAGAACCGCCCAATTTTGAGGATGGCCCTTATATTGTTTGGAAGAATAATTGGTCAAAGCAGCTCTTCCCTCCTCTTCGGAAGACTGTCCTGCAAGGAAATGAACAAGAAGGATAAAAAGGAAAGCCAGCCAATAACGCATAGCGTATAAGAAATATAGGGTATTACAATCATCAGCCTCTATTGGGTGAAAATACGAATTCCCGGCGAAATACAGATGGCTTCCAGACATTTTGGGAACGAGACGGTTCGCAAACCCGGAGGGCTGGATACCTGCAAAAGATAATGTCTGGCAAGGTGAGCACAGCCTTGTTCCAAAGGCATATAGGTTAGTTGCCGGGAAATTAGTATCTTGAAAAAAAGTCATAGCTATGAAATGGTCGTTGCGCATTGCCCGGTTTTCCGGAATTGATGTTTACCTCCACTGGACATTCGTCCTGTTAGTAGCATGGATGGGTTTGAGCATGTTTAATGCAGGTAAAGAAGGATTAAATTATTTCGGATTAGTCCTTTTGCTTTTTGTCTTTGTGCTCCTGCACGAGTTTGGGCACGCCCTGGTCGGGCAGCGGTATGGGGTTAAAACCGACAGAATCACTTTACTTCCTATAGGCGGGGTTGCCAGCATGGAACGGATGCCGGAAAAGCCCTGGCAGGAGTTTTGGATAGCCATTGCAGGCCCTCTGGTCAACCTAATTATCGCTGTTAGTATCGGAGCCTACCTTTTGGCCAGCGGCCGGCCCATAGGAGGGCTAAACGATATGGCATCTCTTTCAGGAAATTTTGTTTCGGACTTGCTGGCAGTAAATCTTACTCTTTTTGCTTTTAACCTGATCCCAGCCTTTCCAATGGACGGGGGGAGGATCCTGAGGGCGCTTCTCTCGCTGAAATACGACCGGGTAAAAGCCACTAATATTGCAGCGAGAATTGGCCAGGTTCTGGCTATTGGTTTTGTTTTCGCCAGCTTCTACCTTAATATTTGGCTCATGTTTATTGGTATTTTTATTTATCTGGGGGCAGGAGCGGAAGCGAGTTATGAAACTACGCATTCTGTCTTGTCCAGGTTCAGGGTGCGCGATGCGATCATGCGGCAGCATACCATCCTGGAAACACACCAAACGATCGCCGAGGCAGTCGTCCGGCTGCTGGACGGCCAGGAGAAAGAGTTCCTGGTGGCGGACGACGGCGCCGTTATCGGCTCCGTCACGCGGGATGACCTAATCGCGGGGCTTCAAAAAATAGGGAAAGAGGGATTACTGGAACAAATTGTCAACCAGGCGCTCGAGCCGTTACATCCGGATACGCCGTTGGAAGAAGTGTTTCTGTTGATGAATCAAAAAAAAGTGGAAATTTGCCCCGTTTACGAGGAAAACCAATTAATTGGCGTCGTCAACCGGGAGAATATTGTAGAACTGCTGATGGTGAATAACGCCATCCGGCAAAATGCGGCTGTTTCTAAAATCGTTTCAAAAGTTTAATTTTTTCAAATGGCTGAAATTGTATTCAAAGGCGTTATTCCGCCACTGGTCACCCCATTTAAGCCTTCGGGAGAAATCGATTTTGAGGCACATCGGTTTAATCTCCATCGATGGAACGGGCAAGGACTGGCAGGCTATCTTGTTTTGGGCTCCAACAGCGAAGCGGCTTCTCTAAGCGAATCGGAGAAACTTGCCTTGATTGAACAAACGGCTGCGGAAGCCCGGCCTGGCCATATCCTCCTCGCCGGAACAGGCACGGATTCCACCGTAGAAACTATCCGGCTTACCAATGAAGCGGCCCGGTGCGGGGCGCATGCGGCTCTGTTGCTTACGCCGTTCTATTACAAAGACGCTTTGAACGATGAAGCACAAATAAATCATTTTCAAAAGGTTGCTGACAACAGCATCATTCCGGTGATGATCTACAATGTGCCTAAATACACGAACATCAACCTTTCGAACCGGGTAATTGCTACATTAAGCCGGCACCCTAATATTATAGGGATGAAAGACAGCAGCGGCAATATTGCCCAACTGGTAGAATTCCAACGGGTAGCAGATCCCTCTTTTCAGATTTTGGTGGGGACGGCAAGCATTTGGTATCCGGCATTGGTATTAGGAGTTCAAGCAGGGATTATGGCGTTGGCAAACTGTGCTCCCGAAGTGCTGGTCCGAATCCAGCATTTAGCTGAGTCCAAATACATGGACGATGCCGAACGGCTTTACCGCCAGTGGGTTCCCGTAAACCAGGCAGTTACGGCAACCTATGGGGTATCCGGACTTAAATACGCCTGTACCCTGCGGGGTTACCAGGCCGGGGCTGTGCGTTCTCCTTTACAGGAATTAGGGGAGGCTGGGAAAAAAGCCCTCCAGGAAATGCTTGCAGAAAGGGCTGACGACTAAACAGCTCCTTATAGAATTCAGAAGCCGCTGGACCCTTATTGGGCAGCGGCTTCTGAGTTTTCTAAATATGGGGGAAAATCATTTGCGGACATACATTACCTCCTTCACTGCCCGGATAATTTTCTCTGCATTAGGAAGGTATTCCTCCACCAGGGTGGGAGCAAAAGGCAAGGAGGTGTCAGCGGCGTTTACGCGGGTAACCGGAGCGTCCAGGTAATCAAACCCATGTTTTTGCACCACATAGGCTACCTCTGAAGAAACAGAAGCGAACGGCCAGGATTCGTCAATAACAACCAACCGGTTTGTTTTTTTCACCGATTCCAGGATTGACCGCACATCCAGAGGGCGGATAGTACGTAAGTCGATCACCTCTGCAGAAATGCCTTCTTTTGCCAATTCTTCTGCCGCTTCAAGCGCAGGGAGCATCATTTTGTTGTAGCTGACGAGCGTGACGTCTGTCCCGGAACGGCGAACGGCAGCAACCCCGATCGGTACAAGATACTCTCCTTCCGGTACGATCCCTTTGTGGGCATACAATAATTCCGATTCCATGATGCAAACCGGGTCGTCGTCCCGGATAGCTGACTTCAGGAGCCCTTTGGCGTCTGCCGGATCAATGCAGCTAATGACTTTTAGTCCAGGCACGTTAGCAAGCCAACTCTCAAAAGTCTGGGAATGCTGCTGAGCAAGTTGGCCGGCCGAACCGGAGGGACCTCTAAAAACAATCGGACATTTGAATTGTCCGGCCGACTGGGAAAGCGTTTTGGCCGCGTTGTTGACGATCTGGTCGAAAGCCAGCACGGCAAAGTTCCAGGTCATAAATTCGACCACAGGACGAAGCCCATTCATGGCGGCGCCTACCCCGATTCCCGCAAAACCAAGTTCTGCGATCGGGGTATCGATGACCCGTTTGGATCCAAACTCCTGGAGCAGTCCCTTACTCACTTTGTATGCGCCATCGTATTCAGCAACCTCTTCCCCCATGAGAAAAACGCGCTCGTCCCGGCGCATTTCCTCAATCAAGGCTTCTCGCAACGCATCCCGAAGGGTTAATTCTCTTGACATAGTTCTTTTTCGTTTTATCGTTATACCCGGTTCTCACCGGGCAGTAAAAAAATTCAAAAAAGCAGTGCAAAAATAGAAAATCTTGCGTCTTAAACTAAACTTGGGGCAAAGTGGTTAGTGAGTTTATAAGTTTGCAGGATACCCGCATCTTGAGGAGGCTGTAGTCAATCCGTTTCCTGCTTTTAAGAATAATAATCGCCAAAACCAAATTTTGTTTTCGGAGCATATTATTTACACACTAGAGGGGCCTGCCCTATCGTTGATAAGTAGCCGTCATTTTTTTACCTTTGTCTTTTAATAAGACATAAAAACTGATAACCGCTTATGAAGCGCCATCTTTCAAATCCTCGTTTCCTCGCCTTTGCTTTGCTTGCCGTTTCGACGCTCAGTACATCCTGTAATAGAGGATACGGCTGCCCGACGAACTTTTCCTTCCCCGAATTCGCGGGAGATCTGGTTTCGGGCGTACTATCCTTTTTGTTTTAATTATCCCGTATTCTAATTGGGGCTGTCTCAAAAGATGGACTTTGCCCATGGCTCCAAAGAAATATAATGTAAACCTGGGCGAAGAACGGTCTTTTGAGACAGATCCGGAGGGGCACGATATGGAAGCGCATACAGAACTGTTTGAAACCCAGGATGGGTCTCATTCTCTAATAGCGCTTGACTATGGAGTGAGTTATCATTCTAAATACGGTGCTGTTCAGGAATCCAGGCATGTCTTTATTGAAGCCGGGCTATTCCCTTTAGCCTTGAAAAACAAGTCGCTGGATCTTCTGGAGATTGGATTTGGAACTGGGCTTAATGCGTTATTGACCTATTTGGAGGCGGAACGTCTGCAAATTCCGGTCTATTATGAAGGTATAGAAGCCTATCCGCTTGAATTAAATCATATTGCGGCCCTTAACTACCCGGAAACAGCGGCGGGAGGAGCCTATCCCGGAGTTTTTGACCAGTTGCATGCGGCGTTATGGGAAGAGGATGTTCCTCTGAGTCCTTTTTTCACCTTGCATAAGCGGAAAGAATTGGCTGAAAAAGCGGACTTTGTTCAGCGTTTTGACTTGATATTTTTCGACGCCTTCGCGCCTGGCGCCCAGCCGGAACTTTGGGAGGCGGACGTGCTCTCCAAAATGTTCGGGGCGCTGAAACCGGGAGGCATTTTGGTAACCTATTGTGCCAAAGGCGAGGTTAAACGCAGATTGAAAAGTTTGGGGTTTGAACTGGAATCGCTTCAGGGACCTCCCGGGAAAAGGGAAATGATTCGCGCTTCCAAACCGCGGTAAGCTTATTTTTCTGTATCCTCTTTTTTCCTTCGCCCACGTTTTTTGGGAATAACCACAGCCTGTTCGTCCTCTAAATCGCCTTTCCGGGTTTTCAGAATATTTAGCTTTCCCTCTTCCCCGTAGAGCTTTCTAGACATCTTATTATAGGCGAGGGCGGCTTCTTCGGCTGTTGAGAACATGCCGATATGTACGGATTTGCGGTTGATGGAAATAACGGCGCGAAACCGGTTGTTCTCTTTATAAACACCGGTATACCCTACCTTACTGCTCGTTTTCCGTTTTCTGCTGGCGACGGACCGGGAGCGGTAAATGAGGTTCTCCAACCGGCAATCCAGCTTGTTGCCGTTTTTTGCTCCCACGAGGTTTTTATCCGATGATTTGCTGCCAGCCAGAAATTTTTCTGCGATCAGTTTGTGGAGGTAGATCGTCTCGGTTTTATACCCCCCATCCGCTTTTTTCCAGGTTTTCTGAAAAACGGCGCATCCGCTGGAATGCTTACGCAAATTATTTATAAAATCGACTTTAACCAGATACGGGTCGGTCGTCAGGAACTCGTACGTCTTGTCGTCCAAAAGTACGCTGTCTTCTGCGTTTTTTAATTTAACCTTGTAAAGCACTTGTTGGCGGGTTTTAGGTGTTTAACAAACAAAAGCCAAGGGCGAATAGCCATATACCGGTTTTTTGAAACCAGTTCAATCAATTTGCTTATATGGGTTACAACCAGTTTTCTCTTCTGGGGAAAACAGTATACGGTATGCTACTTGCTGAAAGCCGAGATGTTCAATGGGAAGAGACTTGAAAAGTGCCAAACCTTAATGCGGCTTCACGGTGCACTCCTGTTTAATGGCGCAATAAAAATACAAAAACAAAAAAACTTCCTCAAAATTCTTTGGGTTTTCCCTATTTTCCACAGCGATTTTTTGCAGCATTGGGAAAAATTCCGGTTTTGGCACTTGAATTAATCACATAATGATGAGCGGAATTCATCAAGACGATGCGCTTTATATGCGGCGCTGTTTTGATCTCGCCCTTCTGGGAGCAGGCAGCGTATCGCCCAATCCAATGGTTGGGGCTTTAATCGTTTGCCAAGGCCGGATTATAGGCGAGGGGTATCACGCCGCCTATGGGCAAGCGCATGCAGAAGTCAACGCTATAGCCAATATTGCCCCAGCAGATTTGCCGGCATTACCTGAAAGCACCCTGTACGTCTCGTTGGAGCCATGCTGCGTTTACGGCAAAACGCCGCCCTGTACCAACCTAATCCTTTCCAGTAAAATTCCAAAAGTTGTTGTTTCGTGTATCGACCCTTCCCCTGGAGTAAATGGAATAGGCATAGAGACGCTCCGGGCAGGAGGCGTTGACGTTCGAACCGGTGTGATGACGGAAGAGGGGGAAGAATTGGTACGAGCCAGAAACGTATTTGTCCGGCACAGAAGGCCCTATGTGGTATTGAAATGGGCAGAGACACAGAATGGATTGATCGCTCCCTCCGGGACCGGCAAATACTGGATCAGCGGGGAGTATTCCAGGCGGCTTACGCATCGTCTCAGGATGGAAGCCGATGCCATTTTGATCGGATCTGCCACAGCTGTGTTAGATGATCCTGTGCTAAATAACCGGTATTATTTTGGCAAATCCCCGGTTAAGGTTGTTGTAAGCCCGAAATCTGAACTGCCCGTATCGCTAAGGCTTTTTCATGGCGAATCGCCAGTGCTTTACGTTCATTCTGGGAAAGGCGCTAAAGGAAGTTTCCCGGAAAAAGTTAAACAGGTTTTTATCGATCCTGGAGAAAAAGATATTATCCTTGCGATGCTTACTGAATTTGCCTCCATGAATTTGGGAATTATCTTGATCGAAGGAGGAGCCCGGACATTGTCTTCCTTTATCCGCCGGGGGCTTTGGGATGAAGCGTGGGTATTGCAAAGCAAAACGGCATTTTTTCCGGAAGGTCTTTCCGCTCCCCGCATTCCGTTCCCTTGCATTAGGGAAGAAACCCTTGGCGCCGACAGGGTGCTTTACTATCGCAACAAAACCCCCTGAACCATTTTCACAATCGTTAAACTTGCTTTAAAGTCCCTCCCCAAAAGCATATAGATGCATTGGAATGTGTTTATTAGTAAAAAAATACCCTGGAAAACTACTTTTATATGCGCCGGATCATTGCTTTCGTTATTGGAGGAATTTTGTTCATCTGTTCGCCGTCAGCTATATTCGCACAGCAACACAGCTTTTTCCCCAAGGGCCAGGCCAATGCCATCTCGATAACTCCGGGATGGTCGTCGTGGGAATCCTTTCAATCCGCAGAACAGGATAATAAGAAGAAAGTCTTGATCAGCATTTATACCGATTGGTGCTCCTGGTGTAAACGAATGGAAACGGAGACCTTCGCCAACCCTATGATAGCCAAATACATGAACGAACATTTCAACCTGGTTCGGCTCAATGCTGAACAAAAAGACGAGCTGTTGTTCAGGGGCAAAAAATACGGATCTTCCAAAATTGGAGGCCGTAGCTATAATGCTTTGGCGGCTGAATTACTCAATGGGCGGATCAGCTTCCCGGCACTCGTTTTCCTTTCCGAAGACGAAGAAGTCATTCAGCCGATCTCAGGGTTCAAATCTGCTGAAGAACTCCTTCCCATCCTCATGTATATAGGCTCCGACGAATACCAGCGCAAGCCCTGGACAACCTTTGAGAAAGAGTTCAAAATGCCTGAAAAAAACAAGTAACGCTCTTTTCCCTATCTGCGTCGTCTGCTGGAACTTTTGACTCCCAAGACCGAAAGCAAACCTCTGGTTAGTTCCCTGGCAACCGTACGGGTTACCTGCCGGGTAGTCGGACTATTGATCAGATCGTCGATAAAGCTTTTTTCCCCCCGGCTGGCACGGCCCGAAGCTTTCCTTGCTTTTTCCAGTTCCTGTTTACGGGATTCTACCTCTTCGGACTCCCGCATGAAATCCATTTTGCGGTGCAGGATCTCCTTTGCACTCTCCCGGTCTTCTGTTTGGGCGTACTTGGATACCAGTCTGGATTTTCGAACCAGTGCGTCCAGTTCTCCTTCGGTCAGGACATCCATTCGTGACTGGGGCGCGCGAAGCATGGTGTATGCCAGGGGCGTTGGGATCCCTTTTTCATTCAGGACGGTTACGAGGGCTTCTCCGGTTCCAAGTTGCGTAAGAAGTTCGTCTACCTGGTAGTACTCCGTCATGGGGAAGTTTTCCGCAGCAAGCTTAATGGCTTTGCGGTCTTTTGCCGTGAACGCGCGAAGAGCGTGTTGCACCTTCATGCCCAACTGGCTTAGGACAACATCGGGAACGTCGATCGGATTTTGGGTTACATAGAATACCCCAACCCCTTTGGAGCGGATCAATTTCATGATCACCTCGATTTGGTCCAGCAACGCATCAGTGGCCTGATTAAAAACCAAATGGGCTTCGTCGATAAACAACACCAGCTTAGGCAAATCAGGGTCTCCTTCTTCAGGAAAAGTACTATATATTTCGGCCAGGAGTTGAAGCATGAAAGTGGAAAATAGCTTTGGCCGGTCCTGGATGTCGGTCAACCGGACGATAGAGATCACTCCCCTTCCCTGGTCGTCAAAGCGGCAAAGATCTTCCACTTCAAAGGAAGGTTCTCCGAAAAACCTGGAAGCGCCTTGCTGCTCCAATTCTACGATCTTTCTCAGGATGGTGCCGGCAGAAACAGTCGACATGGCGCCGTACTTTTCCTCAATTTCCTCCTTACCTGGACCGGTAATATATTGGATGGTTTTTCGCAGATCTTCTAAATCTACAAGGGGAATGTCCTGATCGTCGCAATACTGAAAAATAGCCGATAGGATCCCGCTTTGCGCGTCGGATAGTTCCATAAGCCTTGAGAACAAGACCGGGCCGAATTCGGTAACAGTGGCACGAAGGCGTACGCCCTGTTCATCCGAAAGGGACAAAAACTCCACCGGATTGCCAGACGCGGTAAAGGGATGCCCGATCTTTTGATGCCGTTCTTCGATTTTGGGGTTCGATGCTCCGGCCATGGCAATTCCGCTAAGGTCTCCTTTGATATCCATTAACAAGACCGGGACACCATTGGAGGAGAGTTGTTCGGCGATTACCTGCAACGTTTTCGTTTTTCCCGTTCCGGTAGCTCCGCTAACCAAGCCATGCCGGTTAAACATTTTTAAGGGGGCCTTCACCGGCGCCTGAGGAAGGCATTCGCCGTCCAGTATTGGCGCGCCCAGAAAAATAGAGGATCCCTTGAAGGTGTATCCGGCAGAGAGGTCTTCAACGAATTTTTCGCGTTTACTCATGGTGTTGATCTATTGCTGTTTATTCCAATTATTTATCCGAAGATCGTGTTTTTGTTTACTGAAAGGCCATAAGTCCAGGTTAAAGGCGCCTTCAATGCTCGTTTCCAGGTCGTTGGTCATCAATTCCGGAAAAAAATCAAAACCGGTCCTTTTTTCTGCTTCGTCGATGCTAACGGCATACTTGTAGAGGGGTTCGTAGCTTACTTCATTAGGTATAACAAAGGCAATACCTTTTTGGTCCGGCTCGGAAAGGTCCAGCAAGACTTTGAAAAAAGATCTGGGGATGCTTACCCCACTATCCCCGATTTTGCCTTTAGGCGGTTCGGAAAGCACCGGCCCGGTGACGACGTAGAGTTTTTTATTTTGTTTGGCCCAATCCCTGGTAAGTTCTTCCAACTCTTTCCAAATGCCTGTATTAAAATCCTTTGCTTGAGGACTAATATTGCTCATCAGGAAGGTTTCGTTAATAGCTTTTAAATTAAAGGCCATGTCGGCAGCCGGGACCAGATGTCCGCGATCATACCCGGAACCTTTGTAGTCGTACCATGCGGCTGATCCGGTCTTTACCCGGGAGTCTGATTCAAAGCGGTCGGGGCGTTCTACCCATTCTTTCTGGAGTCTTTCCCTGGTTAGTATATAAGCAACCCAGTCGGCTTGTTCGTGCGATTCGTTGTAGGATAAAGTAAAGTAAGTATGCCGCACGATTTGACCTTTTCCCGATTTGGATGCAGGTAAGTAATAAACTTCCTCCTCCTCAGGCTTATCGCCTGGATAGACGACTTCGTTGGAAGGGTTATGAGGAAGGGATGGGTTTTTCCCGGTGATAAGGTTGTAAACCCAAAGCATTCCGCCAAGGATCACAGCAAAAATGCCTACCCGGGCGATTGTACCTCCTTTTGCTCCGGCGGGCTTATGGTTGGTTCTGAATTTGGCCATAGGATGATGCAGCAAGCATGCGCTGCAATGCAAAAATACTAAATTGCAGGAAAAAGGAAGGGTTATGCTCCACGTTGGAATTACGGGAGGTATAGGAAGCGGGAAAACAACGGTTTGCAAAATTTTTGAAATTTTGGGCGTCCCCATTTATTATGCGGACGAACGGGCCAAATGGCTGATGGAGCACGATAAGCTGCTTGCTGAGGGAATCGCTGGACTTTTGGGAGGCGAAGCCTATTCCGCGGAGGGGAAGCTGAACCGGGCCTGGATCTCCGGAAAAGTTTTTGGCGATCCCGGGCTTCTTGAACGGCTAAATGCGCTGGTTCACCCTGCAGTGGCCCTGGACGGTCTCGAATGGCAGAAACGGCAAGCCGGGCGCCCCTACACCTTGAAAGAAGCCGCTTTGCTGTTCGAAAGCGGAAGCTATCTTTTTTTAGATAAGATCATCGTGGTAACGGCCCCTTTGGAACTCAGAATGCAAAGGGTTATGGCCAGAGACGGGGTTCCCATGCAAGCGGTAAAAGATCGGATCGACCGGCAAATGGCGGAAGAAGAGAAAGTTCAAAGAGCCGATTTTGTTATTTACAACGACGGTAACCGGATGCTGATCCCCCAGGTCATGGCCATTCACAGGGAGCTTGTCGCCCTCGCCGGGGAGAACAAATCCGAATAAACCATGGGATCACCGGGTCCCCGAAAAGCGCTTTTTACCTAATTCTATCCCGGCCTTGTACGTTTCGAGGCAGCGGGCCCTGGCAAATTTGTGCTCTATCATAGGCTCCGGATATGCAGGCGTTCCAAACTCCGGTATCCATTTTTGGATGTAAATCCCTCTGGGGTCAAATTTTGCCTGCTGAGCCGCCGGGTTGAAGATGCGAAAGTAAGGCGCCGCGTCGGTACCGCATCCTGCCGCCCATTGCCAGCCGCCGTTATTGCTGGCAAGATCGAAGTCGAGCAGTTTTTCGGCAAAATACTGCTCTCCCCACCTCCAGTCAATAAGTAAGTGTTTGGAAAGAAAACTGGCAACTACCATGCGGACCCGGTTGTGCATATATCCGGTGGCATTCAGTTGCCGCATACCTGCATCTACCAGAGGATACCCCGTTTTGCCTTCCTTCCATTTTTCAAAATCCTCTTCGCCGTTCAGCCAGCAGATACTGTCGTACTCAGGGCGAAAAGCGCGTTTTTCCACCCTGGGAAAATTGGCCAGGATCATGGCATAAAAATCCCTCCAAATCAATTCGTTCAGGTAGGTCTCATTCAGCGTCCACGCTTTCCGGGCTTTTTCCCTTATAGATAGCGTTCCAAAGCGGAAATGGATTCCCAACCTGCTGGTTCCGTCCTCCATCCAGGGATAATCACGGGTTTCTTCGTATTTCCGGATGCGTTTTTCCGGTATGACCCTTTCGGGAAACAAAAACGCTCCTGGCTGAAATCCAAGAGTTTGCCAAGAGGGCATACCTAATGGGGCCGTTGGAAAAAAGCGGTGTGTTAGGGATTCGGAGGGATAATGGGCAAAGGCAGTTATGTCCTTCCGGGCGCGTTCTTTCCATACTTTACTATACGGAGTGAACACCGTATACGGGCTTCCGTCGCTTTTGGCAACTTCCAATTCTTCAAAAATTACATGGTCTTTGAATGCATGGAAGGGAATGCCTTTTTCTTTCAAAAAATCCTTGACTTCCATATCCCTTCTCCGCGCATAAGGCTCATAATCGCGGTTTGTATAAACAGAAGTTATCGGGAAGTTGTCACATAAGGCTTTCCACACCTCCATGGGCTTGCCGTAAGCTATGTATATGCCAGATCCGGCAACCTCCAGTTCTTTTTGCAGCCGTTCCAATTCTCTATAGATAAAAGCAACGCGCGCGTCCTGCCTGGAAGGCAAGGCGCCGAGGATGTCCGAGTCAAAAATAAAAAGCGGCAAAACAGGATGTGGCCCCTGGAGTGCCTCATATAGCCCCCTGTTGTCGGACAAACGCAAGTCGCGACGGAACCAAAATATGGAAAGTCCCATATGCTGAAACGCTTCAGTTATGTGAGGGGAAACATCTGGAATATCGAAAGGTTCCGGATAAGATCATTTCAATACCACCGTGCCAAGTTCTCTAGCCAACTGGTTTTCGATCTCTTTGAGGGTCAGATGGAGTTGCATGCAGGCTTGGATCTCCTCTTCCGGTCCATTGGCCTGAAAAAGATCATTCATTTTCCGGGCGTTGCGTTCTTTAAAGCGGCGAATTTTCCGGAGTTTAAATCGCTTGATGAGGTTTTCGGCGTCATTCCGGTGATTCTCTTCAGGCAGGCTTTGCGATAATCCGATGTCGTGCCGTTTTTCCCAATTTTCACTGTATTCATATGGCGACGTGCTGACGTTGATTGCCAACTGCCTGATGTCATCAACCGGATGGTGCAGAAAGAATTCCAGGGAGACTTCTTTTTTGTCCATTACCAATTGAAAGACATTCTCTACCACTTGTTTGTACAAAGGGTGATCAAACTCTGCAAGTACGTCTTCGATATTCAATAAAACGTATTCCGCAACAGACACCTCCTCTGCGGGATCAAACCGTTTATTCCCCGCGGTGATCAAAAGCCGGGCTATGTCTTTTTCCAGATAGCCGTCTCCGAATTCAGAGGTAACGTACTTATCTGAAACGGGAACCGTTTCCTGCAAATTACCGGCCTCCCCGCCAGCCAGGGCGCCTGAAGGGTCCAATTCTTTGCGTTGGGAGAACTTTTCCACTTCTTTCTGAAGAATTCGGTTAATCTCCAGCACGAGCTTGCCTTCATCCACCTGAAGTAATTCCCGGACATTTCGGATATATTCATCCCTCCGAATTGGATTCTTAACTCTGGAAATGGAATGGGCAATATGTCCAATCATTTCTGCCCGTTTCGTGGGGTCATTGGCGGATTGCCGCAGGAGAAGACCCGCTTCTAATTGGATTATATCCTGCGCATTGTTCTTTATAAAGTCGGAAAAGTCATCCCTGCCAGCTTTTTGGACAAAGGAATCAGGATCTTCCCCATCGGGCAGCATAACCACCCGGACGTACATATCCTCTTCCAGAGCGAGATCCAATCCGCGCAGGGCAGCCCGGACTCCTGCCTGGTCTCCGTCGTAAAGGATCGTCAGGTTATTGGTAAACCGCTTGATCAGGCGAATCTGGCCGGTAGTAAGTGAGGTGCCCGAAGAGGCTACGACGTTCTCGATCCCGTTTTGATGAAGCGAGATCACATCGGTATAGCCTTCTACCAGGATACAGGAATCTTCTCGCCGGATGGCCGTTTTAGCCTGGAAGGCCCCAAAAAGGACTTTGCTCTTCTGATAAATGTCGGTCTCGGGGGAGTTGATGTATTTCGGCGCTTTGGGGTCCTTGTTCATGATCCGGCCAGCAAAGGCGATCACCTTGCCGCTCAGGTTGTGGATCGGAAACATCACCCGGTTGCGGAAAAAATCCCGGTCGCTGGAGGAACAAAGCCCCAGGCTGCGCAGCAGGTCAATGCTGTATCCTTTTTCTATTGCCAGGCGGGTGAGGGCATCCCCCGACTCCGGAGCAAAGCCCAGGCCAAAGGTACGTATGGTTTCCTCCCTGAAGCCCCGGTGCTTGAAATAGGCCAAACCGATGGTTTTGCCTTTGTCTGTCAGAAAAAGCTGGTCCTGAAAAAATTGGAAAGCAAACTGGTTAACCAGATACAGGCTCTCTACGAGTTGCTGCTCTTCCAGCGCTTCCGTGCTTACCTCGGTTTCTTCGAGTTCGATCTTGTATTTGCGGGCCAGATAGCGGATGGCGTCGGGGAAACTCAGGTTTTCGTGTTCCATGACGAACTGCACCGGAGTGCCGCCCCTGGCGCAGCCAAAGCATTTAAAAATGTTTTTAGCCGGCGACACATAAAAAGAGGGGGTCTTTTCGTGGTGAAAAGGACACAATCCCGCCAGATTGACGCCGCGCCGGCGGAGGTTGACGAAATCGCCCACGACCTCTTCAATTTTGGCCGCTTCAACTACTTCCTGAATGCTTTTTTGAAGGATCAATGAATCAGCTTAACGCTTTTTAATCAATTGGTTATATAAATCATGGAGCCCTCCTTCCGTTGCTTTACCAATACCTTCTGGAAAACGCAGCCCTCTTATGAAATAGGCTACTTTTGGGGATAAAATAGCGGAATCCTGGCACAAAAGCAATAAAGGAAGCGCCCGCCCAAGCAGATTATTTTTTGGAAGCACTTTCAACAAAAAGATAATCAACAGTTTCTGGAAAAATTCGCACATTTCTAATAAAAGCAGGCTGGCGGGAAAGCAGCAGAGGCAAAGATCCTGGCGTTAGGGCCCCGGTCGTGTCCAATTCCGCTTCGATAGAAAAATCTAAAGAACTGACCTCGCTGTATCTGCTTAGACCAATCTGAAAAACCACCCGCACCTGGGTAGGAAAATACTTGATGCTATCTGAATGATCCGGCAATGTAACCGGCACGAAAAGGGATTTTTCGGTAAATTTTTCTACCTGGACGTCGAGCGCAACCTGGTCTGGTTGGGCGGACCATTCCGGCTTCAGGGAGAGCAAAAGGCGCCTGGAAAAGCTTTGTGTTATTTTATCTAAAAAAAAAGAGTCGGTAGACACATAGGTAAGAAGTGCAACCTGGCTTTCCGGCCCTGCCACGGTAACGCTATCGGGTGTTAGGCTAAGCGGAGATTTGAGATCGTAATCTTTTTCAAATTGGAGGGTTCCCTCAAAACGAACCGGAACTTTTTTGGCGAGGACAGGTTCCAGATCAAACTGAAGGTCGTCGTAGTTTAATTCGACGATCTTCAGTTTGTCGGAGAAAAGCCGGTTGAGAATGTCGGTTCGAAGTTGCCCCCGGCTGAGTCGAAACGTCTTGGCATATCTTAAGTCGTAGGTGAGACGTACGTGAGCTGAGATAACAAAGTCGTAGAGCAAGTTCCACCCTGCGCCTTCGACGACGACCATCATATCTTTTGGAGGGACCCGCGAAAACGTCGTATTTGGAGGCAGCCGGAAATCGAGGAAGACTTTCTTTTCCGCTTTATACACCTGCGCCATCTTGGTAGGTATCCACAAAGCAAGGGCTATACCCAGGCAGATGAGGAGTATAGCCCTGTCGGCTTTAAGCCGTTCTATCTGGCTATTCAGCCTCGCTAGTTGGCGTAGTCTTCTTGCCGGCTCCATGAACGGATTCCGTAAGCTCTTTGGAAATCGCGCTGCGGGTGATTCTCAGGTAGACCTTTCCGCCCACTTCGATAGTGATAATATTGTCTTCAATTTTGGTGATACGCCCCAGGATTCCGCTTGAAGTTACGATTTCATCACCTTTCTGAAGGGATTCCATGAATGTCTTCTGTTCCTTTTGCCGCTTGCTTTGAGGCCGGATGATAAACAGCCAGAAGACCACAAACATAGCGAGAATAAACAAAAAGCTCGTCATGTTGCTTTGGGGAGATCCCGCCTGAAGAAAGAGAAAACTAAATAATAGCATATGAAAAAAGTTTTTGATCAAATGCAGGAAAGGCCCTTCTTTCCCAGTCAGCAAAGGTAATGGGAAAACCTTATTTTTTTTCAGGAATCACTTCTCCTTGTAAATAAACTTTGGTTGTGCCAGGCAACGTATTCGCTGTAATATAGACCGGCTTGACCTGCTTTCCGGCTTTCCCCCTGGTATCAAAACGCACCTTAAGAATGCCTTTCTCTCCGGGCATAACCGGGGCTTCCGGCCACTCTGGAACGGTACAGCCACACGTTGAGTATGCCCTGCTTACCGCCAGAGGGCTTTTCCCTGTGTTAACAAATTCGAATTGGCGTTCGACAATAGCCCCTTCGTTGACCACCCCAAAGTCTGCGATGGAATCCTGAAACGCCATAATGGCCGGTTGAGTATCAGCGCCGCGACCAGAGGCCACAGTAACCGGATTGCGCACCAGGTCCGCATTGCTAAAGGCGCCATCTATCGGAATTTCCTCTACACGGTCATTATTTCTCTGACTGGAGTCTGTTTGGCATCCTGGAAATAACAGCCCCGTGACTCCTGTCCCTGTAATTAGTATGAAAAGAAAGCCCTGTTTGGTTAACATAAGCCGGGTTTTTTCCTGTTCAAAGTTAGGCCTTTTTGTTGTTATCTTTGGCAGACGACCCAAAACACGAGGCAAAACGATGAAATTACCGCCCCGGATTTATCTGGTTGGATTTATGGGATCCGGAAAGTCACATTCTGGAAAGCTCCTTGCCACAGCGCTAGGCTATGAGTTTGCCGACCTGGACGACCTCATTGTATTGGCCGTGGGGTGTTCTATAGCATCTTTATTTGAATCAAAAGGAGAGGCTTTTTTCAGAGAATTGGAAAAACAAAAGTTGCACGAAACCGCTCTTTTGAACCGTTGCGTGATCGCCTGCGGCGGAGGCACCCCTTGTTTTTTCGACAATATGGAATGGATCAACTCGCGGGGCGTCAGTATATACCTGAAAGCGTCCCCAATGCTCCTGGCAAAGCGCCTTTCGGCAGGGCAAGAACAAAGGCCGGTGCTGCGACAGGCTGGAACATCAGGGCTGGAGGAATTCATAGCCTTTAAGCTCAAAGAGCGGCAGCCTTTTTACGAACAGGCGCATTGGATTTACGACCAGGACGAGGAAGCCGCTTCTTTGGCTGAATTCGTGGAAAAACGCCTTATGGCTTGATTGCCTGGAGGAATTCGTTTTTCACGCTATCCGATGAAAAAGCGCCCCGGAATTCCGAAGTGACCGTAATACTCTCCTGATGTTCGACCCCTCTTGCCTGAACGCACATGTGGAACGCCTCAATATAAACCGCAACATCCTCCGTTTGAAGAACCCGGGAGAGCTCATCAGCTATTTGCATAGTAAGCCTTTCCTGCACCTGAGGGCGCCGGGCATAGAAATCGACAATCCGGTTGAGTTTTGACAAACCGATAACCTGTCCATTCGGGATATAAGCCACATGCGCTTTCCCATAAATAGGGAGAAAGTGATGCTCACAAAACGATTGGACCCGGATATGCTTTTCGACCAGCATTTGCCGGTATCCGAATTTGTTTTCAAAAAGCGAAACGGGCGGCTTGTTTTTGGGATTCAAACCCGAGAAAATCTCCTTTACGAACATTTTGGCCACCCTTTTGGGAGTGCCCCGAAGGGAGTCGTCCCGCAGGTCGAGCCCAAGTATATCCATAATCGAACGAAAATGCCCTTCGATTCGCTTCATTTTTTCCTCGTCGGGAAGCGAGAAAGCATCAGGTCGCAAGGGCGTATTCAACGACGTTCCCACATGGGACGCACCAATGGGGTCGTCTTCGGCGGAGACCCCATTATGCCCAAAGGTTTGGCCGTTGCTTTCTCCATTTAGTAAAACCATAATTAAGCAATTATTATTGGAGGTGAATTCAATCAACGACAACCAAACAGAGGGAAGACAGGTATTGTTTAAAAAACTGTCCCCAAATCCCGAACATGACATACAAAACAGGTAGTGACAATTTGACGCGAAAGGTTTTGCCTGTACCGGTTTTACCCTCGCTATTATAGCCACCGTCTTAGTCCTTAACCAGGCGCAAAGACTTCAGGAAAAATGCGTCAGGGGGAGGCGCGGAAAAGTGCAATGCCGTATACCAAAGGAGCCAGTAAACAGGGGGGGCGGAGATTATAAAAAATTTTAAATTATGTTTAAATCATTCTTTATCAATTCATTAAACAAATAAATGATATCAATTAGCAAAAAACGATCTGACAAATTTGCATTCAAAATATTTGAACGGCGTATGGGATTTTTCTACTTTTGGCAAAAGAAAAGAAAAACGGCGCCCCAGGGCGTAACGTACTCTTTGATCCGCTTCCAATATGAATTAGGAAGTTCATTGGTTTGTTAAGGTATCAGTAAGTTTTAGATAGACTCCTTCCGGTTACCACCGGGGGAGTTTTTTATTTTTCTCCTTCGTTACTTGCCGATCTGTACCTATCTTTGTGGCGCCTTATAAAAAGCCTTGATTATTCACTAAAATGAACGTCCATGAATTACGATCTCATCATCATAGGTAGCGGTCCAGGAGGTTACGTAGCTGCTATTCGCGCCGCCCAGCTTGGAATGAATACGGCAATAGTTGAACGGGAATCTCTTGGAGGAATATGCCTCAACTGGGGTTGCATACCAACAAAGGCATTGTTGAAAAGCGCTCAGGTATTTGACTATATCCAGCATGCTGAAGACTACGGGATCAAGGTAGGTAATTCCAAAGCCGATTTTCAGGCGATGGTTCAGCGCAGCCGGTCGGTTGCGGAAGGAATGAGCAAAGGGGTCCAGTTTCTGATGCGTAAAAACAAGATCACGGTAATCAATGGCCACGGTACGCTGGCGCCCGGAAATAAAGTGGCCGTAACCGGCGCGGATGGCAAAATGTCCGAATACAGTGCAAAACACATCATCGTAGCTACTGGTGGGCGAGCCAAGCAACTCCCCAATCTGCCTATTGACGGTGAAAAAGTGATTGACTACCGCAAAGCTATGACATTGGAAAAGCAACCCAAATCGATGGTTGTTGTCGGCGCAGGAGCTATCGGCGTCGAGTTTGCATATTTTTACCGGGCGCTGGGCACTGAAGTGACCATTGTGGAGTTTTTGGAACAAGGGCTTTTGCCCAGAGAAGACGCAGACGTCTCGAAAGAGTTGGCCAAGCTCTACACAAAAAGGGGCATGAAAATTCTTGCCAATACCTCCGTCGAAAGCGTGGATACGGCAGGCAAAGGGTGTTCTGTCCTGGTTAAAAACCGGAAAACCGGCGCCACCGAGACCATTTCGTGCGATGTGGTGCTTTCGGCAGCCGGGGTTACGCCCAATACCGAGAATATTGGCCTGGAAAAGGTTGGCGTTCAAACCGACCGTGGAATGGTAGTCGTGGACCCTTATTACCGCACGAACATTCCAGGAATTTATGCTATTGGAGATATAGTCCCGGGGCCTGCCCTCGCGCATGTAGCCAGCGCCGAAGGTATCATCTGCGTGGAGAAAATCGCAGGGCACCATCCCGAACCTCTTGATTATAATAACATTCCTTCCTGCACGTATTGTTCTCCTGAAATTGCCTCCGTTGGGTATACAGAGGAGGCGGCCAAAGCTGCAGGTTATGAACTTAAGGTGGGCAAGTTTCCCTTTTCGGCCTCCGGAAAAGCCAGTGCAGCAGGGGATAAAAGCGGTTTTGTCAAAGTGATTTTCGACGCCAAGTACGGCGAATTCCTCGGCGCCCATTTGATTGGGCAGAACGTAACCGAGATGATCGCCGAAGTAGTTGCTGCAAGAAAATTGGAAACAACCGGCCTCGAAATCGTCAAAACGGTACACCCCCACCCTACCATGAGCGAAGCCATCATGGAAGCCGCGGCGGCGGCTTACGGGGAAGTTATCCATATATAGACGTTAGACGGGAGACGGGAGACGGGAGACGGGAGGAACCTTTCGTCTTCCATCTAACGTCTAAATATTCGGGGCGAGCCGATAACCCGCTCGATGAAACGGCGTTCTGCGGTAATGATTCTGGCCTCGCCGGAGAGTTCTTCCTCAGAGAGGATGGTCTTGTTGGTATGCGTAACCAGCGGTTGAGGCAATTTAACCTCAATAGGCACCACCACCTGGGTGTCCACCTTACGGGTAACTTTTGATTTCCAGGATACCTCGCCGATCACCGAGCCGTACTCCGTATACGGGTATCCATTAACCCTGATAACCACCTTTTGCCGGGTCCGGACTTTGCCGGACTCGGTAAATGGAATTTGCATTTCCCCAATCAACTGGCGTTCACCTTTAGGAAGAACAACCATGAGTTCGTCGCCCTCCTGAACAAACTGCCCGGAGGTAACATTTCGTCCAATAATCTGAACGGCGCCGTCGAAAGGAGCGACGAGGATATTTTTCTTAAGAAATGCTTCCAGACGAAGTTTCAGCTTCAGATAGGCATCCATCATCCCGGAGGAGGTTTCCGTCCTGCTCATCATGGAACCTTGCACAATGGAATTGATGCGGGTCCGAAGAGAGGCGATTTCAAACTGCCTGTCGCGGATAGCCGCATCAAGTCCCTGCTGCTCTTCTTCCAGGTTGGCAATTTTGTTTCGAAGAGCCGTCACTTCGGAAAGCGATACTTTTCCCAGCTTATATTGATATTCTGCGGTAAGCAGATCCGTTTTGAACTGATCGATCTGGTCTGCATTTCTGGATTGTGTGGCTTTGCGAAAATCGATGGCGTTTTCCACCGTGCCGATTTGCCGTTGCAGTGTGGCCACATCGCTGGTTTCAAACCGGCGGATTCTGGCCTGCCGGTATTCGGCTTGTTTCTGGAAAAAATTGTAGAGATCTTCCTGCAATTCTCCGAGGATCAGAACGGTATCCAGTCCAAAATTAGCCAGCGTAGTGTCTTCTTCGTTAGGAAGGTTTTTGATTCGGTCGGCCAGGCTCATCACGTGATTGAAGTTGGCAGAGGTTCGAAAAACCAATAAAGCCTGTCCTGTTTCTACCCATTGGTTATCCCTTACTAAAACGCGGTCAATATAATTTCCTTCCTGTGCAAGAAACCGAACCGGAGGATCTTTGAACGTGATGCGGATGGAGTCTTTAACTATGTCGGGATATTCTACCCAGAAGCTAAGCCATGCAAGGAGGCAGAAAGCGACAAGCGCCAGTACCGTCCCCCATTTCAGCAGCCAGTGGGGGGGCGTTCCCAGGATTTCCTGAACTTCTTCACTCCGGTTCTCAAAATTCTCGTCGAGGTACATAGGCTTGGATCAGGCCCCCAGCTCAATTTGGTTGCGGACCAGCTGATAATAGGCTTTCCTGGAATAGGTAAGTTCGTCGTGTGTCCCTTGTTCGACAATTTCCCCGTCTTCCAGCACAATGATGTTATCTGCGTGTTTGATCGTGCTTAACCGGTGAGCGACGAGGACCACTGTTTTCCGGTTAAAGTATTCCATCAGGTTTTCCATGATAACCATCTCATTGAAAGAGTCCAATGCGGTGGTTGCCTCATCGAAAAACAAATACTCCGGGTTTTTGTATACTGCACGGGCGATGAGAACCCTTTGCTTCTGTCCCTGGCTGAGTCCCATACCGTTTTGTCCAATGCGGGTATTATACCCCATGTCCAATGACTCGATAAACCCCTGGATGTTAGCCACTTTGACAGCAACCAGCAACTTGTTTTTGTCTACAATCTCGTCCCCGAGAGCAATATTCCTGGCGATGGTGTCCGAAAAAATAAAACCTTCCTGCATGACTACTCCGCACTTACTGCGCCATAACTTGTTGCTGAGTCCAGCCAGATTAACATCTCCAATCCGGATAATCCCTTCGGAAGGCGGATAGAAATTGAGCAGCAGTTTTAAGAGAGTGGTTTTGCCGCTACCACTCCGGCCGACAATGGCCGTTACTTTTCCCTTGGGAATTTGAAGGCGGACATTACGCAGGACGTATGGCGAGTTGGGGCCGCTATACTGAAAAGAAATATTATCCAGAGTGATATCTCCGTACTCCGGCAATATGGTGATCTTTTCCTCCTGATTCTCCTCGTCTTTTTTAACGTGGATTTCGTTCATCCGGGAAAGACTGATAGAGGCTTCATGATAGGAAAATAAAAATTCGAGCAGCTGATTGATCTGGCTGTTGAGTTGTCCAATAATGTACTGGATCGCCACCAGCATCCCAAGCGTCATGGTGGTAGCGATCACCGCTTTGGCGACGAAGTAGACAATGACAAGATTTTTGACTTCGTTAATAGCAATTGCGCCCACCTTCTGAACCTGGGTCAATTTCAAATTGCTGATTCCTGTCCGGAAGAGCTGAGATTGGACCCGTTCCCACGCCCAACGCTTCTGTTTTTCGGCGTTGAACATTTTTATATCCTGCATGCCGTAAATCAGTTCCATGAGGTTGGTCTGATTTTCAGCTGACTGATCAAAACGCTTGTAGTCGAGATCCCTTCTCCAACGGTTAAAAGTCAAAACCCATAAAACGTTAAGGCTGGCGCCGATGGTGTACAAAAGGAAAATCGTAAGATTCCACTTCCATAACACGGCCGCAAAGGCAATGAGGTTCAGAAGGGAGAAGAGCGAAAGCAAAGAGGTAGAACTCAAAAAGCGCTGAACGCGCTCGTGGTCATTTACCCGCTGGACAAGATCGCCTGCAAGGCGGCTATCGAAAAAACGGAGCGGCAACTTGGTCAGCTTGATCAGATAGTCCGAAATCAAACTGATATTTACCCTTACCCCGACATGCAACAGAATCCAGCTGCGTATATACTCCACGCTGATTTGGGTGCCGTATATCAACAACTGGGCGATCAGGATAAGGTAAATAAAATCGATATCGTTGGCGGCAATCCCAACATCTACGATCCCTTTGATAAGGAAAGGGAACAGCACCTGTAATATAGTGCCGAGGAAAACGCCGATCAGCAACTGAAAGATCAGTAACTGATACCGTTTGAAGTAGCTGAGTACAAAGGAAATCTTTCCCTTGTCGATTTCTTCACCCCGGTGTTTTAAAAACTCCGGCGTAGTTTGAAGTAGTAGCGCGATACCCTGCTCGCCTCCATCTTTTCCCTGTACCCAGCGCTGAAGAAACTCGGTTCTGGAAAGCTTGTATTTTGCGCTGGCAGGATCGGCGACCCAAACGAAATTCTTATCAGCGCGATAAACAACGACAAAATGATCATTTTTCCAATGGGCGATGCAGGGAAGGGGAATTACCGAAATCAGTTGATCAAAGTTGGTCTCTACGGCAAGTGTTTGAAGGCCAATATGTTCGGCTGCATCGCTGATCTCCAGAAGCGAAACGCCTTGTTTTCCCATAAAAGTGAGTTCCCGCAAATAGTCCAGGTTATATACGCGGCCATAATGTTTCGCAATCATGCGAAGACACGCCGCGCCACAATCCATGGCATCTAATTGTTGATAAAACGGGAAGCCTCTCGCCATTTTTTTCTCTGCCTAGTTCGCTGAGTGTGAAAGACAACGGAGCGCTAATAGTGCATGTATTGTCTTAAATATACAAAGTAAACAAAAAATATACGCACTTTGCTTCTACCCTGCGGAATTTTATATGAATTTTTTCATTTCTCAGAATGTTCTCTTTACATGGTATTTCCGCATTCCTGGAAAAACCTAAGGCGGAGATACAAGCCCATTCGAAGCAGGTATAGTATATTTACCGCTGGTATAGACGCAGGTAAGCGTAAAAAGTAACCAATAGCGTATGCGGAATTTGCGAATCGTATTTTTTGGAACTCCCGAATTTGCAGTGCCTTCCCTTAAAATCCTGCTCGAACATGGCTTCGATGTAGCAGGTGTCGTAACGGCAACTGATAAACCTGGCGCCCGCGACAAAAAAGCGTTCCAGGTGTCTCCGGTAAAAAAATTCGCCGTAGAAGCTGGACTGACTATTTTACAGCCGTCAAATCTCAAATCGCCGGATTTCCTGGCTGAACTCCAGGCCCTTCGGGCCAACCTTCAAATTGTGGTCGCTTTTCGAATGCTTCCGGAACAAGTGTTCGCCATGCCGGAATTCGGTACGTTTAATCTCCACGGCTCTCTCCTTCCCAAATACCGGGGTGCTGCTCCGATAAACTGGGCAATTATCCGCGGAGAAAAAGAGACCGGTGTTACGACCTTTTTCCTCAATAAAGAAATCGACACCGGATCGGTCATTTTTCAAGAATCTCTGGGTATCGGCCCCGATGAGACTGCGGGAGAACTTCACGACCGGATGATGCTCCTGGGCGCTAAGATCGTGCTCAAAACCGCTGCTGCGATTGCCCAAGGCCCCGTTGCAACCAAAAAACAGGACGAAAGTCTTGTGACCCTTGCGCCCAAAATTTTTCGCGAAACCTGCCAGATCGATTTTGCCCAATCAACCGCTCAGGTGCATAACTTTATCCGGGGAATGAGCCCCAGCCCAGGCGCCTGGATGATGCACAGAGATCAAGAGCTAAAAATATTCCGCGCAGAAAAAAAAGAATCGCCTCCCTCCTACCCTCCCGGCTCTGTGCATACCGACCGCAAAAATTTCCTCCATATTGGGACTATGGACGGTGCGATCGACGTGCGCGAATTGCAACTCGCAGGCCGCCGCCGAATGGATATTAGGTCGTTTTTGAATGGTTTTGGGAATTTGTTTGAATGAAAATTATAAATGAGGAAAAGTTGTTTATAAAAAGTTAAATTCCTGAACAAAGGTAAAATCCCTTTGCCGTCAGGCAAACGCTTATATTTGGGTATTAAAATCTTGACGAATGGTAATTCCAAATGAATCATACGCCAGTCAAAGGAACCTCCGTTTTCTTCTTTTCGAGGTGCTGGACAGTCCTGGGTTAGCTTCTTTGCCAGCATTTGAAGGATACGACCGAGACGCTTTTGAATTAGCGCTGGACGCTGCCAGGCAGATCGCAGACCGCTACCTCTTTCCCTATTACCGGGCGATGGACAAAGACAAAGCTTTTTTTGATGGAGAAACTGTCCGGGTGCATTCGGCGATGAAACCGGGAATTAAGGCTATTGCCGAAGGTGGGTGGATCTCTGCGGCGCAACCTGTTCACGATGGAGGGCAACAAATGCCGCTGACTCTTCATAATGCCGGGCTTTTCATTTTTTACGCCGCTAATTCCAACCTGGCCAGCCATCCGTTCCTGACAGCCGGGGCTGCGAATCTGATCAGGACTTTTGGATCCCAGGAATTGAAGGACCTTTTTCTCGAACCAATGTACAACGGAGACTGGCAAGGCACCATGGCCCTTACGGAGCCTCAGGCAGGCAGTTCGTTATCCGACATCCTTTCTTTGGCCCAACCGGCAGGAAACGGGCTGTACCGGATAAAAGGGCAAAAGATTTTTATTTCCGGGGGCGACCACGACGCAGTAGATAATGTCATTCATCTTCTTTTGGCTCGCATTGAGGGCGCTCCTGCCGGCACAAAGGGAATCTCCCTATTTGTAGTGCCCAAATATTTGCCGTCTTCGGAAGGGCTAAAAGACAACCATGTTACCACAGCCGGGATTTACGGCAAAATGGGGCAAAAAGGGTATGTTGCAGCGCACCTTATGCTGGGAGAACAAGGGGAATGCCTGGGGTATTTGGTTGGCGAACCTCATAAGGGCCTCTCTTATATGTTTCAAATGATGAACGAAGCCCGTATTGCCACGGGGCTGCTCGCTACAGGCGTTGCTTCGGCTGCATATTACGCCTCCCTGAGATATGCCCATGAGCGGTCTCAGGGCCGCCACCCATCCAATAAGGATCTCACCCAACCTCCTGTCTTGATCATAGAGCATGCAGACGTGCGCCGCATGCTCCTTTTCCAAAAAGCGGTGGTTGAAGGAAGCCTCGGTATCCTGCTGAAATGTAGCTACTACGCCGATCTTTCCCATGCAGCAGATGAGGACCGCGCACGTGAAGCGGAATATCTGCTGGAATTGCTCACCCCGGTAGCTAAATCTTTTCCTGCAGAAATGGGCGTCCTTTCCGTAAGTCAGGGGATGCAGGTACTTGGAGGAGCGGGATATACGGATGATTTTCCGTTGGAACAACACTACAGGGATATCCGGGTAAACGCTATTTACGAAGGCACGACGGGCATCCATGGCCTGGACCTCCTTGGAAGGAAGGTTTTCCTGGCAGATGGAAAAGCCATGTCTCTTTTAATGAAAGAAATCAAAACCACCACGGAGCTTGGCGCCGCCTATCCGGAGTTGGCGCCTTACGCCGCCATGCTGGCAAAAAGGGCGGCGGCCCTTCATCAAACTACTATGAAACTGGTTCAGGTTGCGATGAAAGAAACTCCCGAGATATTTCTTGCAGATGCCACTTTATACCTTGAATTCGCAGGGCTCCTGGTTGCCGCTTGGGTTTGGATGGAGCAGGGAATTGCCGCGATAAAAGGACTCGCTAATGCTCCGCAAGGCGTTGAAGCCAATTTTTACCATGGCAAGGTCCAAACCTTGCGCTATTTCTTCGAATATGAACTGCCAAAGACCCTTGCCCTGGAAGCCCGGCTAAATAGCAGCGCGCAGGTTACTTTGGAAACCAAGCCCGAATTCCTCCATTAACATCATAGCCGTCAACGCCTTATTTTTATGATCCATGTTCTTGACCTCCGCTTTAAACAACTCCCGGAAACGATTGCCTCTTTTCTGATCCCGCTTGAGCATGGCGCCGCCCTGGTGGAAACGGGCCCATATTCTACCTTTGCCTCTCTGGAAAAAGAACTTTCCAGCCACGGATATGGTTTGGACGATATTCAATACGTTTTTCTGACGCACATTCACCTGGACCACGCTGGCGCTGCCTGGGCCCTTGCAGAGCGTGGGGCAACCGTTTTTGTACACCCTTTTGGCGAAAAACATTTACTCCAACCAGAGCGGCTGATGCAATCTGCCCGGCGGATATACCAGGACCAGATGGATTCCCTTTGGGGGGACATGCGGCCAATTGCTCCTCAACAGCTCAAAACGGTGGGTCATGGCGAAATCGTCGAAGCCGGCGGGCGCCGGCTCCAGGCATGGCACACCCCCGGACATGCGGTGCACCATATCGTCTGGCAGTTGGAGAATAATGCATTTACGGGAGATGTCGGTGGAGTGAAAATCGGAAACCATCTGGTCGTTCCTCCCTGCCCGCCCCCTGATATAAACATAGAGGACTGGCAACAGTCTATACGGCTGCTAAGAAGCCTGGACCTGGAAGCTATGTATTTAACTCACTTTGGACCCGTTCGACCTGTACCTGCCCATTTAAACCAACTGGAGGAACAACTTCTCACATGGGCAAATTGGATGCTTCCCTATTACCAAAAGCAAATCCCCCCGGAGGAAGTAACGCCGAAATTTCAGGCTTTTGTGGCTGAACAATTGAAAGAAAAAGGAATTGATCAATTGGGAATCGATCAGTACGAAGCGGCAAATCCTTCCTGGATGAGCGTGACCGGGTTGCTCAGGTATTGGAGTAAAAAACTGGAACCCTCAGCATGAGTAGTATGATCAGGTCGCCGGAATAAAGCGCTTACCAACATCGAGAAGTTTCCGGAAAAGCTTCAGATCAGCTAAATGGCTTGCCGGGGCCACATCCGCTTTTTCTTCCTCAACAGAAGCCGCCGTATTTTGATTCAGCGAATTAATCAGCGCTGTGTTACGGATATCCTGGTTCATGAAAACATAGGAAGAGGCGCTTGCGGCAATGGTAACGATAATCAAAAGTATTCGAAGGCTGGACTTTCTCTTCATTTCAGTGGGTTATACGGCATTAGAACAAACAAATATACATGATCAGCCGGGTGAATTCAAGAAGACCGCTTTGTGTTGGCCGATTAATTTAAGTCTTTGGTCGGAAAGACGGTTTAATTTGGAAAAAGGTTGCAGAATTCCGTCTTTTTTTAAAATTTTCCCGGAATAGCCTCAATCAATCTCCTGGTGTACGCATCAACAGGGTTGTTGAGCACCTCCTCTGAGGCGCCGGATTCGACAATTTTCCCATCGTTCATCACCAGTATCCGGTTGCTCATGAACCGAATAACCGATAGATCGTGGGAAATGAAAAGGAACGTCAGCCCGAATTCTTCCTGCAAGTCTTTCAGCAAGTTCAGCACCTGAGCCTGAACGGAAGCGTCGAGGGAAGAAACGGATTCATCGCAGACCAAAAACCTGGGTTTCAACACAAGGGCCCTGGCGATGCTGATCCGTTGCCGTTGCCCTCCGGAAAATGCGTGCGGATACCGGTTCAATATCCCGTAATCAAGCCCCACCTTGGAAACAATTTCCTGGGCCCATGCTTGCCGGGCATCCTCTGGCTGCTCCGGGTGATGATACCTCAGCGGTTCCAGTATGGCGTTTCGGGCAGTGACCCGAGGGTTAAGAGAAGAAAACGGATCTTGAAAAATCATCTGCAATTGCCTCCTCAAAGATGGCCAATACTCTGGAGGGGCGCTTAAAATTTCCCTGCCTTCGTAATATATCGTTCCTTTCCGGGGAGGAATAAGCCCAAGCAACGTTTTTGCCAAGGTGGACTTGCCGCAACCGGATTCCCCGACCACCCCAAGGGTTTCGCCGGGAAAAACTTCAAAAGACACTCCATTGAGGGCTTTGGTCCAGTTTTTCGGTTTCCACAAACCATTCCCTGCCCGGGGATACCAGACCTCCAGATCTTCCACTTTAAGCAAGGGGGGCTTTATATCTTTTGGGCCCGAAATCTCTCTTTCTGGTTGCGCGGGCAAGGGATCTGTATTTTCAAAAAAAGCCAGCGTAGGCAGTCTTCGGGGCGGTTTCCGCAGGTTCGGCCTGCATAGCAGTAAGGCCTTTGAATACGGCTCTTTGGGGCTGGCAAACAATGCATCCACCGCGTTTTCCTCGATCAGCTTCCCCTCTTTAAGCACACATACCCGGTCTGAGATTTCAGCCACCACGTTCAAGTCGTGGGAAATAAATAAGACAGCCGTCCCAAACTCCGTCTGGAGCGCCTTAATCAATCGAAGAATTTCTGCCTGGACCGTTACATCCAGAGCTGTGGTGGGTTCATCGGCGATCAAAAGCCGGGGTCCGGAACTCATCGCCATAGCAATGATTACCCGCTGTTTTTGCCCTCCGGAAAGTTGGTGGGGGTATGACCGGTAAATCCGTTGCGGGTCGTTCATACGTACCCGGGCAATCCAATCCAGCGCTTTTTTTTCCGCCTCAGCCCGGGCCAGGGAATGATGCAACTGGATCGACTCCCTTATTTGAACTCCGCAGGGCATCACCGGATTGAGGGAAGCGCCGGGTTCCTGAAAAATGAAGCCAATTTCTGCTCCTCTGGCAATTTGAAAATCTGCAGAAGACGGCCTGCTCAGGTCCAGTAGTTTTCCCGACTTGCTCATAAGAGAGATGCGGCCTTGATCCACCCTTGCTGCCGAAGGAAGCAATCCGGCGATAGCAAGGGCCGTCATCGTCTTGCCAGAACCTGATTCGCCAACCAATCCAAGGGTTTCTCCGGGGAAAAGATCAAAACTCAAGTTTTTTACCACCGTTGTAGTAAAATCTCCCTCGCCGAAAGCGATCCGCAGGTCCCTGACCTGAAGCAAAGGAGAAGAGGAAACGCCGGCAGCGGAGCTGTTTGCAGGTTCAGTCATGGTCAAGGCGCAGTTCTATCCGGTTGCCAAAAATATGAATGTCCATTTGTTGGTACTCCTCAAACCACTGTGCGAACTGTTCGCCAAACAATTCCTTGCGCCAGCCTTTTCCAAAAAGTTCCATGGCCTGCGAGGGGTCTTCCTGTATTTTCCGGAGAAGGTTTCTCGGAAGGGCAATATTGGAAGAAACGCCGCTGTCCAGACAATGATAGCGAACGATCAGATAGAGCAATTCGATTAAAATTTCATCTCGTGGATTTTCTTCCTCGTCGCCTTGAATGCGCTTCAGTAAACGCTTTTCTTCTGGGGTAGGCGCCGATTGGAACAACGTTTCAAAAACGCTCCAGTGTTCATTAACCATCCTGGAGGGAATCCGCCGGTTGTCCAGCAGAGCGTCTTTGCCCGAACGGATTCCCTTAACAATATGCGGAATAAGTTTGCTGGAAAGAATCATTTCCCGGGAATGGTTGCGCAATTGAGCTTGTTGTTTTCTCCATTCGAACAAGCGCAGCAAAAAGATTTGTTCTTTTTTGTTCAGCGACCGCATTAGTTGGCTATTCAACGCTTCGTGGTAAGGGTCTTTGACATAGTACCCTTCTTTTTCCAGTTCCTGGAATTCTTCCATTGCCCACGATAAATGGCCAAGATGGCTAAGTTTTTCCCGCTGGACCTCCCATAAGGGATGAAGCGGCAACACATCCTCCAGCGCATACTCCAATTGAGAAGGTTTAAAAGGCCTCGACTCCCAATCGGCCACCGTATACCCTTTTTTCAAATTGATCCGTAGCTCTGATTCGACCAGCCGTTTAAAGGAAACAGGGTATTTAAATCCCATAAACCCCGCAGCAATTTGGGTATCAAACACATTGGACGGGAGGATGCCATACAAACCGAACAACAAGCGGTAATCATTTTCTCCTGCATGGGTCACCTTGACGATCGCAGGGTCCTGAATCATTCGAAGCACAGGCCCCAAATCAGGGATGGGAAAAGGATCGATCAGGTAATTCCCGAAACGGGTAGCCACCTGCATCAGGCACAAACGGGTGAAAAATCGTTTCTCTCCCACAAACTCCGTGTCGAAACACATCCATTCTATCCCTTTGTTATGGGAAGCAAAAATTTCCAGGTCAGCCTGGTTATCAATCAAGTGGTAGCCGGTCATAGGGTATATATTCCTTTTAAAGCAACAAGCAGCTTAAAGGCCCTTCAGGTACCTTTTTTACGCTTTTTTCGTTATTCAAATATACCACGAAAAACCATCCGCCCTCTTGAGGAGGCCGGTTTATTTGGGGTTCATTATATTTGTTGTGTTTTTAATGCCCCAAAAGCATCTAATTAGAAAAAGAATCCGGTTCAAAACACTATGCGATGAAAACGTTTAAAAAAATAGCCCTTTGGGGTGGTTTCGTTTTTGCTCTTTTACTTGGAACCGCCATTGCCATACCTTTTCTGTTTAAGGACCAACTACTCGAACGATCCAAGCTGATGATCAATTCCAGCCTTAACGCCAAGGTTGCGTTTGGCGAGGTTTCATTGTCCATATTTCGGGATTTCCCCAATGTGTCCATGCGGATGAACGATCTTTCGGTGAATGGCATTGATCTGTTTGAGGGCATCCCATTGCTCCGGGGGGAATACATTGACGTTAGCATCGATCTTCGCAGCGTATTGAACAGCAAAACGCCCATAAAAGTAAACGCGGTCCTTATTGAAAACCCAAAAGTACATGTCCTGGTAACCGAAGACGGCACCGCCAACTATAACATTGTCAAATCCGAAGAAGAACTTAAGGAAATTGATTCGCTGAAAGTCCCTTCCCCATACGAAGCATTGGCCACCCTGGACCAGATCGCTATTCGCAACGGCGAGGTGATCTATGACGACGCGTCTATTGGTATGAAGATGGAAATCAATGGGCTGGATCACCAAAGCAAAGGCGACGTATCGGCAACTATCTACAACCTGGATACTGAAACGACGATCGATTCACTAACCGTTGACTATGGCGGCATCCGGTACCTCAACAGGGCCAAAGCCCGGATCGATGCGCTGTTTCGTGTAAATCAAGACTCCAGCCTGTACTCCTTCAGTGATAACAACATGAAGGTCAACGAACTGGAGCTAAAAGCAGACGGTTTTTTTCAACTCCTGGACCAAGGCTATGCCATGGACATCCGGGTTAGCTCTCCGGAGAACGAATTCAGGGATTTGCTCTCCCTTATCCCCGGCGCCTACATGGAGGGGTATGAATCCGTCAAAGCGGATGGAAAGTTCATGCTATCTGGCCAAATAAATGGGGTGTACAATGACTCGCTGGGCCTGATGCCTGCGTACGACATCCGTTTGGACGTAAACGACGCCAATGTTAAATATCCTGACCTTCCTCTGGGAATTTCCGGGATCAACGCCAAAGCGAGGGTTGCTAATAATGCATCGGATTTGGACAGTCTGGAGGTTGACGTCCCGTTTCTCAGCCTGAATATTGGCCGCAACCCCATAGACGCCACCTTTTTTCTTCGGACTCCCCTCTCCGATCCCTATGTAGATGCCAAACTGGATGGCATTCTCAACCTGGCCGAATTGGCCCAGGCTTTCCCCATGGAAAGCACCAAGGGGCTGAGGGGAAAAATCACGGCAAATATTGCCGCTAAAGCCCGTATGTCCCAAATCGATCGCCAGCAATACGAATCGGTTAACCTTAGGGGTTCCATGCAGGTAGAAAATGTGCTCTACCAATCGTCCGGCTACCCATCGATTCAGATAGAGCAAATGCGGATGGACTTTTCTCCCAAATTCGTTGATGTACAGCAAATCAAAGCAAAACTGGGTAAAAGCGATTTGACCGGAAAAGCGCGGGTAGATAACATACTCGCCTATTTTTCCCCAAAATCTACGATGCGCGGGGATTTAACCCTTCGTTCCTCCCTGATAGACGCAAACGAATGGCTAACCGACGAAGGCCAGGAAGCTTCCGCCCCTCCTTCCGCTGCCTCCCTTTCTCCTGCCCCTCCTGCAACTGCGGCGCCGGGGATGTTTGACCGCTTTGATTTTAAAATGGATGCCCAGGTTCAACGCATCCTCTATGATAAATACGACATTCAGAACGCCGTCGCGCGGGGAAGGATCACCCCCAACCGGTTTGTGATCGAGGAGGCGGGCGCCACGATCGGAAACAGCGATATTAAAGCTGCCGGGACAGTTACCAATGCCTTCGATTTTCTGTTTAAAGAGGCTACCCTTGGGGGAGAGGTTACCTTGATCTCACAAAACCTCGACCTGAACCAATTCATGACCAGCTTGCCTGCCGGAAAAGAAACGCCTGCCCCTCCAGCAGCCGAAACACCACCGGCAAGTCAGGAGTTTGGGGTTATTCTGGTGCCAGATCGCATCAACCTGGCATTAAAGGCGCAAGTCGGTCAGCTTACCTATACCGACTATACGATTAAAAATCTGAAGGGCAATCTGGAAGTCGCCGACCGGACCGTGGCATTGAGAGACCTGGTTGGTGAAAGCCTTGGCGGTAAAATCGCCTTTAATGGCCTTTACGATACCCGCAACGAAGGCAGCCCTCAATACAGCGCCAGGTTGGACCTTTCCCGCATGGATTTTCAACAATCTTTTAAGGCGTTGAATACGTTCCAGACCCTTGCTCCTATCGGTCAGTTTATTAATGGAATTTTTTCTTCCAGCTTTTCAATGGAAGGCAGTTTGGGAAACAACATGATGCCCAGGCTTTCCGATTTGACTGCTAAAGGATTTCTGGAAACGATCAACGGAACCATAAAGGGGTTTAAGCCGCTCCAGGTGCTTGCCTCCAACCTGAACATGGAGGAACTGAAGGAAGATATCCGGATCATTGATACCAGGAATTGGGTAGAGGTAAAACAGGGTATCATGGAAGTGAAGCCGTTTGAGGTCAGCATAAAAGACATTAAAATGACCATCGCAGGCACTCATTCCCTGACTCAGGAGGTAAATTACGAGATCAGAGCCAGGGTTCCGAGGAAAAAATTCGAAAAAAGCGCGCTTGGCGCCACCGCCAGCAGCGGGCTGAGGCAATTATCCCAGCAGGCGGCAAAGCTTGGAATCAATATTGCCCAGGGCGAATTTGTTAATCTGCTCATCCGAATGACGGGAAAAGCCAAAGATCCCAAAGTCGCCGTCAGCCTTTTGGGCATGGATGGTGAAACGCCTATCGAGGAAAGCGCCAAAGCGGCGGTTCAAGCGGAAATAGAAAAGCAAAAAGAGCAACTGGTGGAAAAAGGCCGTCAGGAAGCAGAGAAAATCACCTCACAGGCAAAAGAAACGGCCGGTAAAGCTATTGACACCCTGAGCGCTGCCGCCCAGAAGGAATTGGAAAAAAAGAAAGCCGAGCTGGAAGCTAAAGCAAAGGAAACCCTCAACAAGGAACTGGGAAGCAAACTCGGCGACACGTTGCTCAAAGAGGGGCAGAAACAAGCTGGTAAGGTCCTGGATAATCAAAAAACAAAGGAAGAAGTGGACCGTTTGAAAAACGAGCTGGAAAAGTTCAACCCGTTTAAGAAGAAAACGGCGCCGCCGGACACTTCCTCCGTTAAGAAGAACAATTAGGCGGTTACTTCTCCCCCGCAGTTTCAAAGGTCCCAACGTACTCGTAATCTTTGAAATTGACCGGGGTTACTCCGGAAACGCCCTGCTCTGCCATGTAGACGCCATAAATGGTGTCGACAGCAGCCATGGTGAGTTTGTTGTGGGTTACGATAATAAACTGGGAATCCGCAGAAAACTTTTTTATGATCCTGTTGAACTTGGCGATATTGGCATCGTCCAAAGGCGCATCTACTTCGTCGAAAATGCAAAATGGCGCTGGCTTGAGAAGGTACAGCGCAAAAAGCAGGGCCGTCGCAGTGAGCGTTTTCTCGCCGCCTGAAAGCTGGCTGATGGTTTGCGGCCGTTTACCCTTTGGCTTGGCGACAATTTCAATCTTGGATTCAAGCGGGTTTTCCGGGTCGAGCAGGATCAGATCACAGTTATCATCTTCGGTAAACAAGCTCCTGAAAACATCAATAAAGTAAATTCGGGCATTCTCAAAAGCCGTTAGAAACTGCGAAGTGGCCGTTTCTTCGATTTCCCTGATGGTTTGCTCCAGAGAAACTTTGGCCTTCACAATGTCATCTCTCTGGGAGGAAATCGCGTCGTAGCGTTCCTTCATCTCGTCGTAAGCTTCGACCGCCAATGGGTTAATCTCTCCAAAGGTGTCGATTCGCTTTTTTAGTTTGTCAACTTCTTCCTGCAATTCGGTTTCCGGAACGGCATTCTCCGGTTCCTGCTGAAGTATGTCGTTTATACCCAGATCGAATTCGATGCGAAGCCGCTGGGCTATCGAACTAATCTCGAATTTGACGTCATTGAACTTATCCTTCAGGTTGTTGATAAGAATTTGAAGATCCTGAGATTGGCGGCCCAACTTTCTGAGTTGATCCTCCACCTCAACTGTTTCACTCCTGGCCTTGAAGTAGACATGTTCTACTTCGTTCAGCGTCTTTTCCCTGAATTGCCGGTCCTGATAAGCTACCTGGAGGCGTTTTTCCATATCTTCCTGGGCGTCGAAGATCGATTGAAGTTCCCCGGATTGGTCTTCCTGGTTTCGTTTTGACTTCTCCAACCCAAGGCGTAGTTCCTCCAATTGCTTTTCCCTGAAAGTCAGCTCCCTTTGCAGAGAAGCTACTTTATTCTGTTGCCTGATGAATTGGATGTTTTTTTCGTTAAAAGCAGTTGATGCCTGGCTGAGGGTTTCCGCAATCTGTCTGAAACTGCCATCTGTTTTTTCAATTTCAAGCTTGGCGGTTTGGAGCCGTTCGGAGTTCAGGGCGATTTCGGCATCCATTTCGGCATTCCTCGTTTCCAGCTCCCCGATCCGGCCGTCCAGCCCCAGGTTTTTGGTTTCGATATCAGAAACCATTCCTTCAAAGTTATTCAGGCTTGTTTCCAGAGAGATTCTTTCCTGTGCCAGGTAGTTAAGGCGTTGTTTTTGCTCCTGGATCATGGCGTCGGAGCGTTGTCCTTTGAGGGTAAGCACCTTTTCCTGGAGTTGATATTGCTGGGCAGACCATTGTTCCTCTTCCTTCTGCGCTTTAGCGATCTCTTTTTCCAGGATTTCCAGGTTTTTCTTTCTTCCCAGTTTTTTTCCTTCAAAGAGTCCAATAGAACCGCCGGAAACGCTATACCGCTTTTTTACGAGCCCTCCGGAAGGCGACAGGAAGATCAAATCGTTATCGGGAAGATTGCCATGAGCGTCCTCCTGATCCAGGATAACCACATTTTCCAAAAGATAGCTGCACAAATTGCGATAAGCGGGATCAGTTTGAACCAGATCAATAGCGCTCCGGGCGCCGGGAAGCAACGTCATTGGAGGAATGTAATCCCCGAAGGCATCGAGAACAAAAAAATGAGCTTTCCCCTGCTGGCTTTTTCCCAATAGCTGGATTGCCTGGAAGGCTTCCTCCAGGGTTTGTACCACGTAAAAATTCAAAAAAGGCTCAAGGTAATTCTCAATCGCTACCCGGTAATTTTCAGCAACATAGATAATATCCGAAAGTAGGACCGCATTCTTTTTCCATGCTTTCTGGTTATTAAGAAACCGGATGCTTTCCGGGAAGCCTTCCAGGTTCTCCACCATGCTTTTGGTGAGTTTGAACTCATTGCGTTTAGCATCCAGGTCACGCCGGATCTTAGCGATATTTTGGTTGAGGTTGTCCAGGTCGGTTTCGGCTTTTGCAAGAGCTTCCTGCCGGTCGTGCTCCTCTTTTTCCATGGCCTCCAGTTGGGCATGGAATTCGCGCTCTTTGGACTGAAGCGCGGTTATTTTATTCCGTAAGTCGCTGATAGCGCCCTGGCGCATCTCGATCTCTCCCTGGCTTCGTTCGATTTCTTGCTGAAAAAGGGAAATCTGATTTCGATGGATAGCGCGTTGTTTTTCAAGTTCAATTAAGATGCGTTCCACCTTTTGCTGCTCCCCGACGACGGCTTCCAGTTCTGATTTCAGGGCGCTGTGATTTTCCCGGACTTGGGCCAGCTGAACCTCTGTGCTTTCCAGTTCCTGTTCCAGGCGCGCTTCAATGCGTTTCTCCAAATTAACCTCGCTTCGGTACTCTTCGATCTCTTGATCAAGCTGCAGGATGCGGAGGCTGGACGCTTCCATTTCCTGGTGGAGTTTTGTCTGTGATTGTTCCAGAAATTGCCTTTTCTGGTCCAGCATTCGGCGATCATTTTCCAGGGACCGGATTTGCCCAACCACGGCATTGAGTTCCCGTTGATGATCAGAGAGGTCTTTTTCCTTGTCGAGGTGAAATTTTCGTCCTTTTTCCAGGTCAGCTTCCAGCTGCCTCGATTGCGCATCCAAATTGCGGAAACGGTCTTGTTCCTGCTCGATTTGGGTATTGAGCTCTTTATGCGAGCGCTTTAGAGTAGAAACTTTTAATAAAGCCAGTTCAATGCTAAGCTTCTTGTATTCTTCCCGGAGTTCAAAGTATTTTTTAGTGCGCCGGGCTTGTTTCTCCAGGGCACGCAGGTTTCCTCCAATTTCGTGGAGCAGATCCTCTACCCGTTCCAGGTCTTCTCCTGTACTTTTAAGCTTTGCCAGGGTTTCCCGCTTACGGAGTTTGTATTTAGCAACTCCAGCCGCTTGTTCGAACATTTTTCTGCGGGAATCTTCCTTGTCTTCCAGGATGTCGTCCACCATTCCCAGCGCGATGATGGCATAGGAATTGGATCCGATTCCGGTATCGAGAAAAAGCGAGGTAATGTCCTTTAACCGGCACGGCACTCCGTTCAAACGGTATTCGCTTTCTCCCGTGCGGTAAAGGAGGCGGGAAACGGTGATTGCGTTATACTCAGTAGGGAGCAGGTTGCGGGTGTTTTCAAAAGTCAAAGACACCTGCGCCAGACCGGCCGCTTTTCGTTTTTTCGTTCCGTTAAAAATAACGCTTAGCATTTGATCCAGGCGGAGTTCCTTGCTGCTCTGCTCGCCCAGGACCCAGCGGATAGCGTCGACGATATTAGATTTGCCCGACCCGTTAGGGCCGACAATGCCAATGACATCTTCATTAAAGTTAATGAGGGTCTGATTGGCAAAACTCTTGAAGCCTTTTATTTCTAAGCTTTTTAGGCGCATAGCCAGCAAAGCTAGGAAAAACGAGCGCAAATGGCTTGTGGAGTGCATCCGATTTTTTCCACATCCGCTGTTGGTAAGCCGGCCGGTTTTCCACAATTTGACGGGAGCGCTATTATTGCCGTGCTTCCCGAAAACACCCAACCAGTTTTTCCAGATCCTCCGGGGTGTTGTACACATGGGTAGCTACCCGGACCGCATTGCCCCTGAAGGAAACCATCACCTTGTTGGCCGAAAGCGCAGATTTGAGCTTTTCAGGGTCAGTATCCTGCCCCAGGCGAACTCCTATCAGGTGGCTTCCTCTCCAATCGCTTTGCTCCACCCAACAGCCCAGGTCTCTGATCTGCTCTACCGCCGGTTCGGTCAGCCTGCGGCAATAATCCTGGATTTCGGCGCAGCCCCAGTCAAGTAGTTGTTCAATGGCTGTTTTCAGCATAGGCGCCAAAATAAACTGGCTTTGTTCTCCCATGGAATAGCGGCTTGCAAGAGGTTTGTATTCAGGCTGATAGTTCACCAAGTTGGCAAATTGCTCGCTCCCTTGCCGGTTGATCCAGTTTTCCTCGATAGGCGTGCCGGAATCGAAGGCTTCTCCATAATACGCGACGCCGATTGAATAAGGTCCCATCAACCATTTATACCCTGCGCAGACCAGAGCGTCCGGTTGTATGGTCTCCACGTCAAAAGGCAGCGCTCCAACAGACTGTGTTCCGTCGATGATTAGCAATGCTCCTACCTCTCTGGTTCGTTTCCTAATCGCATGCAAGTCAAAAAGCGTACCATCGGCCCAGTGAACATGCCCCAGGGCAACTACCCTCACCTGGTCGCCGATAGCCTCCAGAATGGCATGGTTCCAATCTCTTCCCCGGTTTGCAGAAGACGGGGCGGGCACTACCTCCATACGGCATCCTTTTTCCCGGCATAACCGTTCCCATGCATAATAATTGCTGGGGAACTGCCCCTCCGCGACGACTATTTTATCACCTTTTCCCAATCCGGCATTGGCAGCTGCGTTAGCCAGGCCATAAGAAACAGAAGGAATAATCGCAATACGGTCGCGTTCCCTAACCCCGATCAACCGGGCAAAAAGCGCTTTTAATTCGCTCCCTGGAAGAAAAAAGTCTTCCGTTTGGATCAGCCATGGCTGGCTTTTCATTGCCAGCATATCCTTCCCTGCAAGCTCTACCTGCCGCATCTGTGGCGACATGTAGGCGCAATTTAAATAAGCTACCTCATCAGGAATCTTAAAAAGCGCACGTTGGCAGTTTAACATTTTAAAAATTAGTTAATTATAACAAAAAAAAGCTGCCTGGAATCCAAAGGGTATCCAAACAGCCCAGCGCCTGGAAACTCCAGGCGGAAATTTACCAAATTTTATGGAGCGAACTTCTTGAAAATCTTACTGATCAAACCGGTATTTAACTCCAATTTGAATTATCCTCGACCTGACTTCGTACTGTTCGATTTTAACGCCATTTCCAAGGCCGTGCCGGTATCTGGCATAAGCGATCCAGTTTCTGCCCAGCATACGGCCAGCTTCCAGGGACAATTGCGCATCAACGGTTTTGAACAACCCGGGGTCAAGGGACTGTCCCTTTAGTCCGGCAAAAGGAGATTCCATAGCAGTAGCCAGGACGGGTGCGCTCTCTCTGAGCTGTTCCGGAGCTAATGACATGTTCAGTGAATGATTTAGCATAAAACCCACCCTGCCGCCGCCTTCAAGGCGCCAGTGGTTATTCAGGCGAACCTGAGCCAGAAGGGGAAGAAATAATCCCCAACTCCGTACGGGGACCTCCTCTGCAAGGTCAACAGTGGTAGACCCCCTGTTTGGCGCACCAAAGGAAGGCACTGATACATCCATAACCGTAGCCGTTCCGGAAAACGGCGTTTCGATAGCAGAGCCCATACGTTCCAAACTAATTCCTGACAACAACGCCATCCGGTTTGAAACAGGCCTGGCTACATGAACGCCCGCAGCTGCCCCCGATTGGGGCGTGCTGGAAGAAATATTCGTTAACGCTGATGCCTCTCCCCAAAAGGACCATCTATCTAAATTTGATTTTGCCCGATCTGGCGCCAAAGGGGCAAATTCCCAATCCTCTACGCGCTGGGGTATGGTCAGTAGATACAGCCGGGGAGCTATTGCGGCAAGGTCCTGGAATTTTGCATCCGGGGCGATATAGGTTGGTCCAGCTTCCATCATTCCCGCATCGCCGGAAGGAGGAATACGCTGTTCCGTATCCCCTGAATCCAATGTTCCGGTTATTTGCGAAGCGATAATATTGGCAGTTTTAGAAAGAGGCCCAAAAGAAGATCGTTCTCCGGCAATTCCAGATTGCGCCAAACGGTCCGAAGCGGAAGCAGTTGGCACGCCGTCTTTCTGAAACTCCCTAAGTGCAGGGGTCTCAAATTCCAGCTTTGCCTGCGGAACGGCTTCTTTGGGATAAATACCTTTTTCCACTTTCTGAGCCGGGGGCGCCTGGGATTCGCGAAGGGGCTGAAAAGCCAGCCATGCAAAGACCGTTCCTCCTGTTATAGCCAGAAAAACAGGAAGCCACCACCACCATAGAAAACCGCGCCGGCGTTCGGGCATCTCTTTGTCAAGCATCTGACGCATTTGTTCCCACCCGATATCTGCCAGATGATCTTGTTGACCGCTATCCTGCATAGTTGCTGTTATTGTATAAATGTTGGATCAACTCTTTTAACTGTTTTCTAGCCATAGACAGATGCCATTTAGATGTGCCTGGACTCATATTCAGGCGCTCTCCTATTTCAGCATGGGTGAATCCCTCAATGGCATAGAGTACGAAAACCTCCCTTTCGGCGACCGGCAACTGGTCTACCAGGCGCATAATGTCCTGGAAATACAAGTCGTTCAGGGCAGTCGCCCGGGAAGGAGCATCTCTGCCGTCCCAATCCAGAATGGTCTCGTGCCGGGCATGCTGCCTGAAATAGTCGGAAATACTGTGAAAAATGACTCTTCGAATCCACCCTTCCAAAGAGCCTGAAAAAGAAAAGGTGTGGATCTTTTGAAAAACACGCAGAAAACCTGAATTCAGAATCTCCAGGGCAACGTCTTTATCCGAGGAATAACGCAGGCACATCCGCAACATAACGGGAAAATACTTCCGGTATAGGGCTTCTTGCGCCTGCCGCTTATTCTTCGCGCATTGTTCGACCAATTCCTTTTCTGAGAGATCTGTTGTTCCGGACATAGGCAGCATTAAAATCCAAACCCCAGGCGCAACATCCAGCGATTTATGGTGCTGGTTTCTTCAATATAATTCTCATCCTGATTCTGGGTCCACCACCAAAAATTATTTCGTTGCGTTTGGCTTTCCTGACGAATATAACCGAAATCGGTGAAAATAATTCCCCCCCGCATGACCTGCCATTTCATTCCCAGGGCTGCATGCAGTCGCATTCCGCCTTTGACCGAGCGGTTAATGCTGTCTTCGTCCTTCCATGCCCAGGCATAGCCACCATCGACTAAAAAGAACGGCTGGCGCTTCGCACGAGGAAAGGGGGAAAACCTCAGTTCTCCAAAAACAGGGGCAAAACGGCGGGTTTCCGCCATACCGATCAGGTTCAATCCTCCGCCAATCCCTGCCCTGAAGAAGGGGGAAATCTTTCGGGAGGCAACATACTCCATTCCAAAACCTATTTCCGGATCGTCGTTGAAGGTATGCCCAGCCGTGCTCAGAAAATGCATCCCATGCATCCATTTTTTTTCAGGGAGTTGGGGCTCCTCCGAAAAACCCTGGCCTGTTAAAAAGGTCGAGGATGCAAGCAGGACCCCTCCCAAAATAAGGGAACGAAGTGATGGTTTCATGCTGGATGTTTATTTGGTTTCGATCTGGATTTTGCTCAAAAGCTTCAGATCTTTAGGATTGGTAAAATCGTACTGGTAAATGCCTTCTTTTCCGGTAACAATCGCTACCTTCTCTTTTTCCAGCGCGATGACGTCAAAAGTGGTCAGGCCCTTCTCATGGTCTAGCAGCCGCTGGTCAATTTTATCCCAGTCCGACGCGTCAAAAACTTTCAATCCTTCGTCGTCTTCGCAAATAAACAGTACACCGTTGACGATGGAAAGTCCGATCGGATGATGCATAGGGTATACTTTCAAGAGATTAGGCTTCAGTATATTGGTTATATCCACTACTTCCAGCTGATTTGTGAACGATTCGCAAACCGTACCGTCGCGAAGAGTGATATAGGCAAAGTTGCCTTCCACCACCACAGGGTCGCAGGCATTGGCGTGTGCAAAGTTAGCCAGTTGCCGGGGGTTCAGGGGGTCTTTGGTGTCGTAGATAAACATCCCGTTGCGGCTCCCGATAAACAGCTTGTCGTCGTAAGGGAAAATCGTTTCAATGCCCCATCCAATATGTACCGTGTTCCCCAGGTTTGGCTTTTCAGGAACTTTCAGGTCAAATACTTTCAACGAAGTTTCGCTAACCGTGTACAGGTGTTCCCGGCCAAGGGTAAACCGGGCAGTGGACCCGCCAATACCGGTTGTGTTGCCGGGAGCGTTGTTCCCTGCCCCACTGGCCAGGGCCACATCCCTGCGCACCCAGAGACCGCCTTCCAGCCAAACCTGATCGCCGGTGGCCTGACTGCAGGAAATGCGCTCGACCACTTCAGAGGGTTCGTATTTAACCAGGAAGCCTCTGCCGGCATCGAACCCCAAATGAGGGAACACATTTTCCAAACGGCTCACCATCTCCGGTTTAGCTGGGTTGTCCAGGCGGAACGTCACCAGGTCTACATAACTATCCGCATAAAGCAGGTTGTTCCGCACCGCCATATCGATATTGCCCGGAATAGGCAAAAAACCGAGCGCTACCGGTGCGGAAGGACTCTCATTATTGAACACGTGAATGCCCTCTTCGTATTCATTGACAAAAAGATACTGGCCGTAAACATAAATTTTGCCAGGCTGTTCCATCTGCTTGGCAGGCTCTAATTGAATAGTTGTACGCAAATTTGAAGGAAGGATAAATACCGGGTCGTATTTTACGTAAAAATGTTCAGCCTCGCAGTCGTCTTTCAAACAACCCGAAAGGGTTATCGAAAGAAATGCGAGGAAAATAGCGGGAATCCAAAGGAACTTTTTCATGACTAAGCTTTTTCCGGATAGACGGGCCGGCAGCAAAAAGGGTTGGTAATTTTACGTTATTTTTGCTCCAGTCTAATGCGGCATTTATGGCTCGATGGCTTCTATTGGGATTTTGGTTTTGGAGCGCGATTCCCTTGTGCGCTCAATTGAGGATCGTGGTGCGTCAGGTTCCTGCAAACACGCCGGCAGGCGATACCCTTTTTCTTGCCGGGACGATAAACCGCTGGCATCCGGGAAATCCTCAATTTGCATTAAAGCGGGAGAACAGCGGAGAATGGATCATTGATCTCCTGCCGGAAAAAGGCCCTTTGGAGTTTAAGTTCACCCGTGGCGCCTGGACCAGAGTTGAAAAAGGCCTGGAAACCGGATCGATGCCCAACCGGAGGTATACGTATCCTGGCGGCAAAGACACGGTCTATTACTCGATCGAAAGTTGGGAAGATATGTCAGAAAAAAAACCCACAACGCTTTCTCCCAGGGTGCAGGTAATTGCACGGGATTTCTCCATGCCCCAGTTGGGAAGAACCCGAAGAATTTGGATTTACCTCCCGGAGGCATATCAAAAAGAGCCTCACCTCCATTTTCCGGTCCTTTATCTTCAAGATGGGCAAAACATTTTTGACGCGGCTACCAGTTTTGCCGGAGAATGGTATGTAGACGAAAGCATGGATCGGCTTCAACAAGCCGGCGTTCCGGGCGCCATTGTGGTGGCTATTGATAATGGAGGGGAAACCCGGATGAATGAGTACTCCCCGTGGAACCACCCCCGTTTTGGGGAAGGGGAAGGAGCTGAATATATTCGTTTTATCGTCGAAACACTCAAACCATTTATTGATCAGCACTATCGCACCTTGCCAGGGCGGGAGTTTACCGGAATCATGGGATCTTCCATGGGAGGATTGATTTCCCTGTACGCTGTGATCGAATATCAAAATATTTTTGGCAAGGCGGGCATTTTCTCCCCTTCGCTATGGTATTCTAAAGAGGCCTTCAGGCATGTGCAAACCAAAGGCAACCGGCATAACCCCAGGTTGTTTCTGGCAGCCGGACAGTTGGAAGGAGCGCATGTCATTCGCGATCTCAACAAGCTGCATCAAACCTTGCTAAAATCTGGTTTCGGCGAATCAAACATAAAAAAGGTGGTCCACGAAGACGGCAAACACCAGGAATGGTATTGGGCCCGGGAATTTCCTGCGGCCTACGAATGGCTGTTTGGAAGTGAAAAAAAATAAGGTGAGACACACAACGGGCGCTCAACTTCGTACCCTTGCTGCATTTCTACCCTGGGGGGGTTGGAAGGAGCTGCACCAAGTGCGCTCACCGGGCGGCAAAGTTATATTTTTTTTCCTTTGCTCGCCAGGCTTTGTTATTTTTTTGGAATTATTTCCGTCTTTTCTCCAAAATACTGGACAAATCGCTGGAAATCGGTGGCCAAAGCTGCATTTTGAGTTGCTCTGAAATAGGTATCGGCCAGACTGCGAAGAGTCTGAAAGAAAAAACGATCCATCTCCATAACCTGCATGTCCGAGGTCCAAAGGTCAATTTTTAAAGTGTCCAAATTGTCTCTGTCAAACAAGGATAGCAGCATCGCTTTGGAGGAACGCCACTGCTCCCCCTGTGGATCATCCTCCGCCGACCAACGGATCTCGGAGGGCTTATTCTGGTGATCCAACGCAACCTGGATCAAGATTTGCTTATCAGCCATGTATTGCTTTGTTTTTTAATCCATCAGGCCATACGTCTACAATTATTGGTCCTCCCATCCACCGTCTCCCATCCACCATCCACCATCCACCATCCACCATCCACCATCCACCATCCACCATCCACCATCCACCATCCACCATCCACCGTCCACCGTCTACCGTCTACCGTCTACCGTCTACCGTTTACCGTCTCCCCACCCCCTTAATCCATTTGTGGCGCAACCGGATCGCATTTCCAATAACAACCACATCCGAAAAGGCCATAAACAAGGCTCCCCACATGGGGTTCAGAAGCCCTGCTGCGGCGACGGGAATAGCGACGATATTATATGCGAATGCCCAGCCCAGGCTTTGCCGGATGGTCAGTACGGTATGCTTGCATATTTCCAGGGCTTTTATCAGAAAGTCGATCCTGCCGTTTAACAGGACAATCTGGGCCGACTGGATAGCCGTTTGGGAGGCATTGCTCAATGATATACCTATAGTTGCTTTGGCCAGAGCGGGCGCGTCGTTGATGCCGTCTCCCACCATAGCGGTAGGCGCCTGAGCGGCGTACCGTTCGATAAACCGAAGTTTTTCGGAAGGGAGCTGTTCGGCATGGTATTCCTTTACTCCCAATAAGGTAGCTACCCTCGCCGTTTTATCCCGGTGATCCCCGCTAATGATTACCGGCTCAATGCCCTGGCTTTGAAGCGCTCTGATTACGGCAGGCGCCTCCTCTTTGACTTCATCTTCGAGATAAAATTCAGCCAGCAAATGGTTGTTACAGGTCAGGAAAACGGATGCCGGCGAAGGCGCTTCCCCTGCCTGGGAAAAGATCCTTCGCGACCCTACTTTATAGAGATTCCCCTGGTTGTCCTGAGCGGTAACGCCAATCCCTTTATCTTCAACGACGGTCAGCGGTTCAAGTTCAACCCCGTTCTGTCGGTTTTCGAGAGCCTCAACAAGAGATTGCGCAATAGGATGGGAGGAATGTCTTTCCAGAAAATAAACCAAGGCGTTGACCCGGTAATGTTCAGGAGTATGATACGCAATATCCTGAATATTAAACTGGCCGGTAGTCAGGGTACCTGTTTTGTCAAAAACAATGCGCCGCACTTGGGAAAAAACTTCCAGGGTTTGTCCTCCTTTCACCAGGATGCCGTTTCGGGCAAGGCGTCCAACCCCTACCATTACAGCGGTAGGCGTAGCTAATCCCATGGCGCACGGGCAGGAGATTACCAGCACGGCAATGCTGTTCATCAGGGACTTTTGGAAAGAGACGTCAAACCCAAAAAAGTTGACCAAAAAAGTAACAACGGCGATTCCCAATACTGCCGGAACAAAAATAGCGCTGATGCGGTCGGCAAGCCGCTGAATTGAAGGTTTATCCTGTTGAGCCGTTTTAACCAACTCGATCATTTGCCCAAGCAGCGATTCGTTTCCGATCGCCGTCACCTCCATCTGGATGTTTCCGTTAAGAACCAATGCCCCCCCTATCAACAGCTCGCCTACCTGTTTTTCTACCGGGAGGCTTTCCCCAGTAAGCAGGGATTCGTCCAGGGTTGCAACGCCGGAAAGGATCTTGCCGTCTGCCGGGACTTTGTCCCCTTCGTTCACCTGGAGGATAAACCCCGTTTCAATATCATCCTGATCCACGGAAATAATAGCGCCGGAGGGCATAATCCGCCGTGCCTTTTTTACCTGCAGTTTGGAAAGTTCCTGAATAGCCGTTGTCGTCTGTCCCACTGCCCGGCGCTCAATAAAATTCCCCAAAAATACCAGGGTGAAAATGGTCGCTGAGGTTTCAAAAAAAATATAGTCGGACTCCCCCATTATCCAACCTATCAGACTATAAACAAAAGCGGCTGTGCCGCCAATAAAGATCAACACGTCCATGTTAGGGATTCCGCCTTTGACCGAAGCCAGGGCACTTTTTCCAAAATGCCAAACGCCGAGGACGAAGACAGGCAAACAGAGCGCAAACTGGACGGCAGGCAGCCCGAGCCAGTGAAAATGAAAACCCGCACTGGATCCAATGTGGTGGAACAAAAGAGGAAAGGAAAATATAGCGCTCAAGAACAGTTTTCGCTCCAGGGTCCAGAATGGGGCAGCATGTTCCCGTTCGACAACGGAATACCCCAGTTTGCCAATGCCTTTTTTTATTTCGTCAAGGGAAAGCTGGCTTTCCGACCAAATAAACCGGACCTGTTTGGTCTGGAAGTTCACGAAAACGTCTTCCAGGCCTTTCCGCTCCAGAAACCTGGTTATGCTTTGCGCGCAATTAGCGCAATCCATACCTTCCACCGTTAATTCGATGACTTTTTTTTCCATCATCCTGCCCATTGTTCAGAAAGGCGTAACCCGGCAGAATCGGTCCGGTACATGCGCTTAATTCCCTTGGAATTCGGGGATCTCTGTGCTATATTTGTACGGTTTGCGGAACAAATTCTCCGGGGTGTTGCAAAAGTACAACAACTCTGGTTGAAATATCGGTTATTCTATTTTTCGTCCATAAGAAAGCAATGCCATTAGGCTTTTGCGAACCAAATCTAACCCAAACATGAAAAAAATTCTTGTTGCCAACCGGGGCGAAATCGCTTTGCGCGTCATGCGCACTGCCCGGAAAATGGGGATTCCCGTCGTGGCCGTTTATTCAGAAGCAGACCGCTTTGCGCCACATGTGCGTTTCGCAGACGAAGCCGTGCTTATCGGCCCCCCTCCCTCCAACCAATCGTACCTTAAGGGCGAATACCTGATCGAGGTTGCCAAATCCAAGGGAGCGGACGCTATTCACCCTGGTTATGGCTTCCTGAGTGAAAACAGCCATTTTGCCCAACTGTGCGAATCCAACGGGATCACCTTCATTGGCCCCAGCGCCTTTTCCATAGAGATCATGGGAAGCAAGCTCGCCGCGAAAGAAGCGGTTAAAGGATATAACATCCCAATGGTGCCCGGGGTTGACCATTCTATTGCAGATCCTGCTGAAGCAAAAGAAGTTGCCCGCAAAGTTGGGTTCCCTATCCTGATCAAAGCCTCCGCCGGGGGTGGCGGGAAAGGGATGCGTATCGTACACAAAGAACAAGAGTTGGAAGAACAGATGACGCGGGCGATCAGTGAAGCGACTTCGGCATTTGGCGACGGGTCTGTTTTTATTGAAAAATATATCGATTCCCCGCGTCACATAGAAATCCAGGTGCTGGCCGACAACCACGACAATGTCCTGTATCTGTTTGAGCGGGAATGCAGCGTTCAACGCCGCCATCAAAAAGTCATCGAAGAAGCCCCTTCCGCCATTTTGACCCCGGAGGTTCGTCAGGCCATGGGAGAAGCTGCGGTTAAGGTGGCCCGGGCGGCTAAATACCAGGGCGCCGGCACGGTCGAATTCCTGGTCGACAAATCGTTGAATTTCTATTTCCTGGAAATGAACACCCGGCTTCAGGTGGAGCACCCTGTTACGGAAATGATCACCGGACTGGATCTGGTAGAGCAGCAGATCCGCATTGCCCGGGGCGAAGTCCTTACCATCCGGCAGGAAGATCTCCAGATTAAGGGACATGCCATTGAACTACGGGTTTATGCGGAGGATCCCCTCAATAACTTCCTGCCCAGCGTCGGCAAACTTAATGTTTACCGCAAGCCCCAGGGCGAAGATATCCGGGTAGATGACGGATTTGAAGAAGGAATGGATATTCCCATTTATTACGACCCAATGATAGCTAAACTATGCACATTTGGGATGAATCGCGAGGCAGCTATTCGCCGAATGCTGGACGCCATTGAACAGTACCGCATTGAGGGCGTAGCCACTACCCTGCCCTTTGGCAAATTTGTCTTCCAGCACCCGGCATTCACGTCCGGAGACTTTGACACCCATTTCGTCCAAAAGTATTTCACCCCGGAAGTCATTACCCAGGGCAGCAGTGAAGAAGCCGAAGTTGCTGCAAGACTAAGTTTGCAACTATACAAACTCAACCAGGCTACCTTAACCGTCCCCAACCCCGGCGCGCCGGATTGGGGAGTACACCGCTAGTGCGGTTTTATTTCAGGATTTGAAAGGAAAGGATTCGGATGGGCGTTCCCCACATGAACGACGAAACCATATCGTCTCGTTCCTGTGCGATGATCCGCACCTTAAGGCCCTTTTTTTTCAGGCTGGCTGGGAAGTGGACCGGCAACCATTTTGCTCCGTCGGCCCCTGTAATGCCCCAAACGCCGTCTTCTATGGCCTGGAAAACAACTTTGCCTTCAATAGTAAATTGTTTCATGCCGGAAGTTTTTCATTTGTGCAATTTGCCGGATTACTGGCGCTTGTTCGCTAATTTTTCGATAGCCGCCTGCAAATTCCGGATGAGTTCGTGTTGTTCATGGACAACGCGCTGAAGATCTGTAAGTCCATTATGAAGTGAAACCGCCTGGCTTTTGGGGGCGGCCAGGAAAGGACTGATCTTTGAGCGCACGTACCAGATTTCCCTTACATCACTCAGGCCAATGACAAAAGGCTCGTAGAACAAATTGTCCGAAAGAAGCCGAAGCTGGCGTCTATCCTGAATGAGATTTACCACCCGCCGTACCAAAACATCTCCGCGGGTGACCAGGACGTATACGTAGTTGTCTTTTAGGGACGTTTCCCATAAGGAAGGTTCCAGAAAACTGCATACGACCTTGTCACCTTCCATCAAGGTAGGTTCCATGCCGTCTCCGGTAACGTCGAATGAACGGTAGGTGCCCACTTTATAACGGTAGTCCGGCAAAGAAAAAGTGGGCAGGTTTTCCACAAAAGCAGGGTTTCCGGATTCTTCTGCATACCCAGCCTGCGCCGTATCAGGCACATGGACAATGCGTTCGGCTTCTTCGTGGTTGGCTACAATCGTCAGAATGCGAAAGTCCCGCCGGTCTTCCTCTGACATAAACAAAGGCCCTTCTCCTGTAATGAGATAGACGGGGTTGATTTTATATTTTTCTACCGCTTTGCGGAGCAAATCGATGGTTACATCCCTACGCCCTTTAAGTATTTCGCTTAAACTTTGAGGCAAATAGTCCAAAACCATGGCAAATTGCCTGCTGGAGCGAATCCGGTTGTCTTCCCGGAGTTTGTCATGGCATTTAATAAAGCGTTGGGTAACAATATTATTCATAGGGGGAAGGGATGTTTAGGACGCCTTAGACAAATTTAATAAATATGCCTTACCCAGCATCCAATCCGCCCGGATTTGTGCAAAAAAGTGACAGCTCCTTTCTGGATTCAAAAAGAATGCACGATCTGAAGGAATTCTTCGGCCTTTAGCGAAGCCCCCCCAACGAGGCCCCCGTCGACATCCGGTTGGGAAAACAGGGTGGCGGCATTCCCGGCATTGACGCTTCCTCCATACAAAATAGGCGTTTGGTCTGCTTGCTCGGGGCCAAAATGCTCCGCCAACAACGACCTGATCGCCGCATGCATCTCCTGAGCCTGTTCCGGGCTGGCCGTTCTGCCGGTACCGATAGCCCAAATGGGTTCATAGGCGATAATTACCCGCGAAAAAAGATCGGGGGATAAATGAAAAAGGGAAGCGCGGACCTGAGCGCGTACATGCGCCACGTGGGTCCCTTCTTCCCTGATTGGCAAAGATTCCCCACAACAAAAGATCGGGCGCAAGCCTTCCTCAAGCACGCGATCTACTTTTTTTGCCAGCAGGGCATCGGTTTCTCCAAAATATTCCCGACGCTCGGAATGTCCGATAATAATGTACTCTACCCCCGCTGATTTAAGCATAGGGACCGATACCTCCCCGGTATAGGCGCCTTTCATTTCCTGGTGGCAGTTTTGGGCGCCCAGGGAAAATCCCTTTACGCCGGTCAATATGTTCTTCACCATTGTCAAATGCAGGAATGGAGGGCACAGGATGACCTCGGCTTTAACCTCCCCGGCTTGCCGCGCCAGCGTCTCTGCCAGTTCGCGGCCCTCTTCCATAGTTAAATTCATTTTCCAGTTTCCCGCAGCTATCTTTTGCCTGCCCATGTCTATTTTGTTTGTGGTTAAAATACATTTAATGCCTATACCGACGTCTAATCTTCAGTCCCAAAAGGAAAAGCGCGCTGACTCCCTATGGGTGAGAAAAACCAGGGATTTTCGCATAAAATTAGCGCTAATTTTAGATTTTAGCCCTTAAACGTTAGACATTGAACGATATTGGGTCTAATTAACGCCTTTAATGCACCGATGGAATTTGGTAAGTTAGTCGATATCAGCCACATTGATTTTACTCTACCGGAGGATTCTGAATGGAATAAAAGCGCATTCCGGATGTGGGAAGCGTCCCCAACCCCGGCGTGGTTTACCGGTTGTACCGGCTGGGCAATGAAGGAATGGGTAGGTCGGGTATATCCCTCAGGGACCAAAAACACGAATTTTTTATTCGAATACGGCAAACAATTCAATACCATTGAGTTGAATGTGACGCACTACCAGATACCGGATCAGGAAACCATCCTGAAATGGAATAACCAGACGCCTTCCGACTTTAGGTTTTGCCCCAAAGTGTACCAGGGAATAAGCCATAGCAGAAACCTGGGCCAAGCTTCGGGTCAAACCGTGCAGTTCTGCCGCTCTGTAGAAGGGTTGGAAGACAAACTTGGTCCTTGCTTTTTGCAGTTGCCTCCAGGCTTTGGACCTGAGTCGATGCCAATCCTCCATTCATTTCTGGAAACCTGGCCCCGGAATCTGGCGATTGCCGTTGAGTTTCGGCATGAGGGTTGGTTTAAAACTTCCGACGCTTTTTCCAGAATAGCCGATTTACTTCTCCGCTTTCAAGCGGGCATTGTCCTTACAGACGTTGCCGGAAGAAGGGACGTCCTTCATATGTGTGTCACAGCGCCCTTCGTGCTTGTCCGGTTCGTTGGAAATGGCCTTCATCCTACCGATTACTCCAGAGCGGAAGAATGGGTCTCCCGCCTGGGAAAGTGGATCAAACAGGGGGTTGCGGAAATTTATTTTTTCACCCATGAACCCGATAATTTGCTCGCCCCGGAGATGGCACATTTTGTTACCTTGCGGGTTGCGGAGACATTGCCCAGGGTAGCTACCCGCGGCCCGCAATTCGTGCAGCCCCCGGGAGGAAATCAATTGGCATTTTTTTAACAACCGGCCTCCAAAATGGAACAATTTGCATACCAAGGACGTCCTTTTAAGAGGTTCTGTAAAGAAAATGCAGGTTCCACAATATTATCCAAACCGAAGCCATCCCAACCGTGACAAAAATTGATTGGAAACCCATACCGGAAGTTTTACAGACGGAAAACGGGCTGCCGTTCATCCACCGGGATATTAGCTGGCTTTCTTTTAATTACCGCGTGCTTCAGGAAGCCCTTGACACCAGCGTTCCTCTTTTCGAACGGATCAAATTTTTAGCCATCTACTCCTCCAACCTGGACGAATTTTTCAAGGTCCGGATGGCTTACCACCGGTATTTGCTGCGCGTTGGAAGAAAGACCAAGAGAGAACTGGACGTCGACCCCAAGCTAATCATCAAAGAACTGCGGCGGATCGTTAACCTTCAGCAGGAACTCTTTAGCCACGTATTTGACAAAGTGATCATCCCGGAGTTGCGAAAACAGCATATTTTCCTTTTGCGAAGACTGGATCTTAATCAGGAGCAAAAGCAATTTGTGGAAAATTATTTTCACGATCATTTGCTTCCTTTCGTGCAACCGGTGCTCTTCGTTAAAAACAAAATACGGCCCTTCTTAAATAACGGCGCCCTTTACCTTACCCTTTGGATGAGGGAAAAGAATGACCCGGAGCAAATAAACCACTACGCGCTGGTTAAAATCCCTTCCGATCACCTTCCCCGGTTCATCCTCCTTCCCAGCAGCCCCGAACGCAAAGACCTTATCATGCTGGACGACATTGTCCGGCACAGCGTGTCGTGGATGTTTCCCGGCTATGACATTGTGGATACCTTCTCCGTTAAGCTCACCCGGGATGCAGAGCTTTACATTGAAGACGAATTTTCCGGGGACTTGCTGGAAAAAATACGCAACAGCCTGGGCAAACGCCATGTAGGGCCACCCTCCCGTTTCGTTTACGACAGGGATATGCCCCTGGAGATGCTGGAGTTCCTTAAGGAAGTGCTTGGACTCGAGAAAAACGATACCCTGAGAGAAGGACGGTACCACAACAACTTCGACTTTTTCAGATTTCCCGATTTTGGATTGCAACAGCACAAAAACCAACCCCTTCCCCCTCTCCCTTATACCCCGTTGGAAAATAGCCGGGAGTTTTTTGCAGACTTACGGAGAAAAGAACATCTCCTTCATTTTCCCTATCACTCTTATGAGTCTGTCTGCAGGTTCTTTGAAAAAGCGGCTAAAGATCCCAGAGTTACGCATATTAAACTTACCCAATACCGAGTTGCCCGAAATTCCCGTATTCTCAAGGCGTTGATCTCCGCAGCCCAATCGGGCAAACAAGTTTCAGTGTTCGTAGAGGTAAAGGCCCGGTTTGACGAAGAGGCCAACCTCACTTGGGGAGAACGGCTCGAAAGCGCCGGGGTCAAAGTACATTACAGCTTTCCCGGCGTAAAGGTACACGCCAAACTAGCCATTATCCGAAGGGTTGAGAAAGAAGGGCCCCAATTTTACACGTATCTCTCCACAGGCAATTTCCATGAAGATACTGCTAAGGTGTATTCTGATTATGGGTTGTTCACCACCGATCCAAGGCTATGTAACGAAGCGCTGCGGGTATTTTCTTATCTGGAGACAGGGCATACTCCGGAGTTAGGTTTTGAACATCTGCTCATTGGTCAATTCAATCTTCGCACCAGCCTGGAGGAACTGATCAACTTCGAGGTGGAAATGGCCAAGTCGGGCAAGGAGGCAAAAATTGTCTTAAAAATGAACAGCCTCCAGGACCGTTCCATGATTGAAAAATTGTACGAAGCGAGCAGGGCCGGCGTTCAGGTATTCCTGATTATCCGGGGGATTTGCAGTTTGGCGCCTGGCATTAAAGGCCACAGTGAAAACATCCAGGCAATCAGTATCGTGGATCGGTTTCTGGAACATGCCCGGGTATTTTGGTTCCATCACGGCGGAGAAGAAAAGGTTTTCCTCTCTTCGGCCGATTGGATGGTGCGGAATTTAAGCTACCGGATAGAAACCGCCTTCCCTATCTACGACCCTGAAAAAAAATTAGAAATCGCAGACTACCTTTCCATCCAGCTGAGCGACAACGTTAAGGCGCGTGTACTGGACCTGGAGCAAAGCAATTCATACAAAAGAGAAAATCCGGATATGCCGATCCGCTCCCAACTGGAAACTTATTATTATGTCAAACGGAAATTGGAAAAGCCGGGGCCCAAACCAGGAAGAAGCGAACCCCAGACGACCTTCTGACGGCAGGACATACCTTGACCCCATTAGGGATTTGAGACAGGTTCTAATAAAAAGGCCCCTCCCGGAAAAGTCCGCGGAGAGGCATATCCCAAAAACCGATTAATCTTTTGTTCCTTCTTTTAAGGTTTAATATTGAGCTCAAATTTAACAAAATTAATTAATTTGAATATTTATTTTTTTGATACGCATATCGGATAATGAAAATTAATCCAGCTCAAGATGGATGGTCGCAAGAAGAACGGATCCGGTATTCCCGGCACGCCGTTCTACCCGGGTTCGGGTGGGAAGCTCAAGGGAAGCTCCGAAACGGCAAGGTGCTTGTGGTTGGGGCTGGCGGTTTGGGCGCTCCCCTGCTTCAATACCTTACAGCAGCTGGTATTGGCCGAATCGGAATAGCGGATCCCGACCGCGTTGCACTCAGCAACCTTCAGCGCCAGGTGCTTTTCGGGGTAGAAGACATCGGCTTGCTAAAGGTGGAGGCTGCATTCCGAAGGCTTTCCCAACTCAACCCGCATGTGCATTTTGACCTTTTTCCGCATGCCATAACCAGGGAGAACGCTTTGGATATCCTTTCCCGTTATGATGTGGTTGCAGATGGAAGCGACAATTTTCCCACGCGCTACCTTATCAACGACGCTTGTGTGTTATTGGGAAAACCCCTGGTTTATGCCTCAATTTTCAGATATGAAGGCCAGCTTTCCGTATTTAACTACGCCGCTCCAAATGGCTTGCGCGGACCCAATTACCGGAATCTTTTTCCTTCTCCTCCCGAAGCAGGTAGTGTTCCTTCGTGCGTAGAGGGCGGCGTTCTGGGCGTCTTACCCGGAATATTAGGATGCCTGCAAGCCAACGAAGTACTTAAAATTATCTCCGGGGTCGGAGAGCCGCTGAGCGGGAAGCTTTGTCTTTTTGACTCGTATACTCTTCAACAGCGGCTGATCGGCCTGGCTTCCGATGATCCCTTCCCTGTTTCCGAATTGCAGGATTACGAAGCCATCTGCGGCCCACTCCCCAACGAAACTCCCGAAATTTCCGGCGCCCAACTGGCGAGATGGCAGGAAGAAAATATTCCGGTCCAATTGATCGACGTCCGGGAGCCTTGGGAATATGAACAAGACAATCTGGGGGGAATACTTATCCCTCTCGGGGTGTTATCCAAAGAAGCGGGGTCCTTGCCCCCCGGGCGCCTCACCGTAGTGATCTGCCAGTCTGGATACCGCAGCGCTCAGGCGGTCCAAATGCTCCGGGATCAGTTTGGGTTTTCCGAAATTTTCAACCTTGCCGGAGGCATAGAGGCATTCCGCCGGAGCACGTCCGTCAGAGCAATGCAGGTCAGCCCAGATCCCTCACCATAAGGTTGCAGCCCCTTATATCGGTATTGTCCAACCTGCCCAAAACCTGAAATCCTCCGCCGGAGCCCTCTCTACCCAAATCGTCGGTAGCAATAAATGAAATTGTATCGAGGTTTGCCAAATCGATCACATTGATGGCGCCCGTTTGCCCCAACTTGGCCCGGGAAAGAGGATCGTAAATGTCCCGCAGCACTACGCGCATGGCTGGAGAGGGAAAAAAAAGGCCGTCGCCACGGGAGTATGCCTGAGAAAATAATTCCGTCATTCCGTATTCCGAGTGAATGGCGGCGACCCGAAAACCAACCTTTAGTTTGTGGTGGAGTTCCTCCCTGGTGATTTCCTCCCTTCTGCCTTTCATACCCCCGGTTTCCATAACAATCAGTTCGGGAAAATCTACTGGTCCTTCTTCCACAAAATCCAAAAGGGCAAAACTAACCCCAAGCAGGATGGTAGGTACTTTCTCCTGTTTGTTCCTATGAAGCAAGTTGCGAAGATTTTCATGGTCACGGAGAAAAAAGCCGCTTTGGGCATAACGGGAACTTTGAATAAGGTCTTCCGCCATTAAAATAAGCGACGAACCGGCACGCTCGAGGTAGGAAGGCAGCAATGCAAGGAAACAAAAATCAAAGGGAGGGCCATAAAACCGGGAAAATCCTCTTCGCGCCTGCTCCAAATACCAGCCAGCATTGCGCACCGCATGCTGGCTGGGCTCAGTTCCGGTTGTGCCGCTGCTTGAGAATATCCTTTCCGGAACCCATTCCCCCGTTTTCAATAAATGGGATTTAAACGCAGCGATGGGAAGAAAGGGGATATCGTCCATCTCTTTAACGCTAGCGGGCACAATATCTAAAAGTTCCAGAAAATGGCGGTAAACCGGGTTGTTCGCCGCCTGGTACGCAAAAACATCCAGGGCCAGGTCGTCGAATTCCTGCTGGGAACAACTTCTTATTCGCTCCAATAAAATTGACCGTTGATCCATAGAATTTTCCCTGGAATTGATCAAAAAAAGGTATTTTATCGTTTAGACTTTAGGTGTTCGACGCTAGAGGTTCGAGGGAAGAAGTTTAGGATTTAATTTTTCAGACTGGTCATTAACTGGTACCGATGTGATCCCACCGCTTGATCCCGCCCCCTCTAATATCTAACGTCTTACGTCTAGCCTCTAACGTCTAACCTCCTACGTCTATGAAAAACAGCGCTTTTTATTTGATGCTTTCTGTTGGACTTGTAATTTTAATTCTGGCATCCTGCTCAAAGCCTCCGGTATATCCTCCTGAGCCGGTCATCGAATATACTGGTCTCAATCAAAATGCCATTGAACAAAGCCGTGACGCCAGTATTCCTTTGGATACGATTGAAATCCGGTTCTCCTTTACCGACGGGGACGGGGACCTGGGAAGCGAGGACAGCATCAATATCTATCTTGAAGACAGCCGGGACGGGACGTTGCAATTATTCAAAATCAATCCGATCCCCAAACTTGGCGCGGGCGACGCCCTAACTGGAGAAATCAAGATACTTCTGACCAACAGCCCCATAACGCGTTATTTCTGCTGCACCTTCCCCAATACCAATTTAACATGCCTGCCCAGCAAGCAATATCCGACCGATACCCTGTCCTACCAGATTCAGATACGGGACAGAGCAGGTAACTGGTCGAATAAAATCCGGACAGACCCAATTTCCATCCTATGTAACTGATCCGAATAAGCCCGCCGCCGTTCCTCGTAATTGGGCCTGGCGTTGATGGTTTTTAAGCCAGTTCAGGGTCTGTTCTTCGGGGCTGCCAGGCTCCGGATGAAAGTCATATTCCCATTGAGCAACCGGAGGAAGGCTCATGAGAATGGATTCTGTTCTTCCATTGGTTTCCAAACCAAACTTAGTGCCTTTATCCCAGATCAAATTAAATTCTGCGTATCGTCCCCGCCGGAAACTTTGCCACCGCATCTCTCTTTCTGTGTAGGGCTCGTCTTTATGCTTTTGGATCATTGGCAAATAAACCGGGAGAAACGCATCGCCTACTGCCAGGCAAAAATCCAGGCAGGCTTCCTTTTCAAGGCCGGACTTTTGATTCAGGCGGTCAAAAAAAATCCCCCCAACTCCGCGCGACTCTTTGCGGTGTGGGAGATAAAAATACCGGTCGGCCCAGGCCGAAAAGTCCGTATAAAACGCCGCATGAAAGCGGTCGCAAACTGCCCTTAGCTTTTGATGGAAGGTTTCTACTTCTTCCGGAAAAATGTAATGCGGGGTCAAGTCCATACCGCCCCCGAACCACCAGTTCCCACTGCTGGTCTCAAAATACCGCACATTCATATGAATGATGGGCGCTTTGGGATTTTTGGGGTGCAGCACAATAGACACACCCGTTGCGAAAAAATCCCCCGTACCTACCTCCAGCATCCTGGATACTTTTTCTGATAACGGGCCATGCACCTCAGAAAAATTGACCCCTCCTTTCTCTATGTGCCTGCCCTGTATGATTCTGGTCTTCCCTCCTCCGCCTTCCGTGCGCTCCCAGGCATCCTCCTGAAATTTACCCACTCCGTCCGCTGTTTCCAGTCCTGCACAGATGCGGTCCTGGAGATCCCTGAAGCGGGCTGCAATTTTTTCTTTATTCATTTCTCAATCAAAATTAATCCTCGATGGGCGCCCCGTTTTCATCGGTTGTGAGTATCTCGCTCATATAATCAAAAAAGGGGCGCATGCGATGAAAAGTCTGGATAGCTGTTTCCAAAAATGAAGTGGCCAGGACCTCTTCATCGGAAAAGTTTCTGCTTACGAGAAATTGCTTCAAGCGGATCAAGTCGATCGCTGGATGGTCTTTTGGGTATCCCTGAGGCGCTGATTTCAACTGTTCTCCCTGAAGATTGCCAAAGGTTTCAACAAAAACCGGATCGGCCATAATCTGGCGCATGGGCTGTGGATCCGCAGCAATTTCCTTGCGGATGCGTTTCAAGTCATCGGGTTCGGGTGCCCAAAAGCCGCCTCCGATAAAAGACCCACCGGGCTCGATATGCAGGTAATATCCGCCCCGCAGCCATTTGGTCGCCCGGCTCATGCTAAAGCTAAAGCATGTCTTGTACGGGGATTTGTCTTTGGAGAACCGGACATCCCTGTAAATGCGAAACAAGTTCAACCCTTCGATATGATCAATAGCGTTCATCCGCTCCAGTGCCGCTTCTGAAAAGGTTTTGAAGTGCTGGTACTCTTGTTGAAACCAGTTTTTATTCGCGTTAAACCAATCCCGGTTATTATTAGCTTTTAGTTCTGTCAAAAAATGAAGCTGGGAGGATCTGAGCTGGACCATAGGTACTGTTTTGGTTGTATAAATGAAATAAAGCGGTATCTAAGTCTAGACAACAAGAACATTAATCGAAAATTATCTTCTTTTCCAAAGACATCTGCGTTTTTTTGACAAAAGTACCAACCTATGCGGGGACAGAAGATCTGGTTTAGTTTCGCTCAGGCATTTGAAGGCATCCGGTCTAATTGGTTTCATACATTCCTGTCTATTCTGGGTGTAATCATTGGCGTAGCCTCTTTGGTAACCATCCTGTCGCTGATAGACGGCATGGAGCAGTTCGCCAAGTCTCAAATTCGCAACACCACCGACCTGGAAAAGGTTGTCATTAATAGCCCGACGACCGTAGCCAGGAACGGGGTATTAATCAGGAAGGATACGTTTCCGGTACTTGATCCGGAGCGTTTTCAGGAGTTAGCCCGTAAAATTGGGGCAACCCACCCTGGCATCCTGGTCTATTCCCAGGGTATCGAGATCCAGATCAGTGCTCAAAAACCTCCAATTGGGGTGATGGTAAATGGCGTTACCGGGTTTCTCCCAGGAGAAGGCGCGCATGGGAAAGGAAGGAGCTTCACCGGGGAAGAGTTGGCGCAAGGAAAGCCGGTTGCCATGGTCAATCCCAACCTGGCGAAAATTCTCGTCGGGAAAGAAACAGAAAAAGCGCTGGGGAAATCCATTGTCATCGGAGACCGGACGGTAACGGTCATAGGTATTTTCAGCGACGAGCAGGGTCCGAACGCCCGGTTGGTGGCGCCGATAACCTTATTTAGCACCAAAGACTTGAGTCAAAGGCCTCCGGAGGCGGTTTTTCGTGCCGCATCCGTGGAAGATGTTCCAAAAATCAAGAAAATAGCGGAAGAATGGGTTGCAGAAACGTATGGGGAATTGGCTGGAGGCATGTCCGTCATAACTAATGAAGCCCGGGTCAATCAAGCCGGGCAAGCGTTCATGCTTTTTCGTCTCGTTATGGGCATGATCGTGGGTATTTCCGTGTTGGTTGGCGGAATAGGCGTCATGAATGTGTTGCTGATATCTGTAACGGAGCGAACAAGGGAAATAGGCATTCGCAAGGCGCTGGGGGCCAGGCGAACGGATATTGCGCGGTTATTCCTCGCCGAATCCATTTCCATTTCCCTTTTTGGCTCTTTTATCGGCTCGATCCTTGGGGTATTGGGCGCCCTGGTGGCTGTCCCTGTTATCAAAGCCTGGGTAAAGGTTCCCTTTCAGGCTTCCTTTACGCTGAATACACTGGGCATTATTGCGTTGGTAGCCGTGCTGGTAGGCGTTTCCTTTGGCACGTATCCTGCGATGAAAGCGGCAAAGCTTGACCCCGTAGATGCGATTCGGGCAGAATAAATCTTAATGATGTTAGAAGCCATCTCAAAACATTGAAAGGCTGCCTAATCCAGGGTTGGGCCTCCCCCCAACCCTGGAGCTGGTTTTGAGATAGCTTTTAATCTTTCAGGCTGCGTGCCATTTTCTGGAAATCCTCCTTGAATGCGGCCGCATTATCCATCCCGGTCCAGGTCAGGATCTTGTAGAAATGGCCTGAAGTTTCCACTGTCGTGATCAGCATGAAGAGATACCCTTCTTCGGTTTTCCAGGTCATTTCGGTTTGAGCAAACTTGTTCTCCCCTATGGTGAACTCCTGAATGTCCGTCATTTTGCGATCCTCTGCATCTGCCTGATACTCGTCGGTGAAATCGGTTAGAAATTGCTTCGGTCCCGAAAACTCCATTTCGAGTTCTTTCAACTGATCCTTGTAATCGTGGATCACGATGGCATAAACGTTCTTATCCGCATTGAAATACTGCAAATCAGCGACGTCATTCAACTCGAAGGTCTTTTCCATATAATCCGGCACCAGCATGGTAAAACAATGCCCCCCGGTTTTGGAATTGAATGCAGTTTGTCCCTGTACTAAAGTGGCCAAAATGGCGCATGCCAAAACAAGAGATAGACGTTTCATTCAGTAATTTTGAAGGTGATTAAGAAGCCTGAATCAGATTCTTTTACAACTGATAAGAAGGGAATATTATTTTTTCCTGTCTAGCCTTACCTCCAGCGGGAAGCCATTAAATGCGGCGCCTTTTAATGCCTGGATCACCGTATCCTGATACGCTTCGTCTACTTCAACCAGAGAAAAATTACGGGTCAGTTCGATCCGTCCGACGCGAATGGCTTTGCCCTTTGTATGGCGGTTTATCAATTCGATCAAGTGTTTCGCTGAGATGTGGTCTTTTTTCCCAATATTGAAAAACAACTTGGCAAAAGAAACGCCTGAAGCTCTGGACTCCTTGATTTTGCCTTTTTCCAGCCTTGCTTCCCTGTCAGGAACTACACCGGCATTCAAATCCGGGGCATTTTTATAGTAGGAAAGAAAGTGGTTGAATTCGATCGATACAAAGCGTTGGATTAAATCCTCCCGGCTCATCCAGGATAGCCGGGAATAAATGGAAGGCAGGTATTGCTCAATTTGGGAGTCCTTGATCTCAATGTTTTCGATACGCCCAATCATATGAAAGAGCTGTTTTTCACAAATCTCCCGTCCTGTAGGAACAGATTTCTGCTCAAACCGCTTGGAAATTTTCTTTTCGATAAAACTGAGCTTGGATTTCTCCCGCATATTGGCGAGGATAATGGAAATCCCGCTTTTCCCCGCCCTGCCGGTGCGCCCGCTACGGTGGATATACACCTCCGGATCGTCCGGAAGGCTGTAATTGATCACATGGCTCAGGTTATTTACATCCAGCCCTCTGGCGGCCACGTCGGTTGCGACCAGGATCTGTATTTGTTTCAGACGAAACCGCTGCATCACATAATCCCGCTGTGCCTGGGAAAGATCGCCGTGCAAGGCATCGGCGTTGTATCCGTCCTCCATGAGTTTGTCGGCCACATCTTTGGTTTCCAGGCGGGTACGGCAAAAGACGATGCCATAAATATCGGGATAATAATCGGCAACCCGTTTTAGCGCAAGGTACTTGTCTTTTGCGTGAATTAGGTAGAAGTGGTGTTGGACGTTCTCGGCGCCAATGTTCTTCCTCCCCGCGGAAATCTCGGCGGGGTCGTGCATGTACTTTTGGGCAATGGCCGTCATTTCTTCCGGCATAGTGGCAGAAAAGAGCAAGGTTTGTTTGGTAGCCGGGGTAGACCCCAAAATCGCATCCAGCTCGTCCTTAAAGCCCATAGAGAGCATTTCGTCGGCTTCATCCAAAACCAACCAGCGAATATGTTCAATCTGCAGCTTTCCCCGGTTGATGAGATCAAGGGCTCTGCCTGGGGTACCAACAACAATATGGGCCCCTTGCTTAAGGGCAGTAATTTGTTTTGAAATTTCCGCTCCGCCATATACCGGCACGACATGCAGCCCGGAAAGGTATTTGGCGTAATTTGTCAGTTCCTTGGTAATTTGAAGGCATAACTCCCTGGTTGGGCACAACGCCAGCATCTGTACTTTGGGGTTGGCCAAATCGATCTGCTCAATGATTGGCAGCCCAAAAGCGGCTGTTTTCCCGGTTCCGGTTTGGGCGAAGGCGACCAGGTCATTCCGCGACTCGAGAAGGTAAGGGATGGCTTTTTCTTGAATTGGAGTGGGCGTTTCAAACCCCAGCTCCTGGATTGCCTGCAACACTGGTTGCTTCAATCCCAGATTTTGAAAGGTGGTATGCAAATTAATTCATTTTCTTTTCGAAGCACAAAGGTAGGTTTTTTTCCGCTCCAAAGGCCAAGTAAAGATAGGGGATTCTTTGCAGTTTGGTATTGACCGCAATGCCGGGGTATTATTTTGGAAAATCTTTGTATCATTGCCCCAATCATCCTAAATAAGGCGAATATGCGAAATGTATGGCTACTGGCTGGATTTCTGATCTTCTGTTCGTTTACCCTGGGCGACAATCCGGCGGTCACACGTGAAGCGATTGCGGAGGACATCCCTTTCTTACTCGATTTTTATAAGCAATTGCACCAATCCCCTGAGCTGTCCTTCCAGGAAAAAGAAACCTCCAGGAAACTGGCTGCAGAACTTCGAAAAGCCGGGTATGAGGTGACCGAGGGCGTTGGCGGATACGGCATTGTCGGTATCCTAAAGAACGGCCAGGGGCCAACGATACTTTACCGCACCGATATGGACGCCCTCCCTATGGCCGAAAAAACCGGGCTTCCCTATGCCAGCGCTGCAAAGGCAACCCTAAACGGCCTGGAGACGGGCACGATGCATTCCTGCGGGCACGATATGCACATGACGACCTGGCTGGGAACAGCCAGAGCTATGGCGCGCATGAAGGACCAATGGAAGGGCACGCTCATGCTGATAGGCCAACCGGCGGAAGAACTCGGGGCCGGTTCAAAAATGATGCTCGATGCCGGTTTGTACACCCGTTTTGGAGTTCCGGATTTTGGCGTTGGACTGCATTGCAGCCCCACTATTCCAGCTGGCCAGGTTGGTTTTGGCAAAGGATTCACCATGGCGAATTCCGAACGGATGGATATTAAAATATTTGGCGTCGGCGCCCATGGCGCTTCCCCACACATGTCCATCGACCCTATAGTCCTTGCCAGTATGATGATCATGGAACTGCAAACAATTGTCAGCCGAAACATGAAACCGACCGAACCCGCGGTCGTCACGGTAGGGGCAATCAAAGGCGGCGCCCAGTACAATATCATACCGGACGAGGTAACCCTTCAACTTACGATCAGAACCTTCACAGAAGATGTAAGGCAGCTAGTCCACCGCCGGATCAATGAAATCGCAAGAGGAACCGCTATTGCCGCAGGATTGCCGGAAGACAAAATGCCGGTAGTCTCCATCGCCAACGATTTCACGCCGGCAAATTTCAACAACCCGGACCTGATCGACAAACTAACCGCATCCGCTTCCAAAGCGATCGGCAGCCAAAATGTAGTGGAAGCAGAAGCTCAAATGGTAGCGGAGGACTTCTCCCGCTATGGAAAAACGGAGCATAAGGTTCCCACCGCTTTGTTCTGGCTTGGCACCGTTCCGGATGAACGCCTGAAAAAATCAGACCTGCCGGGTTTACACTCGCCCTTCTACTACCCTGCGCCTCAGAAGTCGCTGGAAACCGGCATTCTGGTTACTACGCAGTCTTTGCTGGATCTGTTTAAAGGGGCTTAAAACGGGAATTCCAGGCTTGGATTGGATGCGGTGGTCCGGCCAAATCGTTTTTGGGCGCCATTTGCTGCCTGAACGACATTCGTCTGATCCGGAAACAACTCCATCAGGAAATCCGCTTTAACCTGTAGCACTCCCCATTTGGGTGGGCAATCAAGCTGAAAATGGAGGAAGTACGTATCTTGCTGCCAGGAAACAGACCGGAGCTGGAACGTAACCGGTTGGCGGTTGACCCACAAAGACAAGTGTTTTTGGAAATAAGTCTGGACTAACGATTTATTTTTCCCAGCCCACAATTCTGGATTAGCGGGTTGAAATTTGTCCGGATAGGCTGCGCGGATACCGCTCTGGAGATCGTCGTAAAACACCTTGACCTGAAGGTCGGAAGCGATGTTTCCCTGCTCGTGCGAAATTTCGACCAAGCCAAGGTATAAAGCATGAGAAGGGGTGTCCAGAAAGCTCAACCCCCACAGCCATGCTCCCAATATCCACACGACGCCCATTTTTTTACTTTTTCACTGGAAGGAAAGGAGATTGCAAAAACGTTCTGCCTGCATTTGCCCAATATGCTTTGGGTTTAGCGGACTTCAAACGTTAGCGTCCCCCAATTGGAAACATAATCCAGCTCTTTATTCGCGGAAGGAACCATATGGATGGTTCGTACATACCATTTCCCGTATTGGCTGATCTTCACCTTGAATTTTCCTTGGGAATCGGTTTTGAACGCCTTTTCACTGTGGTTGTGCGCGCCGGATTCGACTTCGCTTCCATGGCTATGCCCGTCATCATACCCTGCATATACCCAATGCCCGGGCAAAGGCTTGCTATGCTTCAATAGTTGAAACTCCAAATAATCGTTCAGCTTTTGCGTATACGGATTTTCCAGGGGCACAAACTCAATCGGGTAGCCCATGATTTTCTGGAAGTGGCCGGTTTTCATTTTACCCGCCTGAAAAACTGCTTTGACGTGTTTGGCGTATTGCTCTACGGCTGGTTTGCCGAGTTGATTTCCCTTTTTCCGGGCTTCCAGAATATCCCGTACGCCGTCGTGCTCCAGGTATTCATTGAACTCACTGGCAGGGAGCTCAATCCTGCGGGGACGAGTGGAAATCCCTGCCAGATAAGTGCCCGAATGGCCGGTTTTGAACTTAAAATAAGAAACATTCCCTTTGTCGTACCAGTTGCTGGTATCCGGTTTGGAATAATAGTTAGGTCCATACATCTGGAAGTCCCGGATCCGGTCCCGTGAAATGGTGTTTTCGGATTCCGAAAATGTCCCGTTATACAGAAAAACCTCTGCATCGGATTCAGGCTTCAAGTGGTAGCTGCGAAGTTTCAGGAACAGGTCGTGGGAACTGAACAGCGTGTAGCAAACCAGGAGAGCCAAAAGTTTTTTGAACATAGTCCCAGGTTATCTGGCGTAGGGTCCTTACAGGCAGGCCCTACGCCATGGTATGTTACCCGTTAAACAGGTTGTCGTATTGGTTGTCGTTGCCTTTTACCTGTTTTTCCGGCTGATCCACCGGCCGGTTCAGGTCGAGAACGTCGTCGAACTTGGTTTTCGGGCTGCCTTCCATAAGCAGCAGGGTGCTTTTCTTTTCCCATTCTTCCAGCATCCGCATACCTTGTTCTTCAAACATCCCGTTTTGCAAGTCGACGGAATCCATAAAATTGGAAGAGAGTTCCATAAAGCGCTCCATTTCGCCCACTTTACTGGCCACGTCATCTGCAATCGCCTCCATAGCCATATCGAACATGGCGCGCTTGTCGGGATCGCCGCTGATGACGCTCATCGCCGACCTCATCGCCGAATGGGACGTACGGATAGCTTTGCGCTCCTGTTCTTTCACCTTCACCTGGTCTTTGGTATCCTCCAGAAGGACTTCGCTGTTGTTGTGCATTTTGGTCAAAATGCGGTAAAGGATCTCCATTTTTTGGTAAAGGGCGCCGTACTTTTCGTTGCTTTCCTGAAGGCGGGCAGCTTTACGGGAAGCCAGCAGCATTTGCTGGTCCTTATCCGCATCCCGGGCTGCCTGGGCAAGGCGCATATTGTTTTCGATTTCCTTGGCGTTCTCCTCGATCAAGGTTTGGATCTTGCGCATTTGGCCGCGTAAGACTCCAATTTGCTTGCGCATTTTGCCCAGGTTGTCCTCAAGGTCTTCTACATAGCTTTTCAGGATACCGATTGGGTCGATCGTTACAAACATCCCCGTCAAAGAGCGCATCATGCTTTTGTATGCATACCATACCAGGTTGCGCATCCGGGGGTCAAAGAACATATACAGCAATCCGGCGCCGGCAATGATCATCAGCGTCAGGTAAAGGACGTTTTTGGCCAGTTCTACCAAAAGCGGCAAATACGAGACAAAGAGAATGCCCAAGCCTGCCAGGATGGCAATTAAAAAGATAGCTCCAACCAAGCCTTCGGGTCTTTTCCAGAATGATTTCGGCTTGCCATCGCCTTGAAAATTGACATCAGCCATGATGAATACGGATTTGATTGATGAAAACAATAGGTATTAAAGCAACCTAAGTTATAAATACAATTGAATGTTCTTGATATCCTGATCGATTTCGGCCATAATACTCGACAGCGTCGATTCGAACCCATCTTTGGTGGATTCGATTTTGGCCATTGCCGCCTGGATAAGGTCGTCCTGCTGATTGATGGTAGATTGCGTCTGGGCAATTTTGCTTTCCAGTTCCTTGATTTTGGACTGGTACTCTTCAATCTGTTTCCGAAGTTTTTCTACTTCCTGCTTTTTAGCGCTAACGCGCTGATCGATCTGCTTTTGAAGGGCGGCGTTGAATTGTTCCCGTTCGCTGGTCAGAATCTTTTTGTAGTGGTCGGCCGATCCCAGAAGTTTGTCTTTGTTCAGCCCGAAAGCCATGGCAGAAGCAAGAGCGGACTTGTATCGGGTGCGCTCGTCCAGCTCAACCATTTCGGCTAGAGAAGCCAGAGACTGTTTGTACTCGATGTAGTCAAAACCAGGCAAGTTGCTTTTTTCGAGCGCTTTGATCAAAAAATCGACGCTTTTTTCGTCTAACCCCTGTTTTTGGGCGGCAAAAAAGGATTTCAAGTTCTTTTGCATGTATCGTTCAAGTTTCAAAGTTCTAAAAGGCAAAACCCGTCTTTTGAGACAGACCTACTTAAAGACATTTTTGGGAATGAGACCTTCCGGTTTGCGAAACATGGAAGGCCTGGATACCCGGAAATCGAAAATGTCCGGTAGTGCAGTTTTACCCCCACAAATTAACGGGAAAAAATGACAAGCGGTTGCCAATTTTCGATTTTCCTTAGGATTCACCGGATGGGAGCCGTTCAATGATCTACCACTTTCAGTTCGCTGAACCCGTTGCTCTTTTTCACCACCTGTATTTGTACCCCGATCCGGTCTTTGAGTTCTTTGACATGAGAGATAATTCCAATCGTTTTTCCAGCAGCCTGCAAATTTTCCAGGGTAGTAAGAGCCAAGTCCAGACTGTCGTTGTCCAGGGTCCCAAAACCCTCGTCGATGAACAACGACCGGATGGTGGTTTGGCCTCCTGCCAGATCAGACAACCCCAAAGCAAGCGCTAAACTTACCAAAAAACGTTCACCCCCGGAAAGGGTTTGAAGGCTTCTCGAATTATTCGCCTGAAAGGTATCCAGGATTTCCAGTCCAAGATCTTCGCCTTCTTTTTTCCGGATTAGATACCTTCCGCTGAGGTGTTTCAAGTGGCGATTTGCCTGGGCAGTGAGTCTGGCTAACGTAAGACCCTGAGCAAACACCCGGAATTTTTTGCCGTCGGCGGAGCCAATCAATTCGTTGAGCTTCGACCAGCGGAGAACCTCTCGTCTTTGAACCTCCAGGGCCGATCGCAAAGACTCGGCTTCCTTAAGATAAACTTGTTGCTGTTCCAACTGCGCTTTTATTTTTCCGGAATCCTCCAGCAGCGCTTCGATTTGTTGGCGGACCTCCTGGGCCTTAAAGTTCAGAGTATCCATGTCCGGAAGCTGCTTTACAGCGGGAACCAGGAGTGCCCTTCTTTGCAGGGCCTCCTCCCTGGCCCGGGACAATTCCGCTTCCTTTCGCATAAGACGCCGTTCGGTCTCCCGGCACTGTAATAGGTCTTCCTGGCTGAGAATAGAGCTCCTCAGTCCTTCCAACCCTTCGAAACCAAGAAGATTTACGGCGGATACCAGCTCCATTTCCATCCGGTCCATTTCCAGCCGGCGTTCTGCCAAATTCCGTATGATCTCCTCGAGCCCTCCAACCTGGCCTTCTTTTTCTTTTTCCAATTGCTCAAGGGAAGACCGGCATTGCTTTTGCTCGGCGCGATGGTCATCCATTTCACGGGCCAATTGGTTGCGCGCTTCTTTGGGGTCGTTTTCTCCAAACAGGGCATACCGTTCTGCGGTAAGCGCCTCCAAATCCTTCTGAAGGAGCAAAACGTGTGTCCGTTTGTCTTCTGCGTCGCGTTCCTTTTGAAGCGCCTGGCGCTTTTTCTCCTTCAATGCGGCCTGGAAGGCGTCTAGTTCCGATTTCAAACGGGCCTGCTTTTCCAGGTGAGAGGAATACGCTTCCTTTACGAGGTGGAGGGTTTCGGCAAACCCTTCCAGGTCTTGCGGGTCAAAAACCAAGCCAAGAGGAGCCGTTTGGGCTTTTATTATTTCCTGTGTTTGAAGCAGTTTGGCTTTTTTTTCTTCCACTTCCAGCTCAAGTTGTTTGGCATGGCCTTCAAGTCCGGAAATTTCCTGCCGGATAGTAGCGGTTGATTTTTCAAGATCCGCAATCGCTTTTTCGCCCCTGGAAATCTGACGTTCCAGGGAAAGGACTTTTTCCTGAAGTTTTTTTAAAGCCTCCAATTCCTGATCCAAAGTTTGGAGCTTGAACCGGATGGGGGTTTCGTCGGCTGTCCAATCCATTCCCAATGCCCGAAATGCAGACTCGCTGAACTGGAGTTCGAGATCCAAGGCGCGTTTTCTAAACTGGTCAGAGTCTGTGTATTGCTCCAGGCGAAGCCCGATCTCCAGGTGCCTGTTAAGTAATTCCCGCTGGCGCATAGCGGCTGTGGCATGTGCGGCACGGGCTTTCTCATACTCCTGACGGGCCTGATCGAGAAAAGGTCTCATCTTGTTCACTCTGAAGGGATGATCCGTTGAAAAACAAAGTGGACAGGGTTGTCCTTCTTTGAGTTCAGCCCGATCCTTTTCGTAGTTAGCTATTTGTTGTTGTTGGTAAAAAATTTCCTGCTTAAACTGAAGGCGGCGATCGCAGGAATCCAGTTCTTCCATGGCAGAGAATAAAGCAATATTTACTTCCGCGTCTTCTTTCTTTAAATGAGATAAAGCGTCTTCCCAAGCCTCTCGTTGTGCCAGAAGGAGGCGGTACGCTTTATCCAGGCTTTCGAGTTCAATCAGTGTCTGACGATGCGCCTGAAGAGATTCCATTTCTCGCAAAAACAAATCGGCCAACCCATGTTCGGGGTGATATTTTTCCGGCAGAGAAGCCAAAAACTCCGTTTTAAGCGCGCCAAGCGCTTCCGTTGCTTTGTCCAGTTGCACGTCGGCGCTTTCCCTTGCTTTGAGCTTTTCCTCCAGCCGCTTTTTTGAAAGGGCTAAACCGTCGGATGCTTTTTCGATTTCCTGGGTCAATTCCCGGCACTGGTCCAAAAGTTGGCGGATTCCTGAATAAGCCAAAGGCAAAGCGGCCAAAGCGCTGTTTTGGCGCAACCACGTTTGCTCCGCAGATTCCTCCGCCGCCCAGCGCTCCACTTTTTCGCCCAGATCTATAACTTCCTCCTTTAATGCGGTGTTCTCCTGTTCTTTATTTCGATGCTCTGCCACAGCGTTATTCAAAGGCATGGTCCTTTCCTGTATGCGCAGGTCAAGGGTTTCAACAGATTTCCAGACCGGTTCCTGCATTCTAGCCAGGTCTTCAAGACGACCCAAGGCCTGGGAAGAAATCGCTACTCCCTCCCTGGCGGCATCAATGGAGGCGTTCAGGCGGATTAATTCCTCTTCTATTGCATGCTTTCTTGAAGCTTCTTTTTCCTGGAGTAATTTTTTCTCTTCCAACGCGGCCAAAGGAGCATGCCAGGGTATTCCCTTTTCGTGCCATATCAGGCGGTTTAATTCGCCGGATGACTCCAGCCGGTGCATTTCCAGGGTTTGAAATTCGGCCTCCAAACGCCGTTCTTCTTCCTCCAAAGCATACAAAGATTCCCTGACCCGGATCTGCTGTGACAACCGGGCTTGTTCATTTTTTAATTCGAGAGCGGTTTCCTGATTGGTCTTTAACTGGAGAAGAAGGGAATCGGTCTCTTCCGCCGTGAGGAGTTTCATACTATGGAGATTTTGCTCCATTTCCCTTAAGAGTTCCCCTTCCATACGGTTTCTCCGGTGCGCAGCAAGGGACAGTTTGGAATAGATCTCTGTTCCGGTAATGCGTTCGAGCAAATCACTGCGTTGGTCATCCCGGGCATCCAGAAACGCAGCGAAATCGCCCTGGGCTAAAAGCACCGATCGTCTGAACCGGTCGTAATCCAGGCCGGTCCTTTTCTCGATCTGGATATCTACCTCTTTGGCTCCTGTAGCTAAAGGAACATAAGCTTCCAGGGCCGGGTCCCAGATAGCCAATTCGCGATGGGGTTCCTGGATTTTTCCCTCGGGTTGTTTTCTGGCTCTTCTCAAAGACCATTTCGCCAAAAACCGCTTATCTCCTTGTTCGAACTCGACTTCTGCAAAGCTCTCTACCGCGCCATAGGACATGGCTTCCTTTGCGGCGGGGTTTCGGGGTATTTTGCCGTATAAAGCAAGCGTTATAGCATCCAGGAGCGTGCTTTTCCCTGCGCCGGTATCTCCCGTTATGGCGAAAAGTCCGGTATCGGCCAACGGAGGCATGGTAAAATCCAGGGTTATGGCTAACCGCAGCGAATTCAGGTTTTGTATGGTAAGTTTCCTGATGCGCATGATTACTCGTTCATTTCTTCCTCGTTTTCCGCCATCCAGGATTGGAGTTCGCGAAACGCCTGCTCCAATTCCGGCAAGTCCTCCGGCGCCTTTCCTGCGGCCATGCAGCGCCTCCGGAACACCTCCAGCGGTTCCAGCGAAGCCAATTCTTCCTCCTCTGTTTCCGGAGTCAGCGTGTGGTGGCGCGCATATTCAACCCGGATTTTCAGGAGTTCCAAATCCATTCCCGCGCAAAACTCCTGGAGTTCCACGTCCAATCTTGAAAGAACCGCATCGGAGCGCACCAGTACCTCCACCCATGGCTGAAGGCCCTCACGGGGCTGAGCCGCAAACCGGGTCAATTTTTCGCGCACCTCTTCCAGCGTTCCTTCGATCGTTTTCAACCTCCGTTGAACCGGCATGGGAAGAAAACGGATGGATTCCAGCACGGAACCGGAATACTCCAGAAGAAAGGTTCCTTTTTCGTCTTTTGTTTCGCTGAAACTCAAGGGAATAAGAGAGCCTGAATAACGTACCCGGCTTATGCCCCCTACAGCCTGAGGGCGGTGAATATGGCCTAAGGCTACATAAGAGAATTCGCCGGGGAAAGCATCGGCCCGGATGTTTTCAACGTCTCCGATGTAGATGTTATCCTGATTGTCTGACGCTTCTGCGCCTGCGGCATATAAATGCCCCATAGCGATCACCGGTACGCCGGATCCGGAATAAGGCGAAACCAAAGCGCCCATTTCTTGAAAAAACCCGGCAAGGGCCTCTTTTAGGCGTTCGATGCGTTCGGAGCCGGTTTCACCGGCGAGGCTGAATTTTAGATCGCGGTCCCGAAGGAACGGCACGGCGGCGATAACCGCTTCCAGAAGGCCGTCCGGATTGCGCAAAGGAAGAATTAACTCCTCTTTGTTTTCCGGAGCGGCGCCAACGACATGGATGTTTAGGCTTTTAAGAAGCTCTTTTGGCGCTTCCAGCATCCCGGGGGCGTCGTGATTGCCTGCGATAATGACGACATGGCGGCAGGAAGTTCCCTGCAAGCTGGTGAGAAATTGATAGTACAAGCGGCGGGCGCCAAAAGGCGGGTTGCCCAGATCGAAAACATCACCGGCGACGAGAAGGATCTCTATGTTCTCTTGATCGACCAAATGCAGTAAAGCCTCCAATGCCAACCGCTGTTCCTCGGTGCGGTCGATTTGAAGAAAGCGCTGGCCCAAATGCCAATCCGAAGTATGAAGAATGCGCATATGGTATGGTCAATGCCTGATTGCCTGGGATAAACCGCCCATTACTTTGCAATATACGCATTATGCCCGGCTGTGCGCGGAGAAAGCGCAGCGGTGAGGTCATTTTCTGCAGCCAAATAGAACCTGCCACCGGAAGATATAGGAACCTCGGCATGCCAAAGTTCAGGATCGGCGGCGTCCGCAGTCATCAGTACGCGGCGGAAAGCCGATTTGGCAGATTCTGAATAAAAAAGCCATACCTTTTTTGCCCCTGAGACCCGGGCTTGGACCAAACGGCCATTCGCTGTGCTTTCCTGGATGGGCGTATCGATAACCGGAGGCGGCGCGCTGACCAACGGGTGCCGCTGGAAGTATGCTATCCGGGGATGCATCAACTCGGTAATGCCCATAATCTTTTCCCCATGCGCCTGGACAGACATGGAAAGGTTGTCTCGAAAGGCTGCCCTGGGGTAAAAATAATTGGGGTCTTTTACAACTTCCGGTTCAAGGAAGTCCTGCAATGCTTCCAACCGCTCAAGATAAGCGTCGTTATAGAAAAAGTCTTCGAGAATAGTCCTGCAATATGCGGTGTACATTTTCCTGTTGAGCTCGTCATCCAGGAGTTGGACCAGCAAAGGACGGTCCGGATTGCGCTCTTTAAACTGGACAAATGGACTTAAATGCTGAAGCGCCGCGTCGTCGAGAATGTCTTTTTCAGTCAACAAACGGAACCCGCCAAAAGAGAGGTTCAAATCCCAGATGACGGGATGAAAAACGCCAGCAGAATCCCGGAAGAGGTAATAATTCTGCGCAAACCCGCCGACGTAGCTGTCCAGGTTCACCATCACGTTATTGAGGGCCAGAAGCCAGAGAGTCTGGCTAACATCCAGGATCTGTTCAAGAGCGCCGGGGTTTTGGCTTAGCGTACGGGTGAACCCGATCAGGTCTTGCCAGGCACGTTCGCCCTTTACCTCGTAAATGCCCTGGTAGCAAAGGGAGTCCTCCCCAAGGTAATTCAGCGTCGGCAACTTTTTGTCCGGGCAAGATGCCGGGCGTTTCCACTGCCAATTAGGTTCTCCTTTGATCAGACTGCCGGTAGTATCGGCGAAATGATCCAACAGGAAGCGTTTATCTACCGATTCGGTACTGGTGTAAACCCCCCAGTACGTATCATTGACATACACTTTGGCAAAAGCCGCCTTGGGGGCGGGCATGTAGGCGCCTGCCACTTCATACGCAAATACCTCCCGCACCATGGAGGGGTCGCGAAAACCATTCGCCAGTTTAAGGGTGGAATACCCGTCGGGGAGGAGCAATTCCCGCTGGGTATGGTTGATTTTGATATTGAACGGCAATTTGTCCTGACCGCTTTTCCGGACGTTGTTGAACGAGCTGTTTCCCTTATAGCGAATTCCAGCCCCTGGATATTTCTTTCCGTTCACCGCCACATAACTCGTCGTCAGGCGTCCTTCATCGGGGCTATCCCGGAGCGAATCCAGGATTTCCTGCCAGTTTTTTTCTTTAAAGTAGATCCGGATATCAGAAAACCGGTCTTTATCGTACAAATTCTGGCTGGTCAGCGGCGGCCAAAACCCCACGAGCACGAGGAAAAGAAAGAAAATTCGCGTCATAAGGCGCAAAAGTTAATTAACGGTTTAATTCATCCAGAGTGACCTTGTGCCGCTCGAACATATACCGCTCAGGAGAAAAGTTCACTGTTTTGGCATTTTCCGCCACGATGTAATACTCCATTTGTTGAGCGCCGCCCTGGGGCTTGACCAAAGCGCCAAAAACGGCATCACGGGCCTGCCCGTCCTCATGCGCCCCGTCGTCCGCCATGGTAATCGCCTCAAAAGGCTGATCTGGGTCAAAGCGGTAGTACAACTGCACTTTCCTGGCGAATTCGCCAACGCGCACCGTGACCTGAAAATCTTCAATACGCGCCGGAGAAAATTTTTCCCGGCTTTTAACTTTGAGATCAGAAAAACCAGGCGGAACGATAAGAAGCTCGGGATGGCGTTTGAGGAATTTTGTTCTGCCCTCCAAAAACTCAAATACGCCGGGGATTTTACTTACGCGGCCAATGGTATTGGTCAGACTCTGCTCAAAATCTATTTGCGAATACGTTTTATTGGAATCCAGCGCAAAAGAGGGTTGAATCAATTGCTGAAGTTCCCGGGCCCGGGTCTGATAATTCCCGCTTGCCAATTCGTTGTAAAGCAGGGTGCGAAGATGGGACAGGTACATCTTGCGATATAATGCGTCCCCCAGAAGCTTGCTAATCAGCGGTTTTGCATTGTTTCCGCTGTGAAGAAAGGGGTCGAGCTGCTGCATTTCGGAAAGCTTCAGGTCAGACCCTATTCCCGTGTTTTTATATCCTCCAAACGCCAGATTCAGGCTCCAAAGCAAGGGCGCCATTCTACCCTCTCCGTCCTCGTACAAGAAATACTTTGGGCTGTCCTTGCCGGAATAGGAGCTCAAATTACCCATAACATTATTAAACGCAAGCATCCACAGGGTTTGATCGGCAAACAGGATTTGGTCTAAAGGCTCGCTCCCCTGATTGAGATCGCGGATAAATTCCATTAGCGGCGCATAAGATGCCCCCTGGACCAAATGGAAGTGGATCTTCATGCAGTCGATGGATTTATCCTGCTGCAGCGTCCCATAGATATTTGGAGCACATCCGGGAAGCGGTTTTTTAGTCGTTTCCGGATGGCTGAAGTACAAATTGCCGGATGTCCCCTTGAAATGCCGCATGAGGAAGTCTCCCTCCACCGATTCCACATTGACGTACAGGCCGTAACGCTTGTTGTTAATCCAAACGTTGGCATAATTTGCTTTTGGAGCAGGCATATATTTACGCGCGATCTCAAGACCAAGGACTTCCCGGATCATGCTGGGGTCCCGAAGGGAACTGCTCAGACTAAGGCTCGAGTGCCCCTGGATTTGTTGTCCTGGTATGGTGTGATCCAGCTGAATAAAAAGCCCATTCCGTTTGCTCCCAGGCTGAAACGAATGCGAATCAATGATCCGTACCCCTGCCCCTGAAAATTGCTGTCCCATGACCTCCACAGAAGCCGCCTTAAGTAGATGCTCTCCGTTGAATCTCAACGAATCAAGCAAGTATTGCCAATTTTCTTCTTCAAAGACAATTTTGATCTCCCGGATGGATCCCACCTGAAACAGGTCGCTGGAATCCTCTTGAGCCTGAAGCGAAAAAGTGGAACAACCAAATAACAAAACAAGAAACAAGTATGCGTTTTTCATATCGGTTTGGGTAGGAAGTGAACAAGTAGGTTTTGGATGCGGTGCAATGATAAAAAAATAAATTTGAAAAAAATGATTTCGAATAGCCCTTGAAATCAAAAGGATTTAATCTTTTTCAGGACAAAAATTCGCCAAGGCTGATCAGGATATTCACGAACATGATCGCCATAAGGGCGAGGGAAGCCAGGCGCAACCAGCGGCTGTTTTCTCTTCTGAATACCTCCATTCTGGAATGACCTCCAGAACTTCTGGAATGCAAAGCCCCAATAGAGAAAAAATAGAGGTAACACCCTGCGGCAAATAAAATGATTTCAAAAACCAGGCCCAATAATTGCATATATAGCGGTTCTGAAGTTCAGAAAATCGAAGAGGCCGTTACGGCGCCTCCTCAAAGTTACCGGTTTTGCGGTTTTTGCGCACTGAATTCCACTGAAAATAACGCCCATTCATAACGACGTATACTCCAGGGGGCAGGGTTTGAACAAAAGCCAGGGCGCTTCCCAAATTGAAAAACCCATCGCTCGAAGTCCCGAACGCGTAGGGAATCATCGCTCCGGTGAGGACAATCGTTTTCCCGCCAATGTCCGCCTGGGCCAGAAACGAAGCCGTCTCCACGATGCTGTCGGTACCGTGAGTGATCAGGATCTGCCGGTAAGCAGAGCGCCGGCAGTTGTGGGCAATGATCGCCCGATCCTCATCCGTCATCTCCAGGCTATCGACCATCATGAGCGTTTTAATATCGATGTCCAGGGTACAACGGCCCCGGTCCAGCATTTCCGGCAAATGAGTGTCTTTGAAAAAAAGCGTCCCGTGGATGTAATTGTACTCCTTGTCAAAGGTTCCTCCGGTTACAAATATTTGAACCATCTTCGCACTTGTTTTTGAGAATGCAAGTATAGGGAAATTAGAGGTTAGACGTTAGACGTTAGACATTAGACATTAGACGTTAGACATTAGACGTTGACGAAAAACCGAACTGGCGCGAGGTTCTGGCCTCGTGCCTGCTACTCTGGCGAGGCTTTGCCCTCTGACGCTAAGGCCAGGGCATGCTCGCAACCCACGAAGCGCTTAATAAGATTAGCATGTTTGCCGAAATCCGCAGATTTCGTGCAGAACTATCCGCCGGTCCCCTGACCGGCGTGAACTGGTTCCAGACAGCATTGGGTTCTGGCCTCGTGCCCGCTACTCTGGCGAGGCTCTGCCCGCTGACGCTAAGGCCAGGGCATGCTCGCAACCTACGAAGCGCTTAGAAGTTATCTCAAAACTTCAAGAATTCTGCTCAATCCATCGTTGGGCCTCCCCCCAACCCCCTCCAAAGGAGGGGGAGCAACAAAAGGAGGCAATGACAAGCCGCTCACACCCTGGAATGGGTTTCGAGATAGCTTGTAATAAGATTGCCCCTTTTTACCCAAATACACTTTAAAGAACAATCCCGTCAGACGTTGGCGAAAAACTACATCCTCTACATCCTCTACATCCTTTACATCCTCTTTTTCGCCCGCCCTTTCATAATCCATTGTATTTTTAGAAAAAGTTTGGACTATGCGCGACAGGGTAATTTTTTGGGGATTGGGCGCTCTACTCCTACTGACAGGTTGCCAGGCTTCCGGACCGGAGGAAAATACAAAGCCGTCGATTTTGGAAACCGTAGGATTGCGGGTAACCGCTGAAGAGAATAGAGCCTTTTCCTATACGGATAAAAAATCGGGGTATTATTATGGAACAACCCATACGCCGGATACTGCCGATTATTTTATCGGATGGAACGTCGGCCGCAAGCGGATATGCAGAGACTACCAGCTTTTCCAGGGCGGCTTGCCGCTCCAAAGAACGCAAGCCAAGGTCACGGTATACCCTTTCGCGGTGGAACGGGTTTATGAGCATACAGAAGAAACGTTGGTCCTTTTTGACAGAATTCCTGCCATCGGTATATTTCTAAAAACCGAACAACCCGGTCCGATTGGCATTCAGCTGGATACCTCCCTTTGCCGTTTGACGAAGGCCGACAAGAGCGGGCTTTGGTATACTCCCATGGAAGCCCCTGAACATCTGCTTTTGGTCAGTCCAAGAAAAGACCTGCCGTTTTCTGTAGATCGCGGCCTTTTGAACTCAAATGACAAAGCGGGAGGTTTTCTGCTGACCTATGGCGCCAGCGAAGCGGAAGCCCTCCAAACGTTGAAGACTATCCGGCAAAAGGAATCCGAACTCCTGGCGGACCGGAAAAAACGAATGGAGCGCATTGCCCGGCAAAGCCATCCCGGCAGCGGCCAGGACAGCCTCGACCATGCGCTGGTGTGGCTTTCCCTGACCCTCGACCAACTCATAACCCAGCAGCAAGGCTGGGGCATTTACGCCGGGCTTCCATGGTTCAACGACTACTGGGGCCGGGATATGTTTATTTCACTCCCCGGAGCATGTCTGGTCAACGGCCAGTTTGCTATTGCCCGAAAAATCCTTTTGTCCTTCGCCCAGTTCCAAAATCTCAATCCCGATTCCCCCTACTTTGGCCGGATACCGAACCGGGCCAGGCCTGATGAGATTATTTATAACACGGCCGATGGTACGCCCCGCTTTGTAGCACAGATCCTCGATTACGTTCGCTACTCCGGCGATACGTCTATAATCCGCCAGCTTTACCCTGCGGTAAAGCGCAGCATAGAAGGAGCGCTCCAACACTGGGTGGACGAAAAAGGGTACCTGTGCCACGACGATGCCGACACCTGGATGGACGCCAAAATCAAAGGCAAAATTCCATATTCTCCCCGGGGAAACCGGGCGAACGATATCCAGGCGCTTTGGGTCGAGCAGCTCCGCGCCGCCGCCTATTTTGCCCAATGGATGGGCGAACAGGAAACCAGTCAACAATGGAATGCGCTAGCGGAGAAGGTGGCTGGACAGTTTGCCCGGGATTACTGGATTGCCGATAAAGAATACCTCGCCGACCGGCTCGACGCCCAGGGTAAGCCCGACCTGAAAATGCGCCCAAATCAATTGTTTGCCCTGGACCTCATTTCAGATGCAGCCAGGCGCCGCCAGGTCACGAGGACTGTTTGGGAAAATCTCGTCTACCCCTGGGGAGTCGCTTCTCTAAGCCAGCGCGATCCCGATTTCCATCCATACCACGAACATTGGAACTATTACCACAAAGACGAAGCATACCACAACGGAACAATATGGCTATGGACGAACGGAATCGCCATGCAGCGAATGATCGAAGCCGGTCAGTTTGAACGGGCGTATCAGCTTTTCGCCCGAATGAACCTCCAGTCCCTAACAGAGGGGGCTGTAGGTTCCCTTAGCGAAAACGCCGACGCCCTCCCTAAACCAGGCGCGTCCAGAGGGAAGCTTTCCGGAACCTTTCTTCAAGCCTGGTCCAATGCGGAGCAACTCAGGATTTGGAACCAGCATTTTCTTGGGTTTCAACCCGATATGACTCGACAAAAAGTTACGCTTCGCCCAAGAATACCTCAAGCTATCGGGCAAATCCAGGCCCAGTTTCCGGTAGGGCAAGGGTCGGTCAATCTTACTTTTTCCAGAGAAAACGACGCCCGGATATACGCCTATTCCGCCAACGGGCTTTCGGTCACCTGCGAATTGGATTTGCCTGGTTTTGACAACCTTAAGCGCCTTCTCCAGGATGGAGAAATGCTCTGGGTGAAAGAAACCCAAAACAAGATAGAAGTGCGTATCCTGAGAAATAAAAAGGTGGTTGATTCCCTTGAACAAAGCGCTTCCCCCGACAAAAAAAGACAACTCGCCAGGAGCTTTTCCGAATTCCAAAATACAGCATTTTGTGTGCCTTTTCTCAACCCGGGACTGAAGTGCCTAGGCGTCTACCACGACCCTCCCCTAACCTATTGAAAGAGACAGGCGCCTGCGCAAAAATCACTTTCACCCGCTGATCTTGGTCAGTTCGGTTATCTGATTTTCATCCTATCTTTTCCCACAGCTCTTAAAGAAGAGCTTGGGGGAAATGGAGCCTGTCCCCAAAGACCGTTCTTCGTCCCGGACGTAAAATGTTATTTTATTTTTTGGCAACCATTGGCAAGAACCGGCTTTTGAGACAGGCCTCGGTTCCTCCTATCCTCATCCCTAACCAAAAAACCAAATCAGATGGTAGACAAAAAAGCCGACCTGGCAGGACCAGGTATTGGGAATTACGAAGACATCCGGCGCGTTCTCCCCACGGATTACCGGTCGCTGTTGACGCCCAAGGAAACGCAGCGCGCCATTATGGCTGCGAAGAATTACATCGAAGAACACTTGTGCAAAGAGCTTAACTTGATGATGGTAACCGTTCCGCTGATCGTCGATGTCGAAAGCGGGGTCAACGATTACCTCGACCGCGACGGCTCCCGGACGCCGGTAGAATTCTACATCAAAAACGACCATGAAAAAAATCCGGTAACCGCCCAGGTCGTACAAGCCGCTACCAAATGGAAACGGACCGCCCTTAAACAGTTCGACATGCAGCCCGGCGAAGGGCTTTGCACCGATATGCGGGCAGTGCGCAAAGACTACTTCCTCGACCACGACCATAGCGCTTATGTAGACCAGTGGGATTGGGAACGCACCATCATCCCCAAGGAACGCAATCTGGAATTTCTCAAAGACGTTGTACGCAAAATCTGGAAAACCATTAAAGGGGCCGAAAACTACCTGTTTGATCTGTTTCCGGCGCTCGACGATTCGAAATACCCCAGGCTTCCGGAGGAAATCACCTTCATGCACGCCGAAGAATTGCTGGCCAGGTATCCCGACCTTCCACGCAAAGAGCGAGAAACCAGAATCTTACAAGAAATCCCTGCGCTGTTCCTCATCGGTATCGGATGGCAACTGGCCGACGGATATCCGCACGAGATGAGGGCGCCAGACTACGACGATTGGGTTACGCCTACCTTCAATGAAAAGGGAGAGCCCATGCACGGGTTGAATGGAGATATACTCGTTTGGAACCCGGTGACCAAGCGCAGGCACGAGCTCTCTTCCATGGGCATCCGGGTCAACGCCGACACCCTGAAACAGCAACTCAAAATCTGCGGGCTGGAACACTTCCTTCAGTATCCTTACCACCAGGCCATTATCCACGACGAAATTCCGCTGAGCATTGGCGGTGGGATCGGCCAGAGCCGGACCATCATGCTGCTGCTTCGCAAAGCCCACCTCGGGGAAGTAAGCGTCACGGTGTGGCCAAAGATCCTGAAAGATATTTGCCGGGAGAAAAATATTTATGTGCTGGAATAGGAATTAGACGCTGGCTGTTGGACATTGGACGTTAGAGGTTGAACATTAGAGGTCAAGTTAGCCAATTTTCTTCTATCTAACATCTAACGTCCAACTGCAAACCTCTAACAGCCCTACTGTCAAAAATCATTGTTTCCGCTATCCTGGAGGGCGTATTTTCGTGCCGTAATAACCCAAGCAAAAAAACATGAAAATCCGCCCTCTTCTTTTCCTATTGCCCTTGTTGTTGGGCATGGAATTTGGTTTGCATGCCCAGAGCTTAAAATCCATCGATCACGCCGATCAAGTATGGGTCGGTTATCTGAACCAGACCCAACTTTCCACCCATTGGGGGTTTTGGTACGATATGCACCTGCGCAGCCAGGACCACTGGAGCCAGGGGGTTCTCTTCGGCATGGGCCGGGTGGGGGCCACGTATTACGCAAGTCCAAATTTCAAGGTCACGGCAGGTTATGCTTTTTTGAATTTTTTCCCGGACGAAGGGCATTTGTATATCTCCCAGCCGGAGCACCGCATCTGGCAACAAGTCCAGATCGTGAGCCGCCCCTGGAAATTCCGGGTACTTCAACAGATCCGGCTGGAGCAACGGTTCAAGCAAAAAATCCTCGACGACTCCCATCTTTTGGACCAATTCGCCTATACCAACCGGGCGCGGTATAACGTCATCCTGACCTATCCGTTTTCCGCCAAATCCAAGTGGTCGGCGGTAGCCAGCAATGAAATCCTGATCAATTTCGGGAAAAATGTGGTAAACAACGCCTTCGACCAGGACCGGATTTTTGCAGGGTTAGGTTACAAAATAGCGCCCAACGCCAATCTGCAGGCAGGGTACTTGTACACCATCCAGCAATCCAGCAAAGGGTACCAGTACAAGCAATCGGATGTGGTCCGGGTGTTTCTTTTCCACAATCTGGATTTCAGGAAACCCGGCCAGCCATAAGCCGGATAAAATGCCGGAATTTTTGTTTTTTTCAGGGAATAATACCGAATTAGGGCATTACCTTTATCGGCGTTCAAGTCTTCTGAAAAAACCGTTCCGCTATGCTAGCCATCCAAAGAAACCTGACCAATTCCTTTTACGCCATGCTCAGTTTGCCTTCCACGGCAATGGGCTTTGCGCTTTCGGTGCAGATTAGCGCCTTGAGCTGGATCCTGAGTACCAAGTACCAGTTAAAAATTGAAGAAGTTGGGCTGGTGTGGGCGGCGGGCCCCATCGCCGGGATTTTCGGGCAGGTCATCATCGGACTGATCAGCGACAACGTGTGGTTTTGGGGCGGAAGGCGGAGGCCGTTCATTTTAATCGGCGGCGTATTGGCTGGCTTGATGCTTCTGGCCCTACCCAATATCGACGTCATTTCCGGCGCGATGGGTTCGGGCGCGATTCTTGGCGTTGCGATCACGGTCGCCTTGACCCTCGATCTGGCTATCAATGTAAGTTTCAACCCTACGCGCTCCATCATCGCCGATGTTACTCCCGAAGGCGACAAACGGACCAAAGGCTATACCTGGATGCAAACCATTTCCGGCGCCTTCGGGGTGGGCGCCTATGCCGTTGGCGCCATCTGGGACAATTACATCTTGATCTATTCCGGCGCGTTGCTGGTGTTCCTTTTGTCTTTTATTCCTACTTTTTTCATTGAAGAGCCCCGGCAGTTGGGGAATAACGCTGAAGAAGCCTCGGCATCAGCGAACGTTTCTTCCGGTAAAAATTCCCTCTGGGATATCCTGAAAGCCATCCAACCGCTGTGGGGGTTTCTGATCTATGCCGTTTACGGCATGACCGGAAGGCTGACGGGGTGGGCTGTGCCCGGCTATATAGTAGAGGTCTTATGCCTTGTTCTGACGCTCGGGTTGATCGCCCAGGCTTTGGTGCGCAAAGAGACCGGCGCCGGCGCCGCTCCCCTTGCCGGGTTCAAAAAAGTGTTAGCAGCCCATGCGTTCACCTGGGTAGGCATTCAATCGATGTTCGTCTATATGTTTGCTTATGTGCAAGACAAACTGCCCGAATTGAACGATACGGATATGGGAAAGGTGGTTTCGGTTTCCTTTCTTATTTTAAATGCCGTTGGCGCCCTGCTCCCCGCTTTTTTGCTGGAGCCGCTTACCCGCAGAATAGGCCGGGTAAACACCCACATGGGTTGTATTGCAATCATGGCCCTCGGGTATGCCGGCATCTGGATCATGGGAAAGTCGCCTGCCACTATTTATGTATTGATGGGTATTCTCGGTATTGGCTGGGCAGCAACCGTCAGCCTTCCATTCGCCATCATGTCCCAGAAAGTAGACCAAGCCCGGATGGGATTGTACATGGGTTTATTTAACCTATCGGTGGTTCTGCCTCAGCTGGTGGCCAGTCTGGGCGTCGGACAAGCCGTTGGCCAAGCGGCAGACAAAAGCCTGCTGTTCGTCATTTGCGCGGTAACCCTGGGCGTGTCCGCCCTGTCCTGGTTTTTTGTCCAGGAGCCGGAAAATCACGAACGCAACGCATCGCCAGCCGGGGGGAGCGGGCATTGAGGGAGTTGCCATCAGGCTAACCAAGGTCTAAATCCACTCAAACCACCGCTTCTTCCTTAGTCCAGAGAAATTCTTCTTCCCCTACCGGTTCTTCCGCAGCCAGGAGGCGGAAACCCGTGAATTCAATGGCGCCTCCCGAACTTTCTGCGTACTTGAAATAAGCGGAAAGGCTTTTCTCCATCCGCAATAGATCCCAGAAATCCCGGAAATTCATATACGGCAGGTACCCAACGATGACCTTTTCTTTGGAACTATAACTATAGCTGGGCTTTGCAAACTCGTCATCGTAACGGAAATTTAGCAGCACCTTCCATACGAGCGGATCGCCTTCCTGCAAATTGAGTTGAATAAAGCGATCCAGATTGTCTTTGAAACTGAGCGCAAACCGCTCGATCGGGACGACTTTTTCTTTTTTCTCTTTCATATGGGTATCTTTTGGAAGATACTTACAAAAAAAAGCCGTCCCGGTCAATGATTTACTTCACCGCGAAATAGCCCTACCCTTTGCGAATTCGGACATTGTCGATCCGGTACGTCGTGGTGTTGGTCGCCTTGTTTCCAACGTACTTGAACCCAATATGCACGTTACCTCCCGTCGCGGCAAGGGGAATATCGCCCGAAGCGACAAAGGTATTGTCTCCGGAGGTTTTCCCTGCCAGTTTGCCATTCAGCGGCGTCCAGGTAGCTGTTTTCGGGTTTTTCCCGTCGTAGTTGCTGGAAATCCACACACTCAGGCCATCGTGCACATAGAACGCCATAGCGCTTTCGAAGCTCAGGATCTTATTGGTTTTCAAATCAACCGGCGGAGAGACCAGCCAGGATTCCATATCGGTGCTGGTGTCGTTAAAAGCGGTAGCCTGGGCATAGGTATTGCCGCTGAACACCTTGCCGATCCAAACGCGGGTTCCGGTGGTAGCTACCGTAGACCAGCCGTTTTTGACGATGGGGTCGTTATTCTTTTCAGTACTGAAGCTTTCGTTCAAGGTATCCACCGGGGCGCCTGTACCGCCTGTGTTTCCTCCTCCGCCGCTTCCGACCGTACAGCGGACATCCGTCATTTTTACGTCGGTCAGATCCCGGATATAAAGTTGTTTGGTCGTTCCGAACACGCTGTAAACTGCAACCAGGCTACCATTCTGGGTAGGCGTAAGCTGTGCGGCAAAGTCGGCGAAACCACTGGTGCGCAGAAGGACTGTTTTTCCGGAACAATCGGTAATGTCCAGGTTTTTGGATAATTTCTTTGCCGCATCGGCATAACTGACCCCTGCAGAGCCATCCTTGAACTGCACGCCATCCAGCTGTATCAAGGTGCTCATCAGGGAATTGTTCAATTGGTCGATGGTCACTTTTTTGGGCGTAATGGTCTGTGTACCAGGTCCGGCAAACACATGGCGGGAAATGAGCAGTTCTTCGATTCCATCGGCAGCGCTGCCGTTGAGCTGGATCACGCCATTATAATCTGCGAGGTAAAGGCCGTTGCAGCTTACGAACACCTCTTTGCCAATGGGGAATTGTCCAAACAGGCCGGTAGAGTTCATCCGGACCACAATTCCGCCGGTGTTGTCCTGGACCACGATCTGCTTGTAAAAATTACCCGATTTGTCATCGGCAATCACCACCCCTTTAATGACCACGTTCTCCGTAATCTGAACGGGGTCTTGCCCTGGAATGAAGCGGGAGGAAAGCTGCGCGATGGTGGTATTGGCTTCGATCTCCGTAAGGTCGCCCACGGGCGGTTCGTCAAATTCTTGGTCGACGCAACCAGAAAAGCCCAGAAGAAGGGTTAAAATCATCCCGGCGATCCAGGGAGCGAAACGGCGCTTAACATTGAAAACAGACATAGTGCTATTATTTTGAAAAGGGTTATTCAATTAAATTCGGAAAGCTAAACTGACATAATAATTTCTTCCATAGCCGTAAAAATACCGGTTGGGAAATTTATCCACGTTTTTCTCGGCATAGTCAAAGCGGAATTGCTCGTAACCGCCAATGATAAAGTCTTTTTTATCCAGCAGATTATTCACCCCGACATTCAGATAGAGGAACAAATTGTCTCCTACCTTCCAGGATTTCCCTCCAAAAAAGTCGACAGTATACGCTGAAGGGGCTTTTTCCTGGTACAGGATCTTTTGCCAAAGCTCCGACCCTGGTTCTACTACCTGGGAAGGAAACAGCGGGTTCTCCACAAAAGAAACCGCCGCGTTGGTGCGCCGCTCGGGGTTGAAATCGATCCAGATATTGTCGAAGTAGTTGACATTGAGATTGGCGAACCAGAATTTCGGGGAGTTATAACTAAACCCTATCGTGCCGGCGGTTTGAGGGATATTGGGAACGTAAAAGTTTTTGATATACACTTTCTCCTGGCGAAGCACTTCCGCCAGGTTGTCGAGGTAAACGGAGACGTTGGGCCGGGAGGTGTAAATAAATTCGCCAAGAGAAGCGGCCCCGCGCACCCTCCAGGCCGCGCCCAGAGCGACCTCCGCGCCCAGCTCAAGCCCCATGTGCCGGGTATTGATGCCGGTCATGATGTAATTGACAAATCCTCCTTCAAAGCCTTCTTCCGTAGCAATAGCATTATCAAGATAAAAGCTTTGAGCGGTGGTTTGGTTGGCAAACTCGGTGTAATACCCCACCAGGCGAATTTTGGCGTAAGGCGCGCGCAGCAGGTAACCCCCTTCTACGCTGGTAATCTGTTCCTGCTGAAGATCGTCGACGAATTGGTCTCTCGTTCGGGGGGATACAAATCCGTTTCTGGGCAGCGGGGCCTGGTTTTGGAAAGAAGCGTTCAGGATGAAATAATTCCTGCCATCCAGTTTGAATGTAGCTCCTCCTTTTACCCCGTAATCAAAAAAGCTGGCTTTTTCCGAAACCGTTGCGGAGTTGTCGGGGAATTTTCCGTTCCGGAGGTTTCCTTCTCTCCAAAACTCGGTTTGCGCCCCCTGCGCGCTGGCATAGAAGTCAAAATGGTTCGTAGTAAATTCTAATTGCCCCCAGGCGCCCGCTTTGGAGGTAAGGGTGGCATAATCATAGCCAAAAGTTTCCCCTTCCTGGATAAGTTTGTTGGGCACATCGAGGTCGTTTTGGATAAATTCATTATCGCCTGCAAAGTCGAACTCGGCAAACTTGTCGATATCCACGTAAAAATCCGCGCCGAGCAAGTCGTCCAATACCTTGAAATTGCGGACTTTCTGGAGTTGGTAATTGATACCTCCGCTCACCCGCAAACGATCGCTGATGTTATGTTCCAGATTTATGTTGGCGTTCACACGGCGGGTATCGAACCGCCGGTCTTCGATCACGTATTGCGCCCGATTGCCAGTCACGTTGTTCCCTTCGATCCCGTCGGCATTCAGAATGGTGGCAAGGCTATTCCGGTTGACTTCGTACATATAAGCCCAATCGATCTGACGGGCATTTTCGTCGGTGGAGAGCAGTTCTGCCACCAGGTCCTTCTGTTCGTTCTCAATGTAGGAGGGTAATTTCCGGTAGTAGTCGGGGCGCGGGTCCCGGGCATCGTACCAGTCAATGGCCGTGGCGCCATCGCGTCCAAACTGGTAGGAAACGGCTGTAGTCAGGCGGGTACGCTCTGTCGGGGTCCAGTCGTGGCGCAGGATAACGACCGGTTCGTGGGAGTTGGCGATCCTGGAATTGCGGACTTCTCCGTTCTGATACCCCCAGTTGGGGTTGTAGAAATTGGTCCCGGCAAAATCGTTCATTTCCTGGGTAGATACCCCTGCCCTACCCCTTTTAACCGGGGCGCCGAAGGCGGTGATATTCAGCGTATGGGTGTTCCCGAACAATTTGTCGGCAGAGGCGAAATAGGACCAGGCATCGTACACCGTTCCCGGCACATAGCCTTCTTCCGCCCAGCGTCTGGAACCGGAGACCGAGAACGCCCATCCGCCGGGCAATACGCCGGTGGAATAGGTCCCCATGATCCGGTTGCGGTAGGTGCGGTTGCTCAAGGCATACGAAACCCGAAGTTGCTTGCGCTGACTGGAGGCCCTGGTGTCCAGGGCCGTTGCGCCGCCGACACCGCCAAATGCAAACGGGTTGGCTGCCAGCCCGATGCTGGTTTGACGGCTTCGGACCACGTCGTTGAGGCCGCCCCAAAGATTCCAGTTCGGAAATCCATTCTCCAGGTCGTTCACCGGAACGCCATTGAAGTACACCTCGGCGTATTGCCCGTCGTAACCCCGGAGGCGAAAACGGGCCGCGCTGAAGTTAAATGAAGCGGAAGAAATAAACACATCGTTGGATGCGGTGAGCAAGCTGGATATGTTTTGTTCTCCTTCACCTTCCAATTCATTGGTGCTAAGGGTAATCACCGGGATCAAGTCCTCCGCGTTCACCTGTCCGGCGCCTTCTATCGAGGCCATTTGGATGGTTCCTAAATTAGCGGAAAGCCTTCCTCCGCCGTCTACTACGATCTCTTTTTCCTGGTACCCTGGTTTGGTCAGCGTAATGACCAGATTCCCATCCGATGGTAAGACAGCCTGAAACTGGATATCGCCTTCGGGGCCGGTAAAAAAGGAGGTCGTAAGCAACCGAACTTCTACGCCGGGAATGCCCCGGCCGGAAGATTGGTCGGTCACTTTTCCCCGAACCTGAAAAGCGGTTTGGGCATTAAGCGAAAGGGCGCCCAGGAAAATCCCCCCTAAGAGGAAAAAGAGTTTTAAGTTCATAAAGTGCGCTTTGGGTTATAGAGGTTGTTAAACTATTCGGCACAAAGCTGAAACCATTTTCCGGATATCGCAAAAAACTCAGAATGGTTTTATCAGATTTGTGGATATTCGGACGTTAGGAACCAAAAATTAACGCATGAGGAACTCTTTATCTCCTTCAACCATTTTGCTAGCCTTGTTTTTTTTCTTCGCCAGCCTCCCTCTATTTTCCCAGGACAAGTACCGGCTTGCCCTGGTGGGGTTCTACAACTTTGAAAACCTGTTCGATACAAAAGACAGCCCGGACACCGACGATGCGGAGTTTACCCCTTCCGGCCTCAATGGCTGGACGCCAGCGCGCTACCAGGAAAAGCTCCGGAAACTTTCCCAGGTTATTTCCGAGATCGGCGCCGACCAAAGCCCCGATGGGCTGGCCTTGTTTGGGGTTGCCGAAATTGAAAACCGGGGCGTTCTGGAGGACTTTGTCCGTCAGAAACAGGTAGCTTCCAGAAATTACCAGATTGTCCACTTCGACTCGCCGGATCCAAGAGGCATCGACGTGGCCCTTCTGTACCAGGCTAAATATTTCCAGGTCACCTCCAGCCAAACCATCCCGATGGCTTCCTACGCGTCCAATGGGGAAGTGCGGGGTACCCGGGATATCCTCTACGTCAGCGGACTTTTCGACGGAGAGCCCCTGCACGTGCTGGTCAATCACTGGCCATCCCGAAGCGGCGGGGAAAAAGCAACCCAACCCCTCCGTAATGCGGCGGCCATGCTGTGTAAAAAAGTCATCGACTCCCTCCAACGCATCGACCCAGCCGTGAAAGTACTGGTCATGGGCGATCTTAACGACGACCCCGTCAGCCCAAGCGTCAAAGAGGTGCTCAACGCAAAGAAAAGCCCCCAGGAAGCCGGCGTTGGCGCCATGTTTAATCCTATGTACGACTATTACAAAAAAGGACTGGGCACCCTGGCCTACCGCGACGCCTGGAACCTGTTTGACCAGATCATTCTCAGCGCCGGCCTTGCCAGCCAAACCGCCCAGGGATACCGGTTTTTTCGAGCCCAGGTATTCAATCCTCCGTATATGTGCCAAACCAGCGGTCCATTTCGCGGATACCCCCTCCGCACGTTTGCTGGAGGCGAATACCTCAACGGGTATAGCGACCACTTCCCGGTGTATGTATCGTTGGTGAAAAAAGTAAACTAAAACCAAAAATAGGCTTAGGGCTTAAGGCTTAGGGCGTAAGACCTTTCGCCTTACGTCCAAAGCCTTAAGCCTTTCGCCCTACTTAACGCCTGAGGGCCATTTTCGCCACAACCCCGTCTTTCCTCCGAATGACATAACTGCCTTCCGGCAGGGTGTGAACAGAAATCCTGTCCTGATTCTCCACGGACAGCACTACCCTGCCCAGTTGATCGATCACCTGATAATCGCTGATGGATTCCAGGAAGACCATGTCGCTGGCAGGGTTGGGGAATGCCCTCATGGTTTGGGCCATGCGGAAGGGGTTGCGCGCCGAGGTCACCACGCCTTCCAGGCTGTAAAAGGTAAGCGTTCCGCTGATCTCGTTTGCAACGACCACCATCGCGGTGTCGTTTGGACTATCTTCAGCCGAAAGGAAAATAATCCCTTCCGGTCCGAGGTCGCCGGTTTCCTGAGCCACACCCCGGTTGTTGATGTACTGGACGAAATATGGCGCCTGCGGATTGGAGATATTATATACCATGATACCGCCTATGCGTTCCAAGGAAATAAAGGCATAGAGCGCGCCGTTGATCAGAGCGGTTGTCACGCCCTCCGGCTCGGGGCCTTTGTTGTCGCTGCGGTTCTTCTTATTGAGGTTGTCGTTGCTGGCGTTAAAAATAGGGCCGTAGGTCGGGTCTGCCGCCGTAATGCGCTCAAACTGGTCTCCGCTGTCGAAAACCAGTTTGCCCTCGCTGTCCCAAATACTGAAGGAACGGCCGCCCAAAACATACGCTTTGTCGAAATCCCCATCCTTATCGGTATCACCCGTTTGGTTGGTCATCGTGAGCCGCCCAAGCGCGGATTGTTTCAATAAGGAGCCATTAGGGAATGCGGCCGAATCCAGGACATACTCTACGAACCCGAAGCGAAGTTCTTCCGTAACTGGATCGTACGCCCGGGCATCTCCTTCGTTCGCGGTAATCAAATATCCTTTACCGCCTATGGTGAAGGAAGCAATGGCATCCGGCATGTACGCTCCGAGAATCGGGTAATTGGCAAACAGGATTTCGCCGCTTTGGTCCGACACATCCAGGGCGTTCTGCGGGAGGGAATGATCTTTATAACCGAGCGGTAGAATAGCAGTTGCTTTGAGCGTTTGGAGATCGATCACGGCCAGGGCATTGTTTTCCTGCAGGGTCACGTAAGCGGTAAGGCCGTCTTCGGAGAAGGTAATGTACTCCGGCTCCAGGTCTTTGGAAACGGTGGCGTTAGGGCCAAAAATCCGTACGCCTGCAGCGCGCAGGGTTTCAATTTGCGCATCAAAAGCGTTGAACCCAACGGTGGTTACATCGCTTTGCTGCAACGTCTTGATATCGGAAGGCAGGTTAATCACCGAGACCGAGCCTTCCGGGTCGATGGTGTACGCGCTATTGGGCTGCCCTTCATTGGCGGTAAGCACGCGTTTGCCATCGGGGGTAAACGTGACCATGTCCGGGAGGTTGCCCACTTCCACCTGTGCCTGGACCTCTCCTTCCGCATTGAAGAAAACCGCCTTTCCGTTCCCGAAATTCGGTCCGTCCACTGCGGCGGCGATCAATCCGTTTTTGGCCGCCACGCTCTGAACGCCGATGCCAAAGGCCGACATGTCGATCGATTTTATCTTGCCAACGGAACCGAGACTTCCGAAGCTCAGGATTTCCAGTTTGTTCTGCAGCGAGTTCACGACAAACAGCCGTTTGGAACCCGGATCGTATGCTACGATCTCCGCAGAAGCGCCCGAACCGATAGCAAAACTCCCGGAATAAGATAAGGTTAGGTCTTCCGCCGGTGAAATAGCTGGCTGGTCGTTGTCTTTGATGTAGGCGACCATTTCTTTTACATCCCCGACAAGCCCGCCGTCGGCCGATTGGATCCGCAAGCCAAAATAGCGGTCAGGTTCCGGCAGCGCGTTCTCAGGAATGTCCAGGAAAAGCGTTTTGGAAGCCGAAGAATCTTTCGGGAACAGCAGGGTATCGGCAAGGAGGGTAAAATCCTGGCCCGATTTAGCTGTAAAATCTACGATCTCGATAACTGCTTTCACGTCCTGTTGAGGCGCCTGGTCAATTTTTACCAGGATCCGTGCGCCTTTGAGGCCTTCGGTAAAAAAAGCCGAGTTTTTTTCAAAAGCTACGCTGGAATTGATTAGCGGGACAAACACCCCAGGGGAAGCAAACGCGTTGACCGAATTAACCTGTCCGGCCAGCGTAGTAGAGGGTTTCCAGTTAACGCCGTCGTTCGCATTGACATCCAGGCGTTTCAACTCCAGGGATGGCCCCGCGCCGTCAGGAGAAGTAGGCCATGGACTGGCATCGTCGTAATTGACCGAGTCGATCACTTCCCTGACGCTGTTCCGGATCACCAGGGCTTCCCCGCCGTTACCCAGGGCATTGCCGATGAAGGCCAGGTTGATAAAGTCTTTTCCAAAAAAGTTCTTTGCGCCTTCCCCATCCGGAGCGACCAAAACGATTTCCCCGGGCGACAAGGTAAGCGAAGGGAACACCAGGTTGATCTGCCCAACCGCGCCGGTTTGGGGATTCAGGTCTTTCAATTCCAAACCGCCCAATACGGCAGTCTGACTCCCGGCATTGTAAATTTCAATAAACTCCAGGGAATCCACCGCTGCCGGCGGATTGTACATGATCTCGGTGATGCGCAAATCGGGATTGGTCGTGTTGAATACCAGCCTCCCGCTCACAAACGGGGCAGGCATGATGTTACCCGCTGCATCGGCAATATTCGAGACCGTAAGGGTATAATCTACCCCGTTATCCATAGGGAAGTGAAAAACCATTACGGTATTCGAACCCGGGTCGTAGACCACGGAATCGATGGTCAACGCAGGTTGGATCAAATAGTTGGCTGGGGTGATAGCCGTATTCGTAACCCCTTCGCTAAACCGGACATTCCACTGGCCTGCTGATTCTATAGACATGGCAGCCACTGCGGGCGGTGTATTGTCGGTAAGGGATAAGACAAATTGGGTCGTATCGAAGGGGATATCCGGAGGGGTACCATCCGTGTTCTGGTTGCCGGTTCCGTCCTGGAAAATCCAGTTTTTGGCGATTTCGTTCAAAGCGGCAAGGTATCCGCTGGCATCGAGTCCGGTACGAGGGCCGGTGTATACCCCAACGTCGATACCCGATGTTAGCAAGATGGCTGTAGAACCAGCAGATAACCCTGTGTTATCCAAGGTACCAAAAGCGGAAGCCACACTGGCATTGCCTACTGCCGCCAGAAATTTGGTTGGAGAGATAGAATCTGTCCCAATAAAAAGAAAAATCCCCTCGTTGCTGGCGCTAAGCGCAAGATTAGGACTCGTTACCGTTCCCCGGGTTACCGAAGTAGTCGAAGGATTACTGGTGTTATAAAAGGCAATAACGGCGCCTGCCGGAATGGGGCTTGAGCCTGTATTCCAGATCAGGGTACCTTCGTTGGTGGCAAAAGCGGTCCCGCTCCAGGACTTGTCTGCAAAGTAATACGTGGTATTGGCAGGGAGTTCGACAAAAGTAACGATGGCAAAGTTGTCGTTTCCGTCGGCATCAAACCCCACAAAGGCCAGATCGCCTGTGTTTTGGCCAAGCAGAGTGATTGGGAACAGGCATAATGCCAGTCCAATCAGGCGTAAAAAATGCTTCATGTCGGATCGGATTTTTTAAAAAATTGATGGTCAATCAGTTATTTGGAATGCGAACTATAAAAGTAGTTTTGTAGACAGGGTTATCAAAACGATTTGGGTTAATTTATTGTAACCTTTTGAAGGTTTTCGTCTCAAAAGGCCAATTTGCAAACAGTCTTCACTTCATTGCATGGAAATTCGAATCGAAAAAAAAGGACAGAGAAGCCGGCTTGTCTGCATCAGGGCCGACGGATCGTTCACTCAAGCGGATTTAGGACCCGGGCTGCCCTATCACGACCTCGCCCACTATGTATCCGAACGGTTAATGGGATTGAAGGGAGGTTTTTTTGGCCTAATTGCGCAGGGCCGTTCCATTGAGGAACTATCGGATAAGAACGTCATCCCTACCCTGGGGCCCCAGGCCATTATTGCGGAAGTGGTGGCCAGAGCAACGGGTTCCATGATAACAGGTGCTTGTCCGCCTGAGCATTATCAAGAACTAATCCTGGCAGAGCTAACCTCTGAGCAGCAAGGGTTTATTTTATTTTCTAATAAAAATATTGGAAGGAAAATTTTAAATGAGTATAATTACATTATAAAAAAGTATAACAATCTTCCCGATGAAACATATCTGTCACTGGAGTGGGACTAATGCCTTTACCAAAGGGCGTTTGGCATTAGGAATTGCCCTTTTCCTCGCCGCTTTCAACCCCGTCAAAGCCCAGAAAAAACACGTGAGATTACCTGAAACCTTGCCCGAAGTATCCGGATTGGCGATCTCCTCGCCGGACAGCCTATGGTGGCACAACGACAGCGGCGCGGGTCCGGTCCTGTATTGCACCGACCGAAACGGCGCCGTTTTGAAAACGGCCACCCTAAACCGGGTGCAACATGAAGATTGGGAAGATTTAACGAGGGATACCAAGGGAAGGCTTTTCATTGGGGACTTCGGGAACAACCGCAACCAGCGGCAAAACCTGCGAATTTATAGGTACGACCCCGGAACAGAACAGACCGACAGCATCCTGTTTCGTTACCCCGATCAGGACGCCTTCCCTCCCCCACCCTCCGCCTGCAATTTTGACATGGAAGGCTTTGTTTTTTTCAACGATTCCCTGCACCTGTTCTCGAAAAACCGCGTGAGCGCAGGGAATTATTATACCAAACACTATGTGCTTCCAGCCAAACCAGGAATCTATACGGCTCAATTGCGCGACAGCCTTTTGCTGCCTAAACGGGTGGTAACCGGAGCCGCTATTTCGCCGGATGGAAAAACAGTTGCCTTGCTCTCCTATTTTTACAATTTTTCCCTTGGCTTCATTCCTAAATCGCGCACAACCGTTTTCTTCCTTTTCGGCTTTCCCGGAACGGATTTCACCAAAGGTCAGATCCGGAAAAAACGCATTGCCCATGGCTTCCGCCCTTCGCAATTCGAAGCCATCGACTTCACTCCCGACGGGAACGTGATCATTGCCTCGGAGAAAACTCCGGTGTATCCGAATAAATTTAAGGTAATCAGAAATTAGGCATAAGGCGTAAGGCAAAAGGCGTAAGGTTTTGCAGTTAACCTTATGCCTTACGCCTTACGCCTTACGCCCGTTTAAATGGCCGGATCGGCAGGCGTATTCGGGTTGGTTAAACGCTCCTGATCCGGGTAGGGATAGAAATTCCGGTTGCGCTCGAAAGTAAGCGGAACGGGATTCAGATTCGTAGGCGGCGCCGGCCGGCCGAATCGGCGGCTATCCTCCAGCCTTACGCCACTAAGGAATAATTCGGCGCAACGTTGCCGGTACACTTCGAGTAAAAGGTCGGCATTCGTTACCGGTCCGGAATATGCCGGGAGGTTGGCATGGACGCCAAAAGGATCGCCTGAAGCCTGGGTCCTGACGGCGTTGATATCGGTCAGGGCGGCGTCCAGGCTGCCGTTCGTTCTCAGGATGGCTTCTGCCCGCATCAGGCGCACTTCATCGGGTGTGTAAACAGGAATCGGCTTATCGATGGCGTCGAAGAAGCCTTTGAGCGTCTTCAACGTTTCACCGCCAACGGTGCTGTTCGGCGTACTTAAGAAAAATGCCAACCGCCCATCCGCTGCGTCGAACAGGCCGGCAGGCAAGCCAAAATTATCCCTGGGCGAATAGTTTTTCGACACCAGGATCTCCTGATAAATCGGGTTGGGGCTTTGGGAGCTGTAAACAAACTGCGATTTGGAGTTGAGGTTGACCAAATTGGCAGCCGCCAGCGCCTCTGCGTTCTTCCCCAGCATCAGGTTATAGCGGGCACGGTAGGCATTGATCGTACTGAGCAAATCAAAGTTGGTTCCCAAAACGCGGGTGTTGAATTCGGCGGAAGGCGGAGTAGAACCCAGCAAAGCGGCGGCGGCATCCAGTAGCCGGACTGCTTCGGTAAGACCTTGCACGCGGGGCGCAAAAATGGCATTTCCGCTCACATCTGTTTGAATGGGAAACTGCTCATACCCGGTAGCCAGGCCACCTAAGGCCATCGCCTTGAACAAATGCGCATGGGCCATAACCCCGCTCAGCGTCGCCGGGTCAGAAGCAAGCACCGTAGGCGCGTTTTCGATCAGGTCCTCGGCCATGCCCATCACCCGGTACATCCGCTGCCAGAGCCGGAAGATGTTCCCGTTAAAGGTCGGCAATGCCGTGCCTCCGGCTTCAATTTCCAGCACACTGGTAAAGGTGGTCACCCCTTTTACCTCCCTGGAGGTAGCGCCGGTGGTATAAATCAATTCCCCAAACGCAGCGGTACTATACACTTGCTTCATCCCGATGCTCAGCGTGATCATACCTTCGCGGGTAGACAGCACCTGGGCATCCGACGGCGCATTGGGGTTAACATAATCCAGCTCGCAGGAACTAGCCAGAAAAAACAATAAAAAAGGCAAAAATTTTATGCTTGTTTTCATGGTTCTCTGTATTCAAATAAATGAAAAGCAATTAATTAGACTCAACCAATTCAGGAAATCCTAGAAGTTGGCATTCAACCCCAGAATAAACATCCTCGGGATCGGCACTTCTACAAAATCAAATCCCCGCACTGCGTTATCCTGGCCTGCAGCGTTGACTTCGGGATCGTACCCGCTGTAATCGTCGATCGAAAGCAGGTTCCGGCCGGCCGCCGTGATGCGAAGACCGCGAAGCAATCCCTTGGTCGGAAGGTCGTACGAGACTGAAATCTCCCGAAGCTTGATAAAGCTCCCGTCTTCGATCCACTCGCCCAGGATGCCAAACAAAGCGGCGCTGGTTCCTTTGGGCACTTCGCCTTTGAGTTCTGCTTCATACCCTTTCAACCCGCCATAGAGGTCGCGGTCCCCTACCCGTTTGGTAAAGTTGAACACATCGAATCCCAGCATGCCGTCCCACTGCATCCGGAAGGTAAGCTTGTTCATACTGACTTCGTTAACCCAGGCTACCACATGCACCGGGTTGGGGTCGCCTACTACTTTCACCAAAGGCGTACCCGATGGTTGCCCGTTGGCGTCGCGGCCAACGGTATACGTGCCATTTGGACCTTGCACGCCGCGTTCTCTCTGTGGTAGGCCCCCGGTGGTTAGCAAATAGGTTCCATCCGGGTTGGTAGCGGCAAATCCGGTGTAAAACGCGCCCAGCGGATAGCCGTTCACTGCTGCTACCTGACTGAACCCTCCAGCAAATGGCAACACCCCGTTGCCTTCCACGCCGTTGACGACGTTGTCGTTGCTGGTGTAGTTGAACGTCGTAACCCATTGGAATTGAGAAGTATTAACAGGTACTGCTTTCACCATAAATTCAAACCCCTTGTTGGTCATAGTACCTACGTTGATCAAGCGGTTGTTGAAGCCGGTCGTCGGGGAAAGGGTCCGGTTAAGGATAAGATCCTTTACGTCTTTGTTGTAGTAGGTAAATTCCAGGCTCAGGCGGTCGTTCAGCATGGTAAGGTCTGCGCCCACTTCAAATTCGGTCTGCCGCTCAGGGACCACCGTGAAATTCCCAAGTTGCTGAGGAGCCAGATAGCCCGTCTGTCCGCCATACACGATGGGGCCATAGTTGGTAAACCTGTCGTACACCCCGATAGCTGTCAGGTTGCCGGACTGCCCCCAGGCGGCGCGGATTTTGAAATTCGGGAACAGCTTGCCCAGGCCGGAATCTTTCCAAAAGCCCAGGTTGCTCGCCACCAAACTCCCGCTTAACTTGGGGAAAAACTGCCAGCGGTTGTCTTCCCCGTAAACGGAAGACGCATCCACCCTGGCCGCCCCGGTGAGGAAAAGGAGGTCGTGAATCCCGAAGGATTGCTGAGCAAAAGCGCCCATAATGGTGCGCTCGGAGCGGAATTCGCCGGCTACAATGGTCCCGTTGTTTACCGTCTCTCCAAAGGCGCCCAATTGCAATGCCTGGGCGCTAAACGTATTAGTTCGGTCGTACTGCAGCGTTGCGCCAAGGCCCGTTGTCGATTTCAGCCAGTCGGACAAGTCGGTCCGGTAGCTGATATTGAGGTCGTTATTGATTTGAAAAACAGTAGCATCCGCCCTTCTCGAAAACCCGCCGTCATAAGAAGGCGTCGTGTTTTTAGGAGGAATATAGGCGGTTGCAATCTGGGTGTAGTTGTCCATACCGACCACATAATCGATATTCAATCCTAAAATGGGTTTGATATTCACCTGAACATCGCCGATAAAGCGGTTCGTCTGCTGACGGAAATCAAACCGTTCGATCGCTTCCAGGGGGTTGGTCCGGCGCAGGACGTTTGTCGGCGCGGTGGACGGATAGATACCCGTTGCAGGGTCGGGCTCCGGATTGATGAAGTTGTTGGCAAAGATGAAGCCAGTAAGGGCCCCATACGCTTCAACCAATCCTCCGTTGGGGATCTCCCGGCTGGAGCTGACGACGTAATTGGCCCCTGCGTCTACGCTGACGATCTTACCTACCTTCTGGGATAGTCGGATCCGCAGACCATTCCGGGAGAAGTCGGTTTCATCGACAATCCCCTGGTTATAGAGGTTGGATCCGGAAACATAGTATTTGGTGTTCGCCGTGCCCCCGGATACAGAGAGGGAGTTTTCCGTGCCGATCCCATCACGGAAGATAAGATCCTGGTAATCATAACGCTCTACCGGGCGCTGGGTCAGATCGGATGCCGTCGTATTGTTAAAGGCAAAAGGATATTCATTGAATTCCAGCTTCTTTCGCAATTGGTTGAGGCGGATCTGGGTGCTAAAGGATACCCGGGCAGCGCCTTCCACCCCCTTTTTGGTGAAGATCTGAACTACTCCGTTGTTGGCTCGGGATCCGTAGATAGCGGCTGCCGCCGCGCCTTTTATGATCTCGATGCGCTCAATGTCGTTTGGGTTAATATCCACCAGGCGGTTTTGGGCATAGCCGCCCAGGTCGATCAACTGCCGGGAGTCGTTGTTCACAATAACCCCGTCGACGATAAACAGCGGGTCAGAAGAGCCCACGATCGTACTTGGGCCGCGCAGGCGCACGGTGATCCCACCGGCGGGGTTGCCAGAGTTTTGAGTTACCTGGGCGCCGGAGATCTTGCCCTGCAGCGCGCCGTCGATGGACACGGCGTTGGCATTGGCTAAATCTTTCGAACTCAGGGAAGAGATGGAGTTTCCTAACTCCTTTTTCGCGGTGTTGGCCACGGTGCCGGTAACGACCACTTCGTCCAGGCTAAGGATGTCCTCCTCTACCTGAAAATTTTGCTCTACCTGGTTTCCCGTGATGGAAATGTTCATCGAGACCGTGCGATACCCTACGCTGGTGACCACCAACACGTAGGGGCCAGGATCCACAACGGCCTCGAAGGAATAATTACCATCCAGATCAGTAAACCCTCCGAAGCGCGTGTCCTGCAAAGCAATGGAGGCGCCAATCAGGCCGGCTCCATTTTTGTCGGTAATCTTGCCCTTGATCAGGACCTGGGCAGGCAAGGAAGAAAAGCTGAGAAGAAATATAGCGGCTAAAACAGCCACCCTAAAACCTCCCCGTTTAGTCAGCGTCATTTTTGTCATAGAACCAGTGTTTTTGGTAGGTGATGCAATCAAAGCCCCCTTAGACGGTCTGCGCCTAAAGGTTGGGAAAGCTAAGAAATTAAATGCGGATGGGCAACAAGTCGTTGTTACGAGGTTACGAGGTCAATTAATAGGTAGAGACGCAACATTTTGCGTCTGAATCGCGAGGTGCGATGCCAATTGTAGGTAGAGACGCAATATTTTGCGTCTGCATGGCGGGGAATTAATACAGGGTTCCCTGCCAGTGTTTCATAAAATGTTCGATTTCGGGGACGGGAAAGTGATCGGAGGGCAGGAAGCGGCTGTTTAGGGGGAGACTTAGCTCCCGGTAGATCAGCGCGTCGTTAAAACCGATCGCCGCGGCGTCCTCCCGGGTACAGGCGAAGACCAGCCGGGCAGGCTGGGCCCAGTAAATGGCGCCCAGGCACATAGGGCATGGCTCGCAGGTCGCATATACCGTGCAGTCATCAAGGCGATACTGGCCGAGGTGTTTGCAGGCATCCCGGATGGCGACGACTTCAGCGTGGGCGGTGGGGTCGTTGGAGCGCAAGACTTCATTGTGGCCGCGGCCTACGATCTGCCCGTCGCGAACGATAACGCAGCCGAAAGGGCCTCCGTGGCCGGAGGAGGCGCCGGACTGGGCTTCTTTAAATGCCTCCAGCATATAGAATGCATCTTGTTCTTTTCCCATCTGGATTTGATCAAATCAGCGCCGGGAGCATTTGCAACGCAAACGCTCCCGGCGGCTAAACGAAAGAAAAGGTGTTTTCCCCGAAAGGGACGAATTCCTTTACGGCAGCATAAACCAAGGTTTGACGGTGTGGTAATCCGCCTTATCCCCTCCAAGCTTAGCTAAAGATTCCAAATTCCACACGTACTCCGAGTTATAACGCGGGCGAACCCTGTAAGCGGGTTTGCCATTGTTGTCAATATAAAACGCAGTTGGGAATGCAAAACCCTTATACACAGCGCTACTGTAATCATACCGGCGCATATCGACCCACGTTTCCAAACAACCAAGAACCCACATGGCAATATACTTCTGAAGCATAATATCGCTTATTGTCAGCGCGTCGGCAGATTGAGGTACGGCAGCGCTGGCCAGGTAGGCATCGCGCTGAGCGGCAGGCACCTTTGTAAAATCCATATGAGCGATTATCCCCTTCTTGAAGGCATCATATGCAAGGGCCTTATTGCCTTTTTTAAAGGCCGCTTCCGCTTTCATGAATTGGATTTCCGCATAGGTGAAGATAAAGTGGTTTGCTTTATCTGTAAAAATGTACTTGCCGCTAATTTGCGCTACGTTGGTGATGGATGGCGAATTCCCCCAGAAAGTCGGAATCCTGGTGGTGTTGTTATTTGCTGTCGTATTGGTGGGGTCGCCTTTTCCAGGATCAACACCACGGTAAACCCCATCAGGGGATGCCGTGATCATGAGGGAAATCCGGGGATCCTGGACGCCGTTAAAGACGGTGCCATTCAGCAAGTTGACAAAGAAATTGGTAGGCCGGAACACCTGAACATTCTGACGGGTAGGCCCGTAGAAGTTGCCATCAGATGAGCTGGTCCCAGCATGCGGAATCCCAAAATTATCGTCGTTGCTGGCAAGGGATTTGTCGCAATATTCAATGACTTTGTCCGGATTGTAGGAAGATTTGTTGCTCAAATGGTTGGCATTGCGAGCCAGGACCGCATAAACAAACTTGATCCACTTAGAGCGATCGCCCTTGTAAACCAAATCACCGCGCGCCAAAGAAGCTTGGCTCACTCCTCCATCCGTTTTGTTCAGGTTTTCTAAAGCGAGGTTGCTGAGACGCTGAACTTCCGCGTACACTTCCTCCTGGCTGTCATAATCAAACACGAACCGGTTAGGTTCCCATGCTTGTTTGAGGATGACCTCCCCATGGTAGTCTGTGAGCGTCTGCCAGCTCCAGGCCCGGATAGCTTGAGAAACGCCAATGTAGTCCCACTGTTCTTTTTTGGTGGCTTCGGCTATGATCAGATCGACGTTTTTCCCGATAGACCAGTAGTGGCTGCGCCATACTTCTCCCAAGGCATCGCTTCCTGAAAAATACCCATGCAGGTCGGTTGCGTAGTTAGATGTATTTCTTGCCCAGTTTTGCGTATACGATCCAATATATCTGGTGTCGAACGATTCCCCCCTTGCCATCTGGCTTAAAATTGGAGGGAGTACGGCAAACCCTTCAGCGACCTGGGGGTTGCTGGGGTCGAAATTGATATCCAGGTAGTCGTCGCATGCGCTAAAGGTGAGCAGCATGCCGGCGAGCAAACTGGTTATAAAAAGCTTATTTTTCATGCTTTCTTTTTTTAAAAATGAATACAATGTTCATTCAATAAACATTTCAATTAGAAAGTCACCGACAAGCCGGCAGAGAAGGTCCTTGGAGCCGAAAGCTTGCCAAAGTCCATCCCGAAACCGCCTGCGCCGCCTGTTGCCGGAGAAGTCGTACTTACTGCAGGATCAGCTCCGGTATAATTGGTGATCAGGAACAGGTCCGTTCCGTTGACAAACACGCTGGCCTGCTTGATAACGCCATTGGTGGATTGCAGCCACTTCTTCGGCAGATTAAAGCTCAGCGTAACGTCGCGAAGGCGAACCCAGTTAATATCATACTCGACAAAGTCTTCCGGTTGCAAAACGGTTGTGTAATACGTTTCGTTAGCGCTTGGCGTGATCTGGATGGTATTTACCGTTGGCGTCTCGGTTTCTTCTTTTCCATCGCGCAGTACCCCTTTGACTACGATAGGCTTATCCCGGTCCAGGGTTCGCATGCTTAACCCCCTTCTGGTCAAATAAAGTTCGTTCCCGTTGAATACGTCGCCTCCATGGCGAATATCCAGCAAGAAGGAAAGGTTGACTTGCTTAAACAGCTTAAAGGAGTTTACGAGGCCAAGCACAAAATCAGGATTCCGATCCCCGATGGGCAGGAAGTTGGCATTGGTAATTGGGAAGCCTGTGGTTGGGTTGATCAGGATATCCCCTTTGCTGTTGCGCAAATAGCTCCACCCTCCAATTGCCGTCGCAGAGCCTTCTCCCCGGGCATATGCCGGAGCATAGTAGTAGCTGCTAGCAGAAGCAAATCGGACGGCCAAAAGATCGGCAGGAGAGAACGCGCTGGCGCGGGCGTTATCTACAGCCCAGGTATCTGAACTATAATATTCGTTTACTTTTGCCGGCAAGCTCAATACCTCGGTGGAATACCGGGTAAAGTTGGCGTTGATGGTCCATTCAAAATTAGAAGAACGAACGGGAGTCAACCCAAGCTGGACTTCCACCCCCTTGGTATTCAATTCGCCGCCATTCAACAAGCCAAAAATGAACCCGGTACCATAGCTCAAACGTTGAACGACGATCTGATCCCGGATTGTTTTGGAGAAGAAGGCAAAATCGAGCGAAACGCGGCCTTTGAAGAAGCTAATATCGGTCCCGATTTCAAAGCTTTCGACGGTTTCCGGCTTCAACGCGGGGTTATCGCCATAAAAATCAAACAAGAAACCGCCTCCGGTAGAGGTCTGAGGTACCAAACGGGATTGGATCCTATATGGGGGCGCCGGGTTACCGACTTGAGCAAAAGAAGCCCGGATCTTCCCGAAGTCAAGAGCCCCTGTATTCCCCTTCCACATCGGGAGGTCGGAGAACAGGAACGTCAGACCGGCCGACGGATAGAAATAGGAACGGTTGGCAACAGGCAGCGTAGACGACCAGTCATTACGCCCCGTGACATTACCGATCAAAAAGTCGTTAAAATTCAACTCTGCCTTCGCAAAAGCGCCAATCAGGCGGGTGCGGGTGAGGATATTTTTCGTGCGCTGTGTGGTCGGATCCGTGTTATTTATACTATTGAAATCCGGCAAATAGAACTTTTCCCCATAAAGAGATCCTGTTTCACTCCGGCGGTCATCAATAGACATCCCCGTGATCAAGGAACCTTTAAATTTACCCGCGGCTTTTTTGAAATTTGCAAAAATATTGGTATTCAGGTTACGGCCAAGATCATTGTAGTCTTCAATCCATCCTAACCGCGCATAACCGACGTTGGATTGTGGGTGGAAGAAGCGGTTTCCTTTGGTAGTGGCCAAGTCGACGCCAAAACGGCCGGTCAAGGAAAACCAGGGGCGAATCGTAGCATCCAAAGTTATATTTCCAATGGTCCGGTCGGAACGGTCTTCCCTATGATTTTTGTAGACGTTGAAATAAGGGTTCGCTGCGTCGGAGCCCGGGTTTGCCGTTTCGATCGTTAACTTGCGGGTACCATCGTCATTAAGATAAACGGACATGTCCTGATCTGAAGGGAAATACAATGCCCCGGTTAGATAACCGTCCGTTCCACCAGGAGGCAATACGTTGGTAGTTTTAGTTACGCTAAACCGGGTAGACGCTTTCAACCAGGGAAGCAGGCGGGCATCGCTGCTCAAAGCCGCTGTCCCCTGCTGATAGTTGTTGGTTGGTATGACCCCGTCGGTATTCAGATAAGAAGCCGAAAGTCGGTAGGTAATCCGCTCGCTCCCGCCTTCAAAAGCCAGATCGTGCCGCTGGTTCTTCCCGTCTCTGAAAAATTCATCTACGTTATTGTAGAATTTGGTTCCGGCAGCGTATTTCGGCCCAAAATAATCCGGGTCTGTCAATTCGACGGCGCCATTGCGGCCGCGGCCGTACACTTGCTGGACTTCCGGAAACAAGTACAGGTGAGAAGTAGCAAAACGGGCATTATAGGTAACCTTGCCCGTTCCCGCCTGGCCTTTCTTGGTCGTAATCAGGATAACGCCGTTCGCGCCCTCATTGCCATAAAGCGCAGCCGCTTCCGGGCCTTTCAGCACCGTCATGCTTTCGATGTCGTTTGGGTTGAGGTCGTTCAAACGGCTGCCAATATCGTCGCGGTTGTTATTGACGTTGCCTGCAATACCTGCTCCATCAGAGTATAGGACGTGCTGGTCTAATACCCCAGAACTAATTGGCAAACCATCCAGTACGATCAGCGGTTGGTTGCTACCACCGATGGAGTTAACCCCTCGGAGCGACATGTTCACCGACCCCCCTGCAACGCCCGAAGTAGGCGTCAGCGACAGACCGGCTACCCGCCCCTGCAAGCTCAGGAAGGGGTTGTCCCGTTGCGTATTCTGAAGGTCTTCCCCCTTCACCTGCTGGGTAGAATAACTCAGTTTGCGGCGGTCTTCTTTAATACCCAAAGCGGTAACGACCACCTCATTAAGCGCCGTAGCCTCCGCCGACAATTGCATATCGATCACGTTGGCTGTTCCCACGGTAGCTTCTTTCGGTGCATATCCTGTGTACGTAAAGCGCAATACCTGTCCGGCAGCCGCTTCGATCTGGTAATTTCCGTCCAGATCGGTTACGGTACCTGTTGTCGTGCCTACTACCAGAACGGTAGCTCCAATCAAAGGAGACCCATCCTGGTCGTCGGTTACTTTTCCGCTGATCGTCCGGCCTTGCCCGAAGACCCCTGTTAGCGGGATCAACAGCATAAGCAGCAACCAGCTCGACTTGTGAAGTTGTTTCTTCATAAACAGTTGCTTTTTGTGAGTTATAGATAAAATTGGTTAACAGATAGATGGCTCCCCTAACGATTGCAAGCCCTGGAACGACTTAAGATTGCAAAAGCCGGAGCGACTTCCGGCAATTTACGGCAAAAGATTCATTCTCCGAATATTTTTGCAACAAAAAATGCAACAACTCGCAATCGTTTGGTTATTCAAGCCATTTTTGGATTAATCCATGGAAATGGTGCGTGCCCTGTTCCCGCTTGGGGGCATAGCGGCCATAGGTATAAAAACGGGAACGGATGCCCTTTTGAACTGCCTCTACCACCTCTTCGTCTTCCATTTCCACTTGCCCTAATCCGGATCCGGCCCCCGTTTCCAATTTGGTTTCATCATATACGAAAGGCAGAAACGTTACCCTTGTCCGGTCCAGCCCAAGGGGCTCGACGAGGTTGAATGACAGCCCCCATGGATAGAAGTTAAACATCATATTCGGAAAAACCCAGAAATAATAGGCCGCTACCTGCTTTCCATAATCCGGCGAAGCTGGAGGAAGATCAAAACACGCTTCGCCCTTTTTGGCAATGCCTAGTTGCAGGCTGGAATTGGCAAACACCTCCGTGGTGTAACTTCCATAATCCAGGACAGCGCTCAGGCCGCCATGGACAAACGGGATATGAAATCCTTCCAGGTAATTCTCGCAATAAAGCGCCCAATGCGCGTTCACCTCAAATACCTGGGCTTTGTCGGAATGAAGGGTCATTCGATCGAGCGGAAGCCATCCGATCCGGTCGAGCATGGGGCCAAAAAAATCGTGCGCCGGCGCCTCCCCTTCCAGCCGGGTAAAAAGAAGCGGACCGATCGCGTACAATGGCAATCTGGTCAGGTGGTCGCAAGCGGCCGGAAAGTCCTCCACACCTTCAAATTCGGGCATAAAAGTAAAGGTACCGTCCAGTTGAAAGATCCGCCCATGGTATTTACAGCGAAGCTGGCTGCCTTTTCCGGGCGCCCAGGCGAGCAAGTTGCCCCTGTGGGTACATACATTAGACAAACAATGCAGAACACCCCCTTTATCGCGGGAAAGCAACAACGGCTCGCCGATATATCCATCCAACAGGGTGACAGGGTGATAACCGCCCGGTTCATCCACCATACCCGCATGCCCAACGTATTGCCAGGAAGGCGCAAAGAGGCGCTCCTTGCTCTGTCCCAGGTAATCCGCGCCGGTGTAAAAGGAAGTAGCCAGCGTCTTGGCACGGCGGATGTCCGGATCAATATTGAATGGAGAACGGCTCAATGGAATAAGGTTATAAGGTTTAAGAATAACGTAGTACAAGATAATAAAGGATTGGGAGTCTTTGAGGGAATTTAACTGCCGAAATGCCGGATTTCAGACCCTTAATTTTTTTACTTTTGGGGGGCAGCATGTTTCTTTTTACCTTTCCAAACACCTTGATCCATGATCCGGAACCTTCCGCTTTTTCTTTTGGCCTTCTTCGTATTGGCCTGCCAACCCAACCAGAAGCCGTCGAACAGCCAGCCTTCTTCTAACCAGGAAACCGCCCCAGGGGCCCCGCCTGAAAACGATTTTATCATCGTTCCAGGCCATCGGGTCGGTCCGTTCTCATCAAAGGCTTTGACGGAGAACGACCTCGTAAAAGCCTTCGGAGAAGCCAACGTTGAAGCCGCTTCCATCGGCGTTGGCGAGGGCTTTGAACTGCCCGGGTTTAAGGTGTTTCCCGGGACCCAAAACGAACTGGAAGTTGCCTACGACCCTGATGCAGACCCCAACCGGCCGGCGTTCATCCGGATCGCACAGGAAGGAACCCAATGGAAAACCGATGCCGGGGTGACACTCGGAATTACCCTGCACGAATTGCAACAACTCAACGGAAAACCCTTTCTATTCAGCGGTTTCGGATGGGACTACGGAGGCAGGGTTACCGATTGGAACGGCGGCGCCTTCAACGCCAACCTGATGATCTCGCTCGACAACTTCTCGGAGAATGCGCCCGAGGCGATTTTCGGGGACCGGGAAATCGTTTCCGACGACCCCATGCTTCAACGCCTGAAAATACGGGTTTGGATGATGGAAGTGCGGATATGAGGCGTAAGGCTTGAGGCGTAAGGCTTGAGGCGTAAGGCTTGAGGCGTAAGGCTTGAGGCGCAAGGCTTGAGGCGTAAGGCTTGAGGCGCAAGGCTTGAGGCGCAAGGCTTGAGGCGCAAGGCTTGAGGCGCAAGGCTTGAGGCGCAAGGCTAATACCTTATGCCTTAAGCCTCAAGCCTTACGCCCTCTTTTACATCGAAAGCAAAAACCCAATGGTAAAATTCGCATCCCAGTCAAAGACGAAGGTATCGCACCCCGTTTTGTCTTTCAGTGCCTGATAAATGGTAGCTCCAGCTTTGGCTTTTTGGGCCGTTTGGTCGTAGTCTCCGGGGGCTTTCAGCACCGTGTACCGCTCTTTCCCGTTGCGGTGGGTTTTGGCCATATCGAAGGGAGCGCCGCCAATGAGAAAACAAACGGAGCGCTGGGCCATAGGCACCTGAGCGGCAACAGCCGTGACTTCCTGATATACCTCATCGTCCGTGGCGCCTTTCTGGAAGTATTTGGAGCCGAAGGTTTCCATGCTTTTGGGATTCCCTGCTGCAAGCCAGGCTACTTTGGTGTTTCCGGAACCAATATCCACTACAAAGGCTTTGCCTTCATAGGCTTTGGGCAAAGCAGCTTTTAATGCGTATATTCCCTCTTGTTCGGCATCGACCACATTGACTACATAACCCAGCGATTTTAACCCGGCGCGGATTTTCGGAACGGCGGGGGCTTCAATGGCGCTGGAACTGACCATGAAGTGGATCTGTTTGGGGCTAACCCCAAAGTCCAGCATCCCCCGGATGTATTCTTTCAACCCGGCCCGGATATCGCCTTCCGTAGCCATGTTCTCATAAACCAGGCTTGCCCCGAATTCAGCCTTTTCCAGTTTCCAGTTTTTCTCTGCGTCCACGCGAATGATGAAGGAATTAAAGCCGGAAGCGCCCAGTTCGACAATGCCTTTCAGTGTTCCATTGACCGGAGCTGGAGGGGTGAATTCAAATCCTTTCGGAGGAGTAACCTCGGCGGATTCTTCCTTGACCGGTGCTTCCGGAGTAGTGGCTTCCTCTGTTGACGTCGATGGTCCGTTGGTTTCTTTTGGGAGAAATTGGCGAACCAGAAAAAACGCCCCGACGGCAACGACCAGGACGATTAAAATGCGGGAAAAAACGGTGAGTTTCATGGATTGATTATCTTGTTTTGGTTTGGGGAAAAGTACGAAGAATTTGTCCCCCAGCGAAAATTTCCAGGCATTTGCCTTTTAAAAACCGACCAACAGCCCCCAACGAAGGCTCAAAATCATTGTTTTTATGAAAAACCAACCGACGACCATGCACAAGGCCGGGATGGCCACGGCTATTTCCTTGGTTATTGGCAATACCATTGCCTCCGGGGTCTTTCTGCTTCCCTCCACCCTGGCGCCTTATGGAGGGATCAGTTTATTTGGCTGGCTATTCTCCACGCTTGGAGCGCTGAGCGTTGCGTTTGTATTCGCCGGATTAAGCCGCCGCTTTCCTGCGGAAGGCGGTCCTTACGCGTATTCGAGGATGGCGTTTGGGGATTTTATTGGTTTCCAGATTGCCTGGGGATACTGGATTTCGGTATGGGTAGGCAATGCGGCTATTGTGACCTCCGCCGTGAGCTACCTGAGCGTGTTCTTTCCGGCACTAAACGACACCCCTGCGTTAGGAGTGTTCACTGGGCTTGGTCTGATCTGGATCCTCAGCGCCATTAACAATTTGGGGATTCGCGAGAGCAGCTGGGTGCAACGGGTGACCACCGTTTTAAAACTCCTCCCGCTGTTGCTGATCCCGCTCTTTGGCTTGTTCTATATCCAGGCAGAACATTTTGTTCCGTTTAACCCAAGCGGAAAATCGGCATTCGCAGCTATTTCAACCACCGCCACCCTGACCCTGTGGGCTTTCGTAGGCATTGAATCCGCTACCGTACCTGCTAACTACATCCATAACCCTGAACGCACTATCCCCCGGGCAACTATTTGGGGAACCCTGATCATCGCGCTGATTTATATCGGAGGGTCTACCGTGATCATGGGGCTGATCCCTCCGGATCAACTGGCCAAATCCACGGCGCCCTATGCCGATGCGGCTGAACTGCTTTGGGGCCAACCGGGAAGATACCTCGTCGCCCTTGGAGCCATCATCGCTTCGACGGGCGCCCTGAATGGGTGGATACTTATTCAGGGGCAACTGCCGATGGCTGCAGCGGCAGACAACCTGTTCCCCTCCTTGTTTGCCAAAACAAACCGCAGGGGAGCCCCTTCCTTTGGTATCCTCATTTCCAGCATCCTCGTATCGGTTTTGATGGGAATGAATTATTCCCGGGGTCTGGTAAACGCCTTCCAATTTATGCTGCTCCTGGCAACCATCACGGTGCTTATCCCATACCTTTTCTGCGCCGCTGCTTATGTGGCCATGAGCATCCGCCGAGATAAACGAGGCAAGATAGCCAAACCAGGGTGGCCGGTCCTGTTGGGTTTTCTCGCTTTCTTTTATTCCCTATGGGCCATTGCCGGATCTGGACAGGAATCGGTTTACTGGGGGTTTCTGTTACTCCTGGCAGGTACTCCCGTTTTCCTTTTTTTAAACCGGCGGCGAACCGGATCCGCCGAAGAGGAGTTAAATGATGGATAAACGCCACTAATCTTGGCAATACGGGCGTTTATCGATTTTCTTTTCTTCCTCCCGAAAGTCCCTCTAACTAGCTGAAGAATTTTACTAAACTAAAAATTGGAAACATGATCAAACGCCTTTTCCTTTTCGTCTTCCTGGCCGTTGGAGCTATGGCTGCCAACGCCCAAACAGCAGATGAGATCGTTGCGAAGTACTTCGAAATTACCGGCGGTATTGACAAATGGCGCGCCCTGAAAACGACCAAGATGACCGGCACCATGGCCATGCAGGGAATGGAGTTTTCCGCCACCATTTTAAACGCTCCTCCAAACAAAATGCGGGTCGACGTGAACATCATGGGGCAGAACCTCGTCCAGGCCTTCGACGGGACCACCGCCTGGTGGATCAATCCGTTCCAGGGTTCCGCCGACGCCCAGGTGATGCCCGATGAAATGGCCGGTGATATGAAAAATCAAGAATTCCAAACCGCGTTGCTGGATTATGCCTCAAAAGGCCATTCCATTGCCCTCGAGGGCCAGGAAACCGTGGAAGGTACCGCTTGCCACAAGATCAAGCTCACCAAAAAAGATGGAACCGTCGAATACCACCTTTTTGACACCGAGTCCAACGTCTTGATCCTGTCCAGAACGGCAGCAAAATCAGGCCCTGCCGCCGGACAGTTCGCCGACACCTTTATGAGCGACTACCAAGAAGTTAACGGGTTGATGTTCCCGTATTTCCTTGAAACCAAACTCAAAGGGGATTCCGTCCAGAAAATCACCGTTTCCTCAATCATCCTTGATGAGGCTATGGAAAACAGCCTGTTTGATTATCCGAAAAAATAAAAGTTAGAGGATGTAGAGGATGTTGAAGATGTAGAGGATTTACGAAGTACGAAGCTTAAGCTTTCATCCTCTACATCCTCTACATCTTTTACATCCTCTACATCTTCAACATCCTTTACATCCTCTACCAAACACGCCATGCTAAAACATATACTCACTGTTTCTTTTCTATCCGCGACGACCGCTCTATTCTCCCAGCCCCAAATGGACCGTATCCTGGGCAACATTCAAGCCCGGCAAATCGGACCGGCAACCACAAGCGGGCGAATTACTGTTATTGATGCGGTGCACCGCAGCCCGGAGATCATTTATGTGGGCACAGCCGGCGGCGGTCTTTGGAAAACAACCAGCGGAGGCGCAGTCTTCTTGCCCGTTTTTGACGACTACTGTCAATCCATCGGCAAGGTGACGATCGACCAAAACCACCCGGATACGGTATGGGTAGGCGCTGGAGAACCCTGGGTGCGCAACAGCGTCTCTGTGGGGGATGGCATCTACCGCACCACCAACGGCGGTAAAGCCTGGGAACACCTCGGACTTAAAAACACCGAACGGATCAGCGAAATCATCATCCATCCTTCCAATCCCAATACCGTTTATGTGGCCGCTCAGGGCCCACTTTGGAATCCGGGCCCTGACCGGGGCGTTTACAAAACCTCCGACGGCGGCAAATCCTGGGAAAAAATCCTCTACGTCGACGAGCACACCGGCGCTACCGACCTGGACATAGACCCCCAAAACCCTGAAATCCTATATGCTACTCTTTGGAGCCACCGGCGCTACCCCGATTTTTTTGATTCCGGCCTTAACGGCAATAGCGGCGTTTACAAAAGTACCGACGGCGGCAAATCCTGGAATAAGATCCACCAGGGCCTCCCGGCGGAAACGCTGGGCAGAATGGCTATAGCCGTAGCGCCAAGCAATGGAAAGGTCATCTACCTTTCGGTCGAATGTAAAAGTAAAGAAGGTAAAGGACTTTACCTGTCTACCGACCAGGGCGCTTCATGGGCCAAAGTCAGCAATGAGTTTAATACAACCGTCAGGCCGTTCTACTTTTCCCATATGACCGCCGATCCAAAAAACGACAGCATCGTCATGAAAGCAGGGCTTTCCATGGTGGTCAGCGAAAACCGCGGCAAGTCCTGGAGGCCTATGAACCAGACCGTGCATTCGGACGTGCATGCTATCTGGATCGACCCCAACAACACCAAGCATGTTTTGATCGGCACAGACGGAGGGGTTTACGAATCCTTTGACCGCGGCAATTCGTTTAAAATGTTTTTGAACCTGCCTGTAGCTCAATTTTATCATGTTGGGGTTGACAATGAAATTCCCTTCAACGTATACGGAGGTTTACAGGACAACGGCTCCTGGTACGCCCCTTCCCGTAAACCTGGCGGAATTTCGATTTCCGACTGGAAGCCAACCTTTGGAGGCGACGGGTTCTGGTCATTTCCGCACCCTTCCGACCACAACATCGTTTTTGCAGAATACCAGGGTGGAAATCTGGTTCGATTTAATAAAAAAACCGGCCTGGCCAAGGAGATCCGGCCGTTCCCTTCCGAATCAGAGCCCAAGTTCCGCTTCAATTGGAATGCCCCTATTCACATCAGTTCCAAAAACCCAAACCGGATGTATTTCGGTTCCCAGTTTTTATTTATGAGCGAAGACATGGGAGATTCCTGGAAACGGATTTCTCCCGACCTGACGACCAACGATCCAAAAAAATTGAGGCAAAAAGAATCCGGAGGACTGAGCATCGATAATTCCGGCGCCGAAAACCACTGTACGATCTACGCGATCGCCGAATCTCCTGTGGACGGGCAGATCATCTGGGCTGGCGCCGACGATGGCAACCTGCAGGTTAGCGCAAACGGAGGCCAAACCTGGACGAACGTAGCAGGAAATATACCCGGGCTCCCTGCCAACACCTGGGTAGCCGGTATAGAACCCAGCCATTTCAACCCCCAAACCGCTTATGCTGTGTTTGACGGGCACCGCACCGGCGACATGAAAACGCACGTATACAAAACCACCGACCTGGGAAAGACCTGGACCAGCATTAGCACACCCCAGGTGGAAGGCTATGCCTTGTGCATCAAAGAAGATCTTGCGAATCCGCAATTGATTTTCCTTGGGACCGAATTCGGCCTGTTTATCAGCCTCGATGGAGGCAAAAACTGGGGGCGTTTCAGCAACAACCTTCCAAAAGTAGCGGTACACGACATGGTCATTCACCCACGTGACAATGCCCTGGTCCTGGCAACGCATGGACGTGGAATTGCCATTATAGACAACATTTCCCCGTTGCGGCAAATCACCGCCGAGGTAATGGACAAGCCATTCCAATTTCTCGACCTTGGGGCTACCATTCTTCGCGATCCGGAGGGGACCAGCGGATGGTTTGGAGGTAACGGTACCTTTGCCGGCCCCAATCCCAGTTCGGCAGCCCAGATCGCCTACTACATGAACAAGCGCCACACCTTTGGCAAAATGTATATTGAGGTCTGGAAAGGCGGTCAACTGCTAAAGACATTGCCCGCAGGCAAAAGTGCCGGGATCAACATCGTGGAAATGCCTACCACTATGGAAAAGCCCAAAACAGTGCCGAGTAAAAATATCCAGGCCATTGCCGGGAACCTCTATGGGCCTAATTTTCCTTCCGGGGATTACCAGGTCAAAGTCATCAAAGACAAAAATACCTATGAAACTACCGTTTCGCTAATCTACGATCCTCAATCGCCGTTCACCCCCGCGGAACGCTCGCTGCAAAGAGAAATTACGATGAAACTGTACGCTTTGACAGAAACCATGGCCTACCAGCACGAAATCTTAACGACACTGGAAAGCCAAGCTCGCAAAGCGGCAGATTCGTTGACGGGCAAGAAAAATGTCAAGCTAAAAACCGCGCTCACAACCCTTGCCCAAACCATGGAAAAAGAACGGAAACAAGTCGTTTCCACTGAAGGAGACGGATATGTCAATGAAGACGAACGCTTAGTGGAACAACTTGGCGATATATACCGTCAGGTCAGCACTTTTCCGGGGAAACCCACCGATTCCCAGGTAAGGCGGGCCGCCCTTATTGAAAAATCAATTAACGAGTTTCAGAGCCGCATCCAAAGTACGGTGAACAACCAGATCAAAGCGGTTAATGACCAGCTAGGAAAGCTAGGAATGGCGGAGCTTACCTACCCGACCAAAGAAGAGTTTATGAGCAAAAAAGATGCGGCTGCTGCCGCTTCAGGAGGAAATTTGAATTCTTGGATAAATCGTTTGGCGCCCCATCGATTGATGAAATAGAAATTCCCCTTACGAGGTTGCAACTTGCCCATAAAAAAAGCCCTCCAGTTTCAAACCTGGAGGGCTTTTTTTTCTTTGCTAACAAATACTATCCTTCAAAGAAATATACCTGCCGGAAAATTTCAATCAGCGCCGCAACAACCAATTCATTCGTCACCGGCTGATCTGACCAGGATTTCATCCAAATATCGACACTGGACGGAAAAAGTCCTTCGAAGTAATGAGTTGCTGAAAAAACTTTTTCCTCTTTATCATTCAGGAAATTAACTCCATGAACAGCCACCTGCCGCTGAAGTAACCTGGTCTGAACGGGAAAAAAGGTTTTTCCCTGGACACTGGCAAGAATCGCCTGCCCTGACTGGTCCGTCAAGACGATTTCTTCGCCAAACCGGAGATTCCAGGACGCTCCGTCTTCCCATTGGATCGAAAAACGGCTCATGTTTTTGTCCAGAGGCTGGACGGAAAAACCCTGTTGACCAGACAGCCGGATGTGAATAGGATTCCCGCTGTATAAATCCCCCATTGGAATAGTGGTTTCCAGGATCGTTTGCTGCCCAAATGCGGCAGCAGCAAGAAAGAAAAAAAGGAGCAAGACTGAAAATCGCTTCATTTTCATAGATCGTAGTACATCAAGTATTTTGGCTGTTGAGGAACCTTTGCCACCAAAACGCGCCAATCTATGCGAGGAATCCAAATATTTAATGCAAAAAAAGCAAATTTGTTCAAGGAAAAACAAAAATCATTGCAACATTCAGCAATCTCCATTTTAGCAAAAAAGAAGCGGCTTCGTTTTCCAAAGAATATTTTTATTTTGCCAAAAGTTGCAAGACATTTAATTTTAAGTTAACAGGAATACGTATGAAAAAACCATTTCTCGCGGTTTTTATCTTCTTTTTCGCAGTGAGCCTGACGGCCCAGGTAAAAAAATCACCCGACCGGAAGGAGGGCGAAGGGCCTTTCCCTCAATTGATCATAAGGGGAGTTACGTTGATCAACGGCAACGGCGCGCCTCCTGTTGGGCCGGTGGACGTCGTTGTAGAAAACAACCTGATCAGAGAGGTTCGGAATGTCGGGTACCCGGGAGTCCCCATCGATCCCAAGGGGAGGCCTCAGTTAAAAACCGGAGGTAAGGAACTCCAGGCAGAGGGCATGTACTTGCTTCCTGGTTTCGTGGACATGCACGGGCACATTGGAGGGCAGGCTCAGGGAGCTGATGCGGAATACGTCTTCAAACTCTGGATGGGCCATGGCATCACCACGATCCGCGACCCATCGGCCGGTAACGGGTTGGACTGGGTGTTGGAACACAAAGCAAGAAGCCTGAAAAATGAAATCACTGCGCCGAGGATCTTTGCCTATACGGCTTTTGGGTCCGGCCGCCAATCTCCCATTTCTACCCCGGAACAGGCTCGTGAATGGGTCAGGGAAAACCAGAAACGCGGCGCCGACGGGATCAAATTCTTTGGCGCCCCGCCCGAAATCATGGCCGCCGCGCTGGAAGAGAATAAAAAACTCGGTTTGCGCTCCGCCTGCCACCACGCGCAGATGGACGTGGCCCGCTGGAATGTGCTCCAATCTGCCCGGTCGGGACTCACTTCTATGGAGCATTGGTACGGGCTCCCAGAAGCGTTGTTTCAGGATCGAACGGTACAGAACTACCCGCTGGACTATAACTACGCCAACGAGCAGCACCGCTTCGAGGAAGCCGGCCGCTTATGGAAACAAGCCGCTCCGCCCTATTCTACCCATTGGAATAACGTAATGCAGGAATTGCTCTCCCTCGATTTCACCATCGACCCTACCTTCAATATCTATGAAGCCAACCGCGATCTGATGCGCGCCCGCCGCGCTGAATGGCATGAGGAATACACCATGCCCTCCCTTTGGCGCTTTTACCTGCCCAGCCGGATTTCCCACGGATCGTACTGGCATTCTTGGGGAACGGAACAGGAAGTGGCCTGGAAAGAAAATTACCGGCTTTGGATGGCTTTCATCAACGAGTACAAAAACCGGGGAGGCAGAGTGACCGCCGGTTCAGATTCCGGATTCATTTTTCAGTTGTATGGCTTCGCCTACGTACGCGAATTGGAATTACTGCGGGAAGCGGGGTTCCATCCCCTGGAAGTGATCCGGTCGGCTACCCTCAACGGCGCGCAAGCCCTTGGCGTAGGAGACCAGCTCGGCACCATCGAACCCGGCAAACTGGCTGACATGGTCCTCATCGACGTTAACCCCCTCGAAAACCTGCAGGTGCTTTACGGAACCGGCGCGATCAAGCTCACGGAAAAGAACGAGATCGTCCGCGTGGGCGGCGTCAAATACACCATCAAAGACGGCATCATCTACGATGCCAAACAACTACTCGCGGATGTACGGAAGATGGTAGCCGATAGCAAGAAAAAAGAAGATTTCGAAATCACCCAACCCGGCAACTAATGTAGCTCGGATTTTCAATCCGAAGATGTTCACCGGATTTTCAATCCGGGAATGTTCACCGGATTTTCAATCCGGGAATGGCCGGTGGATTTTCAATCCGGGGATGCTCTGCGGATTACAAATCCGCGAAACACCTTCGGATTGAAAATCCGAGCTACAGAATTACTTTAGGACGACTTTTCGCACGGTTACTTCGCCTTGGGCATTGGCCGTCAGGAGGAACAACATGGGCCTGGGCAAGTCGCTGACAGGGAGCTCCAATGTTGCGCCCGGCCCCATCCGCAACCTCCTGAGGAGGCGCCCCTGGGTGTCGAGGACCTCTACCACAGATGCTTCTTTACCATTCCATCGCAGATTTACGGTCGACCCTGCCGGCACCGGCCATACCTCCAGCGCGCTTGCCTCCAGCGTCTCCATGCTTTCCACTACGACGGGCGAAAAAGAAAACGTTCCGTCAAAATCTACCTGCCGGAGGCGGTAATAATTCAATCCGGCCATCGGCGCGTGGTCTTCATAAACATACTCCCGGGGCGCGTTGGTAGTGCCGTAGCCTTCTACTTTAGCCAGCAGGCCCCAAGCCTTCCCATCCGCAGAGCGCTCAACCTCAAAGTGGGAATTGTTGATCTCGGAAGCGGTGGACCATTGAAGCCGGATGGAATGGGTTTTGGGCAGGGAGAGGAAGGAGGAAAGGGTTACGGGGAGGGCGGTATTAATTTTATAAGAATAGTTGCTTCCAGAATTATTATTATAATTTATTGTCATCAAATCAGGATAGTTGTCAAGGTCAGAACTTCCAGTTGATGTCAATGTGGTCGAAATAGCATAATATATAACTGTAGTTCCATCAACTTGGCCAGGTATTACGGCAGAATATGAGGTGCCGGAACCTGTTGCTAAAGCCCAGCCATCGGAAGCCCAATTATTCGTTGTGTACCTAATATAAATATTTTCTTCAGAGGTTTTATTCGAGCCTAGAGTGATATTGACTGTTTGGTCTCCTGTACTGGATGTTTGATATATTCCACTAACAAATGTTCCAATTTGAGATACAGAAGAAATCCCTGCAGGGTAGGCCGACAAAGTCATTATGCCAACAGCCAGACTTGATCCGACATAACTTGTTGGGTTCTGCGAAGTAACATGAATATAATAGGAAGGGCTGCCCTTCCATATTGCATTGGCGCCATTAGCTGGAATTGTCCACCGTTGGTTGTATCCAGTGATCCAGTATCCAGATGACCATTGGTGAGAATAATCAGAGTTGGCAATTTTGAATTGATTGTCCAACACTGCATGGAAAGTAGTCCCATAGTAGGAAGTCCCTCCACCTAATCCTGATTTTAAAGTTAACTGATCAGTTGTCCCCCATGAATTATGATCGCCGCGAACATAATATTGAGAGAACAGATCAAGTGGAACCAAACTTGCTATAGAAATTACGATGGTAGTTAAAATAAGTTTCATAACAATTGATTGATAGGGTTAAGAAGCGTTAAACGATTTACCCCCCTACTCCACTGCCACCCGCTCCACAAAAACCTCCCCATTTTCAGTTGCGAGGCGGACCAGGTAAATCCCTTTAGGAAACCGGTCTGCCACCCAAAGGGGCGTCGCCGCGCCGCCGGGATTTTTGAGGACGAAGGCGTGTACTTTTTTGCCCCACAGGTCAAAGACCTCTACCTGAAACGACTGGCCGGGGGCAAAGGCGCTCAAGTCAGCCATGAGGTGGGAGGAGGTAGGGTTGGGAAACAGAATGGGCGCTGCCCGGCTATGAGGGAGCATCGCGCTTCGGACCGGCGAGTACTCGAAGCTGCCGTCGAGGTCGGTCATTTTGAGGCGGTAGAAGTACCGTTTGCCGGGCAATGCCGACCGATCAATAAATTCGTATTGGTTAAGGCCATTAAGCCCAAGGCCTTTGACCCAACCAAGTGTAGAGAAATGCGCGCCGGTTTCCGACCTCTCTAATCCAAATCCTGCAAAATTGACTTCCGCTTCCGATTGCCATGCCAAACGAATATGCTCTCCGGCTCCTTCCGCCGTAAAAGATACCAAGCGCAAAGGTAAAGGCTGCAACGCAAATCCGTTGTTGTTGTAATTATTGGGATTGCCGTAGGCTTGATTTGAATTAACCCCAATAATTTTAAATTGTTCCCCATTCATCAGCGTTTCCTGAAAGGAAATCCCGGCTAATGCAGCTGAATTTACAATAGGAATGCGGATGCGCAGTAGATCAGCAGGTGAGGTGGGGACTTCGGTGTGAAAAAGCACATTTGGGACAAAAGCCTGAAAGGCTCCTTCCCAGGCAATAGCCAATCTGGAAGATGTGTTATCAACAATATTGACGATGTTATACTTATTAGATCCAGCGAATTGTTCGCTCAAGAGCGTTAGGGGCGTTACGGTTACCCCGCTTGCAATACTGCTCCCAAAGGCCGCCGTATTGTAATTCAGATAGATCAGTCCTCTGATGTGGTAACTTCCGGCAGCGCTCGCATGCATCTGCACCTCAAATTGAAAATCGGCGCCTCCATTGACGATCTGGGGATTGGCCAAGGTAAATGTCAGGGTTTGGCCATATCCCATACCAAGCTTTAGCGCGAAAAAAATCAAGATCAATCTTTTATACATAACCCTTCGAATTTGCTCTATTTCAAGGCATTTGACAATTTCAATTCTGCGGCAGTTGCACCCCTTTTCCGACACTGATTTTCCAATAGTTCTCCAGGTCGGTATTCTGAGCTTGCCCGTTTAAATTAAAGTCCCCTTTCAAATAACCCGACAATCCCACCTGGACCTTCCACACGTCCTCTATATCGGTATTCTGGACCTGACCATTTCCGTTTGCATCACCCGGCCAGAACCCCATTTTTCCTCCCCCCAAATCCCGTTGGGCGCTGCTCCCAAAGGTTGCGCTGGCGCCGCGGGCAAAATCCATCGCACAAGCCACCGGGCTTAAGTAAACGGCGGATGCGGAGGCGATCCCCAAATGGTTGCGGTGCTTTACGGTAATGAAATAATCGCCGGGAGTAACTCCCGAAAAAGCGATAGTAGTGGAAATCCCGTCCAGCCCGACGATGTCGCCGTCGCGCTGAAGCAGGGCGGGTCTGGATTTAACCACCGTTCCCGGAGCAGCTTCTGTGCGCAGTTCCAGGGCCACCCAGTCCACGATGGCGTCTTCGCCGGTTACGGTAAGCACGGAAGGGTTGATGGTTTCGCCGCCGGCGCCGCCGGTATAGGAATACCCCAGGGCGGTATACGGTTCCGTGGTGGGGAGATAGCCCAGGGAGCGCAGATCGTCGCGCATCAGTCCGGTGGCAGCATCGTACGGACCGCTTAACAGCGTCCGGGCGGAAACGTTGACCATCGTAGCGTCCAGAACCGGGTTATTGACCGGGAAGTTGGTCAGGACCAAGACCTCGCTGGGCTGAAGGTAATAAGCAGAATCCGTATTGGAAACCGTAAACGATGTCCCATCCACCGCCGGGTCGCCGTTGTAGCGGTACCAGGCCCCCGAAACGTTGTAGCTTGGGTAGGCGTTGTGCCCCGCATCCGGGTCGAGGTTTCCGATAACGATCACATAATGCCCGTTGCCGTCGTTCAGGGCCATACGTCGAGGGGTAGTAATCTCATTGGCGCCCGCACCGATATTACCGTAATTGGGTATAGTCGCATATAAGGGGTAATTATTCCGCAAATACAACAGGGTCGACATCTGCCGGAACAACTCTCTCCGGGTAGGGTCGTCGAAATATTCCCAATGAACGGGTTTTTCGCCCGTTCGTCCGTTGTAGTCGATCGACACGTCGTAGGCAAGTTCTTCAAACTGCCAGAGCATGCGCGGTCCCGGGAAAAGCAGGTTGAAGGAAGCCCCCAGTTTCAGCCGGTCGACGGCTTTGGATAGCTTAATCTCCGCATCGGTTTCGCCGCTGATGTTTTTGCCATACGACAATACCTCCACCGCCTGGCGCTCTTCGTCGTGGCTTTCCATATAGCTCATCCAGTTGGCAAAGTTGAAATTGCGGCTTGGCGCATTATAGATGCCGGAAGTGTAAATATCCGGGTTGTCCCCGTTCCAGCCGAGCATAAAGTTTTTCACCGCGTTGTGGTGCCCTACTCCGCTCCAAAGGAGGATGCCATGATCTGCCAGGACCTTGTCTTCTGCGTTCTCAGCCAGGTGTTCGAAGATGGCGACGCTGCCCGGGTTGTTCGCCCACATTTCGTTCACCATGCGTTTGAGCAGGTCGATGCGGTCCTGGTCGTACGAACTGGCCCAGGGGTCACCGGCATCCTGTGCCGTCTGGGTAAACCCTTTTGTAAAGTCGAAGCGGAACCCGTCGAAGTGGTATTCCTGAAGCCAGAAATTCAGTACGCTATCCACCATATTTTGGGTATGCTCGCTTTCGTGGTTCCAATCGACGCCCCACCACCCAGCGGGATCTGCTACCGCTTTGTGGTCGGGGTTAAACCACGGATTGTCGTTGGCGGGTTTATTCTGAGCGGTATTCCAGTACATGCGAGCCATGACGTTGGAATAAAAGGCATGGTTGAGCACCAGGTCGTTAAATACCTGGATCTGCCGTTTATGGCATTCGTTTATAAATTTCTTGAGGTCGTTTTTTGTCCCATAGGCTTTATCCGGCGCAAAGTAGAAATTCGGGTTGTATCCCCAGCTCGAATTCCCCTCGAACTCAGACACCGGCATCACGTGAATCGCATTGATTCCCAGAGCTTTGAGATAATCCAGTTTATCAATAGCCGCCAGATAAGTCCCTTCCTCGGTAAAGTCGCGAAAATGCAATTCATAGATATTGAGGTTATTGGTGGAAGGAGGACTGAACGCCGGGGCGGTCCAGTTGAAGACGCCCTGGTTGGTTTGCAGCACGGAAGCCCGATGCCCATCGGTATAGGCAGAGGGATAAGCGATCAAGCCGGGATAAGTGGTAGAGGCGATATACCCATCGTCGGGATCGGAAATTTTTTCCGCATACGGGTCGGCGACCTGAAGGTTACCATCGATCAAGTACTGGAAGACGTACTCCTGTCCTGGAGTCAGGCCGCTCAGTTCGATCCACCAGTAATCGCCCCGGTCGTCGTCGCCATCGCTGTCGGTAGTCCCGTTCCATCCATCAGTATCCCTGCACAGTTTGTACGATTCGCTGATGGTCCAGTTGTTGAAATCGCCGATTACATGGACCACATTCTTAGTGGTAGTGCCATTCGTGCCGGATTGAACGCCGGTTCCTTTTTTAAACCGGGTATAGGTTGGGGCGTGGAGTACCAGGGTGGCTTTGGTCGGGTCGCCCGCATGGTAGTTGATCCCAGGGCGGGTCCATGCTGGGCGGGAGGTGGTACATATCGGGCCGTATCCCTGGGCTTCAAAAAATTTGACTTTGGTCTCCCCTGGGAAACCGGCGCTGATCTTAAAGCGTCTGAGGGAAGTATTAGAGAGGGTAATGGCATGGGTAAAGGAAGCGCCTCCTGTTTGGGCAGCGACCTGGGAGATAACTATGTTATTCGCGTCCACTTCTTCCAGGGTCCAGTTTTGAGGTGCCGTGTTGGCTGTTGAGGTCAGGTTAAAGGGCGCGCCGATTAATGCCAGATGTGGGGAAGACGCCGGATTGGTAATCGTAAAATAGTTGCCTGTATTTACCGGGTTAAAGTAATTGGCGCCGCTGTTGTCCTCTTTTGCCGCTCCGTCTGCGCTGCGGAAAAGGAAGTTCAGCCCAAACACGTCGGCTGTTGAAGACACGGCATAATAAGCGCGCAGGGAAGGGAGCACGATTTGCCACAAATTGCCCCCAACATTGGTCATGGCGCCTACCCCATCGTCTTGCCCCCAGTTTCCTTTGGAGTAATCAAAGTTTGAAGATGCCCCCAGCGTCGCCGAAACACCTGAATGAAAATAGACTTTAGGCAGTCCGGCCAGGGCCGATCCCGTCGCGTCAAAAGTTATGGTCACCTGTTCATCCGGAGTGGGTATAGGCGGGGAAACCGTTACGTTCGGCGGCGTGCAGGCGCCGGTAGAAGACCAAACGCCATTGTTGTACCACCCGTCGGCGCTGCGGGAAAGATTTCCGGTTTGATTGGTTCCGTCATTGAAAATCAGGTCGGTGCTGGAAGTTGAATAAAAGGTAAAATAATACCAGCCGTTGGCGCACAGCGTCATGTTTTCTCCTGGCCAGGTGGTAGAAGTACCGCCGGGCTGCCGGTTCCAATAATAAATCTTGATTGAACTTCCCCAGCCGGAGGGCTTTTTGAAATAAACCGTAAACCCAGGGCTACCGGCGCACGTACATCCGTCCGATTGGATCACGTCATTTAGAGTAGCCACATTTCCATCATTGCAGGCGGTTCCGGCTTGCGCAGGCAGATTGGGGTTGTTGTCATCGCAATCCGTTGTTGAACAAACGCCGTCGTTGTCGGCATCTATGGCGCAACCCGCGCAGGTGCACCCGTCCGGTTGAATCCGGTCGTTGGCTGTTGCCGGATTCCCATCGTTGCAGGAAGTACCGGGTACTGCCGGAAGCCCCGGATTATTGTCATCACAATCCGCGCCGGCGCAAACCCCATCCAAATCAGCGTCGGCATAGCAGGCGTCACAAGCAAATCCCGATGGCGGGCTCGACAACCAGCCGCCGTCGTACCAACCTTCGGTATTGCGGGACAAATCCTCTGTTTGGATTCCTGCGCCGTTATGAAAAAGCAGGCTGGTGCTCGTGGTAGCGGAAAACGTAAAGAACCACCAGTCGGGATTTACCGAGCATTGGGTCATATTCACTCCAGGCCAGGTGGTCGACCCGTTGCCGGGTTGTTTATTCCAGTAGTGGATCTTCACGGGATTGGCGCCCCAATTGGAAGGCTTTTTAACATATACGGTAAATCCGGGCGATCCGGTGCACGTGCATCCATCGGCCTGGATCGCGTCGTTGGAAGTGGCGGCATTGCCGTCATCGCAGGCGGTTCCGGGCAAGGCGGGCACATTGGGGTTGTTGTCGTCGCAGTCGCTCGTCGAACAAACCCCATCATCATCCGCGTCCGCAGGGCAGCCGGTGCAAGTACAGCCGTCGGATTGAATTTGGTCGTCGGAAGTGGCGGCATTGCCATCGTTGCAAGCGGTTCCGGGCAAAGCAGGCACATTGGGGTTGTTATCGTCGCAATCTGTTCCGGCACAAACTCCGTCATTATCCGAATCGGCGTAACAGGAATTACATGCGAACCCGGAAGGGGGACTCCCCGACCAGCCTCCGTCGTACCAGCCTTCGGAGTTTCGGGTCAGGTCGGCGGTTTGTTTGCCTGCGCCGTCGTGAAAAAGCAGGTTGGTAGACGTCGTCCCGTTAAACGTGTAAAACCACCAATCGGGATTTACGGTGCATTGAGTCATTGCCACTCCCGGCCAGGTCGTGGAAGAATTACCAGGTTGTTTGCTCCAGTAATGGATCTTAACCGGACTACTCCAATTGGAAGGCTTTTTACAGTACACTGTAAACCCTACAAACCCAGCGCACCCGCAGCCATCGGACTGGATCACGTCGTTAAAGGTTGCGGGATTCCCGTCGTCGCAAGCCGACCCTGGACTCGCCGGCAAACTGGGGTCGTTGTCGTCGCAATCGCTTGAGGCGCAGATGCCATCCATATCGGCGTCAGTTTCGCACCCCGAGCAGGAACAGCCGTCCGATTGAATCCGGTCATTGGTTGTTGACGCATTGCCGTCGTCGCAGGCAGTGCCGGGAGCGGCAGGCAAGGCGGGATCCTGATCATTGCAATCTTCCGCCGCGCAGACGCCGTCATTGTCGGCATCGGCAGGGCACGCACAATCGAACCCTAAAGGAGGCGCATCGTACCAAGTGGAAGTTGTTCCATCGTAATATCCCACTTTGTCCCTGGACAAATCTACCGTTTGGTGGCCGGCCCCGTCGTTAAAGATCAGGTTGGCGCTGATAACCCCTTCGAGATCGAATTCCCACCAGGACCCGCAGGAGGTCATACTAACCCCGGGCCAGGTGGTTTGAGCGGCTGCGGGAACCAGGTTCCAGTAGTGGACCTTGATATTCGAGCCCCAGTTGGATGGTTTTTTGAAATATACTTTAAAGCCGGGAATGCTTCCAACGTAGAAATCAGCGCTCACTACAGCCGACTGGGCCGACATACTGTTTTGTGCTATTGCCCGAAGCGTAGCTGTCGACGTAAGGTTGAAAGGACCCGAATAGAGCGTCCAACCGGAAAGATCATTCGCAGGTAGGGATGGATTGGTGGTATAATATATTACCGGGTTGGGGTCGTTCAGATCGGCAGCCGAAATAGTAACGGTTATAGAGGTTGGGTGATACGTATTATCTGCAGGACTGATCGAAACGGTTGGCCGGGCAACGGGATTGGTTTCCTCGATCAGGATAACGCCGTTGGCATGTGCGGTAAAGGTGGCCATACCGCCGCTGACTGTGGTTACGGCGCCGGTATAAAAATCGCGCAATTCGGTTCCATCTGCAAAAACCGCGCTCAGGTTAAGGGTTGTGGCTCCGGAAGCGCCCACTGCGCAAACGACCAGATCCTGAAACCCAGTTCCGGTATATTCTCTTTTAAAATAATACGGACTGGCGCCCAACTGGGTGTGCGTACCCGCGCCAATGGAAGGGTGTTTTTTCCGGAACTGCCCCAATCGCTTCCAGTGGTAAAGCACATCGGTATTGATGCTCCCCCAGTTCATGAACGACCGGGTGTCCTGATCGGATCCGGAGGTTCCCGGCATGCGCTGGGTTTCATCGCCATAATAAATCTGGGCATTGCCCGGCGCGAGGAGCAGGGATGTGGCGGCGTCTTTGAGGTCGTTGCGGTCGAACATCCCATCGTCGTGGGAAGAGATATAGCTAAGAAACGTCCAGTCGGGATTAGTCGTAACAATAGACGAATAGGAAGAATAGGTAGCGTTGAGATTCGCCGGGGTCCCGGCGGCGCCTTTGAACTGGAAATTGATCAAGGCGTCGGTTTTACCCGTAGTGGCGGCTTCGGTATTGCGGTTGGGGCCATGGCCGTACCATTCGCCAACCATCCAGAACGGGTTGTTGTCCAGTTTTTTTGAAGGGTTGGCGGTTTTCCAGTCCTCAAACGCGTCTTGGGCCTGATCTTTCAGCCTGCCCCAAATAGCGCGTTCTACGTGTTTGTAGGTATCGATCCGGAACCCGTCAATACCATATTCTCTGACCCAATCGCAGAGCCACTTGATGATATAGTTAGCAGGCGTTCGCTGAAGACCGGTAGCCGAAAAGAAGGCGTTCAATTCGCTATTCTCCTGCGCTTCCTTGGAGGCATCCCACTTGGTTAACAGGATGTTAGGCAGTCCGACATCCGTTGTCAAATCTGTTCGGATATCAGGGAGACCTGCTAAAGCGAGGGTCAGGTCGTCGCCTCCCTGGGCCGGGGAGCAGTATTCCCCTGCAGCCCCTTTGCGGATCCAGGCATTTCCACTGGCATCAGTCCACCAATTGCACCATCCGGGGTCTGAGGCATTCAGGCCTGTATTGGGGGATTGCCAGGGGTCGCCCAGAGGTCCGAACCCGAACTCGGCCGCGTCGGCGGTAGTTTCGTAGCCTACATGGTTGAGGACGATATCCATGATGACCCGGATCCCCCGGCTATGGGCGGCATCCACAAACGCCTGAAGGTCGGCGGTTGTTCCCATGTTGGCGTCCATTTCAGTAAAATCAAGGGCATAATACCCGTGATACCCGTAATGCCGTTGAACAGGATTCGAACAGGGGTAACTACCGCACCAATACCCGGGTACTGCTCCATGTATCTGCTCATAGGGAGCGGTAAACCAGATCGCATTTACCCCCAGGCTGTCAAAATACCCTTCGTTGATCTTTTGGGTGATGCCGGCCAGGTCTCCTCCCAGAAATCCGCCGACAGGGTCAGCTACCCTGCCATAATTCGTGTCATTGCCGGGGTTCCCGTTGTTGAACCGGTCGTTTAACAAAAAATAAACGGTCGCATTATCCCAGGAAAAGAATCCGGCCGGGGTTTGCCCCTGCAAAGCGGTTCCCTGGAAAAAAAGCAAAAACATTGCCCCCAGCAATGCGAGGTAGCCCTTAAAATAAGCGTTTCTCATGCCTTCCTTTTTTCCTGCAATGGAATACCCCCTATGCAAACCAGGATAGCCGCGTTCAGGGTAAAAATATCCACTTTAAAAATACCAGAAATTGGAAAAAAGAAAGGGGAAAAAATAAAAAGTGCAAAAAATTGTCCCTTTGACAAACCGGGCGAAATTTGGAAGGTACCCTTAGGTAGAAATTCCGTCTACATCTCCAGAATCCCTTCCGGAAGCTCCATCAGAATTTCCTTCCGGACCGGATCCACGCTCCGTATCAACTTTGGGTGCATTGGAATTAGGCGCTCTTTGCCCTGAAAAGAAATGGCGGCAAGATATTGATGAGGGAGTTCAAGGATAGATTCAATTGGTCCGATAGGGCCAAGACGTAGGTCCCTTAAGAGAAAGCCGACAAACCGTTCGTACTGTTCGACGGCAGGCGTTTCGCGTTCTTCTTCTGAAAGCAGGTCTTCCTTGCGCAGGTAGACTGGTTTACCGCACAGGCTATGCGCCTCTTCGGGGGAATCGATCTCTTCCAGTTTCACCAGCAGGGCATTGGCTTCGCGGATCTCTTCAATGAAATAAGGAATCATTTTGCCTTTAAGCTCCAAAAACAGCAGATCTGCCTGGACAAAGTCTTCCAGATACCGGTCGTTGACCTGGATTTTGAGAGCGCCGGAGGTACCATGGGTACGTCCGGTTTTCCCGATGGCGACAAACTCAGTTTCTTGCATAGGCATAAGATCAGTTCAATCTCCACTCCCGGAGGATAAAGCCCTTCTCCGCTTTCTGGGTCCAGGTCAGGTTCAGACAGGCGGCAATGCACTGGGTATCGAGAATATACATTTCTCTGTAAACCAACCCCTTGTTTAAAGCGTAACGTTCGTTGACGTTGCGGAGTTCAATTTTAGAATCAAACGCCGCCAGTTGGGTTTCCAACGTATTTGGATATGATTTTCCGTTTATGGCAAAGGGAGATTGCACCTGCCGGATCTGGGGCGACCAGCCTTTGAACATTTCCAGGGTTTCCCCGGCGACTTCCACTTTGCGGTTTTCAGCCACAAAAGCAAAAGCGTTCCAGCGCAAACCTTCTTTAGGCGGAAAAACCAGTTTTACCTGTGTAATATTATCTTCCGTACGCAGCAGGCGCCGCTGATCCAGGGATTCGGTGATAACCCTGCGAATCTGCCATGGCGCCAGGGTATCTTTGCGTTCAAATCGTTCAATCCGGAAAATAAGCCCTCCACCGGCGCCCCGAAAGGTATCCCGGACGACCTCCATAGCGTAGAGCCGGGTACTGTCTTTTTTTGTTCCGCCAGGCGCCGGATCGAACACGATGCTGTCCATTGCAAACAAACGGACCTCTCCAACGGTTAAGGGGTGGTATTCCAGAGCCAGGTCAAGCGGAAATTCCTCCGTTTCACGGGTGCAAGCGCCCCCCAGCCCAATGGCGGCAATAAGCATCCAGGGTATTTTCATAACGCGGGGTTGTCCAGGAATCCGCTGTGAATGATTCCGCCGCCGACTACATCTTCTCCTTCGTAAAATACGGCCGATTGTCCGGGAGCAACCCCGCTCACGTTTGCCATAAACTCTACGGCAACCCGGCCATTATCCAAGGCAGAAATTACGCTCATTGCCGGTTCGCTTTTATAACGGATCTTGGTAGCCACCTCCAACCCTGAAGGAATTGCAAGGTATTTTTGCATATTCACCTGATAGACCTGCATGCCATTGCGCACCAGTTCCTCTACAGGTCCAAGCACCACGGTGTTGGTTTCGGGGTTGATTCCGGTGACAAACATGGGTTCGCCAAACGCCATTCCCAGGCCTTTGCGTTGCCCTATCGTATAGAAAGGATACCCCTGATGCCTGCCCAGAACGTCGCCGTTGGCATTGACAAACAACCCGCCGGAGAGTTGGGCCTCCAGACCAGGTACTTTTCGCTTTAAAAATCCGCGATAGTCGTTATCCGGCACGAAGCAGATTTCGTAGCTCTCCGCTTTTTTCGACAGTTCGGTATAGCCGGCGTCGAAAGCTATTTGCCGGACCTCCGGCTTGGTCATCTCCCCCAGGGGAAACCGGCTGCGGTGGAGGGCTTCCTGGCTTAGTCCCCAAAGCACGTATGATTGATCCTTATTGCGGTCGGCTGACCGGCGGATAAATTTTCTGCCGTTCAATTCAGCAATCTGTGCGTAATGGCCAGTGGCAATGAACTCGCAGTCCAGCGCATCTGCCCGTTTCAGGAGAGCATTCCATTTAATATGCGTATTGCAAAGTACGCAGGGATTGGGAGTCCTGCCTGCCATGTACTCTTCAATAAAGTTGTCGATCACATAATCTCCAAACTCCTCCCGGATATCGATAATAAAATGGTGAAATCCCATATTAACCGCAACTTGCCGGGCGTCGTTGATGGAATCCAGGCTGCAACAGCCCGTTTCCTTTTTACCGCCACCCGAATTGGCATAGTCCCAGGTTTTCATCGTGATTCCAATGACCTGATAACCAGCCTCATGCAACAACATTGCCGTTACGGTACTATCGATTCCTCCGCTCATTGCTACCAGGACCCTACCCTGCTTGCTCATTTTCCTTTTGCTTTTGTTTTGCACAAAATTCAGCCTCAAAAATACAAAATTCGGGCCGGTTCGGTTCATCCAACAGGAGAACAGCTTCCAAGTTTAAATAATTGCTAAATGATGGAATTCATTTGGAATTTTCCATAAAACCTATAGAACTTTGCTGTAGAAAATGAATAATTTGGAAACAACGCCTCTGTTGATCTTTTTTCTGGTCCTTCTCATTGGTTATCTGGGGACCATGCCATTTGGGCCTATTAATTTATCTGTAGTGGATACGGCCATACGGCGGAGTTTTCGCAGCGCTTTTTTCTTTTCCCTTGCCGCAGCCATCGTTGAGATTCCTCAGTCGCTGGTAGCTCTTCATTTCGGCCTGACCGTCAGTAAAGTGGTTGAGGGAAGCTGGATAGCCAAGGTACTTGCCGTGCTGATTTTTGTCGGAATGGGCGCCATGTTCTTCTTGAAAAAGCCGAAAGAAGAAGGCAAGGAACCCATGAATCAGGGAGATTTCCTCCATGGCTTTCTGATCGCTATTATGAACCCCCAGGCAATTCCGTTCTGGGTTGTAGTGCTTACCTATCTAAAAACGTCCCGGCAGCTCCCCCTCTCTACCCATATGGCCCTCCAATTTATCGTTGCCTTTCTGCTAGGCGTAGGCTTCGGGAAGCTCCTTGCGTTGCTAACCTATGCCAAAATGAGTCAAATCATAGTTTCCCGCTTGTCATTCGTCGGTCTGTGGATGAACAAGATTATTGGGTCGATACTCATTGCGCTTGGGTTATTGCATGGATTGCGGTCTGTCATTTAAGGTTCGTATCTCCCTGGAACCTTGGCACTTGCGCTGGCCGGCGCCGCCCCTTTTCCCAAGCATCACTTACGTTGAGGCAATAAGCGGAGGCCTTATATTGGCGAAAACCGGAATACAATTGCATTGCGAAAACATTGTTTAACGCAGGTAATTTGGTATATTTGATGAAATATCACCAAAACGGTTCCACATGAACAAATGCTTTTCTATTTCAGTTGCAACTCTGTTTTCTTTAGTAGCGGCATATCCCACCTTGCGGGCGCAGGAAACCGGCATTGCTGCGGTTTACCAGTCGAGTTTCCAGGGAAGCAAAACGGCTTCGGGCCAACCATACGACAAAAACCAATTGACTGCTGCGCATAAGATCCATCCTATGGGAACCCAGCTGCGGGTAACCCGCACCGATGAACCAGCCAAAAGATCGGTTGTGGTTACGGTAAACGACCGTGGGCCTTATATTTCAGGAAGAATTATCGAGTTATCCTCTGCTGCCGGCCGTCGCATAGGGCTTACCAATGAAAGCGCAACAGCCAATGTGGTGCTGGAAGTTGTCGGAAAAGTAGACCAGGCGCCTGCACCCAAACCCGCATCGCCACCTGCGGCCTCAACCAACATCAACACACCCCCTCCCGCCACTTCCGAACCTCCTGCTAAAGCGCAACCCATAAAAACAGCAACTCCCCCAACACAGCCTACGACAAGCAAAGCACCTGAACAAGCTCCTGCTCAGGTTAATGAAAAAATCTATCCCATTGTACGGGATCCAAATCAAAAATTCGGTTTGTTTAAAATCGCGCTGCACCAATCCGCCAACAAGGGATTCGGCGTCCAGGTCATGTCTCTGAATAGCCCTGACAACTTGCTTCAGCAAATCTCGCAGTTGCAAAGTAAATGGTTCGACAACATCCTTGTCAGCGTCGAACCCGGCCCCGACGGCAAGACGCCAATATATAAAATGCTCCTTGGCCCGTTTCAATCTGAAGACCAGGCAAGGACCTACAACAACAACCTGAAAAAGAAATTTAAACTCACCGGGTTTGTCGTCGATTTAAGCGGTATCGCGTATTAGGTGTTTTGGCGGTTAGGTAGTTAGGTGGCTAAGTGGCTAGGTGGTTACATGGACAAATGCACCTGCTGGGCCTGTCTCAAAAGACCATTTTTTGCCTCCGGCATGAAATTTTATTTTGATACAGCCCCTTAATGAGCTGATCGTCAGCACATTGATGAATATTAAGCACATTTTGGGAACCACGTAACCACTTAGCCACCTAGCCACCCAACCACTCAATCTTTAACCACTACCTTCCCCGGTACTCCTACCAATTGGATATACTGCTCAAAGGAATTGATCACTTCAAAAGGCGTTGGCTTGGAGGAAAGGGCAATGGTACTTGTCATTCCTGCTTTCCCTTTAATTTTGAAACAGATCTGGTAAATGGGGGTACCGTCCGGAAGGTCCACCCCCTTAAGGGAATTATCGATCCATGCGAAGGTCAGGATCCCTTCTTTCGTTTTGGTCGTCCCAAAATTTTCCTGGGTAAGCCCCGGGAGGCGGAAATTACGCACCTGAACGAACTCGAGCGCGTTGCTATCCCACTTAAGGGAGTACTGCATGGAGATAATCTTGCGAAAAGCGGTAGCGCTCAGGTTTACGCAAACGGCGGACCCTGTTTTACCGCTGCCCTGCCCAACCCCCAGGGTCATGGAGCCGTACTGGGCCCGCAAAGGAGCCTGAGCAAGAACAAAAACCAGCGCGCCAAAAATCAATCCTTTCATAAATAAGCGTTTTTTGCCTAACGTTAAGAAGGAGTTTGTATTTTAAGTAAAGACGAGAAAGACGCCGCAAAGGTAACCATCCTTCCCTTGTCAGGAGCAATTCCTCCCTGGGAAGCTTTCATAATAGCATTGGTTAAAAACCATTATATTTGTTTACTGGGTAGTTGCCCAGCCCCGGGCGACTTGCCTTTTGCAGGTTACTAAAAAACAATGCCATGAAACCAATCCGCTTCGCCATATTAGCTGCTACGCTTATTTCCGCATTGGGAAGTTGTGTTCCCCAGCGGCAGTACCTGGACCTGACCAAACAAAAAGAGGAATTAGAGAAAAAAGTTGCCTTCCAGGACTCGATCCATCAGCTAAGCCTGGAAGAAAGTTCCGAATTCCAGGAACTTAATGCCGATTACCTTCAATCCCTGAGGACTGTCGAGCAGTTGCGTTCCACCAATATCAGCCTGAATCAGAGTTATCAGGAACTCCTCCAGCGATATACCAATATCGTAAACCAGAACCGGGAAATGCTGAACACTTCCTCAGAAATGCAGCAGAGTTTGCGGAATCAGGCAGATTCCCGATCGGTGGAAATTCAGGACCAATACCAAAGACTGGCGCAACTCCAGCAGGAACTTTCGCTCCGGGAGCAGCGAATCCGATCCCTGGAATCCCAATACGCCCAAACCCTTGACGTTAGAAATCAAGAGATTATTGACCTTCAGGCGCAGCTGGACGCAAGAGACCAAAGCCTTAGCCGCGCCCAGAACAATTTGAGCGCTTCCTTGCAGGATAATATCGATGACAAAAATTTGTCCGTCCGCCAAACCGCCGACCGGGTTTACATCACTGTCAGCCAGGACTTGCTGTTCAAATCGGGGTCCAGTCAACTGGACAGCCGCGGCAAGACGACGCTTCGGTCGGTAGCTTCCGCATTAAATCAGGAACCCGGGATGGACATCATTGTGGAAGGGCATACCGACAATACGGGTTCTCAGGAACGCAACTGGGAATTGAGTACCGCCCGCGCATTAGCGGTATGCAAGGAATTGATCGCCCAGGGAATTGATCCCCAACGGCTTACCGCTGCCGGACGGGGTTCTTATGCGCCCGTCGCCCCAAACAATACCAAAGAAGGGCAAACAATGAACCGCCGCACCGAAATCATCCTTGTTCCAAAGGCGGTTACCCAGGCCAGTATGGAACGGTATTAGATCCAAAGGTTACGCATAATCCTTCTTTACCCCAAAATTCTCGCCGTATGAAGCTCTTTTTTTGCGCTATTGCCTCTTCATTCCTGCTTATCGCCGCGGGTTGCTCCCTGGTATCCGCCGGAGGCGGAGTAGCTGAAAAAGTCAAAATTCTGGACTATACCAGGGTTTGCTCTCAAAGAGGATGCCCCGATTTTATCCTCAGCGTTTATCAGACGGGGCATGTAACCTATGAAGGTAAAGCCTATACGTCTCTGATGGGTACCCACATGCAACAACTCCCGGAAGCACAGTGGACGGCGCTAAAACAATCCATGGAAAACGCCAACCTTTGGCGGATCCCGGAAGATTTCCCGATCGTACAAAACTATGCGCCAGTTACGATGATTCGGATATTTGAAGGAGAATACACCAAAACGATCCGCGGGCAGGAGCTTCCCTACGAGGTCGCCCTTCTGGTATCCCAACTAGACCAGATCACAAATAATGGCGGATGGAAACTTATAGCGCCACCCACCTACGGGCTGCCGAAAGGTATTGTTCCAAATTTACTTCGCATCCAGTTGCAAGCCGGAGTAAATTTCGAATACTGGCAAAGCAAATACTACGAGTATGGGCTGGCTGTGGTAAAGAACATTCCGGAAGCGAACAATTACTGGCTATTCCGCTTTGATCCTTCCAGGATACAGCCGCTTGCTTTCAAGGAATTGCTGGATATTGACCCTGACGTTGTCAAGTCCGAATTTGAAAAAACGAGCAAATAAGCAGAAAACCGGTACTTTTGGACGTTCCACAAGGGATATTTTCGTTCACTCCTGGCTTTGCCCTTTATGCCGGAATCCTTTAACGATAATCAACAGAGCAATCAGGGCAATAATCAGGAATGGCAGCCAGCTGCCTATCTGATAGCCAACTTTGTACCCCACACTGGTCGTATCGGCTTGTAAGAAAAGAAGGGAAAAAGTATTCATGCGCATTGGTTATTCGGCGTCTTCCAGTTCGGTTTGGGCCAACTCCCAATCCTGCATAGCCAGATCGAGTTCTTGTTTTTTACCCTGATAGCGTTGCAGATAGTTCTGGGCATCCGGGCGGCTGAAGAATGCAGGATCGGCCATGTCTCCTTCAAATTTCGCAATTTCTTCTTCCAATTTCTCAATTTTTTTTTCTGCATTCTGAATGGCTCGCTGAAGCCGCTTCCGGTCCTCAAAGGTTAACGCGGAAGGCTTCGGATTCGAAGGCAGTTGATTATTGCCGGAATAAATGGAGGCAGCGGGTTTCTGCATTTCCACCTGCCGCATGTTTGCCAGTTCCCTTTTTTCTAAAAAGTAGTTCACATCGCCAAGGAATTCGTGCAATTTCCGGTCTTTGAATTCAATGGTTCTAGACGTCAGATTGCTTAGAAAATCCCTGTCGTGAGAAACGACCAACAGGGTGCCGTCGTATTCTATCAAAGCTTTTTTCAACACATCTTTGGACAACATATCCAGGTGGTTGGTAGGTTCATCCAGAACCAGAAGGTTGAAGGGCTTAAGCAGCAGACAGGCTAGTGCCAAACGGGCCCGTTCGCCGCCGGAAAGCACGGACACCTTTTTTTCAACGTCTTCCCCGCTGAACATAAACGCACCGAGGATAGCCCGAACCTTGGGCCGCATTTCGGCAGGCGATTCGTTTTCTGCAGTTTCTAAAACCGTTTGTCCCGACTTGAGCGCTTCCGACTGGTTTTGAGCATAATAGCCAATCTGAACGTTGTGGCCTAGCTGAAGGGTGCCTCCAGTTAAAGGGATTTCGTTGACGATCATTTTTGCCAGAGTAGACTTACCCTGGCCATTCTGCCCTACGAACGCCACGCGATCGCCGCGTTCGATATGAAAGTCTACTCCATCGAGGACCACCAAATCCCCATATCGCTTTTGTAAGTTTCTGGCTTCCGCCACAATCTGCCCGGATCTTGGCGCCGGAGGAAACCGAAGGTTCATTACTGCAAGGTCCTCGTCCTCAATCTCGATGCGCTCCAGCTTATCGAGCTGTTTTTGCATAGACTGCGCCATTTTCGTTTTCGTCGCCTTGGCCATGAACCGGTTAATCGTTCGTTCTCTGTCGGCAATAACCCGCTGCTGGTTTTCGTAGGCAGCCTTTTGCTTTTCCCTCCGGTCTTGCCGGTAAGCTACAAATTCTTTATAGGGGACTTTATAATCAAAAACACTACCAAGTTCAACTTCTATCGTTCTTTTGGTAACATTGTTCAAAAATTCCCTGTCGTGAGAAATGACGAGAACCGCTTTGGGGTATTCCTTTAAAAAACCCTCCAGCCAAAGAATAGATTCGATGTCCAGATGGTTGGTCGGTTCGTCGAGCAGCAGGTAATCCGGGCGGCGAAGCAACATTTTAGCGAGTTCGATCCGCATTTGCCATCCGCCGCTAAACTCGTCTGTCAACCGGGCAAGATCGTTTTGTTTAAATCCGAGGCCTTTTAGTACCCGCTCCGCATCCCCTTGAGCAGAACCCGACCCCATGGCATGGAGGCGGTCGTTTAATGCGGTAAAATCATCCAGCAATTGGTGGTAAGCATCGCTTTCGTAGTCTGTCCTCCTGTCCAGTTCTTCGTGCATTTGCTCAAGTTGCGCTTCCATTGCGCGGAATTCGGCAAAGGCAGTCATGGTTTCTTCGAGTACTGATTTCCCTTTAGGGATATCCATTTCTTGATGGAGGAACCCCAACGTGCTTCCTGTCGGGCGCAACACTTTGCCTTCATGGGGACTCATTTCCCCGGCGATTATTTTGAGGAGGGTCGATTTGCCCGCTCCGTTACGCCCCACCAGGCCAGCTTTATCCTGGGGGCCGATCACCAGATTAATGCGGTTCAGAAGAATACGGTCGCCGTATTGGATGTAAATATTAGAAAGCGTAATCATGGTCAATCAGGTTCAGAAAACGGCCAAACACAATATGAAGGCAGCTCCGGTGTCAAAAATCCGCCGCAAAGATAAAGCCAAAATGCAGACCTTTACTGCTTATGAAGATACAAATCCTCTATATTTTAAGGATAGTCCGGCAGAAAGTCCACTCAAACCAGTTACAAGGAAGAATATTGGGATCGGAAAAGCAATTCAGGCTTTTTCCAGGGTAAAGCCGAAAGTCGATCCGTAATTTGGCGTGCTGCGCACGTTGATGGTTTGTTGATGGGCTTCAATGATGTGCTTAACTATAGACAAGCCAAGTCCGGAGCCGCCCTGTTCCCTGGACCGGCTTTTATCGACCCGGTAAAACCGGTCAAAGATATGGGATAGATGTTGCTTTGGAATGCCGATTCCATTGTCGGCGACTTCAACCAACACCATGCGGTCCATGTCGTAAAAACCCACCCGGGTTCTGCCGTTTGGGATGCCGTATTTTATGGAATTCTGAATCAGGTTGACCAGCACCTGGCGGATTTTCTCCCGGTCGGCGCGCACTTTGATCGAGGAAGAAGCTTTTTCCTTAAACTCCAGGGAAAGGTTTTTCTCAGCGGCTTTGATTTCCATATCCTCAAACACCTCTTTGGTCAGTTCTTTGATGTCGAAGGTCTGGAGTTCCAGAATTAACTGGCCTGATTCCAGGCGGGAGATCGTTTCCAGGTCGAGAACAATGGTTTGCAACCGCTCCACATTTTTAGCAGCCCGTTGAAGAAAGAGCTTGTTCACCCTGGGGTCATCCAAGCCGCCTTCAATCAGAGAATCCAGATACCCCTGGATATTAAAAATAGGCGTTTTGAGTTCATGGGAAATGTCGCCCAGAAAATCCCGGCGATAATCCGCCCAGGTTTTATAATGGTCGAGCTCCGTACGCTGCCGTTCAGCCCAATCGGCAACCTCCTGCTCAGCTTCTTCAATAATGTTTTTACGCATATCGACCAACCGTGGCTTTTCATCGGGAGGGAGTTTTTCCTGTCGTATGGTTTTATAGATCAGCTTGATTTTGCGATAGATGTATTGCCGGATAAAATAGATATTGATACGGAATACCACCACAAAAAAAATGGCAGCCCAGGCGCTGAAAACGACCCATCTCCAGGGTTCAGTAGGAGGGAAAAAATAAAAGAGCAGAAGGCTTACCAGAGCCAGGGTTAAATCGATTATAGCCGAAAGCAGGGCAATGCGTTGTGGGGTAGGATTTTTAACCATCAAAATTCAAATTTATACCCGATCCCTTTGATGGTTTTTATGTGGTCTTCGCCAATTTTTTCCCGGAGTTTGCGTATGTGCACGTCGATGGTACGGTTACCGACGATCACATCGGTTCCCCAGACTTTATTGAAAATTTCCTCCCGGGAAAAGACCTTGCCAGGCTTGGAAACCAGGAGGTAAAGCAGGTCAAATTCTTTTTTTGCAAGTTCAATGATCCGGGTGTCTTTTATTACGCTGACCCGTTCTTTATCAATAACCAGATCGCCCATGCGTATCGTATTACCTTCCTCTTCCGGTTGGGGCGAACGCTCGGAGCGGCGCATCAGTGCTTTAATCCGGCTCAGAAAAACCCTGGGGCGGATCGGTTTGGTGATATAATCATCGCCCCCAACATCAAGGGCAGCGATTTGAGAATAGTCTTCTTCCCTTGCGGTCAAAAAAGTAATTACCGTGTTGGCGAATTCCGGTCTGGCTCTAAGATGCCGGCACACTTCGACCCCGTCCATTTTGGGCATCATGATATCCAGAATGATCAAGCTGGGATGTTCTTTCTCCGCTACCAAAAGTCCCTCCTCACCGTCATTGGCAGTTAAAACTTCATAGCCCTCTTTTTCCAAATTATATCTAAGGAACTCAAGAATATCCGGCTCGTCGTCGACTATCAGGATTTTATTGTTCTCCATGGAGGGGGTGAAAAGGTTAAAAATTAAACAAAACTAGCACAAACTTCCTCTGACAAGCTCAAGCGAAGTTTAAATAATTGTTAATCCTTGGGGTCTGGTTGATTTCGGCGTTCAATGCGCTTGATCACTTCCCGGTACGTTTCCGACATAGCCAGGGGGTTTTCCCGCAACTCCGCCATGACCTTGTCCAATTCCGGGCGGCTCAGCCGGTGAATCGTGCAAATATCACTATAATAAACCGCCGCAAGACTGTCTTTGGTAACCCCATAGACATTTTGCAGTGCGGCTTCAGCCAGATGGACATCCGTAAGGAGGCTGACCAAATCTTCCTGAGCCATGGAGGGCGCCGTTTTTTTCTTGGCGCAAGCGCTGCATACAAACAGGAAGATAGCCAAACTTAAAAACCCTTTCCAGAAAATGGTCATGGATAAAACTGTTTGGGATAAAGGAATTCTGTCAACTGCCCCGTCCCTTCCCGGAAATCCTTCCAGGAAGATATCGCCGCGTCGACGCGAAATACCCCGCAGGTTGGGACATTATCCAGTTCGGTTTTGGAAAACCGGTTTGCCAGAACGAACAAAGTAGGGTTATGACCAAAAATGAAAAGCGTCTGAACGGCGTCTTCCACCCTTTGAATGACGCGGAGTACATCGTCAGGGAAAGCTTCATACAACGCAGGTTCAACTCGAATGTCATCCACGTCCAAGCCGGCAGCGAAAATCTCCGCAGTGGTCAAGGCGCGTTTGGCCGGGCTGGAAACGAATAGATCAGGAGTTATCCCTTTAGCTTTAAGTTTTCCGGCCATCATAGGCGCATCCCTTAGCCCTCTCTTGTTTAGCGGTCGCTCGAAATCGCGCAGGGATTCATTATTCCAACTCGATTTGGCATGCCGGACGAAAAAGACCGTCTTCATATGTCAAGTTTTCAGGATACTATCGATGCAAAATACAACAAGCACCGGTTAGTAGGCAAGTTTTGAATGGGAGTTGCAAGGGCGGCGTTTCAATTGATGGACTTTGCCCATGGCTGTAGAAAAAATTTCACGACCGGGGCGAAGAACGGTCTTTTTGAGGCGGGCCCCACCCAAATCTCATTCAAACAAGCCCTTAAAAGCAAAGGTAATACAAACAAGCCAATTGGTCAAAGGAAGTCCCCATTGGTATTAAGGCTTTGCAGCGCAGGCCTTCTTTTTGTAAAAAAACACGCACTTGGTTAAGGGATGATTACCTTTACCGGTCAGATTATCTTTTGTAAGCCCAATATTGCTATTTATGTACTTTAAGGATAAACGCGTTTGGATCACCGGAGCTTCTTCCGGAATTGGGGAATACCTGGCCTATGCCTTGAACGAAGAAGGGGCGCAGCTCATTTTGTCCAGCCGGAAAGTGGAAGAATTGGACCGGGTGAAAAACCGGTGTAAAAAACCGGACGCTGTATATATTTTACCCCTCGATGTAAGCGATTTTGAAGCTATTCCTATCGCCGTGGAAAAGGCGATCACCTCGTTTGGCGCGATCGATATTCTGATCAATAACGCCGGCATCTCCCAACGGGAACTTGCGCTTAAAACCGGGCTTTCGGTAGACCGCAAGATTATGGACGTCAATTATTTTGGGACCATAGCCCTGACAAAGGCGGTTTGTCCTCATATGCAATCCCGGCACCGCGGGCAGATCGTGGTCATCAGCAGCGTTATGGGGAAAATCGGGGCCCCCTACCGGTCGGCATATGCCGCCTCCAAACACGCCCTGCATGGATTCTTCGATAGCTTGCGTGCCGAGTTATACCCGGACGGAATTCAAATTAGCCTGATTTGCCCCGGGTATGTACATACGAACGTTACGGTCAACGCACTCCGCGGCGACGGATCCCCCAACAGCGTAATGGCCGAAAGCACGAAAGGAGGGTTCCCGCCAGACGTATTTGCCCAAAAAGCGCTCCGTGCGATAAAACATAAGAAAAGAGAGGCCCTCATCGCAAAAAAAGAAGGATTGGCAGTGCTTATTAACCGCTTTGCCCCAGGGGTTTTTGCCCGAATCGCCAGGAATCTGAAGCTCAAATAAGCTCTATTGCCCGCTTTTGCGCATTTCGATGATCTTGTCCATCACCTCTTCTAACTGCTCCGCCCCAATATTCTTGGAAAGGATTTCTTTTTTCCGGTCGAGGATATAGATTTGGGGCGTGGTCTTGACATTGTAAATAGTATAATAACGGGATTCCAGATACGGATCGATCGTGTGGAGCCAATCTCCGGTTCCGTTCTCGTCAACGTATTTCCAGCAGTCGCCAACTTCATCTCTGAATTTAACGCAAACTGCGAAGATCTTGACCCCCTTATCTTTATACTTTTCGTAAAAGGCTTTCATAATCGGGGTTTGTTCTTTGCAGTGGCCACAATCGTACCTCCAGAAATAAAGGATGGTATACTCTGAGTTTACCTCCGAGAGTTTGATCTTGGCGCCATCCCGTTTCTGCATTTGGATATCAGGAGCGGTTTTGCCGATCAGTAAGGGTTTAAGCACGCGTGCGTTATCGATGATTTTCTTAAGTTGTTCCTCGGCAATCCAGGGCGCGTCGCCTACGGCATAGTATTTATCCACCAGATGGACATACACCGCGTCCATCCCAACCAGTTTCGACGTAGCAAAAGAATTTAAAAAATGGACCAGGTAATACTTAAACGATTCTTCAGCAGGTCTCAGACGGGCTAATATGGTATCGATGCCAATAGCCAGAGAGTCTGGGTGCTGGAAGTGGAGTTTGTTGACAAAATAATCGATCTTTTCAAAAAGGAAAGGCGTTCGCAACATATTCGGATCAGCCAGGTCCAACCGGTCAAAATAATGCCCCCGCAAATAATATAGGGTTTTCATCATCTTTTCGTCTTCCGTGCCTTCAAAAACCGGGATATCGGTGTTGATGTTGGCTGCGACGATTTTCCCTGCAAGGGACTTAGGGTTGGCGCGAACAAAGTCTTCCTGATAGGCCGTTACCTGTTTGTTCAGCGCTTCGAGTTGCTTTTGAAGAGTTTGTCTTTGAACGGTGTCTTGAGTTTCCTGAATCGACTTGTTTATCGCTTCCGCTTCTTTACTGCGAGCAGACAAAAAGTTGATATACTTATAAAACAGCACGTTTTCCTGGGACCCATTAAACTGTATGTTTTCACTGAGTTTGTCAAGAGTCGTCTGGATGGTAAACTCCTGCTCCTTTTGGGTTACCAGTATTTGGAAAAAGTTGTTGTTGGGCGGGAGGACGACCAAATACACCCCGCCGGGGATGGTTTCGTCGCCTTGAAAAACGTAGGCGCCTTTGGCATCGGCAACTGCCGTGTCCCGAAGGTACTGTTTGTCTCCGAGGTAGTATCCCAGGTAGAGTTCCTTTTCGGCAAATCCCTTAATGGTAACCGAGATGGAATAGCCGCCGTTTACTGCCAAGGCTTGCTGTGCCAGAGCCGAAACAAAAAGTATGAGGATAGTCAAGCGCTTAAACATAGTCGAGGTGCTGTTTTTGATTGAGTTAGACGAAGGAAGAACCTCCAAAGTAACGCCGGATCCCTTGCCTGTGTTTTACTTGCAGCTTAGTTTTGAACAGCGAGCAGGTAAAGAACGGCCATGCGGATGGCTACGCCATTTTCAACTTGCTGAAGAATAATGGAATGCTCAGAATCCGCTACGTCGCTGGTTATTTCCACCCCCCGGTTGATTGGTCCCGGGTGCATGATGACAATTTTTTTATCCAGGCTATCCAATAGCTGTTTGTTAATCCCAAAATATTGGGCGTATTCCCTAAGCGTAGGGAAATACCGGATATGCTGCCGCTCCAACTGGATGCGAAGCACATTGGCCACATCGCACCACGCAAGCGTTTTGCGCACATCGTAATCGACCTCTACGCCAAGCTGATCGATGTACTTTGGGATCAGAGTCGGCGGCCCGCAAACCCTGACTTTAGCCCCAAGTTTCTGGAGGCAAAAGATGTTACTTAGCGCTACCCGGGAGTGGAGAATGTCTCCAAAAATGGCCACGTGCTTCCCTTTAAGGTCCCCTAATTGTTCTCGCATCGAAAAGGCATCCAGCAACGCCTGGGTAGGATGTTCATGGGTCCCATCCCCGGCGTTGATGATGTTAGCGCTAATGTGCTCCGCCAGAAATTTACAAGCCCCTGGCGCAGGATGCCGCATGACGATCATATCCACTTTCATGGACAGGATATTGTTCACCGTATCCAGCAAGGTTTCCCCTTTTTTAACGGAAGAGGAGGAGGCGGAAAAATTAATCACATCGGCGGACAAGCGTTTTTCTGCCAGCTCAAACGAAATACGGGTCCTCGTCGAATCTTCAAAAAACAAATTGGCGATGGTAATGTCCCGCAGGGAAGGCACCTTTTTAATAGGGCGGTTAATAACCTCCTTGAAACTGTCAGCCGTGTGAAAAATAAGCTGAATATCCTCTGCGGTGAGGTCTTTGATACCCAGCAGGTGCCGGGTGCTCAATTGTTGGGTCATGGCAGTCATGCCTGTTGCGCTTCTTGTTTGTTCGCGAAAAGGAGAACCTTATCCATTCCGGATGTTTCTTTCCATTCGACTTTGACGTAGGCTTCATCCAACGCATCGACCCGGATTCCCGTAAAAGTGGAGAATATGGGCAATTGCCGGTTAAAGCGACGGTCAACCAACGACAAGAGTTCCACCACCCGGGGCCGCCCGTAGTGGTTCAGAGCGGTAAGCGCGGCTTGCACTGTTCTGCCGGTGTACAACACATCGTCGATAAGGATCACGTTTTTATCTTCGACCAGAAAATCCATTTCCGTCACGCTGGCTTCTAATGGGCGCTCCCGGCGGCGAAAATCATCCCGATAGAAGGTTATATCCAGTTTTCCGCTGGCGATATGATCGATACCCAGGTAATCTGCCAGGCGCCTGCAAATCCGGTCCAACAACAGGGTACCTTTAGGTTGAATTCCAACCAGACAGGTATCAGTGAAGTCGTCGAACTCCTCCACCAACTGGAAACACAACCGGTCGATGGTCAGCGCAAACCGGTCGGAATCTAAGATTATTCTTCCTTTGCCGCTCATAGACGTAAAGGTAAGCCATTGAAGGGAAATACGAAAAAGTTCCGGCGGCTTCGCACCGTTTTTTCCTGCCGGCAAAAAATTTAACACACTTCTTTTAAACCTCTTCAAGGAGCCGCAGTCTATAACAACGAATCGCGAGAACAATTTAAAATCCGGTTCATTCCCTGCTGATCCTTTCGTGCGCACCCTGGAGAGTAGTTTGTTACGTATTTTATTTAATAAAAAACATATCCAATTATGAAAAAGGCAGTTTTGTTTATATTTCTCTTTGCGGCCATTGGCCTCTTTTTTAATGCCTGTACCAAAGACGAAAACGACATAACGGTTACGGAAAACTTTACGGAGGATTCAGAAGATGTCGCCCTTGCTTTTGACTTTTCGGAAGATATTGAAGAAGAAATGGATATGACGATGGAAGAACTGGGTCTGGGTATTACTATTCGTTCCAAATGTCCAACGGTCACCGTCACTCCTGACCGCAATACGTTTCCCAGGACCATTGTCATTGACTATGGCGCCGACGGCTGCCAGGGCCGGGGAGGGCGCACCAGGACCGGAAAGATCATCATTGTCCAGTCCGATTCCCTGAACGTGCCCGGCGCTACCCGAACCGTAACTCTTGAAAACTTCACCGTAGACAGCGCCAAGGTGGAAGGGGTCCGGACAATTACCTACAAAGGGAAAAACGACAAGGGATATCCTTACTTTACCTGGCAGCTGGCTAATGGGAAAATTACTTATCCCAACGGAAAGACGGTCACCTGGTCGAACGATTATACCCGCACCCAGATCACGGGCTTTAATACCAAGATCCATTTGGACGACGTATTCGTAGTCACCGGTTCCGGTAAAGGTATCAACCGCAACGGCAACGCATTTACGAAGACCATTACGGAGCCGCTCGTTCGCAATGCCAATTGCCGCTGGTTTGAACGTGGCGCCGTCCAGATCACGGTGAACAACAAAACCTGGACTATCGACTACGACAACGGCCCGGGGCTATGCGATCCGATTGCTACGGTTACCCTTCCGAATGGGGAGCAGAAAATCATCTACGCTCGCCCCTGGTGGAAACGGGGATAGACACAAGATTGCAGACACAAGACGTTAGAAGGGGCGCGGGGCGGAAAGGCCTTGCGCCTATTTGGTTTGATCAAAAGAGTTCTGCCTGTTTATAGATGGGCTCGGTTTCCGGGAAAAAGGCATTGGAAGAAGGGATAGACGGAGGCAGCAGGCGCTTGATCAGGCGAAGGCGGCGGGTGTAGCGACCCAGTTCCTCGTTGAAGATGCCGTAATGATCGAGCAAGTCAATCCTGACGGAACCCAGGGCATGGATGATCTTGTTTTCCGGCATAATCAAGCCCACGTGCATGATTTTTCCGGCCTTATTCTCAAAAAAAGCCAGGTCGCCAGGATTCGCTTTCTCAATAAAATCGACTGCCTCCCCGTACTCGATCTGAGCTTCCGCTTCCCGGGGAAGGCACACTCCGGCAAACTGGTATATCAGTTGAACGAAACCGGGAGCGTCTATGCCAAACGGGGAGCGGCCTCCCCAAAGAAAAGGAGTGCTGAGGTATCTCTTGGCAACTTTAAGGAGAAAGTCGGCACTGGGCCGGATGTCCCCTGTGGTCAGTGCCTGGCCGCTAAAGGTATAAACCAGGTCCCCCAACCGGAAGTGCAGTCCGTCAAAATTCGGCAGCCGGGCGCCCATAGTAACCGGAACAAAGTGGTCCGGCCCCATTACCGCCTGTACCAATTCCAGGCTAAAGGCAAAATGATCCCGATACTGTTCAAATTCACCGGGAGTGATCAGCTTGCATTGTGCCTGCTCAATCCAACCGACAAAATTATCGATGGAACACCGCACCCGGTACCATTGCCTGCCCTTTGCCTCCAGGATTTCAAACAACTCGCCAAATAGCAACTGGGAAAGCAGTTCGCTTCTATGAGAAGGCATGCTTCGAACCGGAATGACGCTAAAAGGACATATCCCAAAGAGCATGGGCGAGATTGAATTGGATTATGGAGTGGTATTCAGACCATTGCGTCAAAAATAATAAGATTCTGCAAAAAACCGTTCACTTAGAGTTCAAATTAAGCGCTACTTTTGACCACTTCCCGGGGAGTTATCCTCGCCCGGCAATGAAAACCCAAACGTATGTTGCGCAGCTTAAGCTTTCTTGCAGCTGGAATAGGTTTGTTTTCTCCCGTTCTGCTGACCGGCCAGGATCAGCATTTTACCCAGTTTTATGCTTCACCCCTAACCCTTAGCCCTGCCCTGAGCGGCGCCTTTGACGGAGGATACCGCCTCGCTACCATTTACCGGGACCAGGGCAGGAGTTACCTTCAGGAGCCCTACACCACTGTCAGTGCAGCCGTAGATCTGCGGTTCGGAGTCAGTTCCCTCAAAAAAAACAAAAAAGACGCCTTTGGTACCGGCGTGATTTTTTACAGCGACCGAAATGCTTCTGTGAATTTTTATACCAACCAGATTGCGATCACTGCTGCCTATCACAAAGCCCTCAACCTGGAGGGGAACCACTTTCTTTCCGCGGGGTTCCAATTAGGTATTTCCCAGCGGAATGTCAATTACGACAATTTCTCTTTCCAGGACCAATTCAACGGAGAAAACGGGTATACCAACCCCACAGGAGAATATCTTCCTGAAAATAACTTTTCATTTGGCGACTACGCCTTTGGCATTCATTATGCCTATTCTCCAAAAAGACGGCCAGGAATTTTTGCGGGGTTCGCCATGCATCATTTGCTTGAACCTCAAATCAGTTTTTACGCCAACGAGCCCATTGAGGAACTCAAACAGGAGGATTTCCTTCAGCGCAAAATGTCGGCGCATTTGACGTTTTTGCTCCCGGTTGGAAACAACCTCCAGTTCTCTCCCAGAGCTTTAGCCTATATGCAGGGGCCTCATTTGGCGGCAAATGCCGGGGGCAATTTTCGGTTCTTGCTCAACGATGCCAAAGGATATGCCCTGCATACCGGTGGGTGGGTTAGAGGAGTTCGGAGCCAGGACAACTCTTTTGGGCTGGATGCCGCCGTGGGGATGTTTGGTGTTGAATACAACAATTTTCTTATCGGCTTAAGTTACGATGTCGGGCTGAGCAGCCTTAACCGTTCCGGATCAAAATCCGGAGCGCTGGAAATCTCGATTGCCTTCCTTGGGAACTACAACAACGAAACCATCCTTTGCCCTAAGTTTTGAGCCTTTAAAAAGGAACGTTTTCAACGACTTCGAGGCCGTAGCCGGTCAAACCGATGCGTTTTTTGGGGCTATTCGTGATCAGCCGCATTCGTTTTACCCCCAAGTCCCTCAATATTTGAGCGCCCACTCCAAAGTCCCGCTGGCTCATCTCAGGTTTTAAGGCGCCGGCGCCATCCTGGCTGTTCTTTTGCAGCATCCGGAGCTTTTCCAAAAGCGCCTGATCATCCTTTTCCCCATGCCGCATGATCAGTACTACTCCCTTACCCTCCAAAGAGATCATCTCAATAGCGCGCTTTAAATTAATCGAATGTTCTTCGAACAACATAGCCAGTAAATCGGCTGTTTCAGAGGCGGAGTGCACGCGAACCAGAACGGGGTCCGTTTCGTTCCAGACTCCTTTTCGTATAGCCAAATGCACGTCGCCAGTGGTGATCTGGCTGAAGGCAATCAACTCAAACTCTCCGAATGCGGTAGGCAATTTAACGCATAATTCCCTCCGGATCAGGGTCTCCGTACGTATCCGGTAGGCTACCAGGTCCTTGATGGCGATGATCTTCAAATCAAACCGGGCGGCAATATCTACAAGTTGGGGTAACCGGGCCATCGTACCGTCCTCATTGAGTATTTCTACCAAAACGCCTGCTGGGTAGAACCCGGCCAAACGGGCCAAATCGATAGCGGCTTCGGTATGTCCTGTACGGCGCAAAACCCCTCCCTGTTTGGCCCGAAGCGGAAAAATATGTCCGGGGCGCGCATAATCGGAGGGTTTCGCCTCCGGATGTACCAGATGGCGGATTCCCACCGCCCGATCATGGGCAGAGATCCCTGTGGTACACCCATAGCCAATCAGGTCAATGGAAACGGTAAATGCCGTTTCGTGCAGCGCGGTGTTTGAAGAAACCATCATGGGAAGGTCCAGTTCGTCAGCGCGGCTTTCAACAAGTGGCGCGCAGATCAATCCGCGGCCATGGGTGGCCATGAAATTGATGATCTCGGGAGTCACGCATTCTGCTGCGCAAATAAAATCCCCTTCATTTTCCCTGTCCTCGTCGTCCACTACAATCAGGACCTTGCCCTTGCGAATGTCCTCCAGGGCTTCTTCAATCGTGTTCAGGCGAATGCCTTCAGCTTCTTTGAGTTGGTTGCCAAACATTAGTACGTATTCCTTTTAAATAATAGATCCACCCGGAAAAAAGAGCCAGGTTCATCATCCAAAAATACCGTATCCCTCTCAGGATCAGCAACTGAATGCCTACTCTAAGCAACAATACATCCATCAACGGAAGTATGATCATGCCTGTTCCCAGCAAGACCAACAATATCTGATAAAATTGGTTGCCCGCCAAAGCCAAAAGCAGAACCGAAATACTTCCGGCAAGGATTAAATGAGGAGTAACCCACCGCAGGACCTTGTGGGAAAAAAAAGCGAACCTAAGCCCGGAAAAAGGAGGCCACCACAGCCTCCAAAAAACCTTCATGTTCTGAAAATTGCCCGCTCCAATCCGTTTTTTTCGCCTGAACTCAACGTTCAGGGCGTGGGTGGCGCCTTCATAACATATGGCTTCCAGATCATTAATAGCCATACCACCGGCCTCCAGAACCTTTAGAGTTATATAGAAATCGTCGACTAAAAAATTGGAAGGCGCCGGATTAAAATAGTCGGAGCGAACCGCGTAACAGCCTCCAAAGGGGCCGATCATTGCTCCCCAAAGGATTCCTTCCCAATGTTTCAATTGAGCTTCAGAGGAGAGATACCGTTCCTCAGCTCTCGAGATCCCAACTTCTTTTAAACCATAGGGAATAATATGGCTGTCTGCCACACCGATGAGGGGATCGCAAAAATGTCTGGCCAAATAAAATAAGGCTTTCGGACTTAACAGAATATTGGCATCGGTGATCAGTAGAATATGCTCCTGGCCTGCGCCGTGGTCCCGAACCGCCCTCTCTGCAAGTTGGTTAATAACGCCGGGCTTTCCCTGGCGCTCCGGGAAAGGAACGAAAACAGCCCATGGATTTCGGGCTGCAAATGATTCTAAAATCTGGTCCGTGCTGTCTGACGAATGATCCGACCCCGCATACAAAGTGATTTTCTCGGTTGGGTATTCCAGACGTTCCAGACTCTCCAGCTTTTCCGGCAAAACGCCTTCTTCATTATATGCAGACATCAGAATGGAAACCCGGGGCAAAAGCAAATTGTCTTCCGGCCTGAATACCTGCTGGTGAGAAGGCTTTCCTGAAGCCAGCCAGCGGAGGATCAAGGGATACAAGAGGTATGTATGGATAACACCCGCCAGACATCCCCAGCTCAGTAAATGCAAAAAAAACCAGAAAAACTTCATAAAGTACCGTTACGGCAGCAAAATTTGCTTATAAGCATTCATCAAGCGCTCAGCCAGCGAATGCAATCCAAAATCTGCTGCAACGAGGGCCCGCGCATGCGACCCAATTTCTGATAATTCTTTTTGATTATGAAACGCAAACCGCAATTGATCCACAAAGCGTTCCGGAGTGTCGGCAACCAAAACATGCTCCCTGTTCCGTGCCAGAATACCTTCCAGTCCCAGGGAAGTGGTTAAAACAGCTTTTCCCTGAGCCATTCCCTCCAGAATTTTCACCCGGATGCCCCCTCCAGACAACAAGGGCGCGATCAGCAGCCTTTGCCGGCAAATAAACGCTTTGGCATCAGGGACTTCTCCAAGGACCCTGACGCCGGGGATACCAGCCTGCATCAACCATTCCGGCGTATTGCGGCCGGCTACTTCAAGGGAGAGTTCCGGCATTGCCAAACGGGCATGAGGCCAAACTTCCTTTAAAAACCACTGAAGCCCCTCCAGGTTTGGCGCCCAATCCAGCGAACCTATAAAGCCAATAGTAAAAGCGTGGTTGTCCGCCATGCCGGGCTCAGGGCACGGCGGCGCCCATTCAAATCCTACCGGAACGGCCAAACCCTTTCCTTTGAACCCCATTCTTTGGAAAGCATCCAAATCCCTGCCGGTTATAGCAACGAGAAGGTCGTAATGGTCAAGCATGGCACGCTCAAAGGTATCCAGTTTAGAGGTAAGGTAGCGCAGATACCACCGCCTGGGGCCCACTGGAAGGCGCACTGCAATACGCTCCCAAATTTCGGTTTCGACATTATGCGCCCGCATAACAATCCTGGCTTTGCTATGAGCCCGGATCACCGGAATATAGGTAGCCAGATAAAGGGTTTCAAGGTGGACGATATCAAACGCTTCTTCGCGGAGCCAATTTGCCAAAGCCTCTGCATAACGCCTGGAGGAAAACCTTGCAATGTGGTAGGATTGCCGGGAAAACAAATTACCAATAGCATCAACCAAACGGATTCCATTATCCACATCTACCTTTCGTATCTCCCGGTAATGGGACAATCCTTCCGGGTACTCCCCTTCTTTCTCAGGGCGGTACGGGTGCTTGGAAGTGTTCATGGCAAGCAGGCAAATCTCCACCCCCAGCCCGGTTAAAGGCTTGCTCAAAGCATGAATAGCCACCGTTTCCCCATCGGCAATCGGGAAGGGAAATTTTTTGGTCAGTTGCAAAACCTTCATTCTGAATACCTATGCCCGCTGTAACTGCATTTATTCAAATACGTTATTGGCCCGGTTGATATCCGCCATACGAAGCGACGGATCAATTTCAACCCGCACTATCCGGCTTTTGGGCGCCGGAAGGGAAAGGGTATAAGAGGGGTTCACCCAGGGCCAATCCGCTGCTACCCGGAAGGCAGTGCCTGCCTGCTCTTGAGGTTTGTTCCCTCGCATGATTTGCAATGGAATGGTTATTATCTCTTTGCTTCCGTCGGAATAGGTAACCACCACATCTACCGGCATAGGCATTCGCCCGGCGCGTTCAAGGGCGACCAGCGTTTTTCCATCTGCTTCTTCCACAGCCTTGACGCCATAGTCAATGGTGGAAGTAGTATGAACGAAATACTCCTTATACCAATCCAATTCGAGTCCGGACGCTTTTTCCATAACCCGGATAAAATCATTGACGTTAGGATGTTTCATTTTCCAGGTGTAGAAATACTTCAGCAAACCCTGGTCAAATGCCTGTTTTCCAATCACATACTCCAATTGTTTCAAAAACACCGAGCCTTTGCTGTAAGAACCTGTGCCGTAAGCCCGGTTGGTGTTGAAATGATCGGCGTGGGTCGTTAAGGGTTCTTCTAACCCGCTCTTAGCCAAAGCAAAATAGGCATTGTAATTTCCCATCCATGGAAAAGCCTCCACTTCTCCTGGAATTAATCCTTCTTTTTTAAGATAGTTCAAAATTTCGTCAGTAGCATAATCCGTAAACCCTTCGTCCATCCATGGATATAGACTTTCATTGGTGCCCAGCATCATTTGGTACCAGGAATGCATCAATTCGTGCACGGACACCCCTACCAGCCCATTCAAGTTCCCTTCACCCAGGATCAAGGTAGCCATTGGATATTCCATCCCGCCATCTCCTCCCTGGAGAAAGGAGTATTTTTTGTACTGATACTGCCCAAAGCGTTGGTTGACGTAGTCAAATACACGGTCCATGATTGCAGGCAGCGCAGCCCAGGTTTTCTCCGTCTTTTCATTTTTTTGAAAGAAGAAGTGGAGCGCAAGCCCGTCTTTCCGAACTAATGTGGTATGGGTATATTCCGGGTCGGCGGTCCACACGAAGTCGTGCACATTAGGTGCGAAGAACCTCCAGGTTAGTTTGTCGCCCTTGGGCAGTTTCATTTTCATGCCATCGGATTCGTAGCCATGGCCCACTTCCTCCGGGTTCTGAAGATAACCGGTTGCGCCAATGACGTATTTTTTATCCATATGGATAGCAACTTCAAAATCCCCCCAAACCCCATAAAACTCCCGGGCGATATATGGGTTGGCGTGCCAGCCCTGGTAATCGTACTCGCACATCTTGGGGTACCATTGGGCCATGGAATAGGCAATCCCCTCCCGGTTATTCCGTCCGGAGCGCCGGATTTGAATGGGTACCTGCCCCTCAAATTCCATATCAAAAACGGCTTTCTGGCCCGGAAGGAGCGGCTTGACCAAGGACACCTCCAGGATAGTTTCCACCGTTTCAAACGAAACAGGCGAACCATTTTGGGTTAAAGCATGTACTTTAATAAAACCAATCTCGTCGGGCTTCAGATTAAAAATCCGGTCTCTGACCCGGCGGTCGGGATCGGAAATGGTTCTGGAACGGACGTCCATCATGCTCCCGGGCTGAAAGGCATTGAAGTACAAATGGTAAAACACCTTGTGCAGGGTGTCCGGAGAGTTGTTGAAATAAGTGAGGTGTTGATGGCCTTTGTATTGATGAACCGTTGCATCGAAATCAATGTCCATTTTGTATTGAACCCGCTGTTGCCACCGGTCGGGCTGCGCGGTAAGGTTCACGCCCAGAACAAAAGCGCCTAGAACAAAAAGGATCTTCACGAATTGCATAGGATATTTTTTTTTGAAATGCAGCAAAGGTAAGCCAATTTAGGGCTTATTTGGATTTTCTCCTTCAATTCGATTACTTTTGCACCTGATCAATTAAAGCGCCATGAAGCATTTAAAATTACCGGCTCAGGCCGGCGTTATTACCGGTTTGATTGTCCTCGCTGCGATGAGCCGTTTTTTGCCTCATCCTCCCAACTTCACGCCTTTAGGCGCCATTGCGCTCTTTGGGGCCGCATTCTTCCGGAACCGGGCTGTTGCCTTTGCCGTTCCTTTTGCTGCGCTTTGGATAAGCGACCTCGTCTTGAATAACCTGATATACGCAAAGGCTTTCCCTCAGTTTTACGAAGGGTTTGTATGGTATAACAGCTTGGCAGTGTATGCTGGATTTCTTTTGGTCGTTCTTCTTGGGCTAACCACCTTAAAATCGGTGACGGCCTTGCGGCTAGGCGCCGTTTCGGTAGCGGCCTCGCTCCTTTTTTTCCTTGTCACGAACTTTGGATCCTGGCTAATCGACCCGGTTTACCCCAAAAACCCTGGCGGACTTGGGGCAGCATATCTTGCCGGAATCCCCTTTTTCTGGAACACCCTGCTAGGCGATCTTTTTTTTAGCGCTATCCTGTTCGGCAGTTACAGCGTGATATGCAAATTTGCGCCAGGGGTTGCCTTTAAAAAGGTCTGACTTTTGCCAAGAGGGAAAGGCTTTACCCCGCAGAGGGAGGGGGAGATTGCTTCGGATACTCTACCCGTGCGTGGTAAATAGACCGAAGGAGCTGCCTGAATACTTGTTTGCAAGCAGTCAGTTCGCCAAAGGAAAGCATGGACTCCTCAAACTGGCCCTGGGCTGTTTTTGAAGCAACCAAACGATCCACCATCTCGTCGATTTCTTGAACAGAAGGATTTTTAAGGCTTTTACAGGCTGCCTCAATCGTATCGGCCAACATGAGGATAGCTGCCTCTTTACTAACCGGGCGTGGACCCGGATAGCGAAATTTATTCTCGTCCAAAGCCCCTGTTTCCCCATGTTCCTGGAGATATTTCTGGTAAAAATACTCCGTGCGGGTGGTCCCGTGGTGTGTCAGCATGAAATCGGCGATAATTCGGGGCAAGCCGTGTTTTCTCGCAATCGATACCCCCTCGGCGACGTGGTCAATGATTAGGCGGGCACTTTCTTCACTTGACAGGTTTTGATGCGGGTTGTCGCTGTTCTGGTTTTCGATAAACAGGTCAGGGTGTTTGGTCTTGCCGATATCATGGTATAAGGCTCCAACCTTAACCAGCAAATGGTCTGCCCCAATTGCCCTTGCCGCCGCTTCGGCCAGGTTGGCTACCTGGAGGGAATGTTGATACGTTCCCGGGGCTTTGGAAGCCAGCATTTGTATCAGCGGCCGGTTTGTATCCGATAGTTCGACTAGCCGGAGCACCGAAGTGAATCCAAAAATTCGCTCAAAAAGAGAGGTTAAAGGAAAAGCCAGCAAAATAAGAAAGCTGTTAGCGAACAACCAGGAAAAGGAATCCCAATCCATGGTAGCAATATCGCCTTCTTCGGTAAGTGAAAGGGCAAAATAAGAGAGGCAATACACTCCCAATATTAGCCCTACCGCATAAAAAAAGCGGGTCCAGTTGTAGGTATCCAACTTGATAATTACCACCACCACGCCCACCAATAATTGAAGGAAAATAAACGCAAAACCCATAGAGGAGAGCAGACTGGAAATCATTACGACCACCAAATGGACATACAGCGCGATCCGGTTGTCATAAAAATTTTTCATCACCATTGGAACAATCGCCAAAGGGAGAATATATGGACTCAATATGCTTTCTTCACGGATTAAATAGGAAAAATACCCAAAAGCCAATGGCCAGATCAGAATAAACAAGAGATGATTCAACCGGTAAAAAACGAAAGAATGGGTATACAACAGGTAAAGAACCAGCACCCCGATAATCAGCGAAGAGAGGATCAGATAGCCGGCAAACAGGTATGCCTTTGATTTCTTTTGCTGGACACTCAGGAGATACTGCTCCTGGAATCCTTGCAGCGTTTGGTAAACGCTTTTGGTTACCGGCGCCCCACGTTGAATGATCAACTCATTCTTCTGGATCATGCCCTGGTATGGGGAAATCGATTCGACCAACTTTTCCCTGAACTGCAGGTTTAATTTTTCGTCGTACACTAAATTGGCCTTAACGGCATCTGCAAGCAGGGGAAGCAGGAAATCAGGTTCGGCCAGGTTGCTGTATGGAAGCGAATCCCCAATGCGTTTTTGGGCTTGTTTTACAGTCAAAAGGCTTTGAGAACCAACTATTCGGGAAGTATTCCCCGAGACGATCTCTACCTCCGCCGGGATATCTTTAGGCAGGGATTGAGTATTCCACTCGATAACCCCCCTTGCAAAAAGGGATTCCAAAAATCCGATGCCATAACCAAGATAGCGGCCGGAATAGCGTTGGACATCGGGAAACTGGTTAGGCTCCAGGCTGGCTATCTGATTTCTGAAGGCGGATTCGAAACTCCGGATCTGGCTCAACTCCAGCGAATCCAACCGCTTATATAAAGGCGGAGATTTTTGACGGACCAATTCCACTTCCTGCCGGTATGCATCCGGGTCTTTTGGCACCGCAAAATCAAAAGGCGCATACAAATCCTCGTAGGGCCAAGACTTCCCCAGCTCATAAACGTATTTAAACCGGAGTTTGTCCGGAAAAAACGAAGCGGTCAAGGCCACAACGGTCAAGACCAGCACATAGTTGACGAACACCGGAATCCGGTCCCAATTTGACGTCCAGGCAGCCATGCCGCAAAGATAAGCCGGATTGTCGAAAATCCGGCTGTCTAATCGTTCCGGCCTTGCCAAAGCACCTCCGGCACCCCAAGCAAATGCCCCTGGTACCTTGCCAGAACAAATAGAAAGTCAGACAGCCGGTTGAGGTACTTCACTACGATCTCATCCACAGGTTCTGCTTTGGCAAGGGCAACGACCAGACGTTCCGCCCTACGGCAAACGCAACGCGCCAGATGGCAGTATGAAACAGAAATGTGCCCGCCAGGAAGGATAAAGTTTTTAAGCGGAGCCAGAACGGATTCCATGCGGTCGATAGCTTCTTCAAGATGCAGAATGTCCGATTCGCGCAAACTAGCGCCAGTCGAAAATTTTTCCGGATCGGATGCCAGGCTGGCGCCCATATCGAAAAGACGGCTTTGAATCTGGCGTACCAACAAACGGGATGATTCCTCAGTCAGCACGTCAGATACCAGGCCAAGAAAGGAATTCAATTCGTCAACCGTGCCGTACGCATCAATGCGAAGATGGTCCTTGGGAAGACGGCGCCCCCCAAAAAGGGAGGTTTCGCCGGCATCTCCGGTCTTGGTGTAAATTCTGAAAGCCATAAAATTAAGGGGTTACGGAAGAATAATTACAGTAAAACCCTAAATCCGGCCAACAGTTCAACGGCACGTAACATTTGCTCCCGGGCTACAACACCGCCGGCCGGTTTGCTTTCGTCAGGACGTGCTCGTTGGGATAATCCGACTCTACCATTCCGTCCAGGAGTTTGACGATCCGGTGAGCGTGCCCGGCGATGTCCGCTTCGTGGGTCACCAGGATGATCGTATTCCCTGCTTGATGGATTTCTTCAAACAACTCCATAATCTCATGCGAGGTTTTGGAATCCAGGTTTCCCGTCGGCTCATCGGCCAGAATGATCGATGGCCGGTTAACCAGCGCCCTGGCAACAGCGACGCGCTGACGCTGCCCACCGGAAAGTTCGTTGGGCTTATGGTGCATCCGGTCGGCTAGTTTAACCGCAGCCAAAATCTCCTCAGCACGCTCCAGGCGCTTGGCTCTGGTCCATCCGGCATATACCAGGGGGAGTGCGACGTTCTCCAGAGCAGAAAGCCTGGGAAGCAGATTAAAGGTTTGAAATACGAACCCAATCTCCTTATTCCTCACTTGAGCCAGTTCGTTGTCCGGCATCGAACTCACCAATTTGCCGTTCAGGAAATAGTCTCCGCTGGTAGGGCTATCCAGACAGCCGATCAGGTTCATCAAGGTGGACTTCCCAGAACCGGAAGGCCCCATGAGGGCGACATATTCGTTTTTAGCAATGTTGAGCGTGACCGACTGCAACGCGTTCACCTGGGTGTCCCCCATAATGTACACTTTGCGAAGGCTCTTAATCTCGATGATGTTGTTTCCCGTCATGGGATTACTTTTTTAAGTCAATAACTTTAGGCGCCAAAAAATAGGTTCCATCCTGATCCGGAGCATTTTCAAGAGCCTGTCTCGCTGAAATCCATTCCTGAACCTCGTCTTCCCGCAAGGAAGCGCCGGAACCAGACACGTAAATCAAGGGCTCTACTCCCGCAACGTCCAGCCCTTCCAGCGTTTCGACCATTTTCAGAATATGGTTCAGGTCGGTTTTCAAGGCTTCGCGTTCTTCCTGGCTTAGTTCCAAACGAGCTAAATGTTCCAGTCTGAAAATTAGCGTTTCATCAATGGTCATAGCAATTTATTCGAAGATAGTTTCCAAAATATCGGCCAAAAGCATAAAAAACACTATGGGGCGAATATAGAACAAAGGATCGGGGATTGGGAAAGGAAATTTAATCCCGGGTAAAACGCCTGCATTTTCGGATATTAATGTTTATTTGCTGGAGAAACTATTTGGCAAGATCTATCACATGGAACAACCATCGAATACGCCCCGCAAGGTCAAGTACGTCGCCATCGCCGGAAACATTGGTGCGGGAAAAACCACACTATGCACCCAGCTTGGAAAAACCTTTAGCTGGGAGGTTCATTACGAATCGGCTGACGATAACCCCTATCTGATCGACTTTTACAACGATATGCGCAGGTGGTCGTTTAACCTCCAAATCTATTTTTTGAACAGCCGCTACCGCCAAATCCTGAAAATCCTTAGGGAAGATAAAACGGTTATCCAGGACCGGACAATTTACGAGGACGCGTACATTTTCGCTCCCAACCTCCACGACATGGGGCTGATGCCAACCCGGGACTACCATAACTACCTCGACTTATTCCATACCATGTCTTCTCAGATTCAGCCCCCCGATTTGCTTATCTACCTGAGAGCGGGTATCCCAACCCTGGTAGATCATATTCAGGTCAGAGGCCGCGATTATGAAGGGAGTATCAGCCTGGACTATCTCAGGAGGTTAAATGATCGATACGAAAACTGGATATCGTCCTATACGGAAGGCAACCTGTTGATTATCAATTCTGACGAGGTAGATTTTGCCAATAACGCGGAGGACTTGGGGAAGATCGTCAACCTCGTTGATGCCGAACTGAACGGGCTGTTCTAGCCTCGCGGAAAAAGACTGTGGATCATGTTCGAAAAGATACAGGAAGAGCTAAGAAGAGCAGGGGTTCATCTGGTCGCCGTTTCCAAAACCAAATCGCCGGACCAGATCATGGAGCTCTACCGAAAGGGCCAGCGGGTTTTTGGAGAAAATAAAGTCCAGGAACTCGTATCCAAGCAGGAAGCATTACCCCCTGACATCGAATGGCATTTAATCGGCCATCTTCAAACCAATAAGGTCAAGTATATTGCCCCATTTGTCGCGATGATCCAATCTGTAGACAGCCTAAAGCTCCTCCTCGAAATTGACAAGCAGGCAAAAAAATGCGGACGGGTTATTCCTTGCCTCCTCCAATTCCATATCGCTGAAGAAGAAACGAAATTTGGTCTATCTTTCCAGGAAGCGGAAACTCTTTTAAGCTCCGAATCCTTTCAGGGACTTAAAAACATCCGGATAGCCGGGGTTATGGGGATGGCTACATTTACGGAAGACGAGCGCCAAATCGGAAAGGAATTTCGCCGGCTCAGGGAAATATTTCTCAGGCTAAAAGCGCTTTATTTCGCCGAAAATCCCGTGTTCAGCGAAATTTCCATGGGAATGTCCTCCGACTATGCCATCGCGCTGAAAGAAGGCACAACCATGGTGCGCATCGGAACCCTCCTCTTTGGACCCAGGCAATGAATTACTCCACCGCCAGTTTGGAAACAAGTACCCGGTCCTCTGCTATCGCCCTCAACAGGTAACATCCTGGCGCGATCCCCTGTAAAGAGAGGGTCTGTCCTTGGGAGACCGGCCCATATTGCCTTATTTTTCTCCCCTGCATATCATATATAGCTGTATTCGAAAGGGTCCCGCCAAAATCCTCCGGTAATTCAATCTGGACCTCCAGTCTGGCCGGATTTGGATACACCCTTAAGCAGGAGGGGGCAGATCGTTCAGAAACGGCCGTTGCCATGGATGCCTTCCACGGCGTTTGGTACAACTGGACCCCTCCCCGGTTATTGCCAACTGCCAAATCCAGAAACCCATCCGAATTCAAATCAGCCAAAGCCGGACGGCTGTTAAACCCGATCTCCTTCCGTTGAAGCGAAAAGGAGGTTTTTACAAATGGTTTGGTTATATCAGGATCGTCAATGCGGTACAACTGGAGTCCCAAATCTTCTGTCCCGCAGAGCACCTGGACATGGTCGCCGTCGGAGAAAACCACAGGAGCGCTAAACCCGGAAACATACCCAATCTGGCGGGTGTCTACAGCGCCTAAAAAGGCATTCGAGGGGGTGGATTCAAACGCGGGTTTCCCTTTGGAACCTATGTTTTTGAAAAAATTGACATTGCCGGAACGCTCCCCGATCACCAAATCTGCCAGGCCATCTCCATCCAAATCAATTATCTGGGGAACGCTGGCCAGCCCAACGTCGATACTCTGGTAGCCGATAACCACTGGGCCAAATTGCATTGGCTTCCCTGGGCCAGCCAAATTTTCTGCGAACAAAAGCCGGCCGGCTTCCTCCCCTACTACGAGATCAAGGTCGCCATCTTGGTCGATGTCCCCGAAAGCAGGGCAAAAACCAAAGGAGTTCCCTTCCAAAACGCTTAAATTTAACCAATCCGAACTCACAAATTCAAATTGGGGTTCCGTCGCAGATCCTGTATTATGAAACAGGGTCAAACTGGAGTTTCGCTCAATGCCATCCGAAAAGAGCGATTGATTTCCAATCACGAGGTCCAGAAGACCATCCCCGTTGACGTCGGCAAAAGACGGATTTGCGCCCGTGCCCAAATCAATCATTTCGTCGAGCAGAAAATCTTTCTGTTGTAAACGAAACTGCGGCTTGCTTTCCGTGCCGGTATTTTGGTAGAACCAGATGGCCTGATAGTTTTCCGAGCCGAACCGGGAACTTGGTGAAACGGCAAGGTCTTTGATCCCATCAAAATTGAGGTCCAGGGAATAAGCAGCCGGAAAAAGGGGTAAATCCACAGGGACGTCGGTGGAAGGAAAATGGTTATCCTGCTGATCTATCCAGGCAACCTTGCAAGAACCTCCGTTGCGCAAAAAGTTGAGATTATTATACGATACATCCCCCAGAATCAATTCCTTATCGCCGTCTCCATCCATATCCAGCGTCAGCAAGGTAGAACCAGCGTGCCGGTAATTGACGACGAGGTCATCGAATCCAGACCGGAAACAAGCGCCGGGGGCTGGAGCAAGATCGACCTTTTCGGTAAATCCGCTCTCGTAAAATCCTCCCCAGCAACTATTTTGAAGGGTAAAAATAAGGCTGTCCGTTCCAAAGCCCTTTTCCACCGACTGGTTCTGAAAAAGCTCCGCATAACCGCCTGCCAAATTAAAGGTAAGCAGATCCAAATCTCCATCACAGTCCATGTCGTCCACGGCGGGTAAGTCCACTTTGCTTATATATATAGGCGTAAGAACGCTACCGTTAAGCGGAAAAGGAACAAGCCCAAACGGGCCCCTGAAGGAAATCCGCCTGAAAGCCAGCGTATCCCCCTCGTAATACCCCGAAAAAACTGAAACGCCGTCGATGCCTAAAATATCCGAATAAGCAAACAAGTCCGGGATGTTGTCCCCGTTATAATCTCTCGGCAAAACCCAATTTTCCAGGGCCGGAAATTTTGCGGTAAAGCCGGGATTGAATACGTATTGTTTCTTGCCGTTTTGAGTAACCGCAATGAATGCCGACTGCACATTTCCCTCTCTATCAAATACATATAAATCCTCAACGCCATCCCGGTTCAGGTCGGCGGAAGCCAGCTGAGGCGTATTGAACCCCCCAACCCAGGGATTGGATAATAGTTTACCCGACTTGACCACAGGGATAACCATGGAGCGGAGGTCCTGGGAATTGGAACTAAAAGGGAACCACGTCAGAAAAAAAGCGGCAATTAAGCGGTAGTTCATGGATGGATTCTTATCGTCACTTCAGACATGAATAAAAGAAAAGTGGCAAATGCAAAAATTAGTTCCTGACGAGTAAGGGACAGGCCGCCTTACAACGCTTACGGCAGCATTCATATTAAAAACAAATACCATGCCAATAAAGCTGTCTATCACTATTTTTACCCAAAAAGGCGCTGTAAACGACTCAACAACCTCAACATACGCGGGTTGGCCGCAGGAGAAAGATTGAAAAAATACCCATTGATCGTGATCCAGGCCCCTTCCCTGCGAAAATCCCGGATTTGGGTAAAAGGCACATACCGTGCTTTTTGCATGGGCGCTTTCCAATAAATCGCTCTATCCGTAAAAGCAAACCCCTCTTTACAACCACCCAGGACGCTTTGATCGGCTATGACCAAGATTTTCTCATCCTTTGCAGGAAACAAAAAGCTTTTTCCTGCCTGTTTCAACTTGTCCAGGGGCATGCGCAGGAAATCGGTATAATACTCCTCTCCCTCCAGTCCTGGCTGAAGAAAATCGAGGATCATTTTTTGCATCGGTACGGAGGCTTTGTCTGTATATTGATACCTCAGGATTTCCTGCGGAAATTTGACGCCGGCAATATCCTGTGCGTGCTGGATAATAAAAAGATCCAGCAGGTCTTCAAACAAATCGGCGATCAGGGCGTTCACCTCTGCCGGGTCCGCATCGCCCGCATCCGCCATTTCGTGCACGAGTTCAGCCAACTGAGCCGTTCGCCTGGAAAGAACGTCGCGGAACCCGGACGTATAAAGCCTTTCTGAAAATTCGGAAAATAATCTGGCATCGTGTTCTCTTTCGATTCGCTCGCGCAAAGCCTGAAAGAATTGTTCATTCAATTGGGCTTCCAGATTTCCTGACAAATCGACGCGAAACGAGGCCTTCTTTCCACCCAAAGCGGGCTCCTCTTGCAGCGCTCCGCATTGCCAGCAAAAACGGGCTTCGATGGGCAAACCGGTATTACAGCGTGGGCAGCGTTTCATTTATTCGTATTTAGTATCTCCCATTCAAAATACACTTTCTCGCTGGAATAAAAACCAATCTTTGTCTAAGTTGTTGATCTGTAAACCGCCGACAGATCCTTCAACGGACCGGCAGGTATTTTTTAAACTCCCCCAAACCTTGTCCAAACCTATTAAAAAATCCTATTTACCTTCTAAAATCTGCCCGGTTTGTAACAGGCCTTTCAACTGGCGCAAAAAATGGGAAAAGCAGTGGGAATCGGTAACGTATTGCTCTGACAAATGCCGCAACCTGAAAAAGGAAAAAAAACAGTTCCGTCATGGAGAAAACAAACCGCCCCGGAAAGGGTAATCCATACAACGAATACGACAACTTTGCTTTTCATCCCAGCAATGTGTTCCTGGTTTTGCTGTTAGTGGGATTAGGCGCCCTTTTCCTGAGCCTGAGCGCGGCTTTTGTCTATAACCGAATGCAAAACGGCCTTCCTCCGGTGAGGGTTCCGGTCCTGTTCCTGTTCAACACCCTGATTTTGCTTGGAAGTAGCTGGTGTATGGAATGGGCTAATAGGTGTTACAAAAAAGATAGAAGTGCTGCATTCCAACAGGCCCTTTTACTCGCCATGGGTCTTTCCCTGCTTTTCCTTTTTGCCCAAACCATTGGCTGGAGAAGCTTACTTCATCAAAACATTTGGATAAACTCCAGCAACGCGGCAAGCTACCTTTATCTGGTTTCCGGATTGCATTTTCTCCACGTCATCGGCGGGCTTCCGTTTTTGCTTAAATTTTATGCGTATGCGCGTATCCATACAAAAGATCCTGTGAATGCGCTGGTTTACTTCTCCGACCCGGAAAAAGCCCTGAGGCTGAGGCTTCTCCGGATCTATTGGCACTTTCTGGATGCTTTATGGATCTACCTCGTAGTGTTCTTTTTTATTAATTCCATGATACGGCAAGCCGGCTGACTTCGTCCGGCTTTTACGGCCAAATGCAGGAAGAAAATGTTGGGTGCAGATTGTATATTTGCAGCTCTAAATAGTCGTCCATGCAAAGTAAATCCGAGCCGGAAGTCAACCTTCAAACTGCTCTTTCCTTAGGTATTTCAGAAGAAGAATTCAAAAAGATCACCGAATATTTGGGCCGTACCCCAAATTTCACCGAGCTGAGCGTGTATTCGGTTATGTGGTCGGAACACTGCTCCTACAAAAATTCGATCCATTGGCTGAAAACGCTCCCAAGAGAAGGAAAGCGCCTTTTGGTTGGCGCGGGGGAGGAGAATGCCGGTTTAGTGGACATTGGCGGAGGATTGGCCTGCGCCTTCAAAATCGAATCCCATAACCACCCTTCAGCCATCGAGCCATATCAGGGCGCCGCAACAGGGGTCGGGGGAATTCACCGCGATATTTTTACGATGGGGGCACGCCCAATAGCCTCGTTAAACTCCCTGCGTTTTGGAAACATTGATCTGGATCACACCAAGCACCTTATTCGCGGGGTAGTTAGCGGTATTGGAGACTATGGCAACTGTTTTGGAGTGCCCACAGTGGGAGGGGAAGTGTATTTCAACGATTGTTACAATCAAAACATTCTGGTCAATGCGATGTCGGTAGGCATCGTCCGAGCCGGAGAAACCATTTCCGCTACAGCCAGCGGGCCGGGCAACCCAGTATTTATCGTCGGGTCGGCAACCGGTAAAGATGGCATACATGGAGCGACGTTTGCTTCTGCGGATCTCACGGAAGATTCGGCAGAAGACCTTCCTGCCGTCCAGGTTGGCGACCCTTTCCAGGAAAAACTGTTGCTGGAAGCTAGTTTGGAGGCAATACAGACAGGCGCAGTTGTTGGAATGCAGGATATGGGGGCCGCAGGCATCACTTGTTCCACTTCGGAAATGAGCGCCAAAGGGAAAGTGGGCATGCGTATTGATCTGGATAAAGTCCCAACGCGGCAAGCCAATATGCAACCATGGGAGATCCTCCTGTCGGAAAGCCAGGAGCGCATGCTCATCGTTGGTGAAAAAGGGAGGGAAACCGAGCTTCAGGCAGTTTTTGAAAAATGGGACCTGGTCTGCGAACAGATTGGCGAAGTAACGGAAGGCGGGATCCTGGAATACTTCTTCCACGGAGAAAAGGTCGCCGAAGTTCCCGCCGATTCCCTCGTGCTTGGCGGAGGGGCCCCTGTTTATATGCGCGACTACACCCGGCCCAGGTATCTCGAAAAAATCCAGCGTTTTAAACCGTCTGCCGTAGCCGCTCCCGTAAACTTTGTTCAGGCAGCTAAAACGCTCTGGTCTTCCCCGAATTTGATCTCCCGCCGGTGGGTTTACGAGCAGTACGATTCCATGGTGCGGACAAACACCGTAACCACTAATGCGCCTTCGGATGCGGCGGTCGTCCGGGTAAAAGACAGCACCAAAGCGCTGGCACTGACTACCGACTGCAATTCCTGCTACGTGTATTCGGACCCTTATATGGGGGCTATGATCGCTGTGGCGGAGGCAGCCCGAAATATTGTATGTTCCGGGGGGGCGCCCGTAGCCATAACCAACTGTCTAAACTTTGGCAACCCTTACAATCCGGAAGTATACTGGCAGTTCGTGCATGCCATCCGTGGCATGGGGGATGCTTGCCGGAAATTTGACACCCCGGTCACCGGGGGCAATGTCAGCTTTTACAACCAATCGGTTTACCAGGATCGCACCGAACCGATCTATCCAACGCCTACTATCGGCATGGTGGGTATTCTTGACGACCTCTCCCTTCACACTACCCTTGATTTTAAAGAGGAAGGCCATCACATTTATATGCTGGGAACCCCGCACAACGACCTGGGCTGTTCGGAGTACCTGCGCCACGTTTGCCAAATCCCCCTTTCCCCTGCTCCGCATTTTGACCTCGACGAGGAATTTCATATCCAACAAAACCTGATGCAGATGATTCGGAAAAAACTGATCGCCTCTGCGCATGACGTATCCGACGGAGGGCTTTTCACTGCGTTGGTTGAAAGCGCCATCGCCGGCAAAATTGGGTTTAATGTGGAGAGCGACCATAATTTCCGCAAAGATGCCTACTGGTTTGGGGAGAGTCAAAGCCGCATAGTGGTCACCGTTAGCCCTCAAAGGGAAGACGAACTGGTCAACTATTTGAACACCCACAACGTTCCTTTTACCAGACTCGGCGAAGTAAAAGGCAAATCTATTGTCCTGGACGGCGAAGATTTTGGACCGGTGAAGGAATGGGAACAAGTCTACGTAAGGTCCATGGAACAAAAAATGGAACATGCCATCTGAGCGCCTTTCCATACTTTTCAGGCAAATAACCATTTACTAACAAACTGGCACAATTAATCCCAACACATGAGGACAGCAACGCGGGTTCTTACCCTACTCTTAAGCCTGGCTTTATTCACCCAATGCTCCCTGAACAAAGGGGTCACCATCCAGGGGAAAATTATTGGAGCCGAAAACCTCCAGGCATTTATCGACCAGGTGGCAATAGGAAAAGCCGCCAATATTCTCGGAAAAGCAGATATTTCTTCTTCCGGAGAATTCAAAATCAATTTCCCTGAGGGTTTAACCCCGGGGGTATACAACCTTCGCATTGGGGCCCAAAAGTTGAACTTAATTCTCACCGGGGAAGAGAAGAAAATCAAAATCGAAGGAAACCTTAATGCCCTTGCCAATTTTGAAGCCACTATTTCAGGGTCTCCCGATTCTGAAATTTACAACCAAACGATGAAATCACTGGTTCAGCGGCAGATGTCGGCCGCTGATGTTGACCGCTTTGTAGATACTGTGGGCAATCCGCTGGTGGCCGCCTTTGTCGCTTACCGTTCCATGGGAACCGCAGGCGAATTCCTGGCAACCCAGAAAAAAGCAAAAGCCAGGTTGGATCAAACCCACCCTACCCTCGAGATCACGCAAACATATGGCGAGTTCCTGGCAATGGTGGAGCAGCAGTACCAGGAAATGAGGTCTCAGGAATTGATCCAGGTAGGTAACATGGCCCCGGACATCAACCTTCCAGGCCCCAACGGAAAGTCGTATTCCCTTTCTGGCCTTAAGGGCAAAGTTGTTTTGGTCGATTTTTGGGCAAGCTGGTGCGGCCCATGCCGGCGGGAGAACCCCAACGTGGTTTCTGTTTACAACAAGTACAAGGACAAAGGCTTTACCATCTTCAGCGTCTCTCTGGACGGCGTAGACGACGGCATCCGGCAGCGGGTTAGTTCTCCTCAGGAAATCCAGAACATGGTCCAATCTACCAAACAAAACTGGATTGCCGCAATTCAAACTGACAAGCTCACATGGGAACACCACGTAAGTGACCTCAAGCGATGGGATTCCGCAGCGGCAGCTCTTTACGGCGTGCGTTCCATCCCAAGAGCGTTCATGGTGGACCGGGAGGGAAAAATCGTCAATACCAATATTCGGGGAGCAGAAATGCTCGAACAAGAACTTCTTAAATACCTTTAAGATACGCACGGCGAATGACCGCGCACAATACGCCGGCGGCAACCGCTGCGTTCAGGGATTCCGCCCCTGTAACCGAGGTTGCCGCCGGCGGTACCGTTACCTTTTCATCCAAAAACGCCCGGGCAGCAAACGAAATCCCGTTCCCCTCATTGCCGATAATCAAAAGCGTTCCTTTCCCCGGGCTAACCTCGAAATCAAAAACGTCCTCCCCCTCCAAATCGGCTCCCAGTATGCGCACTTCCGGGTATTTCTCCCGAAATTCCTTCAAATCCTTAACCGGGTAACAAACGCGGAGAAAAGCGCCCATGGAAGCCTGAATAACTTTTGGATTGTACGCCTCTACCGTCTCCAGGCTGAGAAAAACGTGCCGGATACCAAACCAATCGGCAATGCGCAGAATCGCGCCCAAGTTTCCAGGGTCTTGTATCCCATCCAAATACAAGGATAGGTCTTTAGCAACAATTTTCGGATCTTCCCGGATTTCTCTTTTTTCCACCACAGCCAAAACCTGGTTCGGGGTCTGCATGGTGGATATGCGCTTCAATTCTTCCTCCGTTACAGGGATGACCGTTACAGGAAGCGGCAATTTATCGCCATAGCCTTCTATCCAGGATTCCAACGCATAAAGTTCCGGCACTTTCCAACCCGGGCTTGCCAGCAGCTCCCGGACAATCTTGTCTCCTTCCACCAAGAATTTCTGGTTCTTTTGCCGGAACTTCTTAATTTGCAAGGACGTAATCCACTTGATTTGATTCCTGGACAGACTCATGCGCGTACAGACTATTTAATCATGATCCCTTTCTGCAATATCGGCAAAAACGTTTTTTTTCTCCTCTTTTTTTCCCTGCTTTACGGGTGCAACACGACCAAGTTCCTGGACGTAGACCAGGTACTTCTACAGAAGAACGTTTTACACCTGGATAAAAAAAAGCCGATCGAGAACCGAAGGTCATTGAGCTACGAGTTGGGAACGCTATATAAGCAAAAACCCAATCACAACCTGTTCTTTTTCTTTCCCAGGGAATGGTTTTACTTCAAAACAAGCGAGCAAGACTCAAGTAAGCTGTCCAAATGGAAACGGCGGTTTCTGGCGGAACCTCCTGCTATTTTTTCAGAAGACCTGGCTGCTGCAACGGTTTTCGACATACAAAGCTACCTCCAATATAAAGGCTATTATGATGCAAAAGCCTATTATGACGAAACCCTTGTGGGAAGGAAAAAGAAAAAGGTAATCGTCCACTACTACGCCGAACCCAATAACCGATACGCCATCGACAGCGTATTCCTGACTTCTTTCGATTCCGAAACCGACAGCATCCTCCAGGAATCTTCCGGACAAACCCTGTTCAAACGAGGTCAAGGCCTGGATGGAAAACTGTACGAACTAGAGAAAGACCGGATTTCTACCGTCCTCCGCAACCATGGATACGCGTTCTTTTATCCCAACAACATTCAGCAAATGGAGGTAGATACCCTCCGTAAAAACCATTCGGCCAAACTTTATCTTGACATCCAGGCGCCACCTGGCAACGGACAAAGGAGGTATTTTGTCGGGGACATCGTCGTTCTGCCCAACTTCAATCCTGCAATCGAGCCCGGCCAGCTCAGAGACACGCTTATCGGGGGGCTAATTTTCAGGGATACTTCCTTTGACTTTTCCATCAAGCCGGAGGTGATCAAGAACGCCGTTCACCTCCAAAAAGGCACCCTGTACCAGGATGCGCTGTTCGAACTAACCAATAAGCAACTCGGCGCTCTTGGCGTATTTCGTTTTGTGCGCATCCGGCAGGAAGTAGATAGCATTTTCCCCAACAAGCTCAATTTCCGGATCGAACTGACGCCTACCAAACGATTCGAAATGGGGTTGGACTTCGATGTGAATTATACCAACCGAAGCAATGGAGCCGGTATCGGCAACCTCATCGGGATTTCCCTAAGCCCTTCCGTCAGGCATCGCAACTTGTTTCGGGGCGCAGAAACCCTGGTCAGCAAACTCTCCGCCGGAGTAGAGGTCAATCCCAATCCCGACCGGGGCCAGTTTTGGAATACGATTGATCTAAGGTTCCAAACCGACTTGTTCTGGCCCCGTTTTGGAGATTATCTTGGAATTTGGAAATTCGCCAGCCCGCTGGTGGTCTCCAAAACGCCCGGCGACACCAGAGAATCTGCGTATCGTTTTCTCTCCGGCAACGCGTCGACCCGTTTATCCGGAAGCTGGAATTACGTTTCCCTCCTCAATTTCTACAACTACACGTTGATCAATTTGGGGTATGGCTTCGACCTGCAGCAGCCCAATAAGCGGTTTAGCGTCAACCATTTGGGAATCGACTACCTATTCCCGGAATTTCAGGAAGCTTCCGATACCATCATCAATGAAAACCCGTTTTTCAGGAATACTTTCAGCCGGCAGCTATTTGTCAGCTTGCTGTTCAGGGATCTTAACCTGGTGACGGCAAACCGCCCCAACCGGTTGGGAGTTTCCCACTATTTTGCTTTAAGCGCCGAAACTTCGGGCTTTGAATTGTGGGCTGGAAACGCGATTTACAATGGCCTGGCTGACGCAAAAGACACCCTGAAGATCAGCGGCGTCCCGTTTTCCCAATTCGTTCGGCTGGATGGAGATTACAGGGTATACCGGCAATTGGCGCCGAAGCGGTCGGTAGCTTTTCGGTTCAACCTGGGCATTGTGCGCCCATTTGGGTTCAGCTCCAACGTCCATTATGTCAAGCAGTTTGCTTCAGGAGGGCCTAATAGCATTCGCGGCTGGGCGGCAAGGGAATTGGGGCCCGGAGGCCATATCGACTCCCTGTCTCTGACTTATACCAACCCGCTGTTTTTCTATCAAACCGGCGATTTCAAGATGGAATTCAACATGGAATACCGGTTTAATATTTTCTGGGCGCTCAATGGCGCATTGTTCCTTGATGGAGGCAACATCTGGACGTTGGGGAAAGACCCAACCCGGCCGGGTTCTCAATTCAGATTCTCAGAACGCATTGATCCGGAAGCGCCGGAAGGGCGAGGGTTGTACGACCCGTTTTACCGGCAAATCGCCTTAAGCCCGGGAATAGGCGCCAGGCTCGATTTTACCTATTTTATTTTCCGGATAGATCTGGGCGTAAAACTCCGTTACCCCTACCGGTGGGACGGGAAATCCTTCTGGAACCCGCCAAATAAATGGCTGGATAACCCCAACATCAATCTGGGTCTTGGTCTTCCTTTTTAGCCTTTGGTTGCCGGGAAGTTTTCTTTTGGGATGCCTGGTCGAACTCATCGAACAAGGCCTTTCTCCCAAACCTGCTGCAAATGGGGCAGGCATAGGGGTTATGCCCTCTAGCCGGACAATACTGACGGCCGAAAAAAATGATCTGCAAATGCAGGGAGTTCCACTTTTCCTTTGGAAAAAGCTTTTTCAAATCCGCTTCGGTGGTTTCTACATTTTTTCCTGAGCTAAGCCCCCAACGGAATGCCAACCTGTGAATATGGGTATCTACCGGAAAGGCAGGCACGCCAAAAGCCTGGCTCATGACGACTGAGGCCGTCTTATGCCCTACCCCTGGCAGCGCCTCCAGGTCGTGGAAATTAGCCGGTACCCGGCCTTCATGCCGGTCGATTATTATTCTGGATAACTGAGAAATAGCGGTGGCTTTTCTCGGCGCCAAGCCACAAGGTTTAATAATTTCTTCTATATCAGACACCTCCAATTTAACCATCGCTTCCGGGGTTTGGGCTCTGCCAAAAAGCAACGGACTTATCTTATTGACGCGTTCATCGGTGCATTGAGCGGAAAGCAGAACGGCAATGAGCAGGGTATACGCATCCTGGTGTTGAAGCGGAATGGGGGTTTGAGGATACAACTCCTCTAATATTTGCATGATTTCCCTGGCTTTTTCCTTTTTTGCCGGCATTTCATCCATAGATAAACTGCCCGAAGGGGCTTTGAATAAAGACTTCATTGCGTTGCGCCGTCTCAACCCTTCCAATAACTTGCGCTTCAATCCCCACGTCATGAGCGCGATGGATCGCCTCCTGAGCCAAGGCTTCCGGCAAATATAGCTCCAGCCGGTGGCCCATATTGAACACCTGATACATTTCCTCCCAGGAAGCGCCTGATTCCGATTGGATCAACCGGAACAAGGGCGGGACCTCAAAGAGGTTGTCCTTGACCACCCTGAGGTTGCCCGTTAAAAATTTCAGCACTTTCGTTTGCCCTCCTCCCGTGCAATGGATAATACCGTGTATCTGGCGGCGGTACAATTCCACAAACGGCTTTAAAAAAGGAAGGTAGGTGCGGGTTGGAGAAAGAACCAGTTTGCCTGCGGGTACCGGGCCATAGGGAGTGTCTACCGGGTCGGTCACCTGTTTAGAACCGCAATACACGAGGTCCGAAGGTGTTTGAGGCTCAAAGCTTTCCGGGTATTTGGCCGCATAGAGCCTGGAAAACACATCGTGCCGGGCTGAAGAAAGGCCGTTGCTCCCCATGCCTCCATTGTAGGCGGATTCATAAGCCGTTTGACCGAAAGAAGCCATGCCTACCACTACATCCCCTGGTTGGATACGGATATCAATCACGTCGCTGCGCTTCATTCTGGCAAATGCGGTATAGCCAACATCGATGGTACGGACAATGTCCCCTACGTCAGCGGTTTCGCCACCGGTGAGATGAATGCGCACCCCGTGCTCCTCAAGTTGAGCAGCCAAACGGGCCGTCGCCCCAATTAAGGCGTTCAATACATCACCTGAAATATACTGCTTGTTGCGGCCAATTGTGGAAGAAACCAGAATCTGATCGACACAACCTACACAAGCCATATCGTCGAGATTCATAACCAGGGCATCCTGAGCAATGCCCTCCCATACCGATAAATCTCCCGTCTCGCGCCAATAGATATAGGCAAGGCTGGTTTTGGTGCCTGCCGTATCGGCGTGCATGATATTGCAATAGGCAGGGTCGCCCGCCGCAATATCGGGGACGATTTTACAAAAAGCGTTGGGAAAAATCCCCTTGTCCAGGTTTTTTATCGCCTGGTGGACCTCGTCTTTGGTGGCTGAAACGCCCCGTTGGTCATACCGGTATTTTTCAGACATTAGGCAGCATTTGGGTGCAAAAATACATCATTAATTTATGGGGCCTCCAAATTTGGGATTTTAACAAAGGAAAATTAGGTCGGTTATGACCGTAATTATATATTTGCAAATACGGTGTTTTAATACAAATCATATTTTTTGCATTACCGGAGCCCCCCATTAAAACTTCGGTAATACTTCACTAAACAATCAACTGTGTCTAACCCAGAGCAAATACTTAGAAACTACATAGGCTTGCCTTTGCGTTCTATTTTGGCAATCGCCGGATTTTCCCTTGTAGCCATATGCGCTTTTGTTGTTTTTCCTGAATTGTTTCGCAATTCCCAGGCTTCTGTAAGAGGAAGCGAACCGGAAGAAAACATCATTGGCTCTTTCCCTGTCGTCGTACCGACCGTGAAATACGGTTTTGCGCTGGACACGTTCCAAACCCTGGAAGGTGAAGTACAGCGAGGTCAAATCCTCGGGCAACTGCTTTCCCAGTACCATCTTTCTCCGCAGGATATTGAAACGCTTTTCCAGCGGGCGGTAGGCGTATTCCGGGTTCAGGATTTCCAAACCGGCAAACCCTACCTGCTCATGTCCAAAGACATGGAAAACGGTTTGGATTATTTGGTCTATGAACCAAGCCTTTACGAATATTACGTTTTTCATTTGAAGGATTCCCTGTGGATCGAACACGTGGAGCGTCCGGTAGAAACCCGCGAACATATCGCCGAAGGTACGATAGAAACTTCTCTTTGGAAGGCGATGGAAGACAACGGCGCCAGCCCCGCACTCATTGCAAAACTGGAAGATGCCCTCCAATGGTCTATCGACTTCCATCACCTGCAGCAAGGAGATTATTTTCGCGCTTTATACGATCAGCAATTTGTGGAGAATACCGAAGTAGACCCCGGAAGAGTCCACGCGGCGGTATACCGGACGGGAGGCAAGGAGTACCATGCCATTTACTACGAACACGGGGAAGAGAAAGGTTACTACGATCTTCAGGGCCGGCCTATGAACAAAGGGTTCCTCAAGGCGCCGTTGCGTTTTTCACGGATATCTTCCCATTTCAATCTCCAGCGATTCCACCCTATCCTGAAACGCGTTCGGCCGCATTTTGGCACAGATTATGCTGCTCCGTACGGCACTGAAATTTTAGCTGTAGGACAGGGAGAGGTGATCGAAGCATCCTATACCAGCGGCAACGGCAATTATGTAAAAATCCGCCACAACAAACAGATAACTACCCAATACCTCCACATGCAGCGGTTTGCCAAAGGAATACGCAGAGGAGCCACCGTGCGGCAAGGGCAAGTTATTGGATACGTTGGATCCACCGGACTCGCTACCGGCCCTCATGTGTGTTTCCGGTTTTGGATGAACGGCCGGCAAGTCAACCACCTTCGCCTGAATTTCCCGCCACCAGAGCCGCTTCCAAAAGAAGCGTTGGGGAAATTCTTCCAGTACCGGGATGAATTGCTCGCAAAGTTAAACGAAGGCGAAGCGCAACCCGTAAGAACAGAAAGTAAAGGAAGTGTAACCAGTCCCTGATAAGGCCCTTAATTCCAGCTTATCGATTCCGGAAGCTGCGCCAGGACGCTGAAATTGTCTCCTTTGTGGGACATAACTTGCTGCCATAACCCTTCCGGAGGGCTGTTGAAAAGGTAATTTGCGTCCATGCCGGCTAAAATCCACGAGCCATAACTGAGTTCCTCCTGGAGCTGGCCTTCCCCCCATCCTGAATAACCTATGAAGAAGCGGATATTCCCGGGAAGAATAAGCTGGGAAGCCACCAGGAATTTCAACTTCTGGAAATCCCCGCCCCAATATACCCCGTCCGAAACCTTTACGCTGTCTTCCAGCAAATCCCCAACGTTGTGGACGTAATGGATGGTGTCGGTTTGTACCGGCCCTCCCCAGAAAACCTCGCTGGAAAATTCCGGAAAATCCTCAAGTAATTCATCTACATTCATCGCCAGTGGGCGATTCATGATAAACCCTACACTTCCTCCCTGGCCATGCTCGCACAGCAGCACTGCCGTACGTTTAAAATTTGGGTCCATCATAAAGGGCTCGGCAAGTAAGACGCTGCCTTGTTTTACCTCAGTCCCGTTCATAATTCCTTCATCGGGTTGTTTGGATATTTTTCAGGCCCGCCCTCTGTTACAAAAGCTAAGCCAGTACTGAATGCGCTAAATAGTTGCCATTTTTTTACCATGCGCTGGTCGGGAACCTCCGGTCGATCTTTTTAAAGAACCCCTGAAGGACCTTTCCCGTTCCGCCAACCTCAATTATTTCACTAACGCCAGCCTGAATCATTTGCTCCATAATCTGCGTCCACCGCACCGGGGCGGTAAGCTGATCGATAAGGTTTTGCTTAATGATATCCGGATCCCGTTCCGGCTTGGCATGTACGTTTTGATAAATGGGACATACCGGGGACGAAACCGGGGTTTGGGCGATCGCTTCTTCCAACTCGTCTTTCGCCGGTTGCATCAGCGGTGAGTGGAAAGCGCCGCCAACAGCGAGCATGACCGCTTTTACCGCGCCGGCTGCCTCCGCTTGCTTAACAGCTTCTTCTACGCCTTTAACAGAGCCGGAGATAACCAACTGCCCGGGGCAGTTATAATTGGCGGGCACTACAATCTCATGGATTCCCGCGCAAATAGCTTCAACCGCTGCGTCATCCAAACCGAGGATTGCCGCCATGGTACCCGGTTCTATTTCGCAGGCTTTCTGCATGGCAAACGCCCGTTTGGCCACCAGTTGAAGGCCATCTTCAAAACTCATCGCATTGGCCGCAACCAAGGCGGAGAACTCGCCCAAAGAATGCCCGGCAACCGCTTCCGGGCGAAATTCCGCAGCGTTCATAGCGGACTTGATCACCGAATGTAAAAATACCGCAGGCTGGGTTACCTTGGTTTCTTTTAACTCTTCCGCACTCCCTTCAAACATGATGTCCGTAATCCGGAATCCAAGGATTTCATTGGCCCGTTCAAAAAGTTGCCGCGCAACCGGGGAGGATTCGTACATATCTTTTCCCATCCCTTCAAATTGGGCGGCCTGGCCGGGAAAAACAAAAGCTTTCATCGTTTTCAGTTTTGTAACATCCCCGGGGTATTGCTTCCGGGACTAACCGGCACAAGGTAACTATTTACCACCTATGCCGAAAGCGTTTTCTCTCTTCGTTTTCTCCTTCCTTCAAAGGAACTAAGGAGAAAATACATAGGCGCCTTAATGTAAGGGGAAAACGAGGCATTTTCGACCGGAGAAGTAACCAATTACGGTAGAAGCCACACCAGGAACTAACTCAAAACCCGCCTCAGGGTGTGGGCGGCCTCCCCTAACCCCTCCGAAGGAGGGGAACCGTGTGAGCAAGGGTAGGAAATAAGCCTATTCCCGGAGTATGCACGGGTTCTCCGGTTGCGGTTATTTTGGTCGAACAAGACGCATCGTTGAACGGCGCCAGGGAATCCTTTTTCTGAAAAGTGGTAAAAACTGGCCCAAAATTCGTACTTTTCCTATGGATAAATCCGGAATAGATAAATATGACCCGTGTTGCTGACTAAAAGTAAAAACACTACCCTTTCGTTTCCCGAGTTTGCGCTGTCCTCCTCCGGAGCCAACCATATGTTGTTCTGGATAGTTATCCTTTTAATTCTAACCATTCTGGAAGGCACCGCGTTCGGCTTTTGGTTCACCTTCTCCAACGAGTTGATCAATACGGCCTTTTACGCTTTTATCGTATACTTCAATTTGTTGTACCTTATTCCCAACTACCTGAGTAAAAAGCAATTCCTCACGTACGCGGGGTTGTTGGTGCTTAGCGCTGCCATCTTCTCTCCGTTGAAGATGATCGTGTTTTACCTGAAATTTTCCGGGAAAGCGCCCCTCCAACATGAGTTGGTTGACAACCAATTCGCTTATTTCCTCACCATTTTTGTGGTGTCCTGCGTTTCGACGGTGGTAAAGATCATTTCCGATTGGGTAGCTAATCTTAGGGAGAAACAGGAATTGGAAACCCAAACCATGCAAACCGAGTTGCGCTTTTTAAAATCCCAGATTAATCCGCACTTCCTGTTTAACACCCTGAATAACCTGTATGCCCTAACTCTGAAGAAATCCGACCAAGCGCCTGAAATTGTGCTGAAGCTCTCCGAGATGATGCGCTATATGCTCTACGAATGCAACGAAAAGCGGGTCCTTTTGCGCAAAGAGATCAATTACCTCAACAACTATCTGGATCTGGAGCGCCTGCGCCAGGGGAAGCAGTCGAACATTAGCCTCAATGTGGAGGGCGAGATTAAAGACCAATTGATTGCCCCCCTCATTTTCATTCCTTTTCTTGAAAATAGCTTCAAACATGGACTGAGCAATGCCATCGACAAAGAAAGTTTTGTGAATATCTCCATTCGCGTAGAAAAAAATCAGCTTCGTTTTTTCATCGAGAACAGCAAACCAAGTAAAGCGCCCCTTAAAGATCCCAACCGGCCTAGCGGCGGGATTGGCCTGGCCAATGTCCATCGGAGGCTAAATCTGGTATATCCCAACCGGTACGACTTGAAAATTGATGATTCCCCCGTTGCGTATTCGGTAGAACTCGTTCTCGAATTGGACTAATCCCCGCCAATGGAAGATAGTAAACCAGATCCCGGCTGAATCTGTATCTTTACTACTGAAATCTTTAACCTTGCAAAAGAACCTACGGAAATGATAAAGGTGATTATTGTCGACGATGAACCGCTGGCGCAGGATGTGCTGGAAACCTACATCGAAAAAATCCCGGAGCTCAAATTGGTCGGAAAATGCAGTAATGCACTAGAAGCCAATGAATTATTAAAACAAGAAACAGTGGATTTGATGTTTCTGGATATTCAGATGCCCCAACTAACGGGAATTGATTTCCTGAAAACCCTTAGCAAGCCTCCCCTTGTCATCTTTACAACCGCATATTCAAATTATGCAGTAGAAGGATTTGAACTGAACGCGCTGGATTATTTACTAAAACCGATTTCCCTGGAGCGATTCATGAAGTCTGTGAATAAAGCCGCCGAGCAAATAGACTTGTTGCGCAAGGAAGGCTCTTCGCCTGCTTCTTCTGAAGATTCTTCCTCCGGAGGCGATTCGGGGGAATACATCTTTGTCAAAGCCGATAAAAAGCTGGTCAAGGTAAATTTCCAGGAGATCATATATATTGAAGGGCTCAAAGACTACGTGATCATCCGCATGGATAACCAGCGCGTCATTACCTTGCAAACGATGAAAAGCCTGGAGGATAAACTCCCGCTAAACAAATTCAAACGGATACACCGCTCCTATATAGTCAACATCGACAAAATTAACGCTATTGTAGGCAATATGATCGAGGTGCTGGAAAAAGGGCAGGCCAAACACCTCCCAATTGGCAAAAATTACCGGGATGAACTGCTGGAAATGATCAATAAAAACAGGCTGTAGAAAAAAAGAAAGGCCGCAACTATGTTGCGGCCTTTCTCATAAATTATAATCCCATGAACATATTTCTACCAAATCATCAAACCGGCTCTTTCCCCTCTCCTATTCCTGCCTCACAGCCGGTTCTAATCTTCCTGAAAAGTTAGCAAGTCGCTCTAATGGGGGGACCACTTCGAGCGACTTACTACTAACAAACTATAATCCCATGAACATATCCTAGATTGAGGGCGGCTTCTTCAAGCTGCCTGATGTATTTCTACAATACAAATATTCAACTATTTTCTTCTCATTTCAAGTACAAAAATTTCACATTGTGAAAGATGCCATTTTCTAGCATTAAGAATAAAAGGCCTTTTTTCAATGTGCTTATCAGCATAATGAACGAAGAATGTGAAAAAAAATAAAAAAGTCGCACAAAGGTGCGACTCTCAAGCAATAATTCCACGAAATAAAAGCAATGAATGTATCTTAACTCAAACGATTATTCAATTTTTTTATTATATAACACTTAAGCCGATATAAAACGCGAAAGAACATCTAGCCCGTTCTATCGGTGCATCCAACATCAATTACTTTTGAACCTGTACCTTCCTGGAGATTACGCCCTCTCCAGAAGTAATCCTGGCGAAATACATGCCGGGAACCAAATCCTGCACCGGAATGGCGAACTGCTGACCGGAGATAGCCCCAGAATCAAATACCTGCTGTCCTGCGGCGGAGAAAAGCTGGACCCTGCTCAATGATTCAGATCCTGCCTGGTATACTTGAACCCAATCGGAAGAAGGGTTAGGAAAAACCAGGAGAGAATTCCCTGCTGCGCGTTTGTTCCCTCCGTCAGGCTCTTCATCCGGCCGGGTGCGGACCGTAAGCGTAAAGGGGGCTACGCGAACCGCGTACTGCTGGCCCGAAGCATTAGTAGCCATAGCAAAGCCTCCCTCAATAGGGATCTGAATATTGCCGTCCGCATCCGGCGGCGTCACGCCAATAATATCGACAGTGACTACTACTTTACTTCGACCAATCTTCCCATGCCCGACAGCAGGAAGCCCGTTCGTGCGGGTAAAACCGGCTTCAATGGTACCGGCGCCATCTTTTCTGGCCATGGATAAGACCGGAGCATTATAGGTAAGCCAGGAGTTATCAAAAAATTCGATCTTGGGAGACTCCGGTTCAAAAAACAGAGGGTTAAAATTCAGGGCGAAAGTAAATCCATAAAGATCGGTAACCGGCTGGCGCTCGTCGCCGATGTACAGATCAAGAACCACTTCTTGTCCTGGTTCCACAAATACGTCGCCTTCCAGGCGGATTTCGTAATCGGAGTACGCGAGTTGTGAAGGAACCAGGGAATGGGTTCTTCCATAAAACCTGCTGATAGCAAGGGTATCCTGTGCGGTAATCATACTGTCCCCGTCGGCGTCGATATGTTTCAGGTCCGATTGAATATCGCCATAGAGGTTGTCCCAATTATCCCCGTATTGGCCATACCATACTTCAAGGCTGGCATCGTCCCGGGGGCGGCCAATGGCGCCCATATACCTTCCAAGAGGCAGAAGATCCTGCATGTTTACAATCCCGTCGTGGTTGGTATCTCCAGCCCAGATACAGTCATCGAAACACAAAGGCTCTCCGTTCCCTATTTCAAGAATATCCATTTCGATTTTGACGCTGCGTTGAAGTCGGCAGCCTTTAGAGCCGGACCCGGTAAGGCAGTAGGTCACTTCGAACTCGTCTGTGCCGGTAGCACCAAAATGGGGAACGTACATCAAAATATTATAACCATGCACTTTGGTTCCCATGATGACGGTATCCACCATCCCTTCCAGGAAAAGCAATTCCCCATGCCGGGCTTTCTGGGATAGAATAAACCGGTAATCACTGATCGGAATGTTATAGGTTATAGGCAAAGGCGTGTTCATCGGCGTGTTCATCCGAAACTTGGTATAAGCCGGTTCGAAGTTGCTCACAAAAACGCGGACCGTTGCCGTTTCGGGCTGTCCATCGCAGCCTGGAGGAAACGAGGTGTATGTGAATTCATCAACGCCTACAAAACCTTGGGGGGCCTCATATGTAAATACTCCGTTTCCGCCTTCGCTTTCGGTTACTTTTCCATACATGGGCTTGGAAAAGGTCACGCAGCCTGCATCGCCGCCATACGCGTCATTGCTCAGAACGCTGATTTCAGTTTTCTTCCCTGGGGTCACACTGCTTTGGTCATCCATGGCAAAGGTGTTGCGGACCACATCCAGGACGACAATTTCCACAGTCAATTCGTCATTTCCAGGAGATACGAAACTCAGGTAATCCGATCCGGTAAAGCCGGCTTCCGGCATATAGGAAGGAACGGCATCCTCCCTGACTAATGCGCCGTGCTGAGGATCGCTGAGCAGCGCATAGACCTCCGGCACAAGCACGTCGACAGGAGCATCCCGAAGGGTGAAGATGCGAAGCGTATCCTCTCCACGCCCCTGAACCTGGCCGACAACAATGCTGACGGAGCCCTGGTCGCAGGTTCCAAAAGCATCGCAAACGGTGTAAATCATTTGAGCTACCCCCGCAAATCCAGGACGGGGAGTAAACATTATAGTCGGGTTCCCGGTTTGAACCCGGGCTTCTCCGTTATTGACAGTACCTACGTTCACCAGACGCAACGGGCCGGAGGAGCCTGAATCGTTCTGTAGAACATCCAGGGACACTTCAGCCGAGTTGGCCGGCAGGTAAAACAAATCCGATTCCGCTGTTACCTCCGAAGATTTTACGCGAACCAGCACTTCCCATTCCTGATAGCAGGAAGGAGAATAGCACGTAAGCCGGTTGTAGCGGAACGTGTCCAATCCTACATAACCGGCATTAGGTTCGTAAATAAGTTTGTAGATTTTGTTGGTCCCGGATCCCGGGAGAACGGAGGCAACCCAAACCTTGCCATGCAGAGCTTGTTTGGTGATCCCGTTTGGACTGTGCGCCGCTTCAAAGTAGTATTCACCCCGGGAATCCCTAAAAAGCTCCAGGGTGTCTTTATAGACCGTCTGGGCGGATAGGCCTGCATGCCCCGCCAGTATAACGGCAATGATTAAAAGATAATGGCGTAAAGATACATTCATGGTTTCGTGGATTTAACGCTATGCTCGTTTTACAGGGCACTCTTTGGACTGCAAGATACGACTTCAAAGGGAAAAATGATGTTTTTATCCTACCCTTTTTCTGGTATTTTTTTACGTTTTTCTCTTCGGGTTTTCTTCCATAAGACGTAATTGTGAGAAAAAGTAACGCATGGCGTCGCTTAAAATAGCCCCTACACTTCTTTTTTTTTATAGCGTCCAATTCTATTGTTAAGGAGAAGTTCCGGTCAAAATCTACAAACCCATCTGATGTGTTAAGAAATTGTTGATACGATTCTTGCCCGAGCTAAGGAGCACCGGTTTTTATTTTCAAAAAGAAAACATAAATTGTGAAAAATCGCGTCTCAAAAACTCTCCCAATTGTCTATGCGGCAAACCAAACTTTTTCAGGCCCTTCAACAGCTCAACAAAACCGAACACAACCGGTTTAAAAAATACCTTGACTCCCCCTACTTTAACGTCAACGATACGCAAACCCGCCTGGCCCACCTGATTATTCAGGAAATCCAGAATCCAAGCGCAATGGCATGGGAAAAGGAACAAATATGGGAAGCCCTTGGCCTGGACTCTCCTTTCGACGACGTGCGATTTAGAAAATATTTCTCTGACTTGCTCAAAAACCTGGAAAACTTCCTGGCCCTCCGGCAATTTGAAGACCACGAAGAAAGCCGGCGTTTGTTCCTGCTGGAAGCTGTGGAGCAGCGTAAGCTCAGTATTTTGTATAATTCCTCCCTCCGGGTGATCCGTGACCACTTTCAAAAATCGCCGTTCCGAAATTCCGATTTTTATTACGGAAATTTCATGTTGGAAAAACGATTCTATGACCTCGCAGGATTTGAGCACAACCGGACGGCACAATCCAACTGGGAGGAAATATCCCGCAACCTGGACTATTTCTATATCGCAGAAAAGCTTTGGATTTTTTGTAACGTCCTGGCCAGAAAAGACCTTTCAGCATACGAGTACAAGTTAGACCTGATGTCAGAGATCGTCCAGTATGTCGAAAAAAACCAACTCCTCGACATTCCTCCCATCGCTATATACTATCAGGTGTTAAACCTTTACCGCTTCCCGGAAGAACAGCAGCACTACCATCAACTCAAACAACTGCTTGACCGGTATGGCATGAATTTCCCCAAAGAAGAGGCCAGCGATTTGTACAGTTTGGCCCAGAACTACTGCATCCACCAGCTGAACCGCGGAAACGCACTGTTTTTGTCCGAGCTATTTGTCCTGTATCAAAACGTACTCGAACGGCGCATCATTTTCCGGGACGATCAGTTGTCTCCATGGGATTTCCGGAACATCGTCGTTGTAGGGCTCCGCGTAGGCGACTATGACTGGACGCTCAAATTCATTGAAGAATACCTGCAGTTTCTACCCCCTGAGAACAGGGAAAATGCCCGGTCTTTCAATCTTGCCCAGGTTTTCTTCTACCAGAAAAAATACGACCGGGTAGTTGAGTTGCTTCGGTTTGTGGAATACGAGGACATTTCCTACAACCTGAACTCCAAGGATATGCTCCTTCGGGTCTATTACGATACCGACGAGTGGGACCCGTTATATTCTCTTTTTGAGAGTTTCAGGACCTACCTGAACCGAAACAAGGATATACCGGAGCGGAACAAGGAGGCGTATAAAAACCTGATCGGTTTCACCAAAAAGCTAACCCGCTTGCATAGGGGGGATGCTCAGAAAATCGAACGGCTCAAATCGGAAGTACTGGCCTGCAGCAACGTTGCCAACCAGAAGTGGCTTTTGGAAAAAGTCGAGGAGTTCCAGAACTAAACCCCTCTAAGGAAGCAAACTCACCTCCATCCATACCGGCTGATGGTCGGATGCCCTGAACTGCTGATCCATCGTTTTGACCCTGTGTACGCGTATGTTCGGAGAGATCAGGAAAAAGTCGATCAGAGCGACCTCTGATTCCCCTTTTAAATAAGGCTTTTTTAAACTGCGGTTCGTCGGGTGGCTGGGGTCGTAAACCCAACGCCAGGCGGGCGGCATAAAATTCGGATCCAGCGGGATTTGTTTGGAAAAACTCGAATGTACCGGCTGAAGCGATTGCGGTTTAAAGAACGGGGGGCTTTGGTTCCAGTCTCCCCCTGCAACGATGTAATTTCCTTTGCGGTACTCTTTCTCCAATAACTGCCGGATAAAATTAAGTTGTTGCCGTTTAATCTCTCCGCCTTTGTCATAAGCCTCATTATGCACATTGATTACCACGAGCTCTTTGCCATTCTCCAGAGCGAACCTGCTTACCCCAAGGCACCGGTCCAGCATGAACATCCGCGCAGGCCAGGAAAACCGTCCCGGGAGTTGATAGCGAACCGATCCGGAAGGTTTTACGCTGGAATACGTTGCCAACCCGCTGGTTACCGTCCCATAAGCATGCCAGGGCTCCAAAAGGGGAACAGGAACCCAGCGTACCTTATAATTTACAAAGAAATCAGCGGAGTACCCCTCCAAGCGGTCCGCCAGCGCCTTTACCTGATCGTTGAAATAGCTTCTCCTGGAAGGCCGGTCAATTTCCTGGAAAAGAAAGAATCCGACTTTTTGAGCTGCGACGAACTGTTCAATCTCCCGGAAATAAGCGCGGCTCCGGGCTTCATCAGCCCGGATAGTTCGTCCGAAAGATGCCAAGCTGCTATATTCATAAAAAAACGCCACTTCCTTTCCCAATCCGGCATAACCAATATTCCAAATCATAAAGGAAAATGTAGAATCGGAAATCGAGGAAATTCCTGCCTTTTGAACAGGCACGGCCGGTTCCTCCCCGGGAGGGGTAAAGTCGGTCAAAGATCCGAATATCAGCAAGCCGCCCAAATAGAGCAAACACAGCACGGCCAATAGGACCAATGCCCGCAACAGGGCCTTGAGGTGCTTTCCGGAAAAGAAACCGTTATGCCTTATCATACACATCAAATGGTTAATCCAAGCATATCCTCCATGCCAAATATGCCTTTCTTTCCAACCAGCCACTGGGCAGCTTGCAAAGCGCCTTTTGCAAAACCTTCCCTGGACGCAGCTTCATGCCGGATGGTAATGGAATCGACCGGAGAACTATAAATTACCTGGTGGGTTCCCGGAGTTTCCCCAACCCGAATGGAATGAATAAAGACCTCGCCGGCAGACGGCGGCGTCTCGGTTACCCAAGACCGTTTTCTATCAAGTTCCGCGACAATGCTGTTAGCCAGCGTAATGGCGGTCCCGCTGGGGGCATCCAGTTTTTGGGTATGGTGGATTTCTTCCAGTGCCACTTCATACTGCATCTGGCCATTCATCAACCGGGCGAGGTACCGGTTAACCGCAAAAAAAATATTCACGCCGATGCTGTAGTTGGAAGCATAAAAAAAGGCGCCCTGGCTGCGATTTACCGCTTCCTTAACGGCATCCAGTTTGTCAAGCCATCCCGTTGTGCCACAAACTACTGGAACACCTGCCTCCAGGCATGCAATAATATTCCCAGCAGCCGATTCGGGCCGGGAAAACTCTATGGCTACTTCTGCGGCAGCTAGGCGCGCCGGCGTCAATTCATGGAGGTTGTCCCGGTCGATGACCAACGGGATATCATGCCCGGCTTCCTGAGCCAGTTTTGCGATGACTTTCCCCATTTTGCCGTAGCCGATAATTGCAATCTTCATTCTTCGTCTTCCACCAGTTTTTTAAGTTCATTTAACCGCAGCATGCATTCGATCGGGGTCATGGCATGGATGTCCAGCCCTTTCAATGCGCTTCGAAGTTTTCCTGCTAAAGGATCGACCGTTTCAAAAATGCTCAGTTGCAGGGGCTCACTGCTTACATGCTTGGTTGCAGGACGCTGAACGGAAATTCCCGGAGTTTCCCCCTGCCCGTTGTCCTCGATCAATTTTTTTTCCAATTGTTCCAGAATCTCCGTTGCCCGCTCCACGATTTTCCGGGGCATGCCGGCCATTCTGGCTACGTGTATACCGAAGCTATGCTGGCTTCCGCCTGGAACCATCTTTCGCAAAAAAAGCACTTTGTGTCCTGATTCCCGGGTAGATATATGGAAGTTATGTATCCGCGGGAAACGTTCAGCTAATTCGTTCAATTCATGGTAGTGGGTCGCAAACAGGGTTTTGGGGCGGGCAAAGGGGTTATTGTGCAGGAACTCGGCGATCGACCATGCAATGGAGATGCCGTCGTAGGTACTGGTGCCTCTGCCGATCTCATCCAGCAGGATAAGGCTGCGGTCGGAGATATTGTTCATGATGCTGGCGGTCTCATTCATTTCCACCATAAAGGTAGACTCCCCCGAGGAGATATTATCAGAGGCGCCAACCCGCGTAAATAGTTTGTCCAGTATCCCAATCCTTGCCGATTTAGCGGGCACGAAAGCGCCCATTTGAGCCATTAGGCAGATTAATGCCGTTTGCCGGAGCACGGCTGATTTACCCGACATATTCGGACCAGTGATCATCAGAATTTGCTGCTCGTCGCGGTCGAGAAACACGTCATTAGGCACATAGCTTTCCTCCAGTGGAAGCTGCCTTTCGATTACCGGATGCCGGCCGTCCTTGATTTCGATCCCAAATCCTTCGGTAATCTCCGGGCGGCAATACGCGTTCTTCAGGGCAACCGACGAGAAAGCCAGCAAACAGTCCAGCCTGGCTACGATCTGGGCGTTATGTTGGACCGGGTCGATGTAATCGGAAATATCGGCAATCAACTGCTGGTAGACTTGCTCTTCAAGTTCCAGAACCTTTTCCTCTGCCCCCAGTATCTTTTCTTCCAGTTGCTTAAGTTCGTCGGTAAGGTACCGTTCGCCGTTGGTCAACGTTTGTTTTCGCACCCAATCAGCAGGAACCTGGTTTTTGTATTTATTGGTCACTTCCAGATAATACCCGAAAACGGAGTTAAACCCGATTTTCAGGGAAGCGATCCCCGTGCGCTGGCTTTCCCGAACCTGAATATCCAGCAACAGGTCTTTGGCATGCAGAATGGTATTTCTTAGATCGTCCAACTCAGGGTGGCATCCTTTGGCGATCACTCCGCCTTTGTTCAGGTTGACAGGAGGCTCCTCTTCCAGGTCCCGCTCGATCCGGTCGGTCAGTGCCGGGCAGGGATTCAAACCATCAGCAAATTTAGTCAGCTGGGGGCGGCCGGTGTCCTCAAGCAACTGTTTTAGCGGCCGGATTGCTTTAAGCGCTTTTTTCAACTGCACCACCTCCCTCGGGTTGATCTTTCCCAGCGGCACTTTCGAGATCAGACGTTCCAAATCGCCCATAAGCCGGATCTGCTGTCCTGCGGAAAGTGCCAGTTCCTGGTTTTCCAGAAAAAATCCCACCGTATCGTGCCGCTGTTCAATAGCGTTCTTTTCCTTCAGTGGCAGTACGATCCACTTTTTCAAAAGCCGCGCCCCCATGGGAGAAATCGTCTGATCCAGAATACGCACCAGAGGAATTCCCGTGTCGTGGGGGCTATGCAGCAGTTCCAGGTTGCGAATAGTAAACCGGTCGAGCCATACGTAACGGTCGGGCTGAACCCGGTTGATTCGGGTAATATGGCGCAGATTCGTATTCTCTGTCGTCGCCAGATAATGCAGAATCGCGCCTGCGGCAATCTGCGCGAGTTCGAGTCCGTCAATTCCAAAGCCTTTGAGGTTTTGCACCTCAAAATGGCGGTGCAGCTTTTCGGTCGCAAAATCCCTGGTATAAATCCATTCTTCCAGGGCGAAGGTATAGAACTTGTCACCGAACGATTTCTCAAACTGTTTTCTGCGGTCTTTGGAAAAAAGGATCTCAGAGGGCTGAAAGCTTTGGATCAGTTTATCAGTACTGGAGTAATCCCCTTCGCTGACCAGAAATTCACCTGTCGAGATGTCGAGGAAAGCCAAACCGATGGTTTCCTCTTTTCCAAAACAGACAGAAGCCAGAAAATTATTGGATTTGTGATCCAAAAGCTTGTCATCCACCGCCACGCCGGGAGTCACCACCTCAGTAACCCCGCGTTTGACAATCTTTTTTTGCGGATGGGGCTTTTCGAGTTGTTCACAGATTGCAACCCGGTAGCCTGCCCGCACCAACCGGGGAAGGTATAAATCCAGAGAATGGAAAGGAAAACCGGCCAGTTCGACATCGCTGCCGCCATTATTCCGGCTGGTAAGGACGATTCCCAGGACCCTGGACGCTTTAACCGCATCCTGTCCAAATGTTTCGTAGAAATCCCCCACCCGGAATAACAAGATCGCGTCAGGGTATTTCGCCTTGACCTTCACGTACTGCTCCATCAGGGGAGTGGTCTTTTCGGAGGGTTCTTTGGACATAGGGAACTGGTATTCTGCTGCCGGTTTTTATGGCTGGTGAGCAAAGATACGATAAGCAGATTTGAATAATTTTATCCAAGGGACTATTTTTGCATTCAGCAAATTGCAAACTTACCCATCAAATAAGTACATCATGGCTATAATGATCACCGATGAATGCATTAACTGCGGCGCCTGCGAACCTGAGTGCCCCAATAATGCCATTTATGAAGGAGGTGTAGAATGGGCAATCGGCGACGGAACATCCATCAAGGGCATGTATACCCTGGAAGACGGCAAAACCGTCAAGGCCGCCGATAAAAACAGCCCTGTTTCGGAAGATTACTATTATATCGTGCCCGACAAGTGTACGGAATGCGTAGGGTTCCATGAAGAACCCCAGTGCGCTGCCGTTTGTCCGGTAGACTGTTGCGTGCCGGATCCCGACCGGACAGAGAGCGAAGAAGTCCTGATGGAACGCAAAGACCGCCTGCACATCTGATTTTCCCTCCCAGACGCTTCCGGCAGCTAAAATTATTCGCTTTCTGGCTGTTGGATGCGTCTATTTCTTCGTATCTTCCTGTTTATTCACCTTTATCCACGAGGTTATGACCAAGGATCTTTTTTCGCTCCAGGGCAAAGTTGCTATAATCACCGGGGCAAGTAAAGGTATTGGAGAAGCCATTGCCCGCGAATTTGGGCGGGCAGGTGCCAAAGTGGCGATATCCAGCCGTAAACAGGAAGCCTTGGATGCTCTCGCCGCCAGCCTGGCAGAGGAAGGTATCGAGGCGCTGGCTGTTGCCGCCAACGTCGGTAAAATGGATGAGCTCCAGCAACTGACAAAAGCCTGTATTGCCCATTTTGGAGGCATTGACATCCTCGTAAACAACGCCGCCGCCAATCCGGTCTTTGGGCCGGTAGAACAAACCGAAGCATGGGCATTCGACAAGATCATGGATGCCAACCTGAAAGGACCTTTCGAATTATCCAAAGGGTGCTTACCCTCCATGAAAACGAGAGGCGGCGGATCAATCATCAACATCAGCAGTATTGGCGGGTTAAGACCCGAGCCAATGCTGGGGATATACAGCGTCAGTAAAGCGGCCCTTATTTCCCTTACCAAAGTAATGGCCAGGGAGTGGGGCGCCTACGGTGTCCGCGCCAATGCCATCTGCCCGGGGCTGATCAAGACCAAATTCAGCGAAGCGCTATGGGGCAACGAAGCCATTCTGAACCACATGATGGGGCAATTGCCCATAGCCCGCGTCGGTACGCCGGAAGAGATTGCCGCCCTGGCGTTGTTTTTGGCTTCAGAAGCCTCTGCCTACTCTACCGGCAGCGTGTTCACCGCTGACGGCGGATACACGATTTGATTCTTCCGCCACTGAGCCCAACCCGCCTTTTTTCTCCTAACCATAAACCAAATAAATGATGAAAACTGATCTTGAAATTGCCCGGTCAATACCAATGAAAGACATCGGGCAAATCGCCATGCAGCTTGACCTGTCTGAGGATGCGCTGTATCGCTATGGCAAATACAAAGCAAAGCTCCCGCTATCGCTGATCGATATGGAGAAAGTCAGAAAGGGGAAGCTCATTCTCGTGAGCGCCATCTCCCCCACCCCCGCTGGAGAAGGGAAAACGACTACTTCCATCGGTTTGGCTATGGCCATGAACCGCATCGGGAAGAAAACAACCGTAGTCCTGCGCGAACCCTCTCTGGGTCCCGTATTCGGAATCAAAGGCGGAGCAACGGGAGGAGGATATGCCCAGGTGGTCCCAATGGAAGACATCAACCTCCACTTTACCGGTGATTTCTCCGCCGTGGAAAAGGCCCACAACCTTCTTGCTGCGGCGATCGACAACAACCTGCAGAATAAAAAGAACACACTCGGTCTGGACCCGCGCACGGTGGTATGGAAGCGGGTTATGGATATGAACGATCGCGCCCTTCGTCAGATCGTGGTGGGATTAGGAGGCACATCGTCAGGCGTTCCCCGGGAAACCGGTTTTGATATCACCGCCGCGTCGGAAGTCATGGCCATTTTGTGCTTGTCGGATAACCTGGAAAACCTGAAAACACGCCTTGGAAATATCTTTGTCGGGTTTACTCATGACAAAAAGCCTGTCTACGCACGAGACCTGAAAGTTCATGGCGCCATGGCGGCGCTGTTGAAAGACGCCATCCAACCCAACCTTGTCCAAACGCTGGAAGGCAATCCCGCTATCATCCATGGAGGGCCTTTTGCCAACATTGCCCAGGGCACCAATACCGTTATCGCCACCCGTATGGGGCTTTCGCTCTCCGATTATGTAGTAACGGAAGCCGGGTTTGGATTTGATCTGGGCGCCGAGAAGTTTTTCGACATCAAATGTCAAAGTTCCGGACTTTCGCCCCGGGCAGTCGTCCTGGTAGCCACCATTCGCGCCCTGAAATACCATGGCGGAACGGATCTCAAAATGCTGACGACCCCCGACCCGGCATCGGTTGCCAAAGGCATGGAGAATCTGGATAAACACCTGGAAAATGTGCGTTTGTTTGGTTTACCCACTGTGGTAGCTATCAATAAATTCCCCACCGATTCCGACGAGGAGATCCAGGTCGTCAGGGACCGTTGCAGAGAAAGAGGAGTGGAGGCTTTCCTGTCTGATGTCTGGGCAAAAGGCGGAGAAGGCGCTATGGAAATGGCCGAAGCGGTAGCCAGGCTTGCCGATGCGCAGGAAACGCCCTTCAAACCGTTGTACGATTGGAACTGGTCGGTCGAAGAAAAGATCCGGACGATCGCAACCCGGATTTATGGAGCTCAAGCCGTTGACTATACCTCGAAAGCCAAGGCCGATTTGCGCAAAATTGACCGCCTAGGGCTTAACCACCTCGCCGTTTGCATTGCCAAAACGCAGAAGTCGCTGTCGGACAACCCCGAACTGCTCGGCAGGCCAAAAGACTTTGTCGTGACCGTCAGAGAAATTGAAATCGCTTCCGGCGCAGGGTTTGTGGTGCCAATCACAGGGGAGATCATGCGCATGCCAGGGCTTCCCGAAGTGCCTGCAGCTGAAGCGATCGATGTGGATTCCGAAGGAAATATTACCGGTTTATTTTAAGGCGGGACGCCCTGGACCAAGCAAAAAGTCCAGGGCATCCTTCCCTGTTCGATCCGGATCCTCCTCCATAGGCACATGCCCCAATCCTGGATAAATAACCAATTGGGCGCCTGGAATAAGGGATTTGAGCCGTTCTCCGTCAGTGGCGGGAATCCAGGTATCCATCGCTCCCCACTGGATGAGAACTGGGATATTCAACCGCGTAAGCCTGGAGGTATCAAGCGAATGCGGCTGTTTGGCGCGGTCGATAAACGCCTCCCGGTTTCCCGGATGCAGTAACAGCTCAAAATACCGGTCTACAAGGACCGGGGTGACTTTGGCGTCATTTCCATATACATCGAGCAAGGACTTTCGCACCAGGCTTTTTGGAGTTATTCGGGTCATTGCGCCGGAAAGGAGGGGCATTTTGGCTAACCGCATAGGAAGCGGCTCTTTCCCATTCCTTGGAAACCCCAGCGCATCGATCAGAATTAATTTGCGGACCTGCTCCGGGTGGCTCAGCGCATAATTCCAGGCGATGCCGCTCCCCAAAGAATTCCCGGCCAGGTAAAAGGTATCCAACTTCAGGGCGGCGGTAAATTCTTCCAAAAACCGGACATACGCCTGAAGGGAATAGTCCCGGTCGGGTTTGCCACCCGTAAGGCCGAAGCCTGGAAGGTCTACGCTCACCACCTCCGCAAAAGGCGCCAGCAACCTGGTCCATCCATCCCAGGTATGCAGGGAGGCTCCTGTTCCATGCAGCAGTAACACGGGTATTCCTTTTCCCGTTCGCCGGTAATGAACCAGCATGCCCTGAAGCGTGAGGAAGCCTGAGTCCTCTGCATAGGAGTAGCGTTCTTCCAGAATTTCAGCTGGGATATCCGAATGGCAATTCCGGGCTGCGAAAGCCAGGAGTATAAATACCATTCCGGACAAAAGGACTAAAAACATTTTTTTCATAACGGATCCCTTTTGCTGGATACAGGTAAATTTCTTTGCCGGAACGCTTCGTACAGGCTGACAGCGCAGGCTACAGATATGTTCAAGCTTTCTATCATTCCGGTCTGAGGGATGGCAAAACAAGCGTCTGCCCAGGCAAGGGCTTTTTCAGAAACTCCCGTTTGTTCATTGCCAAACAACAGGGCCGCCGGCGTTTTTAGATCCAGGGCATAAAGGGAAGCGCTTTCAGGATGAGGCACAGCAGCCAGGATTCGTTCATAAACAGGCCTTACCACCTGAAGGCATTCTTCCATTTCTTTGAAATAATGGACCTTTACCCATTCATGGGCGCCAGAGGACGCACGTTTTCCCAAGCTGAAATTGGAGCGGCTCAAACGCGGATCCGAATACACCACGAAGATCTCTGAAACGCCAACGGCATCGCAAGTGCGGAGAACAGCGCCAATATTATGCGGGTCATGCACGTTCTCCAACACCACGGTCAGGTCAAAAAACCTCCGGCTAACTACCTGGTTTATCCGGTCCTTCCGCTCTGGAGTCATTCCCTCGCGTTTTTTCACGTATTCTACCGGAGTAGCTGAAATTGGAAATCTCTGAATTCCAATATATTGACATACGCGTTTTCAAAACGGGCGATTTGATTCAAGCGATCATTAACAGTGGCTCCCGGTGAAGGAATTGCCTGAAATTCGTACCGGGTGTGTAAATATTGCTCAGGGTTGACGTCGAGAAAAAACTGGAAGAACCTGCCATACTCTTTCAGCATACGCCCAAGATATATCAAAAGGTCGTACCCCTGGACTGCGGCGAGATCCGGCGCCGTTCCATAGGCGTCAAAGTACCGCTGCCGGAAGTTGCGTACTTCGGGGCTAAGGGGATCTAGATAAGCGTTAGAGCTAACCCGAACATGGAGTTTTTCAAAAAACTCGTATTCGAAATTTTCATACTCCATCCATTGGGGCATCCCGTATACGACGACCGTTTGGCCTTCGGCGCGCGCCTCCGCGATGCGTCTCAACAGGAAAAAGACAAAATTGGGCTCGGCCCAGGAAGGAATGATCAGAGCGACCTGGTCTTTTCCCCGGATCAGGGGCGCTACGTTGATCCCCGCATAGGTGGAGGTTGCAAAAACATGTTCCTTTACAGGAGGCACATCCGGAGCGCCGGTCATTTCCAAGTTGGCTTTTTGAAGATATTCCACGCAAGCCTTTTCCGCGGGATTTTCACGGGTAAAGATCAGGATGTCCTCAGGGTCGAACTCCCGTCTGGCGTGCTTCATCAGTGCCCGGCAATGGCTTTCAAGAGAAGGATTTACCTGTACCAGGTTGGGGTTATTACCCACCAGATTGGAAACAGCGCTATACGGTGAAACCAGTACTTTCTGGCTTCGCAGAGCGAACTCCGCCGCAATGCGTATATTATCTCTGCGGTAAGGGCCAATGATCACGTCCGAACCCGAAAAGTATGGGGTTTTTACCAACGATTCCATAACCTGCTCGTCGGCTTTGGTGTCCACTGCCTGGATATCCAGGTTTACCCCTTCTCCTGTCAGTTGTTCGCCGGCCAGCTTCATGCCGCCATAGAAGTTGATAGCCCAACGGGATACGCTACCCGAAGCATTGGGGTTGTTGGTCTCTGTTACTCCTGCCAGAAAAGGCAATGCCACAACGATCCGGTACCGGTCTTTTAGCTCAATTCGCGCCAGATCGGAGGTGGAAGGGGTTGAGACGGCAGGACTCGGTTTTGGGATTTCGGGAATGGGCTGGGGCACAAAATGTTGGGGGAAACTCGTTAGCGTTTGGTAGCTATTCTGGACGACCTTCCAATTCATCGTATCCATTTTCTCTTTAGGGCCGTAAGAAATGGACACCCACTGCTGTTTGACCGGGTCGTACACTTTGGTTCCCCGGATCTCCTCAAAATAACGGCCTTCCGCAGTGGAGGGCGCAGGCGACGATCCAGGCGCTTTGGCAGGCTGTTGGCCCTGAGCCGGCCGCAAGGCATCGCACGCGCCGAGGAAAAAGGCAGTAAAAGCAATCAGGAACAGGTACTTACTCCCATTCAATAGTTGCCGGTGGTTTGGTGCTAATATCATAGACAACCCGGTTTATTCCTTTGACGTGATTAATAATATCACTGGAGACTTTCGCTAAAAAATCATAGGGCAGCCTGCTCCATTCTGCAGTCATTCCATCTACAGAATCCACTGCCCGCAAAGCTATGGCTTGTTCGTAGGTTCGCTCATCGCCCATTACACCGACCGATTGGATCGGAAGTAAAATAACGCCTGCCTGCCAAACGCTGTCATAGAGGCCGGTTTGCTTCAGATGGTCCACATAAATCGCATCGGCTTCCTGTAGCAACCGGACCTTCTCCGGGGTTATTTCTCCCAGTATCCGAATTCCAAGTCCCGGCCCCGGAAACGGGTGCCGGTGCAGAATGGCCTCTGGAATACCTAACTCCCGGCCAACCTTCCGGACTTCGTCTTTGAATAGCATACGCAGCGGTTCAACAATGCGCAAGTGCAATTTTTCTGGCAGACCGCCCACGTTATGATGAGATTTTATCGTTACCGAAGGCCCGTGTACCGATACCGACTCGATCACATCCGGGTAGATTGTTCCCTGGCCCAGCCAACGAATAGCCTGATCCTGGGCCTCCAGCACCCTTCCCTCTTCCTCGAACACCTCGATAAAAACCCTGCCTATGATCTTGCGCTTGGATTCGGGATTGGATACGCCCTCGAGCGCATCGTAAAACCGCTTTTTGGCGTCGACACCGACGACGTGCAAGCCCAAGCCCTCATAGGAATCCAGCACCTGGGCAAATTCGTTTTTCCGCAGCAACCCATTGTCGATAAAAAAACAGACCAATTGATTGCCAATGGCTTTGTGGAGCAGCATGGCAGCAACCGTTGAGTCTACGCCGCCGGACAATCCCATCAGTACGTGATCATTCCCAATGCGGTTTTTCAATTCCTCTACCGTATGTTCGACAAAAGAAGCCGGCGTCCAGTCGCCTTTACACCCGGCAAGTCCAATGACGAAATTGCGCAGCAACTGGGCGCCGTCCAGGCTGTGGGTCACCTCCGGATGAAACTGCAGGCAATACACCGGGGCCGGGAAAGCCCCTTCTTTGCTTCGAAAGGCAGCGACATCGATGCTTTCGGTACCGGCGATTAGTTCAAACGAAACCGGGATCTCCCGGATGGTGTCCCCATGAGACATCCACACCTGCGAATGCTCCGGAATATGGCGGAATAGAGGATCGTTCGGGCGAACCCCCTGAAGACTGGCTTTTCCGTATTCCCTTTTCTGGGAGCGCTCTACTTTGCCTCCGTAATACTGTGCGATATATTGGGCGCCGTAACAGATACCCAGAACGGGCTTTTTGCCGATTACCTTATCCAGTTCGGGGTGGAGCGCATTATCGTCGGCAACGGAGAAAGGGCTTCCGGATAAAATGACCCCTTTGTAGCTGTCGTCGAGTTCGGGAATCTTATTAAAAGGAACAATCTCGCTGTACACATTGAATTCGCGCACCCTGCGCGCGATGAGCTGAGTATACTGCGAGCCAAAATCCAGAATTAAAATTTTCTCTGTCATAAAGCAAATATAAGGAATTGTAAGGGAGTGGAAAAATCCCTTTCACCGGCGGGCGGAACAAGGCGCACCACAGAGTTAATTTTGTTTGGGTCGTATCGAAAATTCCATTCTTCTGTTGAGTGCCCGCCCCTCGGGGGTTTGGTTGTCTCCGACCGGATTAGCTTCCCCGTGCCCGGCATAGCTCAACCGTCGGGGGCCTATTCCCCGGGAGATCAGGTATTCGTAGCAAAATTTAGCCTGCTGGACGGACAATTCCCTATTGGTTTCGGCCTCGCCGGCATTGTCGGTGAAAGCGGCAATATGCAATTCAAAATCCGGGTATTTGCGCATCAAATCTACGATTTGGTCCAGGGTTTTAAAGGACTCCGGTTTCAGGCGCAGTACCGGTCCGGAAATAAAATGGATAGCATGGCTAGCCTGTTGGAGTAAAGCGATTTCTGAAGCCTCCAAACTGGGGCATCCCGTACCGGAGCCTTTTCCGGGCGTGTTGGGGCACTGGTCTTCTTTATCCGGAACGCCATCCGAATCCGTATCCGGACAGCCGCGGGTTTCGGGGAGTCCAGCCAATGCCGGGCACTGGTCGTCTTTATCGGCAATGCCGTCATCATCGGCATCCGGGCAGCCTTTGGTGCGGGCCGGGCCGGGTTGCGAGGGGCAAATATCGTCTTCATCCAGCACCCCATCCTGGTCTGTATCTTTGGCTGGGCAGCCCTGCCGTTCCGGAGGACCCACCTCCAACGGGCAACGGTCGTCTTTATCGGCAATGCCGTCGGCATCAGCATCGGGGCATCCGTAAAGGGAGCCCGCAACAGCAGGGCACTCATCGTTGTCATCCGGGATGCCATCCCCATCGATGTCAGGGCAGCCTTTCAACGCGGCTAATCCCTCCCGGTCCGGGCAGGCATCAAGGGCATCCTCTACCCCATCGCCGTCGCGGTCCGACCGGAAGTGCCGTTTTTTGGCCCTTATGGTTTCCAGGCGGTCTTTTTGAGAGGGGACGAACCGAAACCCGAAAGCGGCCTGGACATGATCGCTAAAATCGCCCTGGGAGAACCTGTATTCGATTTTGGAGGAAATAAAGACATTTTTGGAAAGGCGGATATCCAAACCTCCCCCGGCTGGGATAGCCATTTTTGCCCTTTCCCAATCCTCCAGATTAATCCCGGCGCCGGTATACCCAAACCAAACCCAACGGGCGCCTGAGGGCGCCGTTTTAAACTGAACCTGGATATCGGCGCTTGTCAGCATCCCTTTTTCAAATCCGGCGGTTTTCCCGCGGGGGAACAAAGCCGATCCCGCACGAATAGGAAACCCCAGGTCAATCCGGGCGCCAAGGCGCTGCCGGAATTCGGCTTCCGCCCCATAGGTGAAATCCAGATAACTCCAGGTTTGATCTAACGGAAACTGGTAGTTCGTCCACAGATACCGGATGGCTAGTCCTCCCCCAGCAGGCTTTGAGGACTGAGACAAAAGGGAGGCGCTTGCAAACAGCATTCCCCAACACAACAGGTATCCAGATAATTGCATAAGATCGGTTGACGCGTGAAAAATCCGGTAATGGGCGTTGGATCAGGTTAACCGTTCTGGCTTATCTTCGTTGAATCTACCGTTTGGGGCAGCTTCCACAGGGCCCCGGCAGACCTGGTATTATTCTTCCAAAAGTCCTCTGCCTTCCTTGTGAATCCGGCCTTCGCTGTTCAATTTTTTCATCAGGCGGTCCAGAATCCCGTTAATGAAATCCTTGCTCTTCTCCGTGCTGTACAGCTTGGAGATTTCGACGAACTCGTTGAGCGTGACTTTGGTCGGGATGGTGGGGAAGTTTGTCAATTCGCACAGAGCCATTTTCAAAAGGATCATATCGATGATAGCAACCCGCTCGGCGTCCCAGTTTTTAAGGGTAGGCTCGATAACTTCCAGCAAGTTCTGGTCCTCTTCGTATACCTTTTGAAGCAAGGCCTCTCCAAATTCGACGGTAGCTTCTGCCGGCGGCTTAAACTCTTCAAAAAACAGAGGTTCGGCGGGAAGCGCCTTCACTGTTTTTTTCATAGCCCCAACGATGAGGGATTTATCGTCGATCCAGTTGGGGTACCAGTCTTCGGTAGCGTCTTCAAATGTTTCGCTCGCAAAGCAGGTTCGAAGAAGAGAAAGCAGTTGCTCCGCATGATCCGGAAGTTCCGGGTCGTTTTTCTGCGAATAAGCCTTGTAGGAATCCTGTTTGGCAAACTCCGTATACAAGGAGCGGACGAGATCTTCGTCGACTTTATCCTGGAGCCGGTATTGCGCAAACAGGTTCTTGAGGAAGGTATTTTGCCTGAGGGAATCGATCAGGGGGTTTTGGGCGAGCTGTGGCGAGAACGCCTTGTCTTCCTCCGTCGGGCGGTGTTTGGCCCGGCGCCGTTCAGCGTCTTTTTCCGCATACTCCGCAGCGCGGATAAAATACAGCAAGTGAAACAAATAAAGCTCGAAAGAACGGGCAACGGTTTCTCTATACCGGCGCATGGCATCGGTAAAAGTGAGTTGCTTATCGCGTCCCAAGGCATAAAGCATCTGCATCACTTTGATGCGGACGTTGCGTCTACTCAGCATGCTGTTTGTTTACATTACCCGTCACAAAGAAAAACAATTTCCCGGCAACGCCCGAACTGCGCCGGCTATTATTTCATGTATTCTTCTTTAATCGCCGCATAATCCGACAACCTCCGGATATGCCATTTCTGCACGATGGTCCCGTTGTTCATCAGCAGCGTACCCGGATTGGAGCGCACGATGGTCTTCAACAGGATATCGTCCGCCACCAAAACGGGATAGGTTATGCCCGCCGCTTTTTTGAAATCCTCGATCATCTCCCGGGAGCCAAAGGCCACGATCGCGACCACTTTCAGACCGTCTTTCATGGCCGCTTCCATCACCGGATTCTGGACCTCCTTCCAGCGTTTCAGGTAAGCTTCCGACCAGGAGAAGGTTGTTTGGGTGACGTTCTTTTCTCCGATGCGGTCGATGCGGCGCACCAATTCCGTCGAATTGGCAGTCCGCACCGTATCCACTTTGTAGATGGTATCGGGAACCGCTACGGTTTTGGAGGTAAACCCGCCTTCCAGATGGTGGGCGATCAGGATGAAATAATAGCCCGGAATGCTCAACAGTTCCTCGGTGACTTCGTCTCCATCCATGTTCATTATGTCGAATTCGCTGATCTTGGTCGGCAAGATGGCCGGTTTGGACTTAATTTGCTCCATTTCCCATTCCTCTACCGGGTAGTTGGCCGATTCTTTCAGGAACTGGTCAAAGGGAATTTCGAGTTCTTTGCCGTCTTTTTTGTTCTTCAGGTGGTAGGCCAGGATTTTGACGTTCTGCCCAGCTTCCAGTTCCTGGGCCTTTTTCTCCCTGATGTTCACCCCGACTTTAAATGGCCGGAAATCGGTATGCGGCAGATCCCAAACGTAATTGCTGAAGCAATACAGGAGCAAAACCGGGACGCTGAGAGCAACCGTCCAGACACGTGCGGGCGCGCCAAACAACTGGTGCATTTTCCGGTGGAAAAAAATAAACAGGAACGATGGGACCAGCAGTACCAGATCCTTGGAGAAGGAAATCCGGGGGTCCAGCTTCATGAAATCGCCGAAGCAACCGCAGTCGGTCACCTTCATGTTCGTATCCACGAAAGGTCCCCATTTATCAAAATCAAAAAAGTTGGCGTCGCTGGGCACAAATCCCGTGAGGAAGGTAAAGCCGGTGAGGATGGTAAAGAAAACGACCAGCAGCAGAAACAGCCAGGCCATGAGCTTGCGCCGGTACCCCAGGAAGATCCCGATCCCCAGCACGATCTCGAACACGATCATCGCCACTGCAAAGCCTTCGGAATATTCGGCGAAAAACGGAAATACCGGCGCGATCCAGGACATGGCCGTATCCTTGAACGTGCCCTCGAACGCGGCGAAGTACTGCTCCATTTTATAGGCAGTGCCCAGAGGGTCGATGGCCTTTACCCAGCCGGAAACCACAAACAATATACCTGTAAAAAACTGGAGAAAGCTCATAGCCCAGTTTTCGACCCGTTTGAACAGCAGGCCGGCCACCAAAGTGCAGAATATCGCTGCAATGCCGACATAGAGGGAAAAAATACCGATCGTCATGACGCGTTTGTGTTAAATGTTTGGAAAATACAAATCCCGCACAGACGGGATCAGGAAGCTGGGGCCTGCTCTGCCTCCAGGAGCTGGATAAGCGCAAACAGCGCATAGTTAATAATGTCGTGATAATTCGCTTCCACCCCTTCGGAGATCAGCGTCATCCCTTTGTTATCTTCAATTTGCTTGATGCGCAGAAGTTTCATTAAGATCAGGTCGACCAGGGAACTGAGGCGCATTTCCCGCCAGGCTTCGCCGTAGTCGGTGTTTTTACGGATCATCAGTTCCCGGGTTTCGTTCAGGTGGCGGTCGTACCATTGCGCTGCCTCCGCCGCCGAAAGCTCCAGCGACTCGGCGGCCGGCAGTTCCAACTGGATCAGCGCCATGATGCTGTAATTGACGATGCCCTTGAGTTCGGTAGCGATGGAGTCTTCCACATGCTGACGCCCGTTCTCCTGGATGGTCCGGATGCGTTTGGCTTTGATGTACAACTGGTCGGTGAGCGAAGAGGGCCTGAGAATGCGCCATGCGGTTCCATAATCTTTTGTCTTCTGCAAAAAGATGGACTTACACGACGCGGCGACGGACTGATACTGCTCCAGGGTCTCTTCCACTTGGATCGGATTTGGGGCAAAGATAGGAAAACCGGGGATTGTATCCCAAATGTAGCTCGTATTTGCAATCCGAGATGTTGACTGGATTTGCATCCGCTGTTGCGCATTCTTAAACGCTGAACCTAAAAAGCCCCCCTCCCTGAAAAGATTCCTACTTTTGCCCCAAATTCGCCTTGCATGAAAACCAGATTTCTTCTCCTATCTATCCTTTTCTGCGCCTGCGCCTCTGGCGCCGCCCAATCACCCTTGCTCCTGTGTGGCCACCGGGGAGGTTTCGAAGGCAATTTGCCCGAAAACAGCCTTTCCCGGTTTGATGCGGTGGCTAATGCCTTTGGCGGCAAGACATTTATGGTGGAACTAGACGTCCGGGAGTCATCAGATGGCGCGTTATTCGTCTTGCACGACGAAACCCTGGAACGCACCACCAACGGACAGGGAAAGATCGCCGAGACGCCTTCCAGGGTCCTGAAAAAACTCCTTCAAAAAGACGCGTCGGGAAAGCGTACCTCCGAGAAACTACTTCGTTGGGATAAAGCCCTCCAATGGCTCTCCAAACACCCCAATGCCCGGTTTATGGTAGATACCAAAGGCGATATCCATGAAAAAGTAATCCAAAGCATCCAACGCTACCGGCTGGAAGAACAATGCCTGATCCTCACGTTCTCCCTCCCCCACTCGCAACTGGTTGCCAAGCTGACTTCCAAAGCCCTTGTTTCCAGCCTTGTGTCCAGCGAAGCCGACTGGAACGAAATACAGCGGCTCAACCTCCCCGCTCGCCAACAGGTGATCTACGTAAACGACAAGACGCCGCTACCACTGATTGCGGAAATAAAAAAAACCGGCGTCCAAATCACGACCGATGTGAGCGAAACCAGAAAAAACCAGCACGCCGCTTTCCCAAAGGATTATTATGCCCAACTGGTTGCTGAAAAAATGATAGATATTTTAATTACCGATTTTCCGGTGGAGGTAAAGGATTACTTCTTGTGATAAGGGAGTAGCGGCGATTTTTTCGAACACCCCACACTACTGAACATTTTGAAAACCAGACCTTCCAGTCCCTCAATCCGGTACGGTTACTCTAAAATCCCCTAAATCTGGTGTTGTTAGCCCGGTATTCTGCCATATCTCATTACCACCTCACATCAATACCTTATAAACATCTATCGGGACTTCCTTACCTTTCAGGCTGATATTACTGACCTTTTCCAAAGAATAAGGCGGTTCGGAGAGAATGCTTAGCAGATTATCGGTGATGACCATTTTGGCATCGAGCATCCCGCAAACCTTCTCCACCCGGGCGGTCGTATTGAGGACGTCCCCGGAGAATTTGATAGATTTCTTGATCTTCCCCATTTCTCCGATCATGACATCGCCGCAATGCACGGCCGCTTTAAACTCGGGCACTACTCCGTAGCGAGTCAGATAAGTATCCCTCTTTGCTTGAATAACCCTTTCGAACTCGCGGTAGCAGGTAAGACATTGGGTCTCGTAAGAACCGGCCGGAAAGGTCCAGCTGATGACCACCAGGTCGCCTACATAATCGACCACCTCCCCTTTGTGGCGAAGAATGACGCCGGCGATATCATGGAAGAAGTCATTTAAAAAGCGATAGAACTTCTCGTTGCCCAACTGCTCCGCCAGGGTGGTAGAGTGATTGAGGTCCAGGAACATGAAGATGCGCTGCTCCTCTTTCGGGTTGAAATACTTGCCGCTGAACATCTTCCACATCTCGTTCGTACCGAAGCGTTCCGATAATTGCAGTAAGAAGGAAGAGAATAGGGCCAATAGCAGAATGGGCAACACCGGGTGCCAAAAGGCGATTGAGGTGATGAAGTCGAAGGTTTCCCGCCATGCGGCCGGGGCCAGCAGACTCCGGCTCGACAGAACACTGTTGTACATCAGAGAAATGCCGGCCAACAGAAGGAATAGTAAAAGGGCGTAAACCAGCAGTTTCCTCAGAATAACCACCCAGAATTTCTCCCGGATCGTTCTTTTCTGAAAATAGAGAAGTTCCATCAGCCCGAACAGCAGCCCCCCGACGAATAACCCGCCCACGGCGGCTATGGCGTTCTTACCCAAATGGAATTCCTGCATGGGCGCCGTCTCCAGGACCCCCGGATAGTTGGCCAGAAAAAAAAATTCGTACATGGCCGTCAACCCGCCGGCCATCGCCCACAAAACGGCGATCGTCGCCAGTTGCCCCAGTCGGTCTCGATTGATCATTGGCAAGGGTGTTATCAGGTATATTAAAGAGACAATTATCGCCGGGATTAGTTGCCCTCATTTACCCGCTGCTCGTATGGAGACAAAAGTCTTGGCATCAGAAATATTCGGATCCCTGGAAACTATATGGGGGGCTTCATGGAGGGCGTCCAGCAACAAAATACCGCGTAGCCCGCTCCACCATTTGGTAGTCGATCGGTTGCTAAGTCACTGATTAGCTGTGGATCATATGATAAGGACTCAAAGGCCCTCTCCCCATTCCCAAAGTCCTCCCAAATCCTGGTCCAGACAACAAGCAAAGTCCTCCTTGCAAATGACTGTGGTCAGGGGAGCACAACATCCTTCCGCACGAAATCTGTGGATTTCGGCGAACAAGATTGCAAAGGATGTAGAGGATGTAGAGGATGTAAATTACATCCTCTACATCCTTTACATCCTCTACATCCTCTAACGTCCAACGTCTAACAGCTAACGTCTAACAGCTAACGTCTAACACCTAACGTCTAACAGCCTTATCCCGATTCATTTGCAGCATATCCGCACCGTTTTGGTAGTCGCCGATGAGGTGCTGGCAGAAATAATCGGAGCGCAGCCAGAAGAAGTACTCGTTCATATCGCCGTATCCGTGGCGCTGGCCTGGAAAGAGGAAGAAGTCGAAGCGTTTGTTGGCTTTGATGAGGGCGTTGGCCATGCGGATAGTCAGGGCGGGGTGTACGTTGTTGTCGATATCGCCGGTGCAGAGGAGGAGTTTGCCTTTGAGGTTTTTAGCCAGTTCGGAGTTTTTGTCGATGTCGTACTCGAAGGAGGTATTGCCTTTGGCGTCGGTAATTTCTTTCACGCCGTCGTGTTTTTCGCTCCACCAGCGGTTGTAGATGTTGTTCTCGTGATTGCCGGAGGAGGATACTGCCACTTTGAAGAAGTCGGGATACACCAGCATGGCTGCGGTCGACATAAACCCGCCGCCGGAATGGCCGTATATGCCCACCTTGTCGATGTCGATATACGGGTAGCGGATGGCAAGCTGTTCGGCGGCCACTTTTTTATCCTCCAGTCCGTAGTCGCGGAGGTTGCCGTAGCCGTAGTTATGGTACCATTTGGAGCGGCTGGGATGGCCGCCCCGGTTGCCGATGGTAATGACGATAAAACCCAGCTGCGCCTGGCGGTCGGTGCGGTCCATATTCGCGGAGAACGACTTGTTGACGGATTCGGTCTGCGGACCCGGGTATACGTATTCCAGCAAGGGGTATTTTTTGGTGGAATCGAAATCAAACGGCTTGTACATTACCCCGTACAGGTCGGTGATCCCGTCGCCGGCTTTAACCACAAAAGGTTCGGGGAATTGGTACCCTGCGGCGAACAACTGCGACAGATCGGCGGTTTCCAGATCCATGACCTTCATCCCCAAGTTGTCGATGAGCTCGGATTTGGGGACGGTGTTCACCCGGGAATAGTTGCTGACAAAGTAAGTAGCGGCGTCGTTGTTGGAGGTGAAATAGTTGTAATCGCCTTTGTTGAGCAGCTTAAGGCCGGTACCATCGAAATTCACGCGGTACAGGTGGGTATAATAGGGGTCTTCGCCGGGCTCGCGGCCGTTGGCGGTAAAGTACAGCACCCGGTTCTTGGAATCGATCGCCTCGATGCTTTCGCAGTGGAAAGGCCCGGAAGTGATCTGGTTTTTCAGTTTGCCGGTTTTGTCGTACAGGTAAAAGTGGGCCCATCCGTCACGCTCCGACCAGTGGATGTACTCCTCGCCGTTATTGACGACCCCCAGGTCGCGGGTTTCGATGTAGGTATTGAGGCGCTCTTCGATCAGGACCGTCACCGCGCCGGTTTTGGTATCGGCCACGCAGACGTCGATCCGCTTGAGGTCGCGGCTGGTACGGTCAAAATAGAGCTGGTCGGAGTTATTGGCCAGCCAAAGCGGGGGCTGAAACAGGTCGTCGCGATTTTTTGCCAGTCGCTGGGCGCGCATGATGCCGTACTGGGGATCTTTGAAGGTATCGGCCTGTATCTTGACTTTTTCTTTGGAAGCGAAGTCAAACACCAGCATTTCGGGCTGGGGCGCTTCCTTTTCCCCGGGCATGTGGTACTTATAGGTTTCGAGGGTTGGGCGGGGTTCGGCGACGGAGTTGATCACCCACAGGTCCTTTACTTTGCGGCTGTCGGTGCGGGTCATGGCAAATTTTTTGGAATCCGGCGAAAAAACGACGCCTACCGGCTGCCGGGTTCCTTTGTTCTTTTCCTTGTCGACATTGGTTTCGTTGCCTCCGCCGCCATAGGCATAGTTTTCCTCTCCGTCTGTCGTCCACTGATGCTCGACGATGGTCGTATCTTTATCGTCTTTGACGGCTTTAAGGAAGTTTTCCTTGTCCATCCAATACAGGTTGTGGTTTTTGGAAAACAGCACGTAGGAGGAATCCGGGGCAATATTAGCCCAGCGCGGACGATCCTTGGGCTTTTCGTAGTCGTCGAGCAAGCGCAAAACGCCGGTATTGAGATCGTATTCGAAATAAAAGGTGCGCTTTTCTTTCTTCGCGGGAGGAGACGATTTTTTCTCTTTCATATCGTCTTCTTCTTCGTCTTTCTTTTCCTCTTCATCCGCCAGTTTGCTTTTGACCTCAAACTGGATGGCTGTTTCGTTTTTGATGAACCGAAGACTGGTCATATCCAGGTGCTGGGCATCGAACGGGTCTTTTGACAGGCGCGACATATCCGCCGCCATTTTGGCGTTGTCGAACAACGGTTTCTTCGTCCGTTTGACGGGATCGACCAGGTAATACGTTTTCCCGGCGCTTGTTTCGTAAGCATACCAAAACCGCTCGCTTTGTTTGAGCCAGTGGGCGTCCACGCTGGTGGAGAAGACCATCTTGGAAATGCGATCGGCAGAAAACCGGGCCGCCAGGTCGTAATTGGCCTTGGTTACCGGCGTATTCTGGGCAAAAGCCTGGAAGGCGAATCCCAAAACAAGAAGGAGGATCAGGTGTTTTTTCATGACAATGCAATTTTTTTAGGCATAAGGCGCAAGGCGCAAGGCGTAAGGTTAGGCGTAAGGCGTAGGGCTTAAGGCGTAAGGCAAAAGGCCTTTTCCTTGCGCCTTAAGCCCTACGCCTTACGCCTAAATATACCACCCCAACCGAATATGCACTATCTTTACCCTACAACTTTTGCCGAATGGTCGAATTATTTGGACAAGCAGCATTTGTCATCTTTGGCTACGTTTTTGCCGCCTTCCTTTTTTCGTGGGCGGTTCGCGACAACAGCTGGGTGGATGTGGCATGGGGAATGGGGTTTGTGGTTCTGGCGTGGCTGTTTCATCTGACGGCGCCTCACCCTTCCAGCGCATTGACGGCGGCGCTCGTCAGCGCCTGGGGAATCCGCCTGTCTGCACATATCGGGTGGCGCAAAATCGCGCACCCCGGAGAGGATTGGCGATACGCCAACTGGCGCCGGGAATGGGGTAAATGGGTGGTTCCGAGAGCGTTCCTCCAGGTGTTCCTCCTTCAGGGTTTTTTCATGTGGATCATTGCCTCCCCGATCTGGCAGCGCCCGGGAGGCTTTGTGAGCGCCTGGTATCAATGGGTGGGCATCGCGGTATGGACGACCGGGTTCTTCTGGGAAGCTATCGGCGACTGGCAACTCCTGCGTTTCAAGGCAAATCCTGCCAACAAAGGCCGGATCATGCGTTATGGCCTTTGGCGGTATTCCCGCCATCCGAACTACTTCGGCGAAATCCTCGTCTGGTGGGGGATGTTCCTCCTTGTCCTGCCCTGGGGCATTTGGTGGCTGAGTTTGCTCAGCCCCCTCACGATCACCTGGCTCCTTACCCGGGTTTCGGGCGTGCCTATGCTCGAAGAGAAATACCAGAATGACCCGGAATACCAGGAGTATGTTAAGCGCACCCCAGCGTTGATTCCGTGGCGGCTTAATGGGCACGAGGCGGAGCCTCGCGCCCGTTGAGGTTGAGGCAAGAGCCTCAAGGAGCTACGGAACACGAGGCAGGAGCCTCGCGCCAGTTATATGAGGCAGGAGCCCATAGCTGTTTGGAACTAGTTCACGCCGGTCAGGGGACCGGCGGATAGTTCTGCACGAAATCTGCGGATTTCGGCAAACATGGGGCTTCCGCTACTCCGCTACTCCGCTACTTCGTAACATCGTAACTCCGTAACTCCGTAACTCCGTAACATCCTATCTCAACTCCCTGATCCGGATATTCCGGAAATAGACCTTGCTTTCGTGGTCCTGCAGCGCGATGCGGCCGGTTTTGGCGGAACCGTAATCAGGATACTCCTTCCACTTGCCTTCTCGTTTCATCTTCTCCCATTCGGGGGTCCAGGCCTGGAATTCGAGAATTTTGGCGCCGTTGAGCCAGTGTTCTACGTGGCCTTTGTCGAAGACGATCTTGCTGGAGTTCCATTCCCCAACCGGCATCAATTTTTTCTGTGCATTGGGCACGGTCATCGCGTAATCCGCGCCGGTTTGCTGCCATTCTTCCAGTTTTTGCGGGAAGGTCACGTCGTCGATCATTTGGTATTCCGGGCCGGTTTGGTAGGGGCCAGGGTATTTGGGGTCTTCCACGACGTGGTACATCACGCCGCTGTTTCCGCCGGTATTGAGTTTCCACTCCCAGGATAGCTCAAAATCGCTGTATTCTTTATCCGTAACGATATCCCCGCCCACATCGCCCTGGGCTTTTCCCAAGCAAATAAGGACCCCATCTTCAATAATCCAGTTTTTGACCGGTCCGGTTTTGTTGTACGCGTGCCAGCCGTTAAGGGTTTTGCCGTCAAAGAGGAGGGTTTCTTTGCCGGATTGGGAATTGTTCCTCATAGCGCCTCTATTCCCTGAGCAGGAAAGCGCAAAAAAGACCAACAAAAGGAGAACCGTATTTTTCATGGAATGAATTCTAGCTTATGAAAAATGGAATTCGAATCAACTTAAAGATCGAAAAAGAATCAGGGGAGGCCTCAACGCTAGCCAACAACCAATAACCAATCCTGCCCTAATCCTCCCCTACTTTTTCACCACCGTCATTTTCTCCGGATCCCAGAAAATGGGCGCTTCCTGCCGGTAGCTGTCGTTGCACAACAGGGCTGGAGCGGCGGCGCGATAGCCAAAGACGGCGTCTTCGGCGACTTTGCCGTTGGTCCGGATGGCGGTGAAGAAGTTGATAAAATGGTCGTAGGGACCTCCTTTGTATCCTTTTTCTGCAGCAAAAGTCACTTCTTCAGGCCCCAGGATTTGCTTTCGGTCGGAGACCGGCGTGCCCGCCCGGCGCATCTGTTCGATGTAGAACGGATCGGTGGATTCGATGGTTTTATTCCGCTTCAGGGTAACCGTATCCCAGGTCACATCCATCGAGCCCAGGCTGCCGACCAGCTTGAGGTAGGTCGTACCGCTGGTACCGTCGATAAAGTTGCAGCGCAACGACAGGTTGAACGAAGGGTGTACCCCGGTTTTGGGATAATCAAACGTGCCAAGGAGCACATCCGGCACCTCCCTCCCGTCGAGCCAGTACCGCAGACCGCCGGCAGCATAAATCCGGTTGGGGCCAACCGAGTCGGTGATAAAATGCAGGCTCGAGAACAGGTGTACAAACAGGTCGCCCGACATGCCGGTGCCGTAATCCAGGTAATTACGCCAGCGGAAAAACCGCGTGGCATCGAACGGTCTTTTGGTCGTATTGCGGATATAGGCTTCCCAATCGACGTTCTGCGGCGACGCGTCCGCCGGAATCGGGTATTGCCAGGCCCCAACAGGAGAATGCCGGGCCCAGAAGCCCTCGGCGTAGTTCAATTCGCCGATGGCGCCGTCTTTCAATAGTTGCTTCGCTTTTTCATTTCCCAGTGAGGAGACACCCTGACTCCCCACCAGAAACACCTTTCCCGTTTCCTGCTGCGCCTTGATCACGGCGGGACCTTCCATAACAGAGTGCACCATGGGCTTTTCACAGTAAACGTGCTTTCCGGCCCGCATCGCATCCACGGAGATCTGCTGATGCCAATGGTCGGAGGTAGCGACAATCACCGCGTCGACGTCCTTCCGGGCGAGAATTTCCTTGTAGTTCCGGGTGGTATACAGATCGGCGCCCCAACGGGATTTTGCCTCCGCCAGGCGGCCATCGTAGAGGTCGCAGGCAGCGACCAAACGAACTCCAGGGACCTGCAGCGCGGTCAGGACATCCTGCACGCCCATGCCTCCGGCGCCGATCAGCGCAATGTTGATCTGATCGTTGGCGCCATATGATTCGCGGGTGAGGTATTCCATACGGGCTGCTTTTTTCTCCCCGCCAAACAAGCGGGAACCAAGCGCCAGCGCGGCGGTAGAAGCCGAAAGTTTTTGAATAAATGCCCTTCGGGAGGACGCGTTGCGGTTTTTCATAAAAAGGGTGTTTTTACTAATTTCCTTTATAATTCCTTGATACGGATTTTCCGCCAGCGGACTTTGATCCCGCCGCCGTCGTGGATTTGGAGGGCGATAAACCCTTCGCCCTTCCCGATTTTTTCGTCTTTCAGATAAACCATTTGCCGGCCGTTCAGCCAGGTGGTAATTTCCTCGCCGGCCAGTTGGATGCGCATCTTATTCCAATCCGCCGGTTTAAGCATGGCTTCGTCTTCGGGCTTGGGCTTGATCAGCCAGCCGCGGCCATAGGACTCGTAAATGCCGCCGGTGCTTTTATCGGGAGGCGCTACCTCCACCTGCCAGCCGCTGATCTTGGTCCCTTCGATGCCGGACCGCACAAAAACGCCGCTGTTGCCGTTGGCTTCCAGCTTGAACTCCAGTTCAAGGATAAAATTTTTGTAGTTTTTATTGGTAGACAGGTATCCATACCCTTTCTCAGGGCCGCTTTCGCAGATGAGGTTTCTGTTTTCTACGTACCATTTTTCGGCGCCATGGGGAGTCCATCCCTGGAGGTTTTTTCCATTGAACAGGCTTTTGAAGCCCTGAGCGGAGGCGGCGGTTCCTAGCATACACAGCACCGCAAAGAAGAGCAGCTTTTTCATTGGCTTTTCGTTTGGCCGGGAATTTGCGGATATGAAAATACGCATAAAGTATGGCCGCAAAAAAGATTCTCCCGACTTTTGTGTCTCCTGTTCCGGATTATTTTCGCTGAAAGCGCCTGTTCTTTCTATTGTTCGGCAATCAGCGGAGTAAAATACCCAGATTTTTCTATTTTAGCCGTCATTCTTCAATAAGCGCTTTCTGGAACCATGAAAGAAACAACAGCCAAAACCTACTGGAAAAAAAACCTTCAGATCCTGGTTATCCTGCTTTCGGTATGGTTTCTTGTGTCTTATGGGTTTGGAATCCTGCTCCGAACCCAGCTCGACGCCATCCGGATCAGAGGATTTAAACTCGGGTTCTGGTTTGCCCAAAACGGCTCCATCTATGTGTTTGTCATCCTCATTTTCATCTACGTATACTGGATGAACCGCCTGGACAAAGCATATACGGGGGACGGGAGACGGGGGACGGGAGACGGGGGACGGGAAACGGGGAACGGTTGACGGGAACCACCTAAACGCCTAACCACTCAACAACTTAGCCACCAACCACTTAACCACTTAACCACCTAAAACCAATGGGAGTACAAGCCTGGACATTTCTGATTGTTGGCCTTTCCTTCGCCATGTATATCTTTATTGCGCTGTGGTCGAGGGCGCGTTCCACCAAGGAGTTTTACGTGGCGGGGGGCGGCGTGCACCCGGTAGTGAATGGGATGGCAACGGCGGCCGACTGGATGTCTGCAGCGTCGTTTATATCGATGGCCGGGTTGATCTCCTTTGCTGGGTACGACGGGTCGGTGTACCTGATGGGTTGGACGGGAGGGTTTGTGCTCCTGGCGCTTTTGCTGGCCCCTTACCTGCGCAAATTTGGAAAATTTACGGTACCGGATTTCATTGGGGAGCGCTACTACTCGCAGACCGCCCGGATTGTGGCGGTGGTATGCGCGCTGTTTGTCTCTTTCACCTACATCTCCGGGCAGATGCGGGGCGTGGGGATTGTCTTTTCCCGTTTTCTTGAAGTGCCTATCAACACCGGCGTAGTCCTGGGCATGTGCATTGTGTTCTTTTATGCGGTGCTTGGAGGAATGAAAGGGATCACCTATACCCAGGTCGCCCAATATTGTGTATTGATCTTTGCCTACATGGTCCCTGCCATCTTCATTTCCTTTCAGATGACGGGCAACCCCGTTCCCCAAATGGGCTTTGGGGAGATGCTGGACAAACTCGACGGGCTAAGCGCAGAGCTGGGGTTTGCCGCATATACCGACGGCTCAAAACCCCTCATCGACATCTTTTTCATCACGGCAGCGCTGATGATCGGCACGGCCGGCCTTCCGCATGTGATCGTGCGCTTTTTTACGGTACCCAGTGTACGCGCGGCGCGGGTTTCGGCGGGATGGGCGCTGATCTTTATTGCCATTTTGTACACCACGGCGCCGGCTATCGGCGTCTTTGTTCGCACCAATTTGATCGAAACGATTTCAGGCAAACCCTACGCCGAGGCGCCCGCCTGGTTTTCCAATTGGGAAAAAGCCAAACTGATCGCGTTTGACGACAAAAACCGGGACGGCAAAATCCAATACTACAACGACCTTAGCAAAGACCCGGCTTTTATCAAAGAATCCGAACGCAAAGGCTGGAAAGGCAACGAACTGACGATCGACAAAGACATCATGGTGCTGGCTAACCCGGAGATCGCCGGGCTTCCGGCATGGGTCATTGCTTTGGTTGCCGCAGGCGGCCTGGCAGCCGCTCTATCGACCGCTGCCGGGTTGTTGCTCGTGATTTCCTCCGCCGTTTCCCATGACCTGCTAAAGAATGCAATCAAGCCCAATATCTCAGAGAAAGGCGAACTCCTCGCCGCCCGCATCGCCGCCGCTGCCGCGGTTGTCCTGGCCGGCCTCATCGGCATCTACCCGCCCGATTTCGTCGCCGCAATTGTAGCGTTCGCTTTCGGTTTGGCAGCGTCCTCGTTCTTTCCCGCGATTGTCCTCGGCATCTTTGACAAACGCACCAACAAGGAAGGCGCTATTGCAGGTATGATCGTTGGCCTTACATTTACGGCCGTCTATATTATTGGGTTCAAATTCCTGGGATGGTCTGCGGAAAAATACCTTTTCCAGATCTCGCCGGAAGGCATTGGAACCATGGGCATGCTGATCAATATGGCGGTTACGCTTGTCGTTTCGCGGCTTACGCCGGCGCCTCCGCCGCAGGTACAGGAATTGGTCGAACATATCCGAATTCCAACCGGGGCAGGAGCGGCGAGCCAGCATTAGAACGGCCACGCCCGTTTGCTCAAAAGCCCTTTTAAGGTATGGACGCCTTTTGCCTGTAGTCTGGCTTTAAGTTTTAAAAACAACCATGCTGTAACAAACGCATCCCCTGCAGAAGTGTGCCGCCCTTCCGCCGCAATGCGGTATTGCCTGCATAGCGCGTCCAGGGTGAACATCCCCGGCATTTCAGGCCCCCGATGCAATCGCCGGGCCAGGCCGATGGTATCTAAAACGGGGTTCTTCAACTTCCCGCAGCCGTGCCGCTTCAACGCACGGTTGATCAGTTCCAGGTCAAAGGCAATATGGTGCCCGACGATCACGGCCTGGCCAAGGAACCCCAGCAGGCCCTCCAGCACCTCCCGCTCCGGTAACCCTGAGAGCTGACGTCCGGGTATGATTCCGTGAATAGCAATTTGCGGATTGGCCACAGGCCGGTCTTGACGGATCAGCGCCTCATAGCGATCCTCCATCCGGATTTCGTTCCCCACAACCGCGATAGCGCTCACCGAAAGCCATTGGTCCTTGCCTGCATCCAAACCGGTCGATTCTAAATCCAGAACGGCAAAGCGAACTTCCTCCAGGCGCGTTGCCGGTCGAGGCGCAGAACCCAATCCAGACAAATAGGATGAATAAAACGCTGGAAAGTTTTTCTTTCTACACCACATGAATCCGGTGTTCAACCTCCAAAATAATCCGTCCGGAACCGGAGGCGAATTAAAAGATGTAATTCCTTAATCGGAACAAAGCCGTTGCGGAGGGCCAGACGGTCCATTTTGGTTAGTTCTTCCGGTTGAATAAACCGTCCTGAATCCCCGTGGCGAATCCCCTGCCTTGCGCGAAAATGCAAAAAGACCTCCAAAGCCTGGGCTGCCATGACATAAAGGGCTTTATTGGCCAGATCTTTCTCTGCAAGCCTTTCCAGGCGCTGGAAGGTATTGGGATTCCCTTTGATGTCCTGGTGCAGCGCGAGGAGGCGGGCTGCGTCGATGACAGCCATCATGGCCCTGGATTTCAGATCGAAGGCGTCTTTATGTTCCCCGCTATGCTCGACGACAAATTGGCGGAAAAACGTAAGCGGCGCCGGGTTGCTCAACGCATTTTTGGCCAGCAACCCAAAGAATACGTCCTGCCCCCGTACCGACTCGGAGATATGGTTCGAAAGCCGGGAGGCAAGGCCCTTATCGCCGTACACCGGCCGAAAGTCAAAGAAGATGGTACAGTGCATCAGCGCTTCAGGCGCCGGTTGGGCAATCCACCCGCTAAACCGTTCTTTCCACTCCTGCAACGCCAGGCAGTTGGCCGGATTGCCAGCCATCATCCCTGCCGGGCAGTAGGCAAATCCGCAGCTTTCCAGCAGGTCGTTGACGTTCTGAGCGAGGCGAAGGAAAAAGGCCCTTGCAGCTTCCGTATCCTCGGGGTCTGCCGCTTCAAAGACCAGGGCATTGTCCTGGTCGGTGGGCAACAACTGTTCTCCTCTTCCTGCGCTTCCCAGCGCAAGCCAGCAAAACCGGGAACTTGAAACAGGTCCTCCTTCCTTTTCCAATTCCTGCAGGCTCAGTTCGATAGCCCGGATCGTCAGTATATCGTAGAGCTCCTGGGCAACACGGGCGAGGTAGGTCACCCCAATACCTTCCTCCAGAGATTTGCGCATCCACTGGTGCATATGCGTTGCCGCTTGCCGCAGATCTTCTCCCGAGGAGGCCTTCTCCGCTGCCCGGGCTAAAGCGGCCGGGCTGTTTCCAAGAAGGACTAACAGGTCGCTTTGAGAAATCATTCCAACCGCTTTGCTTCCAGAAGTTCCGTCTTCCGTCAGGCACAGGTGGCGTATCCTATGGCGAAGCATCAACAACTGTGCGTCTGCCGCAGCCAATCCAGGGCTGGCCGTGATTACCGGGGTGGACATAATGACGCTGACCGGTTCGTCGGGCGAAAGCCGGTTTGCTAATGCCTTGTTCCTTAAGTCCCGGTCAGTAACGATGCCCAGGGGCCTCCCGGCACCGTCCAGCACCAGCACAGAGCCTGCGTTGTGTTGCCGCATGAGCATGGCCGACTCATGGATGGTTGTTTCCGGGGTGCAATGCACCAATGGGTTTCCTGGTTGTACGGGTTGAAAGGCAGATACACCGGCATCCGGGTTTCGGAATTCCACCTGGTCAAGCTCCTCTTTTGCGTGAGGTGCTTGCCGTCTGACCATCTGAGAGGACAACATTTGGAGCAAAAAAGCGGCTACCTGAGGGTCTTGCAGAAAAATTGTTTCCAGACCCCGTATGGGGATCCGGTATATCAAGGACTCTTCCCTGGCCTTCGCCGTCAGGGAATACGCTTCATGCGTTACCAAAGCCCTCAGGCCAAACAGGTCTCCTTCGTCGCAGACATCCACGACAAGGGCCTCTCCCTCTTGCTCGTGCAGCAAATCGACCGCTCCTTCCCTGACGACAAACAGGCAAGCCTCCTCCTGATCTCCCTCGCGAAAGATGATCTCCCCGGAAGGACAGTAGCGGACGACTGTTTTTTCCGCAAGTTCCTGAAGAAAATCAGGCGTCAGCAGGCTGAACGGCGGAAAGTCTTTTAAAAACGTGCGTATCCGGTCGGGGATGATATTTTGCATAAAAGAGTGTTGACCCAGATAACTAACGACCGGAAGTCCCTGCATCAAAAAATCTGGACATAAACAGCAGTTGGTACGAAACGGCGTTTGCCCAATAAGGCCAGTTATGCGCCCCGGGGCGCACAATATAATCGTGGGGGATATTCCGGTAAAGCAATTCCTGGTGAAGCCGTTCATTTACCTTTAAAAAGAAGTCCTCCGTGCCACAGTCTACGATGAGGGCAAGGGCATTGGGTTTCAGCAGGTGCTGCAGGTTCATTACGGTGTGTTTCTCCCACCGGTCCGGAAACTCCGCATAGGCGCCAAGGCGCTTGGCCATATCCCAGTTATTGGGAAAAGGCCGGATATCAACGCCTCCGCTCATGCTACCGGCAGCCCCAAATACGTCCTGATGCCGGATGGCCAGGTACAATGCCCCATGGCCTCCCATGCTCAGGCCGGTAATCCCCCGCCCTTTTTTGTCTTTAATGGTCTTATAATGGTCATCGACCCACGGAATAAGTTCCGAAACCATAAAGGTCTCGTATTTAAACGAGGGGTCAGCAGGGCTGTCCCAGTACCAGCTGCCATACCCTCCGTCCGGGCAGACGATGAGGATATTCAGCTTGTCGGCATAAACTTCCACATTTTTTGCCAGCCGGACCCAGTCCCGGTAACTGCCGCTGTATCCATGGAGCAAGTATACCACCGGGAACTCCTTCACCCCATCGTAGCTGTCTGGGGTAATGACCACCGCTTTGATCACCTTGTTCATGGAAGGACTAAAGGTATCGACGGTGTCGACCCTGGCGGCATGGGTAAAGGAGAGAAAAGATACGATAACAGGGAAAACCAGGGTAAACCGAATGGAACCTTTCATGAAGACTGTTTTTTGTGATCTGGCATACGACGCTTAGACAACAAATGTCGGAAACGAAAATGAAAAAGAGAAAGTCAGCTTGTTCGAAATAGATCTATGGCTCCGCCAAAAGCTCCTCCAAGGAAATTTGGAGATCCTTTAGTTTCCTGCGTAGCCGGTGCCGGGTTTTTTTGACAGATTCGGGTGCAACCCCGAGCATGGGCGCAATTCCGGAGTTATCCAGGCCAAGTTTCATCAGCAAAATCAGGCGGGTTTCAGAAGGGGTAAGACTAGGAAAACGAGCGGTTAATCTTAGTAAAAAATTGGGGTGCGCTTTCGAGAACCGTTCCTGGAATTGTTCCCAATCTTCTTTGGTGAGGATAGGAGACACCGTTAACTTGGATTTCGAGGTAAAGTCCTTATTTTCTGATTGCTGCTTTTCAAATGCTTCGAGCAGGCGCGTTTTTTCCATAAGGCGCTGGGTGGTTTCCTGAAGCCTAAGTATATGCACTTGTCGTTCATATTCGGCTTTTTGCCATTCGATCTCTTGTTGTTTTTCTATCTCTTTCAACTCGTGCCGAAATTTTTCGGCTTGCAGCCTGGCTTCTTTTTGCTCTAGCGCCAAGTTGAATTGCAGCATTCTCTTGTTTTCCTTGAGCCTCCTATACCAAACGACAATGCTGATACTGATAGCTGCATAACATAAATACGCCAGCCAATGGCGGTACCAGGGCGGCAAAATCTGGATTCGGATGGAGGCGGGTTTTTCCGACCATATGCCGTCGTTGTTGGAACCATGGACGAAAAACGTGTATTTCCCTGGCGGCAAACTGAGATAAGTAGCCTGCGGTTCCTTGCCGGTATGGCTTTCTTTTTCCTTTTCCAGCCCTTTCAACCAATACCTGAACTGGTTTTTAGAGGGCGCTGTGAATTCCAGGGCCGCAAATTCCAGGGTTATTGTATTTTGATGAAAAGGGAGGGTGATGGCTTTGCAATAGCCGATTGTTTCTCGTAAAATTCCGGTGCTGTCGCCTGCTTCCACAGGTATGCCGTTTATTTTCAGGCCGGTAAGTTGCATCCTGGGCCTGTTCGGGTTTTCTTTGATATTTGCAGGGTTGAAAATATTCATGCCGTAAACGCCGCCGAAATAGAGCATTCCGTTGGCATCTTTGGCAGAAGCATATGTATTGAACTCGTCATCCTGAAGGCCATCCGCTTTCCGGTAATTTTTGATTTTTCCCGAACCAGGGCAGTAGCGAATCAATCCTTTATTGGAACTTAGCCATAAGTTGCCCGCTTCATCAGGTACGATCCCATAAATAACATTGTCAGGGAATCCGTTGGCAGTCGTGAGGTGGGAGAACCTTTGTGTGCGCAGATCCAGGCGGTTCAGCCCGCCGCCTTTTGTGCCGACCCAAAGGATATTGGCGTCTTTTGGATCAACCAACAAGCTGACGGTGAGGTTGTTGCTGAGGCTGTGGCGGTTATTGGGGTCGGTTTTGTAGAGCTTGATCCTTGCTTTATAAGCAGGAAATTGCCGTGGTTCGGTAAGGGATGACACGCGCATCTCATCGGTACGAAGCCAAGGTCCAGGTTCGGGAAAAATCCGGAGCAGGCCGTCGTCGGTAGCCAGCCAAATGGACTGATCCGCAGTTTTTTCGATAGCATAAACCTGTGTGCCATCCAGACCGGCATGGCGGAAATCCAGGGATATTGCAGTATCCTTCGATGGGTTGAGATGGATCAGCGCTCCGCCTACGGGGATTCGCACAGAGCCATCTTTTTCCACCAAAAACTCGTTAGGAGGGTGCTGAGTAGGATAAGGGAGGCGATAGGATTTGACAGATCGTGTAGCCAGATTGGCTAAAACCAGGTACTGCCTTCCCCCGATCCAGATGTTATCCCGCCCATCGGATTTGACGATTCCTAGTCCCATCTCGTTTCTGTCAAAAGCAGATTGGATAAAATCCGCCTGTTCTTTTGGCGCTCCGGTGATGATTAAATGCCTGTCCTGGTTGTTGTAAAAGGAAAGCACTCCATTCGCCGTAGTGAGAAAAGGGCGGTAAAAAAAGGAATAAGGAGTTGGAATGGTATTAAACACTGCCGTAGTTGGGCTGAATTTCATAATGCCTTTCACGCCATTCACAAACCACAAATTCCCTGTGGAATCCAGCAATTGGATATGCCTTTCATCCGCCGTTTCCAAAGACCAGATGGGTTTGGAAAAATTAATCCGGAAAGGAGAAGGTTTAAACGGGAAAGCCAGGTAGCGGTTGCCGGACCTGGCAAAAGCGAAATGTTTTTCCAATTGAAGAATATCGATACCTGGAGGAGCGGTAGTCGCCAATTCCCATTTGGCGCCGATTTCGGATGAACGCCAGATTTCGCCGTCTGTTGTCTGCCAATAGGTAGCGCCGTCGACGGTTTTGTCGGGGATTTGGCGCCACAATCGGCGGGATAAACCACTGGGTAAAGGCAACGGCTTCCATTCCTTTTCCCTCCATGCGAGTAATTCGCTGCCAGCGGCATAACACATCGTGGCGCCATCCTCCAACAGACCGGTAAGATAATTTTGCATGGGCCAGCTGACCACTTTTAACTGGGAGAGCCATTTAGCCTGCGCTTCAGGGGAGCCCCATGGGAGTTGTTCCCAGAATCCGTCAGGCACGGTGATGCGGCTCAGCCATAAGGTACTTCCTGGGTGGCGGTGCGATCTGACCCAAAGAGCGCCATCTGTCGTCTTCGCCAAAAGTGCGGAAGTAGGTCCTGGCAAATTTTTTCCAGAGTAATTTGCCTTGGTAGGTCTATTGGCTGGGAGGTTGTCAAAAGGAAAATGGAAGAAACGCCCCGTTTTTTTATGATACAGGTTGACGCCGTCCCACATTGTGCCAATGAACAGGTAGTCGCCCAGATCAGAGATGGTATAGATAAAATTTCCAGAGATCGAGTTGGGGTCAAAAGGATTGGAGGAGAAATTCAAAAAACGGCGCCCGTCAAAACGGCTCAGACCGGTATTGGGCGAGCCCATCCAAATGAATCCTTCCCGGTCTTGCTCCAGGCAGGTGACAAAACCTTGCTGCAAGCCCTGTTCAACGCCAATATTTTGGACGATTGGCGACTGTGCAAAGAGGCGAAAGCCGAGCAGAAGAAAAGAAAGGGAGGGTAAGAAAGACTTCGTCATCTATGATAACAGGCACTTGAATCAAGTGCAAAAATAGAGTTGAAATCCATTATTCAAAATGGAATCCAAAAATGCACGCTAATGTGCGGAATACTTCTTTGTATACCAGGAAGGGGCTTACACGCTCAAATTGTCCACCATGTTGTCCACCCCCTTTTTTTGTCTGTACCTCCGTCCAATGCGAGCTTTGCCTCATCCCCAGTGATCGTGTTCCGATCTGGTTTCTCATGAAAATAAAATTCAAACATGCGACGACCTGTACTTTCTTTTCCGAAACGTTCCGTTAAGGGGACGAACCTGTTTTTCTTGCCTGTAAGCCAACGTTGGTTCCCCGTCCTGGCTTTGTTCCTTTTGATCGCCGTTTCGCTGGTTTCCAGCAAACCGGCAGGCGCCTATTCTCCTGTTGCTCTGCCTTCCCTGGTACATCGTTACCTCGCTGGCCTGATTGCAGGGAATATAGGAAAATCCATGCCTGCTCCGGTACGTCCCAAAAGAGGTATTAAAAAAGACGCCTTGCATAACACGGCAATGAGCGCCTCCTCCTTTATGGACAATTTGCCGCCTCCTTGTTACGATGACATTGAAGTGGTCGATGCAGACCCTTTTGGGTTATTAGGAGGTGTTTATTCCTATCAGGAAATGTATAATGGCGCGCCAAAATGGGTTTCTCCTGAAGGAAATAGTATCTATTGGCTGGGAGATAGCTGGTATATAGAATATCCGGGCGATCCGAACTTTGGAGGCGGTTATGGTATATCAAATACCACAGGTTCTATAAGCAACTTTCCATGCAACGAATGGCTCGGGTTGACCATTTCGAGCGGATGCGGCCCTTTGCCTGCTGCAGCTGTTGAAATAGCTGCATCGCCAGGCAATAGCATTGGTTCCGGAACCCCCGTCACATTTACGGCTACGCCTACCTTTGGCGGTACAACGCCAACATACCAATGGATTAAGAACGATAACCCCGTGGGCGACAACAGCGCTACGTACTATGATGACGCGTTGGCCGATGGCGACGAGATCAGGGTGGAGATGACCAGCAGCGACCCCTGTGCTAACCCGGCTACGGCGACGAGCGATGCGATTACCATGACGGTAATCCCCTGTATTTCTGCGGCCTTACCCATGTTCACCGGACTCGATGCCACCTACTGCGATTTAGATGCCCCCGTTACCCTGACAGGCAACCTGCCCGGCAGCGATGCCCGCTTCAACGGCCCCGGCATTACCGACAACGGCGACGGTACAGCCACTTTCACGCCTGCCGATGCCATTGGCAGCGGGACGGTCCGGTATCTCTCCACAGCCATATCCTGCCCGGAATGGATGGCCACAACTGCCGGCCTTCGCCATAGCGTCGCCCTGAAAAAGGACGGCACGCTCTGGGCCTGGGGCAGCAATGCTTTAGGACAACTCGGCAATGGTACCAATGTTACTGAAGATATCCCCGTGCAGATTGGGACGGACAATGATTGGGCAGCTATCGCTGCCGGCTACTACCATACGGTTGCCATTAAGACAGACGGAACCCTTTGGGCCTGGGGCTTCAATCTGAATGGTCAATTGGGCAACGGAACCAATACCAATAGCAACATCCCTGTTCAAATCGGCAGCGATAATGACTGGGTGAGCATTAGTTCAAAGGAGTCCTTTACCATAGCCCTGAAGTCCAACGGAACAATATGGACCTGGGGGTACAACTTATATGGGCAATTGGGCAATGGCAACAACAACAACAGCACAGTCCCCGTACAGGTAGGTATGGATAATGATTGGGCAGCTGTCAGTGCCGGCGGCAGTCACAGCCTTGCTTTGAAATCCAATGGCACGCTCTGGGCATGGGGGCTAAATGGGGAAGGTCAATTGGGCAATGGCACTAACAACTCTACAAACACACCCATACAAATCGGTACTGACACAGACTGGGACAAAATCTTTGGCGGCACATTTCAAAGCTATGCCATTAAGACCAACGGAACGCTTTGGGCGTGGGGTTATAACAATGCCGGGCAATTAGGCATTGGCAACAATACTTCCACCAATACGCCCACTCAGGTAGGTTCAGATACAGATTGGGAAACCATAGTTGCAAAATTTGCCTGTCACGCCCTCAAGTCAAACGGCACCTTGTGGGCATGGGGCAGAAACGGTGATGGTGAATTGGGCAATGGCAACAACACCGACACCAACACGCCCGCACAAATCGGTACAGCTACTGATTGGACGGCTATCGGAACCGGTACCTGGCATACTCTTGCCATCAATAGCGGGGGATTCCTTTTCACAACGGGCTGGAACGATGATGCCCAATTGGGCGATGCCTCTCGGGTTCCCAAAAACCAGTTTGGCAAGGTGGTATCTGCCGTTGCCTCATCACAGGTTACGGTAAATATTTGTCTGGAATTTGATGGACTTGATGGACTTGATGCCACATATTGTCCCGGAGATGGTTCCGTTGCCCTTACAGGCAACCACGCCCCCGAGGGTACCTTCTCCGGCCCCGGCATCACCGACAATGGCGATGGCACGGCTACTTTTGATCCTGCCGCCGCCGGCACAGGCGGCACGGTAACGTACTCCCTCAGTTCTGTTGCAGGTTGGGCTGCCGTATCTGCCGGGTATCAATATACCCTGGCTTTGAAAACCGATGGTACGCTTTGGGCATGGGGTTATGACAATGATTCCGGGCAGTTTGGTAACGGGGGTTACAACAACAGCCTCGTCCCCGTACAATCAGGAACCGACAACGATTGGGCCGCTGTCAGCGCAGGTTATTACCACTCCCTGGGCGTCAAAACAGACGGCACACTCTGGGGCTGGGGCTACAACGATTACGGAGAATTGGGCAGTTTGCCAACGTATAACCCCAACCCGGTGAATATTTTTCCGGGTAATAACTGGGCAAAGGTTGAAGCAGGTTATTATGTGAGTTTTGGAATAAAAACGGACGGTACGCTTTGGGCATGGGGTTACAATGGTTATGGCTTGCTTGGTAACGGAACAACAACCAGCAGCAGCACACCGGTACAGGTTGGTACGGCTACCAATTGGGCATCCATTTCAACCAAACATTATGGAGAACATGCCCTCGGCGTTCGTACAGATGGCACACTCTGGGCTTGGGGAAGCAACGGCTATGGTCAATTAGGCGATGGAACAAATGACGATAGCCTGACGCCTGTGCAGGTCGGTACCGCTACCGACTGGGTATTTGCCGAGGCGGGCGCCTATCATTCTATAGGCATCAAATCCGATGGTACCATTTGGGGTTGGGGCTACAATGGTTACGGAGAATTGGGCAATGGCACTTACAACGACACCAATGTACCCGTTCAAATAGGCACAGGGACTGACTGGTCAAATGCAGCCATCGGGTATTATTGTACAAATGCCGTTAAAACAGACGGCACCCTTTGGGGCTGGGGCTATAACGGAGATGGAGAATTGGGCAATGGCGCCTACAACACCACCAATGTACCCGTTCAAAGCAGTACAGAAACCGGTTGGGCAAGGGTTTCAGCCTCTTACTACGGCTATGGCTACGGCCTGAAATCGGACGGGAACCTGTTCGGCTGGGGCTATAATTCCTATGGCTATATCGGCGACGGTACGGAAGAAACGACCAATGTACCGGTGCAGGTTGGTGATCCTGTTGTAACGGTCTCAACAGATCAGACCGTAACGGTGAACCCCGGCCCTTCGGCTATCTCAATGGCCAACATGAGCGCTGCAGACTGCAACAACACCACCTGCACCACCGACGACACCTTCACCGCCGACATCACCGTAACCTACAATAGCAAACCCAACAGCGGCACGCTCTCGCTCACCGGCCCCACCGTTGTAGGCACGGTCACTCCGGTGCAGGTAGCCGGCATCGGCGCCACTTCGCACACCTTCACCGGCGTCACGCTGCTGGCCGACGGCAATGACATTGACCTTACGGCTGCCTTCTTCGAAGGTTGCAGCTACCAGGACGATGAAGTGGCTACGGCGCCGGCTTGCGGCAGTGCCCTAAGCTGTTCCATCACCAACATCGCCCTCGCCAATGCCGACGCCTGCAATGACAACGGTACCGTCAGTGAAACGGACGACTACTTCACGGCCGACGTGACGATGACATTTGCTTATGCTCCGGCTGGCGGTACCCTCACACTAAAACGTGGAAACACTATCCTTGCAACTACCAGCACAGACCTGACCTGTGTTACCACTTATACGTTTGAAGATGTACAAATGGCCGCCGACGGCCAGTCCGTTGTGCTGACAGCTGAGTTTTCCACAAGCTGCACCTACAGCAGCGGCGCACTGATGACAGCGCCGAGCAGTTGCTCCTGCCAGCCTGCCTCAGCCTTCACGACCTGCCCGGAAGATCTGTCCGTCAATGTCGGCCCAGCCGCCTGCTCTGCTGAAGTCAGCTACACCGCAGCGGCCAACGGCGCCCCGGCTCCTACCTACGCGTACCTCTTCGAAGGCGCTACGATGGGTAGCGGTAGTGGAACCGGAACGGGTAGCCTGTTTAAACCAGGAATAACTACCGTAACCATCACCGCAACCAACGCTTGCGGCACAACGACCTGTTCATTTAAGATTACGGTAATCGATAATCTTGCCCCCACCGCCTCCTGCAAAGCCCCCTTCTCCATCACGCTGGACGGCGAAGGCAAATACACCCTTACGGTCGCTGAAGTAGACAACAACAGCGCCGACAACTGCGGGATTACGGAGTATTCCTTAAGCAAAACCAACTTCAGCTGCGCCGATATCGGCAAGCAGATGGTAACGCTGACGGTGAAAGATGCCGCCGGACTGACAGACGCATGTACGGTGGAGATCACCGTCCTGGCTGGTGAATTTTGCACGGCCAGCATTGCCAATTCAAACGGTCCCCGCATCGATGACCCCTGCACCTGTAGCAGCGTGCAGGACTACTTCGACGAAGAAGTCATCATCACGGGCAACAGCAATGCTGAGACCTGGTTCCTGGCTTCCAATACCGGTCTGATTGACCCTGGCACCGGTCTGCCCTTCCCGGATAATACACCATTCGTATCCATTGGAAATAATAAATACTCGCTTGTTGGCCGGCATAAATCCGGCGACGGTTATGCCGTTATGGCCACCAGCCCCTTCTATGCGAATCCATTAAGTATTAGCAACACCTGCTACTACCCCAATCCAGTCATCCTCGATTTGCCGGGAGTGGTCTCGCCGAACAGCGCGTCGTTCACCGTCACTGGCCGGGATAATAATCCCGTGGTTAGCGGCAACGGGGTATTCATACTTAATGACG